>Ga0070708_100001175_pt1 | contig 20169 bp, 22 predicted proteins | sample KBSK5503metaG_FD_65469 | JGI IMG/M metagenome (GOLD analysis project Ga0070708, IMG submission 65469) | Corn, switchgrass and miscanthus rhizosphere microbial communities from Kellogg Biological Station, Michigan, USA - KBS K5-50-3 metaG | ecosystem: Host-associated > Plants > Roots >... | reverse complement strand
CGAACCGCGGCGCCGACACGGTGAGCATCGTCAGGGCCGAACCGCTGGAGATCGTGGCCAACGTGGCTTCGGCGTCTTTTCCCATCCGGGTGGCCATCACGCCGGACGGCCGGCGGGCGCTGATCACGAACGCGCGCTCGGGTGACGTGTCCGTCCTCGACGTGAAAGCCAAGAAGGAGATCGGCCGCAGCCGGGCCAGGCTCGCGAGCGGCTCCAGCGAAGGACGGGTGCTTGCCTTCGCCGGAAGCACGCCGATCGGAGTCCTCGTCCATCCTGGGGGCCAACGTGCCTACGTGGCACACGCCAGCGCCGACGCGATCGCGATCCTGGACCTCGGCAGCCTGGCGTTCGACGGTACCCTTCGCGCGGGGCGCGAGCCGGACGGAATGGCCTTCTCGCCGCTCGACGCCGCGCCTCCCTCGCGCTGATCTGCTTCGGGTCGAGGTGGTTCTACCCGGCCCTGGCGGGCGTGCCAGGGTAGACGAGCGCGCGCAGGCGGTCGTCCCGCAACCACAGTCCCGCCCAGATCATCGCGCCGACGTAGATGGGAAAGAGGACGTGGCTGAACAGCGGGTCGCCGATGCGCACGTGCGTCGAGATCGCGCCTCCGAGAAAGCCGGTCAGCAGCACCGCGCCGAGCCTGGAGGTCCGCGGGATCAGGTAGACCGCGAGGCAGGCCAGCTCGAGGATCCCGATCCCGATCGCCTGGCTCTCCGGGTAACCGAGGCGGGCGAACGCTTCGGACACCGGAGGCAGCCTCATCAGCTTGATGGTGCCGTCGAAGAGGAGAAAGGCCACCGGCAGAATGGTGAGGATCCGTCCAGCCCAGATCGTCTTCGCGTTGTTCCTCATCGTTGCCTCCTGGTCTCCCTGGTACGTCGAAGGAGGGCCCGCCAGATCGACACGGACGAGATCTCGCTGAAGTTGCCGGATTTTCGTCCCGCGCAAAGGCCCGTCCGTCCCGCCTTCGGGCCGGGGTGGACGCCGGTCGCGCTGAAGGCCCGCGGCGATAGCGTGGTCTCAAGCAGCCGGCTTCGGCCGGGCAAAGAAGAAAGCCAACCACAGGCAGGCGGCGATCGCGATCGCGAAAGCGGCGGGAGGCGCGAAGAAGAATTTCCAGGCCAGGAATGCGTTCGCGAGGAGGGCGACGCCGAAGACGGCGATGAGCGACCGGACCCGGGATGGGTCCGTTCTGGCCATCCTGCCCAGTTCCCAGAGGACGACGGTCTGGACGAGGAGGTGAACGCTGATGGCCAGACCGAAGCCCTGGTAGAAGTCCCAATACGTTCTCGACGAGCCGAGGACTTCGAACCGGTAGGACTTCATCATCCCGACGAGCGCGTCTGTCTCAGCTCCCTTGGATGGAGTCCAGGGCCTGCCGGAGGTATGGCCGGCGAAGTAGAGCAGGCTGATGAGCGAAGCGACGCGGAGCAGGATCGACGATCTCAAGGTCAGACCTCCTTGGTCTTCGCTGCGTTTAACACGTCCGCTCCCGCGAGATGGAGCAGCTCCCGGTCGAGGAGACCGTCGCCATCCTGCGGATCCCGGCCGGGGAGGTGCTTGCACGCGTCCATCGGGCGGTCATGCTGTCGACCGGCCTCCTGGAGCGGGTCAATCGCAACCAAGGGGTTGCATTTCATCGGGAGCGGCGTTACTGAATGGGCAACTGGGAGGTTGCCCATGGCTGCCAGCACCGATCGCATCGAGAAGACCATCCAGCTCCGCGCCGCGCTCGCGCGCGTCTGGCGCGCGATCAGCGACGCAAAGGAGTTTGGGACCTGGTTCGGAGTCGAGCTCGACGGGCCTTTCGTCGCCGGAGCTCGCCTGACCGGGCGGATCGTTCCCACGAAGGTCGATCCCGAGGTCGCCAAGGCCCAGCAGCCCTATGCGGGGAGGGCTTTCGAGATCAGCGTCGACCGCATCGAGCCGATGCGGCTCCTTTCCTTCCGCTGGCATCCCTTCGCCATCGATCCCAAGGTCGACTATTCGAGCGAGCCCACCACCCTGGTGGCGTTCCAGCTGGAGGAGGTGGGGGGCGGGACGAAGCTCGTCATCACCGAATCCGGGTTCGACCGGGTCCCGCTGGAGCGGAGAGCCAAGGCCTTCACCGCCAACGAGCAGGGATGGGCGGCGCAGGCGAAGCTCATCGAGAAGTACCTCGCCAGCCAGGGACGATTCTGAGGAGCCATGTCGCGCTCGCGCTCTGCCACCGCAGGGAAGCTCAGCCAGGCCGCACCCGTCTTCGCGGCGCTCGGCGATGGCACCCGCTTGAATATCGTCGCCCGGCTGTGCGCGAGCGGTCCCCAGTCCATCGTTCGCCTCACCGAAGGAACGAACGTCTCCCGCCAGGCCGTCACCAAGCACCTGCACGCGCTCGCCGACGCCGGCCTGGTGCGAAGCACCCGCGAGGGGCGCGCGCAGATCTGGGAGCTCCAACCGAAGCGTCTTGCGCAAGCACGCCGGTACCTCGACCAGATCTCCGACCAGTGGGACGAGGCGATCGATCGACTCCGGACACTGGTAGAGGGCTAGCGCGCCCCGGCGGCGAGGACGGCAGCGCCTTCGCGGAAGACGCGCGCCAGCTCGTCGACCAGGACGCGCACGCGAGCCGTGCGCTGGACGTCCGCGTGCACGATGAGCCAGACGTCGAGCAAGTCCGGCTTCTCGCCCGGAAAGGCCCGCTCCAGCTCGGGAGTGGCGTCCCCCACGAAGCACGGGAGATCGCTCGCGCCCCAGCCGAGGCGCACGGCTTCCAGGACGGTCGCGATGCTGTTCGTCCGGAGGGCGACCCGGCCGCCTTGGATGCGGTCCTCGACGTTGCGCGTGGGCAACCGGACGCCGTCGGCGTAGCTGACGGCGGCGAGGCGTGCCGGCTGCTTGCGGCCGCGCCTGACATAGGGAGCCAAGGCCATGCGCGCGACCTTGCGAGCGATCAGCGCAGGCTCGGTGGGCCGCACCGTCCGGATGGCCACGTCGGCCTCCCGCCTGGTGACGTCGAGTCGGGCGATGGTGCTGATCAGCTCGATGGCCATGCCCGGGTGGCGCTGGTGGACCGCCTGCAGCGCGGGGAGGACGAAGTAGCGGCCGAGGATCTCCGGAGCGGTGACCCGGACGCGTCCGGAGAGCTGTTTGTCGGCGCCCAGCGCGCGGCGCTCGGCGGCCAGCGCGGCCGACTCCATCTCCTCCGCCGCGGCGCGCACGGCCTCGCCCGCGGCGGTGAGCGAGAGCCCGCCGGGCGCGCGCTCGAGGAGCGACGCACCCATCTCCCGCTCCAGGCGCGCCAGCCGCCGCGCCACCGTGGTCTCGTCGATGCCGAGCGTGCGCGCCGCCGCGGCCAGCGTGCGGGCACGGCCGAGGGCGAGGAAGATCCGCAACCCGTCCCAGTCCGGCATTTTTGCAGCCTGCCTCATTTCGCGTCCGGCATCCATGCAGGAGCGTCCTGCGCGCACGCGGGTGGCCCCGCCCGCGGACCACTGCTAGCAGAAGCGCATGCCGAACCTGCTGCGAGAAGTGAACGACGGGATCGCCGTCCTCACCCTCCACCGGCCCGGGAAGCTCAATGCGCTCGACTACGCGCTTGTCGACGCGCTCGCGGCATCGCTGGACGAGCTGGAGGCGGATCCCGGCGTCCGCGCGGTGATCCTCACCGGCTCGGGAGAACGCGCCTTCAGCGCCGGCGCCGACATCCCCGAATTCGCGGGCAGCGTCGAGGGCGGCGCGGAGCGGGCGCTGCGCGAGTTCGTCAGGCGCGGCCAGGGGCTGACCAGGCGGATCGAGGCCTATTCCAAGCCGCTCATCGCCGCCGTCAACGGGATTGCCTTCGGCGCCGGCTGCGAGATCACCGAGGCGGCGCCGCTGGCGCTGGCCAGCGATCGCGCCCGCTTCGCAAAGCCGGAGATCCGGCTCGGGTTCCCGCCGCCCTTCGGCGGGACCCAGCGTCTCCCCAGGCTCGTCGGCCGCAAGCGCGCGCTGCAGATGATCCTCACGGCGGAGCCGATCGACGCGCACCAGGCGGCGAGCATCGGCTTGGTCAATCGGGTGGTCGAGCACACGGCGCTCCTGTCCGAGGCCCGTCTGCTGGCGGGTCAGATCGCGCGCCATTCGCCAGCTGCGGTGGCTGCATGCCTCCGCGCCGTCACCCGCGGGCTCAACGTGTCCATCGACGAGGGATTGGCCGTGGAGGCCGCGCAGTTCGCCTCGATGGTGCCGACTCCCGACATCCGCCAGGGGATTCACGCTTTCTTGTCCCGGCGCAAGGAGTGAGGCCATGCCCGAATCGACCCTCGTCGAGCGCCTGCGGACGCTGACGACGCCGCACCTGGCCGACGCATGCCTGCGCGCCGGCACCAGCTTTCGAGAGCAGTCCCGGTTCGAGGAATACCTCTCGCGCCGTGCGAAGAACCCGGGGTTGGGATTCCGCGAGCACCTTCGCGCCGTAGGAAAGGCGATCGAAGAATGAAGGGGGGTCCTTCCGCGCCGGTCGGATTCATCGGGCTTGGGACGATGGGCGAGCCGATGGCGCTGAATCTGGTGAGGTCCGGCAGGGAGCTCCTGGTCTGGAATCGCTCATCCGCGAAAAGCGCCATCCTGGCCAAGGCCGGCGCCGCCGTCGCCAAGGACCCCGCTGAAGTCTTCGCCCGGTGCGAAGCCGCGATCCTCATGCTCCTGGACGGCGCCGCGCTGGACTCCGTGCTCGCCCGCGGCGACCCTGCGTTCGGGGATCGCGTGAAGGGACGCACCTTGATCAACATGGCGACGTTACCGCCGGGCTACTCCAAGGCCCTGGAGGCGGACCTCCGCGCCGCGGGCGGCCGCTACGTCGAGGCGCCGGTCTCCGGCTCGCGCAGGCCCGCGGAGACCGGGCAACTCGTGGCGATGCTCGCCGGGGAACCGGAGGTGGTGGAGGCGGTCCGGCCGCTCCTTGCACCGATGTGTCGTGACGCCATCGCCTGCGGCCCCGTCCCCAACGCGCTCTACATGAAGCTGTCGGTGAACCTGTTCATGATTGCCATGGTCACTGGGCTCGCCGAGGCGGTGCACTTCGCCGAACGCCACGGACTGGACCGTGCCCAGCTCCTCGCCGTTCTCGACGCCTCGCCGATGGCGAGCGACGTGTCGCGGGTCAAGGCAGCGAAGCTGGTCGCGCGGGATTTCGCCGTCCAAGCCGCGATCTCCAACGTCCTGCAGAACGTCCGGCTGATCGCCGACGCGGCCCGGGAGGCCGGCGTGGCGTCGCCGGTCCTCGATGCCTGCCACGCCCTGTACCGGGAGACCGAGGCGCTGGGTCTCGCAGGCTCCGACATGGTCGCGGTCATCCGCGCGATCGAGGGGCGCACGGCGGCGGGCTCGCCCAAGAAGCTAGGCTCCGCGGATCAGTGAGCCGATCGCCGCGAGATCGGCTCGAGCTCCTCCCTCGCCGAGCGCCTGGATCCCTGACCCCGGCTTCTGCCTCGGCAGGATGTGCACGTGCAGGTGGAACACGTGCTGCCCTGCGGCGGAGCCGTGGTTCCAGCCCACGTTGAAAGCAGCCGGGTGGAGCGCCTTGTCCAGTTTCGTCATCACCGCTTTCACCGCCTGGAACAATCGGGCGACCGAATCGTCGTCCAGGTCGGTCAGCGTCGCCGCGTGCGCCTTGGGAACCACGAGCGTGTGTCCTCGCGCGGCTTGCATCACGTCCAGGAAAGCCACCGCGCCTTCGCTCTCGTACACGCGTTCGGCGGGAACCTCGCCGGCGACGATCCGACAGAAGAGGCAGTCGTTCATGTTCTCCTCCCGCTGCGCGCACTCTACGCGTCAATTCGGGAAGCGCGAGAGCAAAGGTCCGCTTGCCGGAGGTGGCGGATTTTTTCCACCGCCTGGGTCGAGCCAGCAGAATCGGAATCGCTCGATCGGGATCGGTTATCCTGGCACACGCGCCCTCATGCTCCATGGTGTCGCGAGTGGTTTTTCCGGAGCCAGGGACGAGAACGGAGAGCACATGGATGCGATCTCGAAGGTGGCACAGCTCATCGGGCGCGTCGCGCTCGGATCGATCTTTCTCGTCAGCGGATTCGGAAAGCTCACGGGGTGGAGCGGAACCGTCGCGTACGCGAGCAGCAAGGGCGTTTCGACGGCCCTCCTCGCGATCGCCACAGCCCTCGAGTTGCTCGGGGCGGTCTCCATCTTGCTGGGGTTGAAGGCCCGGTGGGGTGCAGTCGCGCTTCTCATCTTCCTGGTGCCCGTGACGCTGGTGTTTCACAACTTCTGGGCCGCTCCCGCCCAGCAACAGCAGTTGGAGTTGGCCAACTTCCTCAAGAACCTCGGCATCGCCGGGGGACTCTTGATCGTCTTCGGAAGAGGGGCAGGCGCTTTCAGCATCGACGCCAGGCGATCACCCGACGCCGCGTTTGACGTTGCCGGGCAGGGGTCGCGAGCGGTCTAGTCCGGGCTGCTCAATCAACGGAACACAAAGCCGGGACGGTTTGCCCTGATTGGGTGCTCCGGCCTCGCCGTGGATTTCGCCCTGGCTGCAATCGGTCGGTACTTTCCCTGGGTGGGTGTCATCCACCGCGGTGCCGGTCGATTTGGCCGGAGCCGGGCAGGTGCTAGTCATTTTCAATCGATAACCAATGTGGGGGCGTGTCTTCTTTGACCGGCTCCGAGACGTTCGGCTATCCAATCGCCGGGGGCATCGAACAGCGCATCGTCAATGCGCTTCTCCCGAACGAGAGGAGCTCGCTTGACGTCTCTCCCGGAGTCGCTGGCCCGTCGGACTACGCTGCTCTTCACGTCCCTGGCAGTCCTCGCGGCCGGGGCTGGCCATGCCCAATCTCTACCAGCGCTCGGAGAAACGCTGCTCGACGCAGGCGGCGGCCAGGTGACCTATGTCACTGTCGCAGACCTGAACCACGACGGGATCGACGACGTCGTCGCGTTGACCAGCACGCCCTCTCCGTGGGGCGGCCCTGCCACCACGGCGGTCGTGACCTTCATCGGCAAGGCGGACGGCAGCTTCTCCGCTGCGACGGCGTATGCGACGCCCGTGAACTCCGCCGGCCTCGCAGTCGCGGACATCAACCTCGACGGCAACCTGGACGTCGCGGTCGGGGCCCAGGATGCGCTCGCCGTCCTGTACGGCGACGGATTCGGAGGCTTCGCGCCGACCGCGCTCTTCCCGTATCCTCAGGACTACCCAAGGCTGTGGCAGGTCTCCACGGTGCTTGCGGCGAGCCGCGACGCTTCGACGTTACCCGCGGCCTGCCTTTCCCAAGGACGCTGCGGCCCGCAGTCTGCGGTCACGGTCGCCGAAACCAGCGGATTCCGATCCGTCGTCTTTGAGTGGACGACGCTTGCCGGCGCGCCGATGCCTTCCTCGCCGGCCACCGAAGTCCTCCAGTTCCCGGGCGTCATGGCAATGAACAGGTCGGGGACGTGGCTTCCGCCGGGGACGTCCAACGGCACCGACCTCCTCCTCCCGGGCTACCCGAATACCAGCGTCGCGACGCTCTTTCCTGCGACCATCTTCCAAACGTCGCAATCGCCGGGCAATTTGAACGCCTTGAGCGCCGACCTGAACGGCGACGGTCTCTCTGACCTCATCGGCTCCGATTTCACCGGCAGCATCATCGTCAGTCTCCAGGGACCGCAGGGGCTTGGGATCGTTGGAAACGTGCCGGCCGCCACGTTCATCCCCAGGCATCCGGTGAGCCTTTTCGGCGCGGGCGACCTGGACGGCGACGGAAAGGTGGATGTGGTCGGAGCCTTCAGTATGTCCGAGCCACCCTTTTCCGGGCTCGCCGTGCTCCGGGGAGATGGCCGCGGCGGGTTCTTGTCACAAGAGTATTATTCGAACGCTGGCTGGTACTTCTCGTGGGGTGTCGGCAAGCTGGGTTCTCTGGGCTTCGTGGCGATGCCACGCAACGGGCAGGTCGCGCTTGCCTGGTACACCAAGGCGGGCTCCACCGTGAGCGCCGGCCCGGACCAGACGGTGGTCGCGCCGAACGGCTCTGCAAACATTTCCTTGGTGGGTTCCGTCTATCCGGAGAGCGCCGCCACTTCGTACTGCTGGACCCTTGATGGAACCAGTTGCTTCGCGACTTCGAAGGCCACGACGATCACCGCCCCGCTCGGCGTCACCGTGGCGACCTTCCGCGCGACCAACGCGGCCGGCCAGGTGTTCTCGTCCAGCGTGACGCTGACCGTGGTCTCGTCCCCGACCATGCTGATCGGCCCGCGCGGCCCGCAGGGGCCCGCCGGCCAGGACGGCGCGCCGGGTCCGCAGGGACCGGAGGGTCCCGCTGGACCGATGGGTCCGCCCGGCCCGATGGGTCCGATGGGCTCTCCGGGCGCACGCGGTCCGAAGGGGCTGGTCTGGACCGGCGAGTACAATGCGGGTTCGCCGTATCAGGCTGATGACGCCGTCTCGTACCTCGGCTCGAGCTACATCGCGCTGAGCACGACCAGCGGGATCGCGCCCGGCACGGACGGCGGGACCTTCTGGAGCGTGCTCGCGGCTGCCGGCGCGCCTGGCCCGGCGGGTCTCACCGGGCCGCAGGGGCCGGCAGGTCCGATTGGATCCCAGGGACCGGCGGGACCTACCGGACCGATGGGGCCGCAAGGCGAACGTGGCGCGGACGGCGCGCCTGGGCCTCAAGGCATTGCCGGACCGCAGGGCGCTCCCGGTCCGCAGGGCCTCGCGGGTCCTGCGGGCCCTCAGGGCGTCCAAGGTGCTGTCGGCCCGCAAGGCGCGACGGGTCCGCGCGGCGCACGCGGCATGACCTGGATCGGCGCATGGAACGCGAACGCAAATTACCTCGCGGATGACGCCGTCGAGTACCTCGGATCGAGCTACGTCGCCTTGCAGCCGACCTCGTCGGTCGCTCCTGGGATGGACAGCGGGACATTCTGGCTACTGATCGCGGCGGCCGGCGCGGCGGGTCCGCAGGGCGAGGTCGGCGCGATGGGTCCCGCGGGCCCTGCCGGCCCGAAGGGCGATGTCGGCGCGATGGGCCCGATGGGTCCTGCCGGCCCGAAGGGTGACGTCGGCGCGATGGGTCCGGTGGGCGCGACGGGTCCGATCGGCCCTGCCGGTCCGAAGGGCGACGTCGGCGCGACCGGTCCCGCGGGACCCGCAGGTCCGCAGGGCGACGTCGGTGCGACCGGTCCCGTCGGACCGCAGGGGCCGTCCGGCATCGTCGTGGACCAGACCTGGAGCGCGTTCGCTTCGCTGCCGATCACCGTTACGACGGTCATCTCCGAGCTCACTCCGAGTGGCAACGTCACGTTGACGCGCATCCAGGGCCGCGTAGTGACCGCGCCGGTCGGCTGCAATACGCAGCTCCGGGTCCAGGTCAGCGACGGCACGCAGACGGCGACGCTCCCGATCGCGGCGGCAAGCAACGACTCCGGAGCGCTGGCCGTGGCGTTCTCGGCCGGCGTGCCGCTGCGGCTGTCGCTGCTGCCGCCCGCGGGCTGCTCGACGAAGGCGTCGCAGCTCAACGCCGTCGTCCAGTACAGGGCGCGCTAGCAGCGGCGGAGCGACGGGAGCGCCAGCTGCGGCGCGCTTGACATCGTTTCGTCGTTTTGCTAAACACCAAAATATGAGCCTGGTCTTCAAGGCGCTCTCGGACCCGACGCGCCGGCGCGTGCTGGAGCTGCTCAAGGAGCGCCCCATGAGCGCGGGCGAGCTGGCCGACCGGTTCGACGTCTCCAAGCCCACCATGTCGGGGCACTTCGCGGTGCTGCGCGAAGCGGGCCTCATCTCCTCGGAGAAGCACGGCAAGTCGGTGGTGTACGAGCTGCAGATGTCGGTGCTGGAAGAAGCGCTCCTTGGCTTCGCGCAGGCGTTCGGGTGGACATTGCAGGGAAGCAAACGGAAGCGTCCAGGCAGGGAGGTCTTGAGCCGATGAGCACTCGCTTCGATCGTCCGGTGAAGTTCGCGGTGTCCGGTTTCCTGGGCCTCTTTCTGGCCGCCGTGGCCGTCGCGCTGGCCAGCAAGGCGGGCATCCTGGAAGCCGCCACTGCGAAGCGCGGCCTCGGCGCGATCGTGGGCGCCCTGGCCATCGTCGTCGGCAATTTCCTCCCGAAACTGCGGCTGCTCTCCGGCGACCCGCTGAGGACCGCCGCGGCGGAGCGCCTCGCCGGCTGGATGCTGGTCTTGACCGGAATCGCCGACATCGCCCTCTTCCTCTTTGCCCCGCTGGAGCAGGCAAAGCTCGTCGCGGCCGTGCTGGGCATCAGCGCCATGGCGGCGATCGCGGTGAGCTGGGCAGGTGTTCTCTTCGCGCGCAGCCAGGCGGCCGTGGCGAGCGAGAAGCGCAGGATGATGGGCTTCCTGCTCGTCGCGTTCTTCTACGTCTTCGCCAACGCTTGCGTGGTGTTTCTCACCGACGACCGCCGGGTCCGCGACCTCCTCTCCTGGGTGAACGTCGGCATCGGGATCGTCTTCGCCATCCTCTTCGCCGTGATGACCTCCAGGACCTCGACGCCCCGCGCGGAGTAGCGGGCCAGATGCGCGCGCCGGGTCACTTCACGACCGAACGATCCGTACCTCAACGTCATCACCGCGCAGACGATTGGTCGGTCAGGCGACCTCCGGGACGAAGCTAGTCTTCGTCGAGTGACCCCCTTCATCGGGAGCTTCTCTCAGTGACCAAAGCCGCGGACCGCCAGGCCGGCGGCGCCGGCCGCGAGAATGATCACCGGCTCCGGAACCTTCCGCAGCTTCGTCAGCGCCAACAGCGTGGCGCCGAAGATCACGAGCGTCGCGATGTCCACCACCGCGCGACGGCCGAGTACGTAGGCCGCCCCGGCGATCGCGCCCGTCGCGGCCGCAGTGACTCCATCGACGAACGACTTGACCTGTGGAACACGGGCCCAGCGCCGGAAGTACGGAGCAGGGATGATCACGAAGAGATAGCAGGGCAAGAAAACACCCAGTGCGGCGATGAGAGCCCCCGCGAGCCCTGCCACCAGGTACCCGATGAAGCCGACCGTGATCACGACCGGACCCGGCGTGATCATCGCGACCGCGACCGCATCGAGAAACTGCCGCTCGTCCAGCCAATGGAAGTCGTTGACCACGCCGCCGTGCAGGAAGGGAACGATCGCGAGGCCGCTGCCGAATACGACGGCTCCCGCTCCCGTGAAGAACCAGAGGATCTTGAGCAGCACGGGGATCGTCGCGGGGCCATCCAGACCGGCAAGCAGCCAGTGGGTGGGAAATAGCGAGAGCGCGGAAGCGCCCCGCCGGAACGGGGTTCGCACGAGCATGGCAACGACCCCGGAGAGCAGGAACACCCAAACGATCTCGCTCTCGGTCCAGCCCGTGACCACGGCGCTGATGGCGAAGATTGCCCACAGAAGCCAATCGCGAGCGAGGGTCATCTTGACCAGCTTCACCGCGCTGCGGGCGATGATCGCGATGACAGCTGCGCCGATTCCGTAGAACAGTCCCTGCATCCAGGGCAGTCCGCCGTACGCGACGTACAGAGCGGAGAGCGCGAGGACCATCAACAGCGAGGGCGCCACGAAGGCCAAGGCGACGAGTGTCGCGCCGAGCACGCGTGCCCGGACCCATCCCAGATAGATCGCGAGCTGCGCGGCGAGGGGGCCCGGGGCGAGCTGTGCCAGCGCCAGGCCTTCCAGATAGTCCTGCTTGGAGATCCAGCGCCTGCGCTCGACCAGGTCGCGCTGCATGTACCCGGCTAGCGCGATCGGCCCGCCGAAGCCGAAAGTCCCGAGCGACAAGAAGTAAAGCAGGAACTCCCGCATCGTGCAGGGGACCGTCTCCTGGGCAGGAGCGACCGCAGGCGCGCCGAGCTCGGCCATTTCGGCGCGCATCCTAGGAGGGACCATGCTTGGCATCAACTGCCATACGTCTTATTGACATCTGATACAGCTGTTCTTAACAGGTGGCCGTGGCCAGCACCGGCAGACCGACGAAGGAGTCCGGCTGGCTGCTCCTCATCCACCAGATCCCGCCCAAGCCGAGTTACTTCCGCGTCAAGATCTGGCGCAGGCTTCAGCGACTGGGCGCAGTCGGCATCAAGAACTCGGTGTACGCGCTCCCCGTGGGCGAGCAAGCGCACGAGGACCTGAACTGGGTCCTGCGAGAGATCGTCGAAGGTGGCGGAGACGCATCGCTCGTCGAGGCGCGTTTCGTGGAGGGACTGTCGGACGAGCAGGTGAAGGAGATGTTCCGGGCCGCTCGAGACGCGGACTATCTCGAGATCACGAAGGAGGCACGCGAGCTCTCCCGCAAGCTGCCCCGCAAGAGCGATTTGTCCGACGACCGACGCGCCGAGCTCGGACCCGAGCTCGCACGCCTGCAGAAGCGGGTTGCCGAGGTGGCCAGCGTGGATTTCTTTCTCGGCCGCGCTCGCGAGCCTCTGGAAGGATTGCTGAGCGAGCTCGCCGATCGACTGGCGCCGCCGGAACCGAAGCCGGAGGGTGCTCCGGCGGCTGACGAGAAGCCGCGCGGCCGCACCTGGGTGACGCGAACGGGCATCCACGTCGACCGGATGGCGAGCGCCTGGCTCATCCGCCGGTTCATCGATCCGGACGCCCGGTTCAAGTTCGTCGCGTCGCGGGAGTACCGCCACGAGCCCGGCGAGCTGCGCTTCGACATGTTCGACGGGGAATACACGCACCAAGGAGAGCTGTGCACGTTCGAGGTGCTACTCTCCCGGTTCGAGATCACCGACGCAGCATTACGGCCGATCGCGGAGATCGTGCACGACATCGACCTGAAGGACGAGACGTACGGCCGTCCCCAGACCGGGGGGATCGAGCTGGTCGTGAACAGCATCGCGGTGGCGCACCGTGAAGATGAGACGCGCCTCGCGCGCTCCACGGCCGTGCTCGACGACCTCTACGAGTACTTCAGGCGGAAGCGCCCGGAGCGCGGGCTCGGCGAGGAGGCATGAGGAGCGCGTTCGGGCAGCCGCTGCTCGTGCTCGACATGTACGAGCACTCCTACGCGCTCGACCAGGGAGCCGCGGCCGCGAAGTACGTCGAGGCGTTCTTCCAGAACGTCAATTGGCGCGGGCGGCACCAACATCGTCGCCATCCACCAGCACATGACGCACGAGCAGCCGCGGATGCTCCTCCTGCACTAGTGGGCCGTGGGCCGCACGGAAGACCTGGCGAGCACCCTCGCCTCGGCGCTGAAGAAGACCAGGGTCGTTTGAAAGAGGAGAACGCCATGAAGACGATGCTGTCCGCGGCGGTGGCCGCCGCCGTGTCGTTGTGCAACGCGCCTGCGCGCGCCGAAGACGCCGCTGCGCTCGCCAGTCAGATGAAGGGCGTCAAGGTGACGCTGGAGCAGGGCCTCACGGCGAGCTCGAGCAAAGGCAAACCGATCTCGGGCAAGTTCGAAGTGGAGGACGGCAAGCTTCAGCTGTCCGTCTATACGGCGAAGGGATCCGATTTTTCGGAGGTCATCGTGGATCACCGGACAGGCAAGGTCGCGAGCGACAAGCCGATCACCGATGGTGACGATCTCACGGCAGCGAAGGCGCAGGCCGAGGCGATGGCAGCTGCCAAGACGCCTCTGAAGGCCGCAGTGCGGACAGCGGTCAAGGCAAACAAGGGCTACCGCGCGGTGAGTGTGACCCCGTCGATGAAGGACGGCCATCCGAGCGCGGAGGTAACCCTGCTCAAGGGCAGCGAGACAAAGAGTGTCACTGAACCGCTCGACTGAGAGCACGGAACGGAGCGGGTGCGGCGATGCGTATTGGCGGCCGTCGTGAGGCTCTGCACGGCGCGCGCGTCGTCTGCAGAACTGCCACGCCAAGCAGCTGATGCTATTGTGAGTCGGGGAGATAGGATTTGAACCTGCGCACCCCTGGTCCCGAACGACAATCGGGGAGTTGCGACTGGATCTCCACTTCCGCGCGCTGCTGCAGACGACTCCGACGCACTACCCGCGGACGTTCAGGGGACGCGCCTGACCTCGACTGCTCTGGCGGGCACTGCTGAAAGATGCTCCTCGAGCCGGAAGAGTAGTTGTACGAGTCGTACAATTCGTACAGGTCCGATTGACCCGAGTCTGCGCCCCACGCGAACGTGGGACCGGTGCTCGCTCTCCTGGTCCTCGCCGTCCCGCTGGTCACCCGGCTCGACGTGGTCCTCTCCGGCGCCGGATGGACCTCGGCGGAGGGGGTGCGTCGGCTCGTCTCCACCCACGCTGGCGAGCCCTACGACGCGACCGAGCTGAATCGCGATCTCGCCCGCCTGCGCAGCCTGGGCATCCTCTATGACGTCTCCGCTCACCTCGACGGCTCGCGCGTGGAAATCGACGCCACCGACCGCTGGTCGCTCCTGCCGGTCCTGGGGTTTCGCCGCGGCGGCGGCCGGACCACCACGCAAGTCGGGGTGACCGACCACAACGCATTCGGCAAGCTCTTCACCCTCTACGGCGAGCTGACCAGCAACGCGGAAGTCCCGTTCCTGGGCGGCGACCGGATCGGCAGTTTCGTCTACGCCGAGATCCCGCGCGTCTTCGGCACGCTCTTGACGCCGTTCCTCTCCTGGACGCGCGAGTTCCTCGACTTCGCCTCCTTCAGCCCCGCCGGCCCCGGCTACGTCTACGACCGCGCCCGCTACGTCGTCCGCGGCGAACTGCGCTACGAGCTCTCCCACCTCGTTTCGCTGACGGCGGGCGCCGAAGCCCGGAAGGACCGCTACCGCACCAGCATCGTCTCGCGCGCGCCCGGAACGCAGCCCTCCGCGACCGACACGCTCTCGGCGCTCGCCGGCGTGCAGGTCGGCTATATCGAAGAGTTGATCTCGCAGCAGCGCGGCACGGAGGTGCGCGTTCTCACCGAGGCAGCACAGTCCGGCGAGCTCACGACCACCGTCCAGGCACGCGCGTATTTCCAGCCGGGCGAGCGGCACAACCTCTGCCTGCAGGCGCTGTTGCAGGACACCACCGGCCGCAGCGAGTCGTTCCTCTTCCACGCCGGTGGCGCGAAAGAGATCCGCGGCTTCGTCGACAGCTATTTCACCGGGGCGTTGATGGCGCGCGTGAACGCCGAGTGGCGCATCGACCTGCTTCGGACGACGCTGCAGACGATGCCCTTCATCGGCCAGTTGGCGGCGTTCGCCGACGGCGGCTACGTCGGACGGCGCGGCGGCGCGGTCGCCGGCCTCGACTATGAAGGGCCAATCCTGAGCGGCGGACTCGGCCTGCGCGGCATTCCGGTGCCGTTCGCGCGCGTGGCAGTCCGCATGGACGTCGCCGCCGGGATCGTCCCGCGGCGCACAGTGGACGTCTCCTTCAGCGCCCAGCAGTTCTTTTAGCGGGTGCGCCGTCGGGTCTGTGGGCCAAGCCGCTGCCTCGCCACCGATCCCGTACCCAACCGCGTACGAAGGGTTCTCGAAGTCGCGGTTTCCGGGTGTCGAGTAGCGATGCAGCCGAGATGATGAGGCGGCCGTAAGCCCGGGTTTCCGAGTAGCGATGAGCAGCGCAGACGGGCAAGTCCGCCGAGGCGCTCGCGGAGCTCGACGCGGTGGAGCGCACGCCCTACGCGAGCCCCCGCCGCGCCTGCCTACTGCTTCCGTGGATGGTTGCGACCGGCCTCGTGGTAGCTCATGCGCGTCGAGATTGTCGAAAAGGGATGGCCCCGAGCGTCATAGGATTGGCGGCGCTTGCTGCACCTGCCGCCCAAACCGGAGGCTCCGATGCGATACATGCTGATGATCATTGGCTAGAGGTCGTTCGCATCGAAGAGGGTTCGGTGAAGACCATTTTTTCCGGGCTCGGGTATTCCTTGTGACGATTCCCGTACGTCATCGAGCTATGACGCTTAGCATGTCAGCGATCTGTTGACATGCACCCGGTCGCAGGCGACCGAAAAGGGAAGTGATGGTCAAATTGGACGCGAATCACAAGGCGACGCGACGGCGCTCGTCCTCGGCCTGGCCGTGGCGTTGTGCGCGGGGCATGATGCCCGGCGTCCGCTTCCGACCACAGTCAATCGATCCGGACGGATGCGTTGGCTCAGGAGGTACGGTTGACCCTCAAATTCAGCCGGAGCGCGGCGTTCGCGCTGGGGATCGCGTTGCCGCTCCTCGAGGCCTGGCGCAGGCGACACCAGTGGCGCGAGCTCCGCCTCTGGCCGGTGATCCTCGACGACTTTTTCGCCGGCGCGCTGCTCCTGAGCGGAGCCGTGTTGACCGGCCGCTCGGCGGAGCGCGGAAGACCCATGCTGGCCGCTGCGTGGGGAGCGGTGACCGCCGGAATGTACTACAGCTTCTTCGGCCAACTGACGGCGCAGGAGCCGGACCCGTCCGGCCTTTCCCTGGCCCCGATCATCGCGGTCAAGGGTGCCATCTTCGCGCTGTGCCTCGTCGGTCTCGTCGGAGCGCTTCGGGGGTCGACTGGGCAGGGAGGGCAAGGATGAGGCGACCCCGCCGACGGACGCTCGCGTCGTATTCCGCCGCATGGGTCCGCACAGGCGTGCTCGCGGTCTCGCTCGCGTGCAGCGCGCGACCTCCATCGGCGCGCGCGGCCGGCGTGTCGTGGCCCGAAGCGGACGCGCTCTTCCACCAGGACCCCCGCTGGCTCGGCGCCGACGCGGCCTACTCGGTCGACCTCGGCGGCGGCCGCGTGGCCTGGTTGTTCGGCGACTCGTTCATCGCGACGAGCGCGGCGAACGTGCGCGCTGAGTCGAAGATGGTGCGCAACAGCGTGGCGGTCCAGACCGGCCTCGATCCGACGCGAGCGCGCATGAGCTTCGCCTGGGGTACGAGCGATGCCACCGCTCCGGTCTCGTTCTTCCCGGAGGCCGGCGAGGTGTGGCACTGGCCAGGCGGCGGCATCCGCTTCCCTGGCGGCTCCCTGGTGGTGTTCCTGGCGCGCGAGCACGGGTCCTCGGGTGGGCTCGGGTTCGAGAGCGCCGGCTGGGAGGCGGTTCGGGTCGACAACCCCGACGATGATCCCGGCTTGTGGCGTTTGAGATGGCTCGTCCCCCCGCCGCAGGCCTTCGACGCGGTGGTCGGCTCGGCGGTGGCGGTGGATGGCGACCACGTGGTCGCGCTCGCGACGCGTGCCAACGGCGTGCACTGGGTCTACCTCGCGCGCTTTCCGGCGGCCTCGCTCGGCGCCGGCGATCTCTCCGGCCTCGAATGGTGGACCGGCGCGGGCTGGACGCCAGCCACGCAGGTAAACTCGCCAGCCGCGGTATTCGATCTCGATTCCGCGACCGAGGCGTCGTTCCACTTCGTTTCTGCGATCGGCAGCTGGCTCCTTGTCGCGTCGCGCGGATTCGGGGCGAGCACGATCGCGATTCGCACCGCGCCGGCGGTCACCGGCACTTGGTCCGACGCAGCGGATGCTTTCACCCCGCCCGAGTCGCTCGGCCCGCATCCGTTCGTGTACGCCGGCAAGGCGCACCCTGAGCTCGGAACTCCCGATGGCTCGCTCGCGGTGACCTATGCGACGAACAGTTTCCAGTTCGGCGACCTGCTCAGCGCGGACGGCCAGGCGAAGCTCTATTGGCCGCGCTTCGCTCGCCTGACACTCGTTCCTCGCTGAGTCGTCGCGTTCCGGTCGCCTCGATCCGACCCACGATCACGAGCCCGGAGGGCGCTGTCTGAACTTTGTAGCCCCTCTGCCGTATCTTCTACCAGGTCCTTCACTCGGGAGAACCATGACCCCATTGAGCAGGAGCGCGAGGGTTGCAGGACTCCTCTATTTGACCCTCCTGACCGCTCCATTACGCCTCATCTACATTCCCAAGACCTTGTTCGTGACCGGGAACGCAACCGCGACGGCCAACAACATCGCCGCGCACGAGTTGCTCTTCCGCCTCGGTATCCTGAGCGACCTGTTCACCGCGACCATGGCCATTTTCCTCACGCTGGCTCTATACCGGCTGTTCCAGGGAGTGAACCAGGATCTCGCCCGGCTGATGGTGATCCTCGGGAGCCTGGTGGTGGCTCCCATCTACTTCCTCAACACGGTGAACGACCTTGCCGCCCTGATCCTGGCGCGCGGCGATGATTTCCTCTCCGTCTTCGAAAAGCCGCAGCGGGATGCCCTCGCCTTGCTCTTCCTCCGCCTGCATCACGGTGGCGTCGTTGCCAACGAGATCTTCTGGGGGCTATGGCTCTTTCCCTTCGGACTGCTGGTGTACCGGTCGCGCTTCCTTCCCCGCATCCTTGGCGTCTGGCTGATCATCAACTGCTTCGCTTATGTGGCCGTCAGCCTTACCGGAGTCCTGTTCCCTCGATACGAGCAGGCGGTCTTCAATATCGGCTTTCCCGCCATGCTCGGCGAGCTTGCGATCATGCTGTGGCTTCTGATCATGGGCGCGAAGCAGCAGCAGCCCCTGCCTGCCACCGCCTCTTGATCCACAGGTCACCTCGCTCCGCGTTCTCGAGCCGCGCTGACCTCCCCGCCGATGTGCGCCAGCACGCGCTGGTGGATGGCATGGATCAGCAGATCGCTGAACCACGCCCAGTAGGGCTGGGGCTCCATCGAGAGCTGATACCAGGTGCGCCCTTCCAGCCGGGTACGGCCGGACGGAAGCGCCACGAGGCGGAACTCGCCGCGGCGGCTGCGCAGCGTATCCACCAGGCAAAGGTTTCGGCGGATTCGCCGCAGCGCGATAGCTCGAGCGACTCTGCAGACGAGCAGGCCTCCTCGCGTAATCGCGCGGAGCGAGCGCGACCAAAACCGTCGGGTCAAGACGATCGCATCGCCGAGGACCGGAAGGATACTGAAAATCGTGGACACACTGTGGAGACGGCCGCCCCGCCCCCGCAGACGCCAAGCAATACAGCGTAGTTGGTTGGTCGGGGAGACAGGATTTGAACCTGCGACCCCCTGGTCCCGAACGGGCACCAGACGAATCCCACAGCGTGTCTTCGGGTGGCATCGCGTCGCAAGAACCGGAAATCACGGGTGACGCGGAGCTGGCCGCTTCGGATGGCGTGGCAGAAAGCGGATGCGTTGAGACGCCGTTTGGTGCGCCCGTGGTGCGCAGGATTGGCCCGGACCCCGGTCCTCACGAGCGGCTCCTGACCGTTCGCGAAGTCGCGGCCCGGCTCGGCGTCTGTACGGCCCTGATCTACAGGTTGTGCGCGCGGGATGAACTTGCGGTCCTTCGGATCGGCGGCGCACTCCGGTTTTACCCCAAGTCGATCGAGTCGTTCGTGGCGCGGAAGTCCGCTCGTTGATCTGGCTGCGGGCGAAAGGGGCGCCCGCGCGAAGCAGACTCCGGTGTGGCCGTCACGATTCCCGGGCCCGCGCGCTCTGCGCCGAGACGCGCGCGCTCAAAGCAGCCGGGCTCCTCTCGTCGCATGGCCCGTCGGCCCAGCTGTTCGCGGCGATGATCGGCGCTGGCCGCGATCGCGCCCGACGCAATCGCTCCCCCACCACCAACACGTCATTGCGTAGCGATCACCTTCTTTGGATGGGCGTGCCGCGCGTTTGCTCCGCCGCCTGTGGGGACGCATTGTGGGAGCGAGGCGATCCGACGTGTTCGTGCGAACTCGTTGACCGTAACCACGCGGTTGGCTGCGCCTCAGCGGACGCTCGCCGATGGACCCGGTCATGTGCCAAGCACCTGCTTACGCGTGCTGCTCGTCAAGTCGCAGTCCAGCTCGTCCTTGCAGGGCGGGCCAGCCGACGAGGCGTCGAACGCACGCAGGCAAGCAGGCAGGCCGGTTGCCTGACCGTGTCTATGCTCATCCGGGGCCGATACGCTCATCGGGCGCAGCTTCTACGACCCTTCCGGTTGGACGGGTCCACGACCCGCTACTTCGTGAAGAGAGAAGGGTTAAATGCCTCGGGCAATCCTATCGGTCTTTCTCGCCGCGTTTATCGTCGCCTGCGGGAATGGCTCTTCTACCCCTGCACAGCGTTCGCAAAGCCCTACTTCCTCGCCTTCATCCCTGACTACGCCCTCATTGGGTACGGCGGCGTCCTTCTCAGTCCTCGGGGGTCAGACCGTGACCAACACCGGTCCGACTTCGGTTGCTGGAGATCTTGGCGTCAGTCCCGGCACCGCGGTCACCGGCTTCCCTCCGGGAACGGTCCTGGGGACCATCCACGCCGCAGACGCTGTCGCAGCGCAGGCGCAGAGCGACACCACCACTGCGTATGACGTATTGTCTGGGGCGCCCTGTACGGCCGATGAGACCGGGAAGGATCTCGCCGGACAGACGTTGGTGGCCGGAGTC
>Ga0070708_100001174_pt1 | contig 20181 bp, 20 predicted proteins | sample KBSK5503metaG_FD_65469 | JGI IMG/M metagenome (GOLD analysis project Ga0070708, IMG submission 65469) | Corn, switchgrass and miscanthus rhizosphere microbial communities from Kellogg Biological Station, Michigan, USA - KBS K5-50-3 metaG | ecosystem: Host-associated > Plants > Roots >... | reverse complement strand
GCCTGCGAGTAGAGGAACTCCTCCCACAGCCGGGCCGCGGCCGGGTGCGGCGCGTTCTTGTTGATGGCCTGCGCGTAGTACCCGCCCAGGACGGCGTTCTGCGGGATGAACACCTTCCAGTTCGTCACGCCGACGTAACTCGGCAGGTTGAGGTAGTCCCAGTTGAACACGACCGGGGTGGTGCCGGCCTTGATGGTGGCTCCAGTCGCCTGCACCGGCGAGAAGTTACCTGCCGCCTTGAGCTTCTTGAAGAAGTCGACACCGTTGGCGATGCTGCCGGGCGATCCGCCTTCCGCGAGGCTGGCCATCATCACGCCGTTCAGGGCGGCGTTCGCCGACGTCGGGTTGCCGTTCAGCGCGACCGCGCCCTTGAACTTCGGACTGAGCAGGTCGTTCAGCGAGGTGATGGTGCCGAACTTGCTCGAGTAGCCGACCGCCATGTAGCCGCCGTAGTCCTGGACCCAGAGCCCGGTCGACTCCTTCTGCGCGGTCGGGATGTCCGACCAGGTGCTGACCTGGTACGGGGTGAACAGGCTGGTGTTGGCCAGCGCGACGGCCATGCCGATGTCGAGCACGTCGGGCGCCTTGGCCGTGCCGTTCTCCGACTTGACCGCGTTGACCTCCTGCTGGCTCGAGCCGTCGGGGAGCGCGGAGTTGATCTTGATGCCGTACTTGGCGGTGAAGGCGGACAGGATGGCGCCGTAGTTCGCCCACGTCGGCGGCAGGGCGATGACGTTGAGCGTACCTTCCTTCTTGGCCGCCGCGACCAGCGCGTTCACGCCGCCTCCCGCCGAGGCGGAGGTCTCCGTCGCCCAGTTGGTGCTGCTACCGCTCGAACTCGTCGAGGAACCCGACGACGAGCAGCCAGCCGCGAACAGCGCCGCGGCCGCAACGCCCGCGAGCGCGAATCGATATGAGGATCTCATCAGTGCCTCCTGGAAGCTTCCCTATCCCCGAAGTGGATTGCGGATGCCCGGCAGGGCCACAGGCGGCGGTACCAAAACGGTTTGCCGACCCACCTCTCCCCCAGCTAAGAGTGCAGGATAAACGCACCTAAAACGTTTAGCGTTCGCATGCTCACACACCCGCTAAGAGGGTGTCAAGGGACGTTACCGAGTTGCCGCACTGAGCCGGGTGAACGCCGGGCTGGCAGGTAGCTGGGGCGCCTGCAGGGAGGCGCGTTCGACCAGCTCAACCGGGGCGATATAGTCCTTGGCCCGGTCACCGCTCAGCAGCCGCGCCATCAGCGCCCGGCCCATCTCCCTGCCGTCCAGGCGGATGGTCGCCAGCGGCGGGTCGAGCAGCTCGGAGGTCGGCAGGTCGTCGTGGCCGATGACGGACACGTCCGGCCCTATCCGCAGCGACAGGTCCCTGGCGGTCTTGTAGACGCCGAGGGCCGTGTAGTCGGAGTTGGTGATGATGGCGGTGGGGGCGTCCCGGCCGACCAGCAGCGTCCCGGCCGCCTTGCGCACGTCGGTGATCGTGAGGGGTGAGCGCATGACGACCGGCCGGATGCCGAGTTCGCGGGCCAGCCGCCGGAAGTGGCGTAGCCGGTCCGGGTCGGCGACCAGGCCGCGCGGCGCGGACAGGAACGCGACGCACGAGTGACCGAGCGCGGCCAGGCGGCGCATCGGCAACTCGACCGCGGCCGCGTTGTCGGGATACACCCGGGCCACCCCGGCCATGCCTTCGACGGCCGCGTTCAGCGCCACCACCGGGGTACCGGGCCGCAGTTCCTGCCAGAGCCGCACCGACTCGCCCTTGCCGACCGGGGCGATGGCCAGCCCGGCGAGCCGCTGGGCGGCCATTTCCCGCACCAGCAGGTGCTCGCGCTCGGCCGAATAGTGCGAATCGAGCAGCAGCAACGTGGCCCCGGCCACGCTCGCCGCCCGCTCGGCCCCGGTCAGCACCTCGAGGAAGAACGGGTTGCTGAAATTGCGGATGACCAGGCCATAGGTGGTGGTGCGGCCGCGCCGCAGCGCCTGGGCCTGCGGGTTGGCCCGGTAGCCGAGTTCGGCGGCGGCGGCCAGGATCTTCCGGCGGGTCTTGTCCGCCACGCCCGGCTGGCCGTTCAGCGCGAAGCTCACCGATGCGACCGACACGCCGGCCAGCCGGGCCACGTCACGGATCCCCGCCGGCTGCTGCGCTCCGCCCTGCTGACTCGTCATGGCCTTGCCTACGGTTATGACGCTCTGCTTCCCCCGGTAGGAGCGGAGGTACGTCGCTGACCGCACATACTAGCCATCCGGCCAGACCCCGGCCAGAGGCCAGGCATGACTATCAAGCTGACCACTAACGGATGCCTGGCCGCCATGAGCTGGCAACCTCCCGTTTGTCTTGGCTAGCCATCATCTCGACTTGTCTAGCCAAGATCGGCAGCTTGGTCCTCGCCCCCCGGGGACTGTGGTTTGGGAGGGATATCTTGCGAGCAAGGCACGCCATGGCGGGGTCAATGGCGACCAGGAAGGCATCTTGGCTCCCTACAAGGTGGCGAGCTGGGACAACATCCCCGCCGACGCGAAGGCGTCGGACGCCACCTACTACGCCGACTACGGCGGCTACGTGGCCATCGGGTACGACTCGGCGAAGGTGAAGACCCCGCCGACCTCGTTCGCGGACCTGCTGAAGCCCGAATACAAGAACGAGGTCGCCATCAACGGCAACCCGACCCAGGCGAGCGCGGCCTTCTCGGCGGTCTTCGCCGCGGCGCTGGCCAACGGCGGGTCGCTCGACAACATCGCGCCCGGCATCGCCTACTTCAAGAGGCTGCACACCGAGGGCAACTTCGTGCCGGTCGCGGCCAGCGCGGCGACCATGGAGAGCGGCCAGACCCCGATCATCGTCTGGTGGGACTACCTGCTGGCGTCCGAGATCGGGCCGAGCGTCAAGGGCCTGAAGATCGTGATCCCGTCGGACTCGTCCTATGCCGCCTACTATGACCAGGCCATCAGCAAGTACGCCCCGGACCCGGCCGCCGCCAGGCTCTGGGAGGAGTACCTGTACTCGACCACCGGCCAGAACCTCTGGCTGCAGGGCGAGGCCCGGCCGATCGAACTCTCCACTCTGGTGTCCAGCGGCACGGTCGACCAGGCGGCCTACAAGGCGCTGCCCCCGGCCCCGTCGGGCACCATCACCTTCCCCAGCCAGTCCCAGCAGTCGGCGGCGGAGACGGTCGTCTCCCAGCAGTGGTCCAGTGTGATCGGTTAGCGGTGGACCAGACGGTAGAGGCCCCGGGATCCCGCTCGGATCCCGGGGCCCTCGGGTCCGGCCCCGATGCGGCACCCAGGCCGCGCCCGGCGCTGACCGTGCCGGGCGCCCTGGGCTGGCTGCGCCGGATAACCGGGATCGTGCCCTTCGGCGTCTACGCGACGCTCGGCCTGCTGGTGCCGATGATCGCGGTCGCGGTCGGCGCCTTCCAGAACAGCAGCGGCGGCTTCACGTTCAGCAACGTCAGCGCCGCCGCCCACGGCATCTACCTGCATGGCTTCTGGCAGAGCATCATCTTGTCGGTGCTCACTTCCATACTGCCGGGGATCTTCGGGCTGCTGATCGCCTACGCGATCTTCACGGCCAAGCGCGGGGCGGTGCTGCGCCAGGTGGCGATCACCGCGTCCGGTGTCTTCGCCAACTTCGGCGGCGTGCCGCTGGCCTTCCTGTTCATCTCCTCCCTCGGGTCCACCGGGCTCATCACCCAATGGCTCAAGGACGTGGGCCTCGACATCTACTCGCACGGCTTCAACCTGTACTCGCTGGCTGGCGTGGTGGTCGTGTACATGTACTTCCAGATCCCGCTGATGGTGCTGGTCATCTTGCCGGCCCTGGAGGGGCTGCGCCCGGCGTGGCGGGAAGCAGCCGAGAACCTGGGCGCGCGGACCTGGGATTACTGGCGCCACATGGCGGGCCCGGTGCTGCTGCCTTCGTTCCTCGGCTGCGTGCTGCTGCTGTTCGGCAGCGCCTTGTCGGCCTACGCCACGGCCGAGGCACTGACCAACGGGACCATTCCGCTGACCGCGATCCAGATCGGATCGTTCCTGAACGGGAACGTCAGCGCCGGGCAGGAGAACATCGGCAAGGCGCTCGGCCTGGGCATGGTCGTCATCATCGCGATCGCGATGCTGATCTACGTCGCGCTGCAGCGGAGGGCCGCCAAATGGCTGCGATAACCGGTGCGCGGCGGCGGCGGGAACCGCTGCCGGTGTGGCGCTGGGTGGTCCTCATCCTCGCCGCCGTGTTCTTCCTCCTGCCGCTGATCGTGGCGCTGCGGTTCGCCGGCCTCAAGGCGTTCGGCTCGGTGATTAGCCAGTCCGGCTTCACCTCGTCCCTTGGCCTGTCGGTCCGGCTCGCGGTCATCACCACGGTGATCACCATCGCGCTCATGTTGCCCACGACCGTCTACGTCCACCTGCGGCTGCCCGGGCTGCGGCGGCTGCTCGAAGGGATCACGATCCTGCCGATCGTCATCCCGCCGGTGGTGCTGATCGTGGGCGTCCTGCAGATCGCGCCGGGTTCCCTCAAGAGCACCTCCTACCTGCTGGCGCTGGAGTACGTGGTGCTGGCCATGCCGTTCGCCTACCGGGCCATCGACGCCGGGCTGCGCGCGCTTGACCTGAAGACGATCGTCGAGGCCTCCAGCTCGCTGGGCGCCAGCTGGAGCAGCACGCTCCTGCGGGTGCTGCTGCCGAACCTCACCACCGCGCTGCTTTCGGCCGTGGTGCTGACCGTGGCCCTGGTCCTCGGTGAGTACACGATGGCCAGCCTGGCCTTGTACCAGACGTTCCCGGTGTGGATCTACGTCAACAGCCAGACCAGCGGCCAGGTCTCGGTCGCGGCCTCGTTGCTCTCGCTGTTCGTGACCTGGCTGTTCTTGATGGCCATCACGATGGCGGGCACCCGGCGATCGCGGAAGACCGGCGGCGGCTCGGTCACGCTGTTTACCGTCGCACGTCAAGAAACGCGGGGAAACTGATGACGACCAACACCACAAGCAACGTGGCCGCAGACGGTACCCGTCAGACGGCGCACCAGCTGTCCGGCGGTCAGCAGCAGCGCGTCGCGCTGGCCCGGGCGCTCGCCATCGAGCCCCGGGTGCTGCTGCTGGACGAGCCGCTGTCCGCGCTGGACGCCAAGGTGCGGCTGCAACTGCGCGAGCAGATCCGCACGCTGCAGCAGCGCCTGGGCACCACCACCTTGTTCGTCACCCACGACCAGGAGGAAGCGCTGTCCATGGCCGACCGGGTCGGCGTCATGCGGCAGGGCAAGCTCGAGCAGATCGCCGCGCCCGACGAGCTGTACACCGACCCGGCCACCGCGTTCGTGGCCGAGTTCGTCGGCGTCATGAACCGGATACCCGGCGAACTGCAGGCCGGCGGGCGGGTCACCGCGCTGGGCAGCACCGTGCCGGTCCGGGGGCAGAGCCCCGAGGAGACCGCTGTGGACGTCCTGGTGCGGCCGGAAGGCCTGACGATGGAGGTCCTGGAGAACGGCAACGGAATCGTGACGACCAGGACCTTCCTCGGCTCGGTCACCCGGGTCGGCGTCCAGCTGTCCGGCGACGTCGCCGTCCAGGTCGACAAGCCGAGTTCCGAGGCCGCCGCGCTGGCGCCGGGGGCATCGGTCTCGGTATCACTACCCACGCAGCCCGTCCTCGTCGCCCCCCGCCAGACGCCGTAACACCAACGTGTGCGACCCGCGCAAAAGTTAAGATCACTCGTACTGGTGAGCGAAACACGTTGCAAGTGAGACGAGCGAGGATGCAGTAGGCGCGTGATTCACGGCGCGGCGGCGACGTGCCATGGCGGCTGCGCTGGAGGAGCGCGACTGAGCGCCAGCCGGGCGGGCGGGCTCCCAGCGCCAGCCGGGTGGTCAGGCAGCGGCGGAATCGATATGCGGGAGGATGTCCGCGATCGTGTCGAGGATGAGGGGAGCGCCCGCCTGCTCCAGGTCGGCGCGGGTGCTGGCGCCGGTCAGGACGCCGGCCACGATCGCGGCCCCGGCCCGCCGCCCCGACTCGATGTCGCTGGCGGTGTCGCCGACCACGGCCAGTTCGCTGACGGCGCCGCCGCGCAGCCGCAGGAGCGCGGTCAGCGGCAGGTCGGGCCAGGGCCGGCCGCGACCCCAAAACCCGGCGTCGGCGGGGGACAGGGCCAGGTCGATCAGCCCGCCCCAGGCGAGCTCGTCGATGATGGCGTCCCTGGTCACGGGGGAGAAGCCGGTGGCCAAGCAGACCCGGACGCCGGCGTCGCGCAGCCGCATGATCGTATCCTCGGCGCCGGGCACGGCCGAGATGGCCCCGCCGCGGACGGCTGCGGCGTAGTGGTCCTCGAACGCCTCGTTGGCCTTGCGCGCCATCGCCTCGTCGCCCAGGATCCGCCGGAACACCTCGATCTTGGACTGGCCCATGCTGGACCGGACCGCCGCCATGGCCTGCTCGAACTCGGCCGCCGGCAGGCCGGAAACCGCCGCGGCGAAGGCCTCGAGCACGGTGCCGTCGTCCGCCACCGTGGTGCCCGCCATGTCCACGCAGGCCACCGTGATTCGCGTCATCCGAAGAACGTCTCCTCCGCAATCGCCGGGGAACAGGTCATGCCACGCCCGCCCGGTCCGGTGACCAGGACGACGCCGGGCTCGACCTCGGATCTGTGGTACAGCGCGTGAGCGGCCGCCGCCGGGTCGACCTCGCTGTAGACGCCGGCCCAGCGCCGCCGCACCCGCGGGATGGGCGCACCGAGCAGCGCCTCGGCCCGGGCGCGCAGGTGGTCGTAGGCGTCCTCGTCCAGGTCGAACCCGAACGGTTCGGCGTACTCGTGCGTGTCCCCAATGGTGAGCCCGCCGTCGGCCCGCTGGACCAGCAGCAGCTGGGCGCTGGCCCGCGCGGCGGCGCAGGACTGGGGCGGGAGCTGAGCCCGGCCGGGCAGGTCGTAGGCGGGGTAGTAGCGCAGCGAATCGCCGTCGGCCAGCGCCGTGGTGACCGGCTCGGCGAACGGCTCGGTCTGCATCATCTGCAGCCTGACCCGGCGGACGCCGCCGCGAGCGAGGTATCGCCCGGCCACGCCGGTGTGCGCCGCGCCGGGGCACAGGATCACCAGGTCGCAGGCGTGCCAGGCGCCGGTGTGATCGCGGACCGCGTTCGGCGCCACCTCGATGACCTCGCGCCCGGGGAGCCAGGTGTAGCCGTCGCCCACCAGCTGGCCGCGCAGCGCCGGAAGGACCTGGCGCGGCTCGACGATGCCGTCGAGCCGGCACCACAGGCCGCCCGCGAACTCGCCGCGCAGCGCCGGGTTGAGCGCGCGGACGCCCGCCGGGTCGAGCAGCTCGAACCCGCGCTGGTCCGCGTCGGGGAGCTCGGCCGCCTCCTTGAGCAGGCCCAGTTCCGCATCGGACGCAGCCAGCGTGAGCGAGCCCGCGGCGCGGAAGCCGAACCCGGGCACCCGGGCGCCGAGTTCGGCCCACAGCTCGCGGGCGCGCAGCGCCAGGGCGAGCTCCGGGCCTGGCTTGCGGCCGCTCACCCAGACCAGGCCGAAATTGCGCACGCTCGCCCCGCGGGCCTCGGCCTCCCGTTCCAGCTGGACGACCTCGAAGCCGCGCCGCCTGGCCGCCACCGCGTGCATAGTGCCGAGCACGCCGCCGCCGACGATGACCACCCGTGTCCTTGCCGCCGCCACGGTACCTAGTATAGTCATCTTCAAACTTGTATAGCCAAGTTTGGGCACGGGAGGCGGGCGTGGCGCGAACGGCGGAGGGGACAGCCTGCGGCTGGCTCCGGGGGACTGCCTGATCTTCGACAACACGCGGGTGCTGAACGCCCGCACCGCGTTCGGCGTGGCCGCTGGCTCGCCGGGCAGGCACCTGCAGGGCTGTTACGCCGACCTGGACGGCCTGGCCAGCACGCTGGCCGTCCTCAGTCGTTCTGGAAACCACGGGCGCGAGGAGGAGCAATGACCGGGGTCGAGGCCATCGCGGAACTGTTCGCCGGGCCGGGGGCGCGGGATTACCTGGGCGAGGCGGTGACCATCGGCGAGCACATGCGCCAGGCCGGGGCGCTAGTCGAGGAGGCAGGCGCGGCCCCGCCGCTGGTGGCCGCGGCCCTGCTGCACGACGTCGGTCACCTGCGGAGCGAAACGGACCGCCAGCACGGCACCGGCGGGGCGCGGTGGCTTGGCCGGTGGTTCGGCGAGGCGGTGACGGAGCCGGTGCGCTGCACGTCGCGGCGAAGCGGTACCTGTGCACCACCGAGCCCGGCTACTTCGGGCGGCTCTCGCCGGAGTCGGTCCGGACCCTGGCGCTGCAGGGCGGCCCGATGACGGCCGCGCAGGCGGAGGCGTTCGAGGCGCTGCCGTTCGCGCGGGACGCGGTGGCGGTCCGCCGCTGGGACGACAAGGCCAAGGACCCGGCGGTCGCGCCGCCTCCTTTGGAGCACTTCGAGCCGCTGCTGGCCGGCCTGATCAGGCCGTGACCCGGGCCCTGACCTGGGCCGGTCAGGCCCTGGGCGTGCGGGACAGCGCGTTGACCGCCACCGAGTTGCGCACGCTGAACGCGACCGCGCTGCCCAGGTAGCGGTCGTCGGACCATTCGACCGGCACCCCGGCCAGGTCGGTGGTGAGGCGCCGCTCGCGCAGCATCGGCGCCCGCGGCCGGACGCCGAGCAGCCGGGCGTCCTCGGCGGTGGCGGCCACCGCGTCGATCACGTGCTCGGCGTCGGTGAAGACGATGCCCAGTTCCTCCAGCCGCTCGGTGATCGAGTCCTTCTCCAGGTCCAGGCCCGCGACCAGCACGCCGACCCGGTCCGGATAGGCACCGCGCTCGATCATCACCGGGTGCCCCGACAGCAGCCGCACCCGGGTCAGGTGGTAGACCTGCGCGCCGGCCGGGAGGACGAGACGCTCGGCTTCCGTCGGCTTGGCCGGGCGGCGCTGCATGGAGACGACCAGGCCGCCGGGAACCTCGCCCATGGCCCGCGCCCAGCGGGAGAACGACAGCAGTTCGCCGAAGCTCTGCACCCGCGGCCCCCGCAGGATGGCCGGGCTGACCACCCGCCTCGCGCCGCGGCGCGAGGCGATGACCCCGTCGGCGCGCAGCGCGGCGAACGCCTGCCGGATGGTGCCGCGTGACACCGAGTAGCGTTCGGCCAATTCGTGCTCGGACGGCAGCCGGGTGCCTGCCCCGTACCCGCCCGCGGCGATGGCCGCCTTGAGGTCCTCGGCCACCTTGCGGTACAGCGTCGGGGACCGGGGCACCTCCTGATCTGCTGCCACGAACCCGAGCGTAGCGTCATCGGCGCCGATGAGGCGGATGCGGGCCGCCGGCGTGAGCGCTTTGCGGGGATCGGCCGGGATAGACCTTCATGATGCCGAACGGGCCGGGCGCGTGCCCCGTCAACGGGCTTTGAGCGGGACTCCGGGCAGCGGGGGCGCCGCTAGCCGGTCGCCGGGGTAGCCGGGGTAGCCGTGAACCAGCCCGAACCGGCCGGCCACCCAGTCCTCGCGAGCCCGCGCGACTTCCTCGCCTGACCGCGCCACGAAGGTCCACCACATCAGCAGCCGCTCGCCGAGCGGCACGCCGCCGACCACGAAGAACCGGGCCAGCCTGCGCCCGCCGGCCGGCGACAGCCTGATCTCGGACCGCCCGGCGGGCAGGTGCGCGAGCAGGCCCGGCGCGATGAGCGCGCCCGCCACCACGGCGGAGCCGTCGACCGCGACCACGCCATACTCGAAATCCTCCCGGACCGGCAGCGTGAAGTCGTCCCCGCCGGGCACCGCCACCTCGTAGCCGGCCAGCGGGCTGAACACCTCGGCGGGCGAGCGCTCGCCCCGGTACTCGCCGATGGCGACGGTCACGCTCGCGCCACGGTCGCGCACCACCGGCAGGTCGGCATGGTGGGCGAAGCGCGGTTCGGCGTGCCGTTCGGCCTCGGGCATGGCGATCCATAGTTGCAGGCCGTGCAGCACCGGGGGCCGGCCCGCCGCCGACTCCTTCGAGTGGGTGACGCCCCGGCCCGCGGTCATCAGGTTCAGCTCGCCCGGCCTGAACAGCCGCCGGCCGCCGAGGCTGTCCCGGTGCAGCACCAGGCCCTGGAACAGCCAGCTCACGGTCTGCACGCCGATATGCGGATGCGGCGGCACCCGCATCCCGGGACCCCGGCTGACCTCCTCAGGGCCGTAGTGGTCGAGAAAGCACCAGGCGCCGATGGTGCGCAGCGTCCGCTGCGGCAGCAGCCTGCGGACCTCGGTGCCATCGCCGATGACGGTCTTGCGCGCCTCGATAACGTCAGCCGCGGGGACGGCCCCCCGATCCAGGTTGCTCACGATCCAATGCTGTCATCGCCTGAGCCACGCCGAGACACGGACCGGCTCGAGCGCGGCCTGAACCAGGCCGGCCAGGTCGGCACGGACCGCATCGGGGTCCACCGCGTCCTGCAGCCGGGCCGCGAACCGGGTCACCGTGTGCTCGGCGTCGTACCGACCGTTCCGGGAACGTTACGGTTAACCCGGCGTAGCTGGCGGTGAGCACCGGGAAATCGGTACAATCCCAGCGTTTGACGGTAGTGTCCGGCCGCCGCCCTGGGCCTGCCGCAGACGGCCGCAGCGGAGCAGGGTGAGCGGCAGGGAGAAGCCATGACCGAGCTCATCGGCACACACCAGTCGGACACGCACCAGAAGGCGCTGCAGATCAACCTGGATCCGCGCTGGTACGGGACGATCGCGGAGATCGGGGCGGGCCAGGAGGTGGTCCGCTGGTTCTTCCGGGTCGGCGGCGCCGCGGGCACCGTGGCCAAGTCCATCTCGGCCTACGACATGGCGGTCAGCGACGCCGTCTACGGCAAGGCGGACCGGTACGTCTCCATCGGCAGGCTGCAGGGCATGCTGGACAAGGAATTCCAGCTCAACGTCGAGCGGCTGGACGAGGAGCGCGGCGACTCGAACTGCTTCTTCGCGTTCGCCGACACCGTGGTCGCGCGCAGCTACCGGGGCAGCAACGAGTGTCACGGCTGGATGGGCGTGAAGTTCCAGTCCCAGGCGCACGACGAGCCCAGCCAGATCACGATGCACGTGCGGATGCTGGACGTCGAGGCCTGGCTGCAGCAGGAGGCGCTCGGCATCGTCGGGGTGAACCTGCTGTACGGGGCGTTCTTCCATCACCACGAACCGGAAAAGCTGATCGAGAGCCTGCTGGATGAGCTGACCGTCGGCCGCATCGAGATCGACATGATCGAGTTCCGCGGCATCGAGTTCCGCGGCGTGGACAACCGGCTGATGGCGCTCAAGCTCGTCCAGCTGGGCCTGAGCGGCGTGGCCATGTTCGGTCCCGACCGTGAGGTACTCCAGCCGAGCGAGCTGCTGCGCAAGAAGGCGGTCCTGGTCGAGCGCGGCAGCTTCCGGCCGCCGACGCACGTGAACCTGGACATGCTGGCCACGGCGAAGGAGAAGTTCGCCTTGGACCCGGCGGTGGAGGGCAAGCCGATCCTGCAGCTCACCGAGATCACCATGCGGAACCTGCTGGCGGAAAGGACCGACGTCGACCGGCGGGACTTCCTGGCCCGCGCCGAGCTGCTGGCCTCCTGCGGCGAGACCGTGCTGATCACCGACTACTTCGACTACTACCGGCTGGCCGCCTACATCGCCGAGCGGACGACCGAGCGGATCGGCATCGTGATGGGCGTGCCGAGCCTCATCGACCTGTTCGACGAGCGCAACCACGCGCAGCTGCCGGGCGGGATCCTGGAGAGCTTCGGGCGGCTGTTCAAGAACGGACTGAAACTGTACGTGTACCCGGTGCAGCCGTCCCGGGACGACGAGCTCAAGACCGTCGACGACATCAAGGTCCAGCCCGAGCTCCAGCCGCTGTACGACTATCTGGTCGGCCGGGGCAGCTTCGTCAACCTCGACAACTACAAGCCCGAGTACCTGCCGATCTTCAGCCGTGACGTGCTGCGGCGGATCGCCGCCAACGACGACTCCTGGGAGGGCATGGTCCCGGAGCAGGTCGCCGCGCTGATCAAGCGCCGCGGCTTTTTCGGCTACGTCAAGCCGGACGCCAGGGACTGAGACCTCCGCCGCGGGCCCTCAGCCGAGGCGGTAGTCCTGCTGGGTGCGCGCTGGCTGCGGGACTTCGAGCTGCTCGAGGTCAAGCCGGAGGTCCGCCCCAAGATCCAGGGTGCACTCACGCACCACGACGCGCACGGGTACCAGCACAGGCCCAGCTTTAGCTCCCACTCCAGCTACTGCATACCCCGGACGCCCCTTCCCCGTGCCCGCTTCGCTGGTCAGCTTGGAAGGGGAGGCCAGACGGACAGTGTGTCTGATAGTTGGTTTGCGCCACGGGGATCAGGGCCGACGATCGCGGTTCCGCGGGAGATAAAGGTGAACGCGCCGGTGCTGGGGAAATCATCGGTGCGACAGTGGACGGCCAGCGGCTGGGCCAGGCTGGTCGTGTTCCAGGTGCAGGTGACCCGGGAGCCGCCTGTCTCCTCGATCAGGACCACGGCGGTGAGCCGCGTGCCGTCGGGTGAGTAGGCGAGCGCGTAGTTGCCCCATTGGGCGAGCGTCGCGGGCGGGCCGGGTATCGCCGCGTGCACGGGGTGCGCCGGGTTGGTGAGGCTGAACACGGTGAGCGCGCCGTCTGAGCCGAGGTAGGCCAGTTGCGACCCGTCCGGGGAGAACGCCAGCGCGGCCAGCGGCCCGGCGTCGCGGCCGACGGTGGCCAGGTGCCGGGGTGCCGACGGGGTAGACGCGTCCCACAGGCTCACCGCGTGGCCCGCGGCGGTCGTGGCCAGCGTCCGCCCGTCCGGGGAGAACGCGATCTGCTCCTGGACGCTGGAGTACACGCCCCCGGCAGCCACTGCGGCGGCCGGGATGGTGGCGATCAGGTGCGGGGCCGCCGGGCTGGCGACGTCCCACATCAGCACGGCGCTGGCGTAGGCGACGGCCACTATGGTGTGGCCGGGTGCATACGCGATGCCCTGCGCCGGGCCCGGGCCGGACATGGTGGCGATCCGCGCCGGCCGGGCCGGGTCGGCCAATGACCACTCGGTGACCCCGGCGGGGGAGGCCGAGGTCACGGTATGGCTGCCGGGGGCGAACGCGAGCGGCGCCCCGCCGGGGAAGTGCGCGAGCAGTTTGGGGTGGGCGCCGATTCGCCAGACCAGGTCGCAGCAGCCCTCAGCACCCCCGCCCGTTCCCTGGGCGGTGACGCCCAGCCGCGCGTCGGAGGAGACCGCGATACCCATCGCGTAACTGGCGGTCAGCGCCCCGTCCGTTCGTTTCTCGTTCCACACGTAATAGGCCAGCAGCCCGCCGAAGACGACGACCATGACGCCGACGAGGGCCGCCACCGTCGCGACGGTGCGCAGCGGGCGGCCAGGCGGGGAGTCCGGCTGGGGGATGTCGGCGGTCAGCGCGTCCAGGTCCGCGTAGGCCGGCCGGGCCAGCGCGTCGCCGACCCGCGCGTCGAGCTCGTCCTTGGTCAGCTGCCCCCGCACGAACGCGGCCTTGAGCAGGCCGATCACGTGCTCGCGGTAGGCCCAGGTGGGACCCTGGCTATCAGCCATGACACCAGACTCTACCTAGGTAGATAGGTGGGTGCAAGTGTGCGTCGCCTAGTTTTGAGACCGTGGATCTGGTCACCAAGCCGCTGGGCGCACAGACCTGGCCGGACTTCGCCCGGCTGGTTGAGGATCACCACGGTGGTGGGCCGGGTGCTGGTGCCCAGCACCGCTAGGTGGTCAGCCGGTTCGTCGGTGAACGCTTGTAATCTGCGCGCTAGCTGGCTGAGCTCACGGCGAGCGAGCGGCGCAGGTCCTCGAGCTGATCGGCCAGGAGCCTGCGCAGCGAGCCGGCCAGGCCGTCCAGGCACCGCTCGCCGGCCCGCAGGGTGGCGGCGTCCACGGCGTGATGGGGAAAGCCATGCAGGCACCAGACCCGGGCGCGCTCGGCGGCCCCGCCCGCCGCGACCTCGGCCAGGGCGGTGAAGTAGCGCGGCACGTACCCGGCCAGCAGGTCCGCCTGGTCGGCCTGCCAGAACCCCTGCGCCGTCGCCGCCAGCTCGTAACTGGACAGCGTCCCGCCGCGCATGGCCGCCCAGGCGGCCTCCTTGGCGTCGTGGGCGGGCCGGGCGGCCCGGCAGCGCGCCGCGCTGAGCTGGCCGGCCGCGGTGCGGTCCTGGCTGGCGTCGTGCTCGATCTCGGCCCGGCTGGCGGCGCCGAGCACCGAGAGCCGCAGCAGGATCTGCCAGCGGAGCTGCGAATCCAGGTCGGGGCCGCCGGGCACCCGCCCGGCGGCCAGCCAGGACCACAGGGCGGCGACATCGTCCGCGCTGGCCGCGCTGTCGATCAGCCCGCGCGCGGCGACCAGCCGCATCGCGCCGTCGTCGCCGGCCGGATGCGGGCTCAGCAGGTCACGGCACAGGCCGGTGATGTCGGCCAGCGCGGCGCCGCGCCGCCCTGGCGGCAGGTACCGGTCGGCGACCGTCCAGCGGGCGTAGGCGATCACGTGCCCCGCGATGGAGCATTCTGTCTCGGCGGGCAGGTGCCTGGCCGCCAGGCCGAGGTACTGCCGTGCCGGAAGCTGCCCGTCCCGGACCAGGTCACGGACGGCGTTCCAGGCCACCGCGCGGCTGAGCGGATCGGCCAGCTGTCCGAGCAAGGAGGTCAGGGCGGCCAGCGAGGCCGGATCGAGCCTGACCTTGCAGTAGCCGAAGTCACCGTCATTCGGCAGCAGCAGGGCGGGCTCGGGCCGGACCGCGGCGGCGGGCAGCAGCACCGCGCCCGCGTCGGCCGGCACCGTCACCGGGACCTGGCGGCGGAGCGCGAGCCCGGCCGGCCCCGCGTCGTACACGCCGAGCCAGACGCGGTGCGGCCGGCCGCCCTCGTGACTGACGCACCCGACCCGGCCGGGCGGCTCGGGACGGCTGACCGTGAGGGTGTCCACCCCGGTGCTGCGCAGCCAGTGCCCGGCCCAGTCGCGCACGTCGGCGCCGGACGCGCGGCTCAGGCAGTCGAGCAGGTCCGCCAAGGTGGCGCTGCCGAAGCGGTACCTCGCTATGTAGTCGTTGATGCCGGCCAGGAAGGCCGGCCGGCCCAGCCACGCCACGAGCTGGCGCAGCGCGGAGGCGCCCTTGGCGTAGGAGATGTCGTCGTAGCCGGACCGGGCCGCGTCGGTGTCGGGCACGTCGCGCGGCTCCGGCGCGACCGGGTGCGCGGACGGGCGCTGGTCGGCGTCGTAGCCGCGGGTCTTGCGGGCCAGGGCGAAGTCGGTCCAGGTTCCGGTGAATTCGGTCGCCTCGGCCAGTACCTGCAAGCCCATGTACTCGGCGAACGACTCGCTCAGCCACACGTCGTTCCACCAGCGCATGGTGACCAGGTCGCCGAACCACATGTGCGCCATCTCGTGCGCGATCACCATGCCCCGCGTCTGCCGCTCGGCGCGCGTCACCGCGGAGGGGAACAAGAACTCGTCACGGAACGTCACGCAGCCGGGGTTCTCCATCGCCCCGGACTCGAGTTCGGGGACGAAGGCCTGGTCGTAGGAGTCGTACGGGTACGGCTCGGTGAAGATCTCCCGGTACCGGTCGAAGCAGGCCCGGGTCACGCCGAGGATCTCCGCGGCGTCCCGGTCCAGGTGCCCGGCCAGCGACTGCCTGGCGTGCAGGCCGAACGGGATACCGTGATGCACCGCGCGGACGCTGTAGTACGGGCCCGCCACCAGCGTGACCAGGTACGTGGAGATCGGCGGCGTGGCGGCCAGCTCCCAGCGGCCGGCGCCGGCCGGGCGGGCCAGCCCGTTCCCGATAACGGTCCAGGACTCCGGCGCCGTGACCGCCGCGGCGGTGACCGCCTTCAGGTCAGGCTGATCGAAGGCGGCGAAGACCCGGTGGGCGTTGTCCAGGCCGCCGTGCAGCGCGAGGTACGTCTCGCCGTCGGCCGCGTCGGTGAAGCGGTGCAGGCCCGCGCCTGTGCGCGAGTACGGCATGTCCGCCTCGACCCGCAGCTCGTTGGCGTCCCGCAGGCCGGGCAGCGGCAGCCGGTTCCCGGTGAGCGTGGCCGGATCCAGCTCCTGCCCGTTGAGCACCGCCCGGCGCAGCCGGGCCGGCCTGATCTCGGCGAAGCTTCCCGCGCCCGGCTCACGGCAGCCGAACCGGACCACGGTGACCGAGCCGAACACGTCATCGCCGCCGGTGACGTCGAGGTCGACGCGGTACTCGCGGACGTCGATGAGCCGGGAGCGTTCCTGCGCCTCGGCGTACGTCAGCGCGGTCACGACAGGTCCGACAGGGCGCTGGCCAGCGGCTCAAGGACGGCCGGGGTGTGCGGCGGCGGCAGGTCCTGCGGCGGTGTCTTGAAGGCGAAGCGCACGTCCCCACGCTAACCAGCCAGCTCCGGCCCGTGTCTCGGTTCAGCCACGAATTGGCACCAACTGAGTAGGGGTCTTGCTCGGCACCCGGGACCGGCTTTGAATGAGGGTTCATGCCGGAATTTCCTGCTGACTGTGGCGAAGAAAAAGTGCCGTGAATCCAGGTTCAGTACTTGAAGTCCAGGATGTGACGGTTCGTTTCGGCGGGCTGACCGCGCTCGAGGCCGTCTCCCTCGCCGTCCCGCCCAGGCACGTCCTCGGCATCATCGGCCCGAACGGCGCGGGGAAGACGACGCTGCTGAACGTGCTGTGCGGCTTCATCCGGCCGGACACGGGCGAGGTGCTGTTCGGCGGCCGCCTGCACAACGCCAGGCCGCATCAGCTCGCCAGCCTCGGCGTCGCCAGGACCCTGCAGGGAGTCGGCCTGTACGCCGGGCTGACCGCGCTGGAGAACGTCATGGTCGGCGCGAGCTGCCGTGCCTCGGCCGGATTCTGGTCCGCGCTACTCTCGCTGCCGCGGGCCGGCCGGGACGAGCGCAAGCTGCGCGACCTGGCGCTGCGGGCCCTGGACCGGGTCGGCGCCGCGGAGGCGGCGCAGGCCAGGCCGGGCCAGCTGTCCTACGGCATGCGCAAGAGAGTCGCGCTGGCCCGGGCACTGGTGGCCGAGCCAAGCCTGATCTTGCTCGACGAACCCGCCAGCGGCCTGGATGAGAGCGAGATGGCCGAGCTCGGCGGGCTCATCCGCGACCTGGCCACCGACGCCTCGCTGCTCGTGGTCGAGCATCACGTGGACCTGATGATGGCTGTCTGCGACTCGATCGTGGTTCTCGACTTCGGGAAGGTGATCGCGGCGGGCACACCGCGGCAGGTTCAGGACAATCCCGCCGTGACCGCCGCCTACCTCGGCACCGCCGGCGATCCGGCGCTCCCCGAGGCCGCCGGTGAGTAGCGCGGCCGCGGCGCGCGAGGGCGTCCCGGCGCTGGCCGTCGAGGACCTCGTCGCCGGATACGGCGGGGTCATCGCCCTGGACGGGGTCAGCATCTCGGCCGGGACGGCCGCCATCACGGCGGTGCTCGGCGCGAACGGCGCGGGCAAGACGACCCTGCTGCGCGCGGTCAGCGGCATGATCAGGCCCCGCCGCGGCCGCGTCCTGCTGGACGGCGCCGACCAGGCCGGCCGCAGCCCCGAGCAGATGGTCAGGGCCGGGGTCGCCCACGTGCCCGAGGGGCAGGGGGTCATCCCCGAGCTCACCGTCGAGGAGAACCTGCGGGTCGGGATGATGGCCTGGCCGTTCCGCAGCCCCCGGGCCGAGCGGGCCGCCGCGCTCGACGAGGCCTACGAGCGCTTCAGGCCGCTGGCCGACCGGCGGCGCAAGCTGGCCGCCACGCTGTCCGGCGGCGAGCGGCAGATGCTGGTCATCGCGCGGGCGCTGCTGGCGCGGCCGCGGGTGCTGCTGCTGGACGAGCCTTCGCTCGGCCTCGCGCCCAGGATCATGGCACAGGTCATGGACCTGGTGGTCCGGCTCAGCCGGGAGCACGGCATCACCATCGTCCTGGTCGAGCAGAACGCGCGCGGCGCGCTCGCGATCGCCGACCACGGGGTGGTGCTCAACCTGGGCCGGGTCGTCGCCGCGGCGGACGCCGCGACGCTCGCCGCCGATGTGGCCCTCCGCCACCACTACCTCGGGTTCTAGCCGCCTAGGAGCGCCAGTGGTCGAGTTCCTCCAGTTCACCCTCAGCGGGGTCGTCTTCGGGATGATCTATGCCGCGGTGGCGCTGTCCCTCGTGCTGATCTGGCGGGGCACCAGGCTGCTGAACTACGGCCAGGGCGGGATGGCCATGTTCACCACCTACGTGGCGATCGAGGTCATTTACCACACCGGCTCCTACTGGGAAGGGTTCGTGATCGCGCTCGCGGCCGGCGTCGTGCTCGGCGCGATATGCCAGCTGACCATCATCCGGCCGACCATGAACAAGCCGCCGCTCAACGCCGTGATCGTGACCATCGGGCTGCTCATCCTCCTCGAAGGGCTGGCCGGCATCTTCTACGGCGGCCAGTACCGGTCGTTCCCGACGGCGTTCTCCCAGGCCGGGCTCAGGATCGGCGGGACGCCGCTCGGCGTGTCGCGCTTCGACGTGTTCGTCGCGGCGGCGGTGCTGGTCACCACGCTGGCGCTGGCCGTGGCGTTCAGGTACACCTCGGCCGGGCTGCGGATGCGCGCGGCGGCGTTCAACGCCACGATCGCCCGGCTGTCGGGTATTCGGGTGGCGCGGGTGCTCACCGTCGGATGGGCGCTGGCGGGCCTGCTCGGCGCGCTGGCGGGCCTGCTCGTCTCGCCGTCGACGTTCCTGTACCCGAACAGCATGGACACGATCTTCGTGTACGGCTTCACCGCGGCGGTGATCGGCGGCCTGGACAGCCCCGGCGGCGCGGTGGTCGGCGGGCTGCTGCTCGGGATCGCGCTCAGCTACGCCGGCGGCTACCTGCACTCCGGCGCCAACCTGGTCCCGCTGGTGGCCCTCGGCATCCTCGTCCTGGTGCTGATGGTCCGGCCCGACGGGCTCTTCTCCGCCTCCCAGGTGCGGCGGGTATGAGCATGCAGACGCTGCCGCGCAGGCTCGGGGTCGCCGTGCTGACGGCGGCGATCGTCTGGTTCCTGTCCGTCAAGCTGGACACGTTCCGCGATTACCAGATCGCCGAGGTCGCCGTCGAGGTCACGGCCGTGGCCGGGCTTACCGTGCTGACCGGGCTCAGCGGCCAGATCTCGCTGGGTAACGGGGCGTTCATGGCCGTCGGCGCCTACACGACGGCGCTGCTGCAGCTGCACCTCAACTGGCCCTTCGTCGCCGCGCTGGTGGCGGCCGCCGCGGTCACGGCGGTGGCGGGGGCCATCGTAGGGGTGGCCGCGGCGCGGCTGCGGGGCCCGTACCTGGCCGGCGCCACCCTCATTCTCGGCGTCGCGCTCCCGTCCCTCGCCTTCGCCTACCAGGGAATCTTCGGCGCCGACCAGGGTCTGAACGTGGTGTTCACCGCGCCTGGCTTCCTCGGCGCGACCTTCCCGCTGACCAGGTGGCAGGCCTGGGTCAGCACCGTGGTGGCGCTGGTCACCTTGGTCCTGCTGGCGAACCTGTGCTACAGCCGGATCGGCCGCAACTGGCGCGCGGTGCGCGACGACGAGGTTGCCGCCGCGCTCAACGGGGTGAACGTCGCCGTGACGCGCATCCTGGCCTTCGTGGTGAGCGCCGTCTGCGCCGGGCTGGCCGGCTCGCTGCTGGCCATCGTGACCAGCTTGGTCGCGCCGGGCGCCTTCACGATCACGCTGTCCATTGCGCTGCTGACCGCGGCGGTGATCGGCGGCCTGGGCAGCCTGCCGGGCGCGCTGTGGGGAAGCCTGCTGATCGTCCTGGTACCCACCTACGCCACCGACTTGGCCACCAGCCACGGCCTGTCCAGCACCGTGGGCTCCAATATCCCGATCGCCGCCTACGGCGCGGTCCTCATCTTCGTCATGCTCGTCTTCCCGCAGGGCATCCAGGGCGGGCTGCACCGGCTTCTCACTCTGTTCACCGGCCCCGACCCGAACGCACGCGCCCCGCGCGACGCCCCCGCGCCTCACGTCACGCCGCCGGCCGACGAAGTGCCGGCCAGCCACCATGAAAAGGAAGGCACGTCATGAAACGAACTCATCGGCTTCGCTGGCAGGCCGCGGCCATCATGACCGTCGCCGCGCTCGCCGTGGCCGCCTGCTCGTCAAACTCAAGCTCGAGCTCGAGCTCGAGTCCGGGGTCGGGCTCGAGCAGCTCGGGCAGTTCGAGCGCGGCGCTGACCGCGTCCGCG
>Ga0070708_100001173_pt1 | contig 20204 bp, 18 predicted proteins | sample KBSK5503metaG_FD_65469 | JGI IMG/M metagenome (GOLD analysis project Ga0070708, IMG submission 65469) | Corn, switchgrass and miscanthus rhizosphere microbial communities from Kellogg Biological Station, Michigan, USA - KBS K5-50-3 metaG | ecosystem: Host-associated > Plants > Roots >... | reverse complement strand
GCGCGGCGCTTTACCGTGCTCGCCCTGCTGCAAGGCGTCTTGTTCCTGTGTCTCGCGCTGCTCTCGGTCTGGGCCTATCGCTCCCAGGTGGGGGCGGCGCGCGACCGGCTCTGGGTGGCGATGGCGCGCGAGTCGGCGCACCAGCTCGGGACGCCCCTGATGGGCCTCACGGGATGGATTGCACACGTGCGGGAGAATCCGGGTACCACGGCGGAGGAGCTGGCGGCGCATCTTGGGGCCGATGCCGAGCGCCTCGAGCGGGTCGCCAAACGGTTCGAGCGGATTGGCCGCCCGGCGCGGCGCGAGCCGGTGGGGCTGGGCGCCGTGGCGGAGCGCGTGGTGACCTACTTTCGCCCGCGCCTGCCGACCCTGGCGAACCCCGTCACCCTGTGCCTGACGGCTTCAGGGCCGGGCCCGATGGCGCTCGGCGACCCCGTCCTGGTCGAGTGGGCGCTCGAGGCCGTGATCAAGAACGCGATCGACGCGCTGTCCGGGCGCGGCGGCCGGGTCGACGTGAGCGTGCAGGCGTCCCGGGACGGCGCGCAGGTCAGCGTGCGCGACGACGGCCCCGGCGTGGCGCCCGAGGTTCGAGCCCAGCTGTTCGAGCCCGGCGTGTCCACCAAGATCGGCGGCTGGGGGATCGGGCTGGCGCTGGCGCGTCGCATCGTGGAGCAGCAGCACGGCGGGCGCGTGTCCTACCATCCGGCGACCGGCGGCACCGGAAGCGTGTTCGTGCTGGAGTTCCCCCTCGCCTCCTCGATGACGCCATGACCCTACCCCTGAACCCGCAGCAGGAAGCCGCCGTCCACCACGCCGGCGGGGCGCTGCTGGTGCTCGCCGGCGCCGGGTCGGGCAAGACCCGTGTGCTCACGGCGCGGATCGCCCACCTGATCAAGGACCGCGGTGTCCCGCCGCAGAGGATCTTCGCGGTGACGTTCACCAATAGAGCCGCCGGCGAGATGCGCTCGCGGGTGGCGGTACTGCTGGGCGCCGACCCGAGGGGCCTGTGGATCGGCACGTTCCACGCGCTCTCCGCGCGCCTGCTGCGGCGCGAAGCCACGCTGCTCGGCTTCAGCCCGAATTTCACGATTTACGACCAGGAAGACTCCGAGTCCTTCATCAAACGCTTGATCGAGCAGCGGGGCCTTTCGCCCAAGGCGCATCCGCCCCGGGCGATCCACGCCATCATCTCGGGCGCCAAGAACCGCATGCTCCTGCCCGAGGAGCTCGGCGCCCAGGCGGAGAGCCCGCTGGAGCGGGTCGCGGCCGACGTCTACGCGGAGCTCGGAGCCGCGCTGAAGCAGGCGAATGCGATGGACTTCGACGACCTGCTGCTCTACCCGCTCACCCTGTTCCGGGAGCATCCCGAGCGCCTGGCCTACTGGCAGCGGCGCTTCGAGCACGTGCTGGTGGACGAGTTTCAGGACACGAACGCGGCGCAGTACCGGCTGGTGAAGCTGCTCGCGGCCGAGCACGGAAACCTGTTCGTGGTCGGCGACGACGACCAGGCGATCTACGGCTGGCGCGGCGCGGACGTGCGGCACATGCTGTCGTTCCAGCACGACTGCTCCGGGCCGGGGGCCACGGGGGCCACGGGGGCCACGCTCATCAAGCTGGAGCAGAACTATCGCTCGACACAGGTGATCCTCGATGCGGCGAACGGGGTGATCGCGGAGAACGCGCGGCGACTCGGCAAGACGCTGTTCACGGCCAAGCAGGGCGGCGACCCCGTCATCCTGCTGACGGCGGCCGACGAGCGCGACGAAGCGGAATGGCTGGCGGGCGAGTACGCGCGGCTCGCGGCCGAGACCGACTTGCCCTACGAAGGATTGGCGATCCTGTACCGCACCAACGCGCAGTCCCGCCCACTCGAAGAAGCGTTCCGGTTCCGCGGCATCCCGTATCGCTTGGTGGGCGCGGTGAGCTTCTACGAGCGGCGCGAGGTGCGGGACGTCCTCGCCTACCTGCGCCTCATCGCCAATCCCGCCGATGACGAGGCGCTGGCGCGCATTGCGAACGTCCCGCGGCGCGGGATCGGGGACGCTTCGCTCGCGCAGCTCGTGCGGACGGCCGGCCAGTGGCGGAAGCCGCTGCTAGAGACGGCGCGCGCGGCGGACCGGCTTCCCGACCTCCGGCCCAATGTGCGGGAAGCGTTCCAGGGCCTCGCCGGGCTGATCGACGGGCTGCGGGAGCGCTATGGCGGTGCCGACCCGGCGACCGTGCTGGAGCAGGTGATCGCGGCGACCGGATACGGCCGCTACCTCGCGGAGGAGGGGCCCGAGGGGATCGAGCGCCTCGAGAACGTGCAGGAGCTGATCGCGGGAGCCGCGGAGTGGGCGGAGACTGCGGCGGCCGACGTGGAGGGCGACGGGGGTGAGCCCGGGCCGACCCTGCTCGAGCGCTACCTCACGCACGCGGCGCTCGTGACGCCTGCCGATCAAGGCGCCGGGGCGTCGAACGGCGTGACGCTGATGACGGTCCATATGGCGAAGGGCCTGGAATGGCCCGTGGTGGCGCTCGCCGGTCTCGAGGACGGGTTGTTCCCGCTCGCCCGCTCGGCGGGAGAGCCGGGCGGCCTCGAGGAGGAGCGGCGGCTGTGCTACGTGGGACTCACGCGCGCGCGTGAAAAATTGTATCTCTCATGGGCGCGTACGCGCTACCGGAACGGCCGGCTCGAGGTCTCCGAGCCGTCGCGTTTCCTGGAAGCGCTGCCGCCGCACGTCGTGGAAGAGCGCAGCACGACGCCGACGTGGGACCGGGCGCAACGCCCGGCGGCCGAACGGGCGCGTCGCGCGGCGCGCGCGCCGGTGGAGGTGGACTGGCACGCCGAGACCTCGCAGGACGCGCCCCGTTACGCGGCGGGCGAGCGCGTGCGGCATCGGAAATTCGGCGGCGGCGTGATCCGTGCCGTCTCCGGCTCGGGACGGGACCTGAAGGTGACGGTGGAGTTCGATGACCAGGACATCGGATCGAAGCAGCTGCTCGTGGCCTATGCGGGGCTCGAGCGCGACTGGGAGGGAGCATGAGCGTCACGCGTGAGGACGTGCTGAAAATCGCGCGGCTCGCCGAGCTCGACGTGGACGAAGCGGCCCTCCCGGTTCTGACCGAGCAGATGTCGCGCATCCTGGACTTCGTGGCTCAGATCAGCGCCGTGCCGGCGAGCGAGGGCGCGCGGCCGTTCGTGCCGGGCCCCGATGCGGTGCGGTTCCGCGCCGACGAGGTGAGACCCTGGCCGCTCGCGTTCGGGCCCGACCGGCTCGCCCCCGCGTTCAAGGAAGGCTTCTTCGTCGTGCCGAAGCTCGGCCAGTTCGAGGAGCCGGAGGCGTGAGCGTGGGGGATCCCGGCGAGGCGCTCGCCAACGCCAGGGCGGCGGCCGACCGGATGGTCAAGGCCCGGCGGCTCAACGCCGGTCTCACGGCGCCGAAAGAATTGCGGGCGTCCCTCGTGCTGCAGGCCAAGGCCGCCCACCCCTCCGGGGTGCTGTACGGCATGCCCGTGGGGGTGAAGGACAACATCTGCACGCTCGAGTTCACGACCACCTGCGGCTCGAAGATCCTCGCGGGCTACCGCTCGCCCTACGAAGCGACCGCGGTGGCGAAGCTCAAAGCGGCCGGCGCGCTCATCGCGGGCAAGACGAACTGCGACGAGTTCGGGATGGGCTCGTCCACCGAGCACTCGGCGTATGGGAGGACGCTCCACCCCTTCGACAAGGCGCGGGTGCCGGGCGGCTCGTCCGGCGGCTCGGCGGCGCTCGTGGCCGCCGGGACCGTACCCGCGGCGCTCGGCTCGGAGACCGGCGGCTCGGTGCGCCAGCCCGCGTCCTTCTGCGGAATCGTCGGAATCAAGCCCACCTACGGCCGGGTGTCCCGCTACGGGCTGGTGGCCTTCGGGTCGTCGCTCGACCAGATCGGTGTGTTGGGGCGCAGCGTGCACGACGCCGCGCGGGTCCTGTCGGTGATCAGCGGGCGGGATCCCAGGGATGCCACGTGCGAGGACCGCGATCCCCTCCGCCTCCCGACCGTTCCTGAGTCGCTCCAGGGCTTCGTGATCGGGATTCCGAAGGAGTACTTCCCGCAGGACCTGGATTCCGGGGTGCGGCGGGCGTGTGACCGCGCGATCCGCCTGCTCAGGGAGCTCGGCGCCGCCGTCCGCGAGGTCTCGCTGCCGCACACGCCGTACGCGGTCCCGACCTACTACATCATCGCGCCCGCCGAGGCCTCGTCGAACCTGGCGCGCTACGACGGCGCCCGCTACGGTGCGCGGTTCAACGGGGCGCCCGACGTGCGCGCGCTGTACCGCACCACGCGGGGCGAAGGGTTCGGGCCCGAGGTGCGACGCCGTATCCTCGTGGGAACGTACGTGTTGTCGTCGGGCTATTACGATGCCTACTACCGCAAGGCGCAGCAGATGCGCGCCCTCATCGCCCAGGACTTTCGCAACGTGTTCGACCGCGGCGTCGACCTGGTGTTCACGCCCACGACGCCGACGCCGGCCTTCAAGGCCGGCGAGAAGCTCGCCGACCCCGTGGCGATGTACCTGTCGGACAGCTTCGTCGTGACCGCGAATCTCGCCGGGCTCCCCGCGATGTCCATCCCGATCGGCCGGGTCAAAGGACTGCCGCTCGGCGGGCAGTTCATCGGTCAGGCGTTCCTCGAGGACGAGATGATCGAGGCCGCGTACGCGCTCGAGCGGGTCGTCCCCGCGAGCCAGGAGGCGTGAGATGGCAGGGCCTGGAGGGGGCCGCTGGGAGACGGTCATCGGACTCGAGACGCACGTCCAGCTGCGCACAGAGTCGAAGATGTTCTGCGGCTGCTCGGCGGCGTTCGGCGCGCCCCCCAACAGCAATGTGTGTCCCGTGTGTCTGGGATTGCCGGGGGCGCTGCCGGTCCCGAACGAGCGCGCGGTCAAGCTCGCCGTGCGGGCGGCGCTCGCCCTGGGCTGCACCGTGCAGCCGAAGAGCGTGTTCGCGCGCAAGAACTACTTCTACCCCGACCTGCCGAAGGGCTATCAGATCTCGCAGTTCGAGAACCCGCTCGCGGCCAAGGGGTCGCTGTCGTACCTGTCGCCCGATCGGGGCCTCGCGACCGCTACGATCGTGCGGCTGCACGTCGAGGAGGACGCGGGGAAGTCGCTCCACGACCGCTTCCCCAGGGAAACGGCGATCGATCTGAACCGCTGCGGGGTGCCGCTGATCGAGATCGTCACCGGACCGGACTTCCGCTCGCCCCAGGAGGCGCGCGCCTACCTCCAGACCCTGAAGCAGGTGCTCGAGTACTCCGGGGTGTCCGACTGCGACATGGAGAAGGGCAGCTTGCGGGTGGACGCGAACGTCTCCGTACGCCGCGCCGGTGAGACCGCCCTCGGCACCAAGACCGAGGTGAAGAACATCAACTCGTTCGCCTACGTCGAGAAGGCGCTCACCGTGGAGCGCGACCGCCAGATCGGGATCCTCGAGGCCGGGGGCGCCGTGGAGCAGCAGACCTTGTTGTACGACTCGCGGGCGAACGCCGTGCGCCCGCAGCGGACCAAGGAGGAGAGCCACGACTACCGTTACTTCCCCGACCCCGACCTGCCGCCGCTCGTGCTCACGGAGGACTTCGTGGCCGAGGAGCAGGCCGCCCTGCCGGAGCTGCCCGCGCGCAAGCGCGAGCGCTTCGTGACGCAGTACGCGCTCGGCGTCACCGACGCCGCGGTGCTCACCGCCGATCGCGCCGTGGCGGACTATTACGAGGCGGTGGTGCGCGCCGGGACCGAGCCCAAGGCGGCGGCGAACTGGGTGATGACCGAGGTCCTCGCCGACGCAAAGGACAACCACGAGCAGCTGCGCGTCCCCCCCACGTCGCTCGCTCAGCTCATCGGATTGGTGAAGGGCGGCACCCTGAGTCATCAGGCCGCGAAGCGAGTGTTCGCCGAGGTGGCGGAGCGGGGCGGGGAGCCGCGCAACGCGGCGGAGGCGCTCGGGCTCGTGCAGGTGGCCGACACGGGCGTCGTCGCGGCGTGGGTCACCGAGGTGCTCGCGGCCCACGTCACCGAGGTCGATCGCTATCGGAACGGCGAGATGAAGCTGATCCAGTTCTTCCTGGGACAGGTGATGAAGCTGTCGCGCGGCAAGGCGGACCCGAAGCTGGTCCAGAAGGTGCTCGAGGAGAAGCTGGGCTCCCCTGTCGACAGCCGTCCCTAGTCGGACCTGTCTCGCCAGGGTCGCTGCGACTGCGAGGCCGTCCAGTAATCCAGCGCCGGGCTGGGCAGCCCGAAGTGCTCCTCCGCCGTGGCCTGCATGCGCTCGGGCTCCTCACGGCCGCCTTCATGCAGCGCCTGACGACGCATCTGCTTGGCGAGCCTCAGAGCGTGGGTGCCCGCGGGGTCGAGTCGCCGGGCCGCCGCGTCCTTCTCGCCCAGCACCTCCATCACGTACTCGAACGCCACCGCCATCTGGCGCTCCACGTGCTCGTCGGGGAGGTCCCAACGGGTGTTCTCGAGAATCACCTGGAACGCCCAGCGCCAGCTCTCGCTCTCCGTCAGGCGCACCATGCCGCGGAACAGCCGCCGGTTCGTGCGGAGGCTGAAGAGCGTGGGCGAGATGATCGAATCGAGGTGCGCGTCGCTCGGCGCGTGGTCCTGGAGGATCAGCTCCTTGGCGGTGCTGGCGTAGGCGGACCCGAGGTGAGTCTCGAACCGGCTCTCCCAGTAGCTGTGGCCCAACGCCGCCGTGCTCGACGTGAGCACGAGCTGGTGCGGCACGAAGAAATTGTGGGCCACCGTGTCGGCCGCGAGGTGTGACAGATAGCCCAGCCCGAAGGCACGCAACGGGTCCGTCGGGGCGAGGTCGAAGATCTCCTGGCCGACGTGCCAGGCGTGGCAGTGCCGCCCCACGGGCGCGTACTTCTTCGCGATCGAGGTGTCCGCGGCGATGTTGCCGTACAGGAAATCGTAGGGGAAGGCCCGTAGCAGATCGGCGACGGCATTCGGCAGCTGCTGCAGGTTCGCGAGCACCGACTCGCCGAGATAGATGTGCGTGCCCGGGGTCCAGGCGTGGGCCACCGCGGGCCAGACGGCGATCCCTAAGACCGCCGCCGCCGTGGCGCCGACCACCTGCCGGCCGCTCAGCGCTTCCTCCCGCGCTTCAACCTCCGTCGTCCCCACTCGAACAGCGACAGCCCGCGGCGTACGTTGCGCAGGGTCGCCGCCATGTCGAGCGCGGTTGCCTCCACTTCTTCCTGCACCACGGTGAACAGGGCGTCGAGATCGGCGAGACGCGCCTCGGCGGCGTCGGCCGCCTTCACGACGCGGCTCCGCAGGTCGCGCGACGTGCCCACAAGGCTCTCCGCCTCAGCGCGGATCCCCGCCACCAGCTGGCGCGCGTCGCTCACCGCGGGGCCGGCGAGGTGCTCGAACACCCGCAGGAAGGCGCGCAGCGCCAGCACCGCCGCGACCGACGACAGCGCGATCGCGATCGCCGCCATCGCAAGGATCGCGAGCGAAATCCCCGTCAGCACCGCCACCCATGAGGGGATCACCGGGTCAGTCCGCCGGAGCGCCCGAGCTGAGCTCGACTGCGGGCGCGGGTGCCAGCGCCGCCCGCGGCAGTCGCAGCGCGCGCTGCGTGAGCAGCGGAGCCACGAGCTGTGCCAGGGCCACGCCGAGGATGATGGTCGCGAGCACGGCGGGCCCCCCGGCCCCCCCGGCCCCCCCCGGGCCCGCCCCCCGGCCCCCAGGCTCGCGCGCGTACGTGAGGAAGAAATCGATCCCTAGCGCCAGCGCTGCGCCGCCCTGCGCCACGGTTGCGATGCCGGCATCGGGCGCCGACCGGGCGAGCCCCCTGAAGAGCGGCCGTCCGAGGTACCCGGCCGTCCAGCGAGCAGCCACGCGTAGCGAGCCAAGCAGGACTGCGGCTACCACGATCCACAGCGTCGGCGGGGTGAGCAGTGCTCCTGCAGCTATCAGGAGCAACACGTAGACGGGGTGTCCCCACTCGGCGAGCAGAGTGCGGGCGCGCCGGCGCTGCGGCGACCAGTTGACGATCAGCGCCGTGGCGAGCGCGCAGACCAGGAAGGGCGAGAGCCCGGCTCCGTAGCCGATCCCCGCACCGAACAGCAGCGAGCCGAACAGGGCGAGGCCGATGTCCTCCGCTACGGGCGCGGAGGGGGGAGACGGCCGCGTGAGGCTCAGGAACACGAGCCCGACGAGCCCACCGCTGCCCACGGCAAAGGCGGTCCAGAAGAGCCAGCCGAGCGCGGGAGTTCGCGCCGCCGGCAAGGGATGGTGCAGCGCGAACGGGACCGTCATCGCGAGCGCGCCGAGCGCCGTTTCGAGCGCCGCCGCAGAACCTACGACCCGGGCGACGCTTCGGCGGATTCCGAGCGCCTGCGCCACGAGCGCCACCACGCCCGGCCCCGACATGGCGGCCACCGCGGCGATGGCGAGCAACGCGGGCACCCGCGGGGTCCACTCCGCCGCGAGCGCGGGGATGAGCCGCTCGAGCCCCGCGGCGCCGAGCGCTACGACCGCCAGCACCGCGACGGCCGATCCGGCGGCCAGGAGCCACACCCGGCCCGGGATGCGCCGCACGTAGCGCCACTCGAAGCGACTGCCGAACACGGCCCCGATCCAGCCGATGGCGAGGGCCGTCGCCGGGGCCAGGGCTCGCAGGACGGGACCGGAAAGAAGGCCGATACCCGGCCCCAGCACGAGCCCGAGCAAGAGCAGCGGCGCGCCGGCCGCGAACGCGGGATCGAGCCCGAGCGAGCGTCGCACCGGCGGGCGCGGGAGCCGGGTCGCGAGGAGCCCGACCGCGGCGAGGAGGCCGAGCGCGAGGAGAGGGTTCACGTCGCCAACTTTCGCGCACGCTTGACGCGCGCGCAAGGCGCTCCGTAGCTTCCCGGACCTATGCCGGCGTCGTTCTGCGTCACGGGCGGCCGGGCGCTCAAAGGGACCATACACCCGGCGGGCAACAAGAACGCCGCGCTTCCCATCCTCGCGGCCACCCTGCTGGCCGACGGGCCCTGTCGCATCGACAACGTCCCTCACATCCGCGACGTCGAGACGATGCTCGAGCTCCTCGCCAGCCTCGGCGCCGCCGTGCGCTGGACGGGCGCGAACTCGGTCGAGGTGAACACGGCCGGCGCCGAAGCCCGCGACCTCGACCCCAAGCTCTGCGCCCGGATCCGCGCTTCGATCTTGCTGGCGGGCCCGATGCTCGCCCGGTTCGGCAGGGTCACGCTGCCGCCGCCCGGGGGCGATGTGATCGGGCGGCGGCGCATCGATACCCACTTTCTCGCTCTAGAGCAGCTGGGCGCCGACGTCACCGTCGGGACCGCGTACAAGATCGAGGCGAAGCGTCTCGCCGGGACGGACATCTTCCTCGATGAGCCGAGCGTCACCGCCACCGAGAACGCCTTGATGGCGGCGGTCGCGGCCGGCGGCGCGACGGTGCTGCGGAACGCCGCGTGTGAGCCGCACGTGCAGGACCTGTGCCATTTTCTCGCGGCGCTCGGCGCCGAGATCGGCGGCATCGGCACGAATACCGTCACCATCGACGGCGGCGCCTCCCTGAAGGCCGCGCCCTTCAGCATCGGACCGGATCACATCGAGATCGGCTCGTTCATCGGCCTCGCCGCGGTGACGAACGGCGCGGTCACAATCGACGGGGTGCGGGCCGGAGACCTGCGCGCCACGCTGATGGCGTTCGAGCGGCTGGGCGTCCGCCCGCGCCTCGACGGCTCGAAGCTCGTCGTCGACGCGGGCCAGGAGCGCCGCATCCGCTCCGACCTGGGCGGCCATGTACCCAAGCTCGAGGACGGTCCGTGGCCCGCGTTTCCGGCGGACCTCATGTCCATCGCCATCGTCGTCGCCTCGCAATGCGAGGGGCTGGTGCTTGTGTTCGAGAAGCTGTTCGAGTCGCGCCTCTTCTTCGTCGACAAGCTGATCGGCATGGGCGCGCGGATCGTGTTGTGCGATCCGCATCGCGCGGTCATCGCCGGACCGTCCCCGCTCCGCGGCGGCGTCGTGGACAGCCCCGACATCCGTGCAGGGATGGCGATGCTCCTCGCGGCGCTCGCGGCGCAGGGCGATTCGGTGATTCACAACATCGGCCAGATCGAGCGCGGATACGAGCGGATCGATGAGCGGCTCGCGGCGTTGGGGGCGCAGATCGAGAAAGTCGATGACAGCCGATGACACTCAGGGAACAGCCCGTCGCGGACCCCTCCGTCCCGCGGCTCGAGCTCCGCGAGTGGGCCGAGCGCTATGGTGTCGTGGCCGGGGTCACCGGCCGCGGCCCGGACAGGCGGGCGGGCTTCTCGCTCGGCCTCTGGAGCGAGGAAAACGTCGGTCAGGTGATGACGCGCTGGCGCGCCTTCCGCACCGCCTTCAGCCCAGCGTTCGCGACCGTCATCCTCGGCCATCAGATGCACGGCACCGAGGTCCGGTGGCATCGCCCGACGAGCGACGGCTGGCTGATCGTGGACGGGGTGGACGGCCACGCCACGGGCAGCCGCGGTGTGCTGCTTGCCATCACCGTCGCCGACTGCATTCCGGTCTATCTCGTCGTTCCCCAGAAGCGAGTGGTGGCGCTGCTGCACGCCGGGTGGCGCGGCACGGCCGCCGGCATCTTGGAGCGCGGCGTGGAGCTTCTCAAGTGCGAGGCATCGGCCACTGCATCTGATATTGTAATGCATTGCGGGATTGGTATTTGTGGCTCGTGCTATGAAGTGGGTCCCGAAGTCCTGGCCCAGCTCGGCGCAGGCTCCGAGGCCGGCTCGGGGCGCGTTGACCTGCGTGAGCGGCTCGCGCGCCGGGCGGAGCGCCTCGGCCTGGGCGAGGTCACGTGCTCAGCGTGGTGCAGCGCGCACGACCGCGAGCAGTTCTTCTCGCATCGCGCGTCGGGTGGGCGCGACGGGCGGATGGTCGCCTACGTCGGCATACCGGCGGCGGCGGGAGGGAGTCGATCCGCTTGACACCGCCTGCACGGAGACTAGATTCCCGGTCGGTGAAGCGGGCGAAGTGAGGCCCGCGCTTTTTTTTATGCTCTCCGAGAGCCTCGTCGAGTCGTTTCGAGTCCGTGTGCAAGAGCGGGGGCTCGAGCTGGCCGACCTTCGCATCGGCGGCACGTCGAACCGGCCGCTGGTCCAAGTGCGTATCGAGTGGCCGCCGGCGGACCCGCCGCGGCCCGTGACCGTGGCCGACTGCGCCGCCGCGAGCCGGGCTCTGGAGAGCTGGCTCGACGCGGATGGGCGCCTGGGGCATCGCTACGTGCTCGAGGTTTCGAGCCCCGGACTCGAGCGACCGCTTCGCTGGCACCGCCACTGGGTCCGGTTCGTGGGCCACGAGGTCCAGGCGACGGTGGCGGGATTGGGCCGGGTGCGCGCCCGCATCGTGGCGGTGCCCGACGAGGAGACGGTGATGCTGGAGCGGCAGGGCGAGGCGCCGCGTCCCTATCGGCTCGCCGCGATCCGCGACGCCCGGCTCGCTGTCGACTGGTAACCGCTGTGCGTCTGTGCGTCTGAAGCTGTTCACTGTTTGCTGGATGGTATAGATGGCCAATACTACTGATGTCGCCTCCGCGATTCGCGAGCTGACGAGCACCAAGCAGCTCGAGCGCTCGGACCTGCTCGAGTTGTTGAAAGATGGCCTGCACGCCGCGCTGGTGAAGCGCTACGGGCCCAACGTGCGCGCGGAGATCGGCATCGACGAGCTGAAGGGCACCATCAGGATCGTCCTGCTGCGCACGGTGGTGGAGACGGTGGAGGACCCCGGCTCCCAGGTGTCGCTGGAGGAGGCCCGGTTCGAGGATTCGGACTTCCAGGTCGGCGACGTGCTCGAGGAGGAGGTGCCGTTCGAGACCTTCGGCCGCACGGCGGTGCAGGCGGCGAAGCAGCGCATCATCCAGCGGGTGCGGGAGGGGGAACGGTCCCGCATCCGGGAGGAGTTCACGGACAAAGTCGGCGACCTGCTCTCGGGCGAGGTGCAACAAATCGAACGGGGGAAGATCGTCGTGATGCTCGCCAAGTTCCGAGAGGCCGAGGCGATCATCCCGTACCGCGACCAGAACCACCGCGAGCACTTCCACCAGGGCGACACGATCCGGGCGGTGCTGAAGCGCATCGAGGAGACCCCGAAGGGGCCCCGCCTCATCCTGTCGCGCGCCGATCCACTGTTCGTGAAGGCGCTCTTCAGGCTCGAGGTGCCGGAGATCCAGCAGGCGATCGTCGAGATCCGCGCGACGGCGCGCGAAGCCGGGAGCCGCACCAAGATCGCGGTCTCGTCGCGCGACGACTCGATCGACCCGGTGGGCGCCTGCGTCGGGCTCAAGGGCTCGCGGGTCCAGGCCGTGGTGAACGAGCTGGGCGGCGAGCGCATCGACATCGTGCCCTGGTCGCCCGATCCCGAGCGGTTCGCCAAGCTCGCGCTCGCGCCGGCGCGCGTGGCGCGGGTGTTTTCGGACCCGGATAGCAAGACCATCCAGGCGATCGTGGATGAGGACCAGTTGTCTCTCGCGATCGGGCGTAACGGACAGAACGTCCGGCTCGCCTCGGAGCTCACGGGGTGGAAGATCGACCTCTACTCGAGCCGCGAGTGGCTCGAGCGCGGCGGTGAGGGTCCGCTGTTCGCGCCGCTTCCCCCGGAGGAAGAAGCCGCGACCAAGGTCTCGCTGCGCGAGCTCAAGGGACTGCCGGTGGAGCTGGTGGATGTGCTGGAGCGCGCGGGCCACAAGACGCTCCAGGACGCCCTCGATCTGGAGCGCGAGGACGTGGACAAGATCGAGGGGATGACGCCCGAGCTCGCGGACAAGCTCACGGCCTTCCTCAATGAGATGACCGAAGAGGGTGGCGAGGAAGAGGAAGCGCGCCCGGAGGTGGACCCTGGCGCGGGAACGATGGGAGGCGGCGCGTCGGCGCAGCCGGCGTGAGCGGTAAACTGATCCGGCTGCTCGGTCTCGGCCTGCGGGCCGGACGGGTGGTCGTCGGGGTGTCGGGGGTGCGCGCCCAGCTGCAGCGGGACGGGCTCTCGTGCGTGGTGCTCGCCGCGGATGCGAGTGCGCGCACTCGGGACAAGGTGGAGCGTCTCGCCCGGGCGCGCGGGGTCTCGGTCCTGGCGGGGCCCGCCGCGCTCGACCTGGGGGCGGGGCTGGGGGGGGGGCGCCCGGTGCAGGCGGTTGGAGTGGCGGACGCGGGGTTGGCCCGCGGGTTATTGCGTCTTGGGAGGAGTGAGTGACGACGCGGATTCACGATCTGGCGGCCGAATTCGGGATCTCTGCCGAGCAGCTCATTGGGATGCTCAAGGAGATCGACATCTTCGTGCGCAGTCATTTGTCGCCGCTCAAGCCGGAGCAGGTGGCGATGATGCGCGCGCGCTGGGAGCGCGAGAAGCGCAAGCAGAAGGAGCCGCCTGCCGCTCCGAAGCGCCGCCGGGCGGCGAAGGCCGCCGAGCCGGCCGCCGTGGCGCTCGAGGAGCGTCCCAAGCGGCGGCGCCGCACCGCCGCGGAGATGGCGGCGGTCGAAGCGGAAGCCCAGGCGGAAGCGGCCCTCGAAGCCGAGCGCGAGCTGAAGGCGCGCGAGGCGCTCGAGGCCGCGAAGCCGCTGGAGGAGGAGAAGCCGTCGCTCGAGGAGCGTGCGGCCGCGCTGTTCCGCGACTTGCCGCCTGCCGAGGTCGCCACGGCGGGGACGCCGGAGGAGCAGGTCGTGCCCGCGTCCGCCGCGGCGCCGGCGCAGGCGTCCGCGTCGGTGTCGGCCCTCCCCCCCGCCGCCCCGGCGCCGCCGCGGCCGATCCCGACACCCGTGCGGCCGAAGCCGGTGGCGAGCGCGGTCCCGGGGGGCGCGGCGCCGCCACGGCCCGTCGCGTCCGCCGCGCCGGGCTCCCTCCCGATGGAGGAGCGCCGCCGCGACAAGGGGGGGAAGAAGCGCAAGAAGGGCAAGAAATCGCTGGTGGACCAGGAAGCCGTGGCGCAGAACATCTCGCGCACGCTCGCTTCGATCAAGAGCCCCGTCGTGAAGAAGGGCCTGCATCGCCGCGAGGAGGGCCCGAGCCTGCGCGAGCTCATGGAGGAAAAGCGGCGCGAGGAGAAGGAGCGCGAGAAGACGCTGGTGCGGGTGACCGAATTCATCACCGTCTCGGAGCTCGCGGGCATCCTCAAGGTGCCGGCCCGGGAGATCGTCTCGTTCGCGTTCAAGGAGCTGGGGCAGATGGTGACGATCAACCAGCGCCTCGACTTCGACATGATCGAGCTGATCGCGTCGGCCTTCGGCTTCCAGGCGGTGCGCGAGGCGGAATACGTCGTGGCCGAAGTGGCGGACACGGCCGAGGCGGCCGAGAGCCTCAAACCGCGGCCACCGGTCGTCACGGTGATGGGTCACGTCGACCACGGCAAGACCTCGCTGCTCGACTACATCCGGAAGACGAACGTCGTGGCGGGCGAGGCGGGCGGCATCACGCAGCACATCGGCGCCTATCAGGTGACCGCGAAGGGCGGGCGCTCGATCACGTTCCTCGATACGCCGGGCCACGAAGCGTTCACCGCCATGCGCGCCCGGGGCGCCCACGTCACCGACATCGTGGTCCTCGTGGTGGCCGCCGACGACGCGATCATGCCGCAGACGATCGAGGCGATCTCGCACGCCAAGAACGCGGGCGTGCCGATCGTGGTCGCGATCAACAAGATCGACCTGCCCACCGCGAACGTGCAGAAGGTGAAGCAGGATCTCCTCGCGCACGGCGTGGTGCTCGAGGAGTTCGGGGGGACGACGCTCGCGACGCCGATCTCCGCCAAGACCGGCCAGAACGTGCCCGAGCTGCTCGACCAGATCCTGCTCCAGGCGGAGCTGCTCGACCGGAAGGCGAACCCCGACCGCCGCGCGCATGGTACGGTGCTCGAGGCGACCCTCGACCCGGGCAAGGGCGCCCTCGCCACGGTGCTCGTGCAGAACGGCACCTTGCACGTGGGCGACGACTTCATCTGCGGGCAGTACTCCGGCCGCGTGCGCGCGATGTACGACGAACGCGGCGCGTCGGTCGCCGCGGCCGGCCCGTCCACACCGGTACAGGTGCTGGGCTTCGAAGGCGTCCCCGAGGCGGGGGACACGTTCCAGGTGATGGCCGACGCGGCGCAGGCGCGCGATATCGCGCAGAAGCGCCAGCGGCTGGAGCGCGAGGCGCAGCATCGGCGGACCGGCCGGGTGAAGACCCTCGAGGACTTCATGGCGGAGCGCGTCGAGGGGGGCGCGGCGGCGCTGCGGCTCATCATCAAGGCGGATCAAGGCGGCCCGGCCGAGGCGCTCGCCGACGCGCTGGCCCAGCTGTCGACGGGCGAGGTCAAGGTGGAGGTCGTGCATCGCGGCGTCGGTGCGATCACCGAATCCGACGTGCTGCTCGCCAAGGCCTCGGGCGCGATCGTCATCGGCTTCCACGTGCGGCCCGATTCGAACGCGCGGGCGGCGGCGGAGCGGGAGAAGGTCGAAATCCGGACCTACCGCATCATCTACGAGGCGGTCGAAGAGGTGAAGGCGGCCATGGAGGGCCTGCTCGCGCCCGAGAGGAAGGAAGTGGTGCTGGGCGAGGCGGAGGTGCGGCAGACCTTCAAGATCGCGAAGGTGGGCACGATCGCCGGATGCTTCGTGAAGAGCGGCGTGATCCCGCGCACCGCGCGCGTGCGCATCGTTCGCGACGGTGTCGAGGTGTACGAGGGCACCATCGCCTCGCTCAAACGCTTCAAGGACGACGTGCGCGAGGTGCGCGAGGGGTTCGAGTGCGGCATCGGGATCGAAAACTTCAACGACATCAAGGTGGGTGACCTGATCGAGGCCTACCGGATCGAGGAGGTTGCGCGCTCGCTCGAGGGCGGGTGACCCGTGGTGGTCGGGGTGATCACCTGGGACCTGCACCTGGACGGGTGCCACTCCCTGAAGGAAAAGCGCCACGTCCTGAAAAGCCTCAAGGACCGGCTCCACAACCGTTTCAACGTCTCGGCCGCCGAGACGGCGCACAATGATCTGTGGCAGCGGGCGGAACTGACGGTGTGCGTGGTGTCGAACGACCGGACCCACGCCGAGCGCGTGCTTCGTGAAGCCGATCGCCTGGTCGAGGCGGCGGCCGGGGCGCGCATCCTGGACACGAGCACGAGCTTCCTCTAGCATGGCGCGACGCCGCAGCCACCGCCCCGAGCGGGTGGCCGAGCTGATCCGGGAAACGGTGGCCCAGTTCCTCACCGCGAACGTGCGCGATCCGCGGATCGGGTTCGTGACCGTGACGGGCGTGGACGTGTCGGCCGACCTGGCGCACGCGACGGTGCGCGTGAGCGTGCTCGGAGCCGATGAGGAAAAAGCGCGCACGCTCGAGGGGCTGGCGAGCGCCGCGCGGTTCTTGCGCGCCCGTCTGTCCCGGGAGCTCCATCTCCGCACCAGCCCGGAGCTCCGGTTCGAGCGGGACCGCGGGCTCGAGCACGCCTTGCGGATCGAGCGGCTGCTGCGGGAGCTCAAGGAGAGCGCGGGCTGATCTCGGGTGTGGCGCTCGTGGCCAAGCCGGGCGGCCCCGACGGGCCGACCTCGCACGATGTGGTGGACACCGTGCGCCGCGTCCTTGCGACCCGCCGGGTCGGCCACCTGGGGACGCTCGATCCCTGCGCCGCCGGACTGCTCGTCGTGGTGGTGGGACGGGCGACGCGGCTCGCGCCGTTCGCGAGCCGGTGGCGCAAGGCTTACGAGGGCGTGATGCGCCTCGGCACGACTACGGCCACCGACGATGCCGCCGGCGAGGTGGTCGCCACGTCCGAGGCCTGGCGGCCGCTCGACCGGAGGCGCGTGGAAGAGGCGCTGGCGGCCTTCCGCGGGGCCTACGAGCAGCGCCCTCCGGCGTACTCGGCGGTGAAGGTCCAGGGCGAACGGTCGTACCGGCGGGCGCGGCGCGGCGAGACCGTCACGCTGGCGCCGCGCCGGGTGCAGGTGGCGGAGCTCGAGCTGGTGCGGTTCGAGCCGCCCGACGTCGCGTTTCGCGCCACGGTCGGCGAAGGCACCTATCTGCGCTCCCTCGCCCGCGACGTAGGCGCCGCCCTGGGGTGCGGGGGGCATCTCGCGAGCTTGACCCGGACGGCGGTCGGGCCGTTTTGCCTGGCGGACGCGGTCCCGGCGGCCGCCGTGACGGCGGGGCATCTCCGGGACCAGGGCGAGCTGGTCGCCGAGCTGCCGCGCCGGGAGCTGACGGCCGCCGAGCGGGACGCAGTCGTGCACGGAAGGCCCCTTCGGGCGGGAAACGGGAAACGGGAAACGGGAAACGTGGCCCTGTTCGCCGAGGGGAAGCTCGTCGCCGTGGCGCAAGTCGTCGGCGACCTGCTCAAGGCCCGCGTCGTGGTGGCGGAGGAATGAGCGGCGCGGTTGCCACCATCGGTACCTTCGACGGCGTCCACCGGGGGCACCAGGCGGTGCTGGCGGAGATCGCGCGGCGGGCCGGCGCGCGTGGGCTCGAAAGCGTCCTGATAACGTTCGACCGGCACCCGCTCGAGGTCGTGAACCCACCGGCGGCACCCAGGCTCCTGACGCTGCCGGAGGAGAAGCGCGACATCCTGGCGGGGCTCGGGCTGGACCGCGTGGAGATGTTGCCGTTCACGCCGGAGCTCGCAGCGCTCGCGCCCGAGGAGTTCGTGCGGCAGGTGCTGCGGGGGCGGTTCGGGATGCAGGAGCTCGTGCTGGGATACGATCACGGGTTCGGGCGCGGGCGGGCGGGGGACGTCGCGCTGGTGCGGCGGCTGGCCCAGGAGGACGGGTTCGCGGTGGACGTGGTGGAACCCGTGCGCGACGACGGCCGGCCGATCTCGTCGTCGCTCATCCGTACCGCGGTGGCGCACGGTGACCTGGCGGCGGCGGAGCGGTGGCTCGGGCGGCGCTATGCCCTGGTGGGCGTGGTCGAGCGGGGCGCGGGGCGCGGCCGGACGATCGGGATCCCGACCATCAACCTCGCGCCGCCCGATCCCCGCAAGCTGCTGCCGCCCGACGGCGTGTACGCGGTCTGGGTCGAGGTCGGGAAACGGGGAACGGGAGATGGGAAACGCTATGGTGGTATGATGAACCAGGGGCCGCGGCCGACCTTCGGGGTCACGGCGCGGGCCCTCGAGATCCATCTGTTCGATTTCACCGGGGAGTTGTATGGTGAGCCGGTAAAGGTGGAGTGGGTGCGCCGGTTGCGGGACGTGCAGACCTTCCCGTCCCGCGAGGCGCTCGTCGATCAGCTCGGGCGCGACGCCGCGGCGGCGCGCCAGATCCTCAGCCGGTAGGGGGGGGACGCGATGCGAACCATTCGATCACGATTGATCACCATCGGGATCCTGCTCGCCCTCAGCATCTGGGCGTTGATTCCGACCAGCAGTACCCAGCGCGTGCGCGATGCCGCCACGGGACGGATGAAGGACACCTCCGTCCGGCGCATCCCGATCAACCTCGGCCTCGATCTGCAGGGCGGCATTCACCTCGCCCTCGAGGTGGACCAGTCGAAGGGCCCGGTCCCCGACTGCGCCGACGCCATCCAGCGCGCCGAGCGCGTGGTGCGGAGCCGGATCGACGAGTTCGGCGTCACCGAGCCGGTGGTGCAGATCGTCGGGCGCTGCCGCCTGATCGTGGAGGTCGCGGGCGAGAAGGACCCGGACCGCGCCAAGAGCATCATCCAGCGCACCGCCTTTCTCGAGTTTCGCATCACGGACATGAAGAACCGGTTCCGCGACGCCGTGCCGGAGATCGACAAGGCGCTGCGCCTGGCGGGGGTGAAAGCGCCGGGACAGGCGGCCACCAACGTGGCGCAGTTGTTCGGCTCGGACACGACGAAACGGGGGAAGAAGGAGAAGCAGAAGGCGAAGCAGGCCCAGCCGGACACGAGCGAGGTGAACCAGCCCGGAGCGCTGTCCTCGCTCTTGTACCAGGGCGGGCTGCCGGGGGAGTTCCTCGTGCCCGAAGAGCAGGTGCCGGTGGCGGAAAGCCTGTTCGCCCGGCCCGAGGTGCAGCGGCTGATCCCGCGCGGCCTGGAGCAGAAGTGGGGGACGGACGTCCAGTCGCGCGGCGCGCGCGCGTTCCGCCCGCTCTACCTCGTCGAAGACCGGCCCATCATCACGGGCGAGGAGCTCGAGAAGGCGACGGCGCGGCGCGACCAGCTCACCAACCAATCGGTGGTGGACTTCGTGCTGTCGCGGCGCGGCGGGCGGATCTTCGAGCGCGAGACCGGGCGTCACGTCAACGACTACATGGCCATCATTCTCGACGGCCGCGTCCAGGGTCAGCCGCCCGTCATCAAGAGTCAGATCGGCCAGCGCGGCCTGATCGAGCTCGGAAACCGGCCGCTGCAGGACGCGCAGGACCTGGCGCTCGTGCTGCGCGCCGGCGCGCTCCCCGCGCCGCTCACGATCGTCGAGGAGCGCAGCATCGGGCCGTCGCTCGGCAAGGATTCGATCACCGATGGGATCCGCGCCGGCATTGTCGGGGTGATCCTCGTGGTGTTGATCATGCTCGTCTATTACCGGGTGTCGGGCGCGCTCGCCGTGGCGGCGCTCGGGCTGTACGTGGTCTTCGTCCTCGCCGGGCTCGCCGGGTTCCACGCCACGCTGACCCTCCCGGGGCTCGCCGGCCTGGCGCTCTCGGTGGGCATCGCCGTGGACGCGAACGTGCTGATCTTCGAGCGCATCCGCGAGGAGCTGCAGCACGGGAAGCTGGTGCGCACCGCCGTGGACGAAGGCTTCAAGCACGCGATGAGCGCCATCATCGACTCCAACGTCAGCACCGCCCTCACCGCGTTCATCCTCTACCTGGTGGGGACGGGGCCGGTGCAGGGCTTCGCCATCACGCTGATCATCGGCATCGCGGCCTCGATGATCACCGCCATCTTCGTAGTTCGGACCTTCTACATGATCTGGCTCCAGCGCCGGCCGGACATGGCCACCCTGAGCGTCTGAGATGATCCGCCTCTTCGCCAACGCCAGCTACGACTTCATCAAATGGCGCCGCTGGGCCTACGGGCTCACGGCGGCCATCATCATCCCGGGGTTCGCGCTCTTCCTTGTGCACGGGCTGAACTACAGCATCGAGTTCACCGGCGGCACGCTGATCCAGGTCGAGACGACCCAGCCGGTGGGGACCGGCAAGATCCGGAGCGCGCTCGACGCGGCGGGGATCCGCGACGCCGAGATTCAGCAGTTCGGGGACCCCACCGACTACGTGGTTCGCGCCCGGGTGGGCCGG
>Ga0070708_100001172_pt1 | contig 20208 bp, 26 predicted proteins | sample KBSK5503metaG_FD_65469 | JGI IMG/M metagenome (GOLD analysis project Ga0070708, IMG submission 65469) | Corn, switchgrass and miscanthus rhizosphere microbial communities from Kellogg Biological Station, Michigan, USA - KBS K5-50-3 metaG | ecosystem: Host-associated > Plants > Roots >... | reverse complement strand
GAGCTATTGGCGACGACTGGATCACGGGATTCGGAAAAATGCCTAAATCATGCTAATTGCCATAGACCTTGTAAAACATTGCAAGAAGCCGCCTTTTTTCTTTCTTTGAGATGCACTATGACAGCTTTAGAATTGTATTTATTGACTAATTGGTCGACAGGCCAGCCATATAAGGTGCAACCAGAATTGTTACTCTCACAGAATCATTGACATCAACAACAATCAAGCATTAGTTCTCAAGAAAATGGAGGGCTGACCGCACGCATACAAAACATTATTCTTCAAGAATATCCTCAACATGCCAGTTCAGCCAAGGTAACGTTCTTTGTGTATTCCACAATTTGAGTTAATACAATGTCAAACCGCTAACAACAATGTATTTATTTGCCGTTTTGCGAATCTCACAAACATATGGTAGTTGACAACAAGGCTAAGATATCATATATTCAGATTATCAAGGAAGACCTTGGGGTTTTCCATATTACGCCGGATAACGGTCCGATCCCTGACTTTAAGGCGGGACAGTTCGTCACCCTCGGCCTCCACATTCCAAGCGAGGGCAAAATTATCCGTAGGGCTTATTCCATTGCATCGCCGCCGGAGCAAAAGAAAAGATTTGAACTCTACATCCGTTGGGTACGCAAACCTGTGCCAGGCAGACTCACGACAGAGCTATTCAATAAAAGGGAAGGCGACGAGATATTGTGGGTCAAGCCGACCGGCATTTTTACGCTGAACGAAAAGATGCATGATGGTAGTCCTGACGACAGGAGGATGGTACTTATTGGTGGAGGAACGGGCCTTGCGCCCTTTGTAGCATATTCCATGCACCTGAAGTCAATAGAGAGCAAACGCGAAATCGTCGTGTTGCACGGCGCAAGTTACGTGGACGAGCTCGGGTACAAGGACCTCTTGACTGCGCTTGAAGAGGAGAGCCTTGAGAAGGGGAAGGATAAATGGAACTTCCGCTACCGCGCAAGCATCAGCAGACCACAGGAATGGTTCAACAGAACATGGAACGGCCAGAAGGGCAGGGTCGAGTCGTTCTTAAGGCCAAAGGCCGGCAAGGACCTCTCGCCGCTCGAAGAGTTGGTGGGCGAAAGGGTGACGCCGGAGAACACGTCATTCTATATCTGCGGCTGGCAGGGAACAGTGGATGGCGCACTGGACTTTTTGGTCCCTAAGGGTTTTGTTACCGAGCGCAGCAAACGCAAGGACGGAAGCTACGATGTCAAGTTCGAGTCGTATGGCTAGATTTTCTTAAAGCCTTATATTTTCGTCAATTACGCTTACAATGATGAAGTTTGAATTTGAAGAATTTGCGACTGTCGAGGACGTTTTCCTCTACCTTGTCTCTGTTGCACCATACATGAAACAGGTGATGCCAGTCAGCTCGTACAAGGGCTACGTCTTTTCTATCGTGCCACTGACCCCGCTTTCAGGAGAAGTCCTGATGATGATATACACAAAGGGCAAACTTGAGCCGGGTCTAGTCGAATTTGACGTCTCGACAAAGAAGTTCAAGCAGGTTACAGCAGTCGAGCGAGCGGACAAGAATTATTTCATAGTTCTGACACCAAAAGTTGCGACGCTGGCAGACGAAGCGATCAAGGCATTGAAAGGCTAGAGTCGCGGCGTCGCTGCGGCCGTCACGGATTTCTTGCGAGAGTATCTTTCCACAATGTCTTCTGGAACTTGGCCGTTGAACAACTCTCTTGATAGGCCACGGAGGTAACGCATGATTGCCCATGTTCCTGCCTTGATAAGAGCAGCCATGAACACCTTCATCGCCGGGCCGTAGGTCTTGTTTCTTATGATAATTGGAATTATGTCATTTATCACGCGCAAGTTGTGCTCCCAGCACCTCCAGAACAGTGTGAACTGAGCCTCGTTGAGGTTACCAAAGTGCATCGAGTTCTTTTCGGAAAAGTCCTGATAGAGAAGTGGAGCCACAAGGCCCCTCATCTTTGTCTGTTTAAAGTCGTCTATGAGATCAATTGTGTACTGGGTCTCGTCTGGCGTTTCATCAGGCCACCCGATTATGAGCGTAAGAGCCGGGAACCAGTTGTTCTGGTTGAGTACCTTGCAACCTTCCCTTACCACTGAGCCCCATTCTTCAGGCTGGAACGGCTTTGTCTTGACGCCAAGGTGTTTCTTGACCATTCTTGGCGCAACTGTTTCAACTCCAAGGTTTGTTGCAAGCCACCTGCCGCCGGCAATATTCATTCCGTTTATGTCAGACATTTTTTTGATAAGGTCTGGCGAAGATGCAACAGCAGAAAGCGTCATGTGGGTTGTGCCTACAAAGCGCGCGCCCGTTGACTTTAGGCCGCTCCAAAGATCAAGAATGGCGTCTGCATTCGGAATAAAGTCCTTGTTATCGCAACCATAGAGAAGCATTTCGTCTGACTGGAGCCATATCGAGTCAAAGCCATAGTCAAGGTTGAGCTTGGCCTCTATTTGCAGCCGCTCGAGCGGAAAGTCCTTCTTTGAGCGCTTGTTTACGTCGCAAAAGTCGCAGCCGCGTCCGCAGCCGCGCATTGCCTCAATGAGCGAGTTGACGGTCGGGCCCTGCATCATAGGAACGTTCTCAATGTTTCGTACAAACGTGTGCAACAGCTCCGGCGCGTCGCCGGCTTCAAGGTCGTGAAACAGGTCGAGCGCAAGTTCGTCTGCCTCACCGATGACCACGGTATCGATTCCATGTATCTTCATCCTGTCGGGCTTGGCAAGCTCCCAAGAGCCATTGCCTCCCACGACCACCTTAAAATTGTATTTCTTCTTTAGCTGAATAATGGAAGCGCACATCTTCTTGAACTTCATGGCTACGTACGACAATTTTTCGGGCGACATTGTCGTTGTCACAGGCGCCATGCCAAGTGGATCCATGACGTTGATGCCTACGACCTTTGTATCAGGGCCCACGCATTTTTCCAATGTCTCTGGGTGTGCGAGGAAGATTTCGTCGCGCCTATACTCCTTCAGTAGCGCCCCTTCAATTCTTCTCAGACCGCACTGCGCAACCTTGACCTCGCCGGTGTTCCGATCGGTTTCGACGCTTGGACAGAACAGCTTGTCAAAAACAAATTCTGGAACAAGTTCGTAAGGGCCGCAGGCAATAAAGCCGTAGAGGAAGTTACCTCTGTAGTTTGTCATGAGACTGCGGTCAGCAGTCAAAACAATTCGCTTGCCGCCTGATTCTAGCATGCTATGTGTATCATTTATTCGATGTCGTATGGCTATAAATCTATTACCCCGGAACGAAAATGATTCTTAGTAGAGGCCCTTCCTGTGGCCCTTTGTCAGTATGAGCTTCAGCTTGGCATGGTCAAGCATGTTGAGGGCGTCGCCAAGCGTCACCCAACGAAAATCGGCGTGCTCTTCAGAGATCAGGATCTCCCTTGTAGCCGTCGTCGCAAAAAAGAATGTGACTTCCTTCTCAGATTTCATCCCGTCGCCCCTGAAATAGGAATAATTAATCTTACCAATGTAGGAATGGATGTCTAGGGCCTTGATGCCGGTCTCTTCCCGTACTTCTCTGATAAGCGTCTGAATCTCGCTCTCGCCTTTTTCCTTATGGCCTTGAGGAAAGCCCCAAAAGCCTCGCCTATTTCTCAAAAGCAGAAACTCAGAATACGCGCTGTCTTCGAACGAATTCTGGTACTTGATCACCGCGCCTACAGATTGTTCAAGAGTCACGCTATACCGACATCAAGAAACCAACAGCAATTATAATATTGTTTTTCTCCTTAAAGGTATTAATATCGTTTACAAAACTGAATTGTGAGGGCCGGTCGTCTAGTCCGGTAGGATACGGCATTGGCATTGCTGAGGTCGTGGGTTCAAATCCCACCCGGTCCACTCCCTTCTAAACCTACCAGCTCTTCCCTGATCTCAAAAGCAACTTTTTTCTTGCAAATGATTTGGTATTCCCTGAAAACCGACCTGCTTGCCGGGTCGAAGCCAACTTCGACTATCTTCCTGAATGTCTCAAGACCGGAACTCGCAATTATCGTGCCAATGCCTGTTTCCTTACGCTTTATCTGGCTCACCACTTTTGCCGGTAGATTGCGTTTGAAAACCTTACTGTATGCTTTAATGAGCACTTTGTCTCCATCATTCGTAATGATAGATTGCCTGTTGATTGTCCTTGCGTTTTCTTGTTGCTCAAACACCTTGACCTTGACGGTTGAATTGGTCAATATGCTCAGGATCTGCTCAACCGTTCCTGTTTCTGCCAGAAGGACCTTTTGGGCCAACCCGAGTCTAATGCCATACCTCGCTTCGAGCTCGGCAATTTTTTGTAGCATGGAGGCGCCAAAGTCACTCTTCTTTAGAATTGTGCCTGCCACAGATTGGGTATCCATAAGCATCATGAAAAGATTATCCTGTAAGAAGCTAGTGTTAGGGCGAACGCTATTGTGACGAGGCTGATGATCTTGAGCCCTCTCTCGAGTCTTTTCGCATGTTCAGGGTGGTTGCCGCTCTGCAATAGCTGCTTGTAAGGCCGTGACATCCTGATCTCGGCATAACTGACAAGGCCGGTCAGGCCTGACACGAAAAATGCCACGATACTGATCGAATTTGCTTGCATGACGTATCCTGCAAGCGCTGGCAGAGATCCCCAAGATACGGCGAACCAAAAATTGTTGTGAAGGCGGCCGCCAAATGCTTCAAAGTTGTATGCAAACAAAAAGAAGCCTTCAAGCGCCGCGATTACCGCCAACAGCGGAACAAACAACACAATGTAGTAGATGCCTATTGCATACGCCGCTGCCAAAGTCGCTGCCATCAGCGCCAAAAGTTGTGCTTTAGTAAAGTAGCTACCCCACGGCTTCGCCTTTTTCGACCCCAGGCTGTCGGCTACATGAGCAGAAACCCCGAGGGCAAGAGTGTAGATCAATGCGATCGCGCCGACCCTGTCCCAAGCTATTTCTCCGGCAAGCATCGAACCAATGATCGTAAACGAAACGCACATGCCGGTATACGGCAGGAAAAGCAGACCTACAAAGACCCGGAACCTTGTAGGACCGAACTTTGGTACGAACCATTCATTCATCCGCGTTCCATTTGTAATAGTCATGGCTTTTCAGCACACACTATGGCAGCTGTGCCTGCAGTGTACCGCTTGTGATCGATATTCCGAAATCCTCTGCTATGGAGGGCACCAGAAGTTTGGTCAACCCAGTCCGAGTTTCTTATCAAGTTGTCAAGCTGTTCAAAGACCGTGCTCCACGACGTGAGAAGCCTTCCTGCTAGCCGCAAGATCGCGAAGTGAGCATTCCAAAGGCTACGCATGACGCCAGCAGGATAAGTGAAATCGTGAAAAACTATAATCCCGCCAGGCCTGAGCACCCGCCAGCACTCGTCGACCACCATCTGGATGTCAACATACTTTGCCAGATACGACGACGCGACTGCTTCGAATGATTCGTTCCTATAAGGCAGAACTTCGGCTGTGCCCTGTGCAACTGCCGCTTGCATCTTGCGCTTCGATCTATGCAAGTACTCAAACGTAAGGTCGATGCCGACCACCCTCTTATCTGCATCGGCCAACATTGAAGACAACACGCCGGTCCCGCAGGCAAGCTCGAGCACGGACTTACGTCTACCGACAGCTTTTACGATTTCGTGCTTCCACGCAAAATCCTGGCCGAAAGTCGCCAGGCTGGCGATGGTGTCGTAGCTATTAGCGTTGGCAGATGTGAAGAACCTCCCTGCAGTGGTGTGACCATCATGGAGCGACATCAGTACCTGTACGGCCATACTTGCTATTATGCATTGAATAAAAGTAAATCAATGCCCTTGCGCTAATTACATTTGGCTTGTATTTTGTGAATTGGCAACGCGAAGTATCCGTGGAAGAATTGAACGGGCAAAAAGTGGTGGTGAAGCGGAATAAGCCCACGAAGGAATTCCACGAATTCTTGTTGATCTATATGTATTCGCTGATCTCAATGCTCCTAGTCAAACCGTCGGCACCTCCAACGCTCAGAGAAATCATGAAAAATGAGGGCCACGATATGCGAAAGAACCTGGAAAAAATAGGGGTTTCGACACCAGAGCTGATTTCAATTTCAGACATTGACCTGGTTGAAGAATACATAGAAGGGGGTGACCTATACATATCACTCGCTTCCGGCCAGCCTGCCAGACTGGCTTTTGGCGCAGGCTGCCTAACGGGCAGGATGCACCGCGCCGGTTACGCGTTTGTCGACAACAAGGCGCAGAACTATCTCGTCAGAGATGATTCAGTCGTCAGGACCGACCTAGGGTTCATACAAAAGAGCAACTCTCATTATGCAAGGAACATGGACATCGGCTCGTTCCTTGCAAGCACCATGGATCTAGGCAGCTACCGGGAAGTTGAAAAAGCATTTTATGATGGGTACGTGTCAGAGGCCGGACGCAAATTTTCTTATCTTTCGATAATCATCCGCAACGTCTTATCGCTCGGCTTTTCTTCAGACATAAAAATGACACTTCGGAACATGTTGCTTGACTCTACAATGCTGATAGACGCCTAGATGGGCGGAAGCTCTGCTTTCTTGTCAAAGCCACCAGAGCCAAACTTGCAGTAAAAGCACTGGTCGGACTGCATATAAGTCAGCTTTTGTATCGATATCGCGCCCAACTTCAGAGCAACCTTGGTCATAAAGCGATACTTTAGCGGCATCGCGGGTATGACCTCGTTAAAATACACTTCGTAGTGGTCAGGGCAGAACTTGAGCGTGACCTGTCCCCTCTGCCGGAACTCTGGCGAAATGTCCTTGCTGTTGTCGCTAACAGCCTTAGCTACGTTGATCTGTTCCTTGATGTACTCGTGCTTTGGACAGGGGCAGTCCTTGCCACCCGGATGCTTGTAGGCAGGGGTGTTTTTCCAGTCAAAGTCTGGAAAATCCCGTTCAAAATCATCCATCGTTACCACTACGTAATCTGATCTTATAAAGATGTAGGGGCGGTTGCAATTGTTACACCCCCGCAAGAGGTATTCTAATTACCACTATATAGGGCTGCAGAATGACAAAAAATATATTTTTGGTGTTATAACAGTGCGTAAGCGAACGTGGTACGAGACAGTGACAATGGTGGCAGCGCAATATTGACAGCAACAACATCAAACAGCAACCCTGATGATCCCAACCTCAAGACTCTCTTGGAGTTCAAAAAGGTGGTTGTGGAAGAGCAAAATTCAGGCGAAAAAAAGATTGAGGAGATAAACGGCCAACTTGAAGGCGTCAAGAAACGGATAGATGAGGAGAGGATCCAACTTGACGACCTCCGATCGAAGCTCAAGCAGGTCAACAAGGAAAAGGATGCCGAATACCCCAAGTTCATGGAGATGCGTAACAGCATTATTGAGACCAAAAACCAGATGAGGAGTCTGGATGACAAAGTCAGCCCTGCGGTGGCAAAGTCTAGAAAGGAGCGTAGCGACATGCATAACCTCCAGAAGACGCTTGAGCAGATAGAGCGAGATATACAGACAAAGAAATTGTCGAAAGACGAAGAGCGCAAGTTAGTTGCCAGGTCTAAGGAAATCGCCACGAAGCTTCATACCTTGAAAATGATGCACAAAAAGGAGGACAAGTACCGCACAATGTCTACTCAGTACGACCATTTGAAGGATCAGGTTAACCGGATTTTCAATCTGAAAGAGGAATACGGTAGCAAGATAGGTAAGCTGAAAGAGAGCCTTGACAGCCTGATAAACCAGAGAGAAAACCTCTACGAAGATCGCAGAAAGGTTATCCACACAGTTAGGGAAGCCGGCGCCAAGCTGGAAATGATAGAGACCCAACTAAATGCCATTGCGTTCAAGAAATCACGCATGCAGGCCGCAGAGCACCGGCACAGGAAGCAGAAAGAGATGGATGAGCGGAGAGTGGCCAGGCAGGAGGCTATGCAAGAGCGCGTCAAGCGGGACAAGGAATACCAGGAAAGATGGAACGCCCTGAAGGAAGCAGCCCTCAAGAAGATGTCAAGCGGCGAAAAGCTCACATTTGACGAAATGAAGCTGATATTTGGCGACTCAGGCTCTGAGTAAGATACGTTTTTGTGCCAGAGAACTGTAACCGCTCCGGATGGCAGAGAGGATAGAATACGCTGGCAAGGTCTACCTCTATAGCAGCGGCATGCCTTCGGACCACGTCAGGCTTGCAAAGGAAAAGCTCGGCGAATACGGCGTGAACGAAAGCGACATCGAAGTTATCGAAGTTCCAGAGGGTGTGCCTGAAGGGTGTATAATGGTGACTTTGTGGCCGCACTACCTGTCAGTAGCAAAGGTGAAGCGGGTGCGTGAAGGCTCTATCTACGCGCCCCAGTTATTCAACATCCAGATGTGATCCAAAACATTAAATCTTCTGTACACCAATTTCACTGCGGATGCTGACGTTCTTTTGCAAACGCAACCGCCACGGCGACTGCCCCGGCGAGTGGCGGGTGGGACAGGCATGTGGGCCAGACCATGATTGCTCATTTGACATGAAGATGGTCAAGTGTCAGTGCACCTGCCATAAAGGAAAGTAACCTTTATTTTAGCTTGCAAGCGAATTCGATTTGGATAATAGCATCAAATGTTAGGTTTTTCTCAATTTCTATCTCAACTGGGCGGCTTGCTTGGCGGTGCTGGTTCAGAGTTTGACCCTAACAGCCCGTTGTTGTGGGTGTACATTGTCTCTATTGCAATAATTCCGTTTTTCATGATGTACGCACAGAAATTCCAGTCGCGCGTCATTCTGGGAGAAATCTCCAAGTCGCTTGGCAAGCTAAAAACAATGAAGGAAGGCGCGAGGAAGGAAGCGGTCGACTATGTCAAGACCGCGATAAGAACGTTTACGTCAAACGACCCGGCTGCTGGAGTCGACAGATTCTTGGAATATTTCACGATAATGCCGGTAGACCTTGACCCGAGCGGCATAGTGCGTAAGCTGGATCATATAATGAGGACTAGAGACGATCGGCTGCGTGCCGAAGTTAGAAAATTGTGCTCAGGTGCAAGCGACCAGGAGGTTTCAAAGGTAGAGAACATTTTGGAAGCGGCGACAGCCCTTAACATGATTTACAAGATTGTAAGGCACTTTTACCTCATGGGCAAACGTACCACCAGCATGTTTGTTCTAGTGCAGCTCCAGATGGTAATGCCTCTCTTGCTTGAAGAAGCTGAAGCACTTCAGAAGGCAATAAACGCATTCAAGCGGGGCCAGCCAATAGGCGACGGCATTGGCCCAATGGTAGTCGGCAAAATGATGTTTGGAAAGGAAAAGAAATTGGTGGCGAAGGAAACGGTCTACAGTGAAGACGAATTCAAGGGAAGGAAACTGTACCTTCTCAAAGCCGAAGGACCTGCCGGAACCGTAGGGAGACCCGGCGAAGCCATAACGCGACTCGCAGGTGACATGGGAATCAAGATCGACGTCATAGTAATGATAGATGCTGCGCTCAAACTTGAAGGCGAAAGGACAGGCGACGTGGCAGAGGGCATCGGCGCCGCTATAGGCGGCATTGGCGTTGAAAAGTACCAAATAGAGGACGTGGCTACGCGGCTAGAAATACCGGTGTACGCGGTCATCGTCAAGCAGTCGATACAGGATGCGATTACGATCATGCGGAAAGAAATAGCCGATGCGTTTGAGAAGGTAACCAATACGGTATATTCGGTGATCGAGGACAAGACTTCCGAAGGGCAGTCAGTCATGATAATCGGCGTTGGAAACACAATGGGAGTCGGACAGTAATGCTGTTTGGCAAGAAAAAGGAAGTCAAGCCAGACATATACACTGAAGATAAGTGTCAGGCGTGTGGTGAGAATACAAGGCGCCAGTTTGAGGAAGGCGATTACGTGTATCGATCCGGCCTGCAGTGCAAGAAGTGCTCGTCTTCAAACACGCTAGTTATTGCGATCTATGGTGAGTACCCGCCAGAAGACAAGCATTAGAGAGTGATGACGTTAGCAACCGATTCTGTCGGGATGAGCGTGTGTTCCGCTTGAACGACTATCTTGTTATGCCCTTCCACAAGTATCGGGTACGCGTGCACGTTTCTCTTCCTCGCTAGTATATCGATAAGCCGGCGTAGATCTTTTTCGTCGTACTTGTTGGTGAGCCATCGCAGGGCAAATGGCAGAGTCCTGAACCTGCTCCATATCAACTCCAAGAGATTGTCTGCCTCCTTGTCCTTGACAGGCTTTCTAGATGTTATTCCAAAGATATTCCTCGTCTTGCCCTCGTGGACAACTCCTTGTCCATCTTTTGTCGTAACAAACGGCTCTATCGCGTACGCTTCGTTTGGAAGCAGCGTAAAGGAAGATCCTATTGTCCAGATATTAGGTATCGACTTGCCTGCATGAATCGTATATTGCTGGAGCGAGTGGCCACTCAGGTTCTGGATCGGCCTAAAGCCAAACTTGATTATGGTGCCTTCTATGACTCTGCCTATGTCGCTTGCTTTTGTGTTGGCTCTTGCCATGCGCACAGCTTCGCCAAGTGCTGTCTCGGCGGCCTTGACGAGTGATTCATATTTTGGATCATAGCACACGGTCACAGCCGTATCTGCGATGTAACCGTCAATGTGCACGCCGATGTCTATCTTGAGAACGTCTCCCTCTTTTACGACCGTTGAGTCGTTTGGTTCGGCAGTGTAGTGAGCTGCTATCTCGTTGAGGCTGGTGTTAACAGGAAATGCTGGCTGGCCATTCATGCTTCGGATCTGTGCCTCGACCGACTCGCAAATCTCAAAAAGGGTCGAACCCACGTAATACTTCTTGCGAGCACTCTCCCTCACTTGGGCTGCTATCTTGCCGGCCTGCAGATAGCATTCAAAATTCATCCAGTGGTTTTGTTCTCGTCTTCATTATATAGAGATTAGCTTATGACGGTAGGAGTAGTGATTTTAAGCTAATCTGGATACGCTAGAATCGCACCATATCATAATGGCCCTAATTGCGTCAGTCTTGCACATCTGTCCTAGGATTCTCGGAATTTCGTCGATCTATGTCGAATTGTCAGGATACATGAACACTAATTCAGAAGATATAGTTAGTTCCGACGCTGTTCTGTAGAAAAGCGTCAGGCATCTTCCTGGCTATTTCGGTAACAGCTTTCAAGCCCGAGCAATGACATGGCACAACGAGCTTGGGCTTCAATATCTCTAATTCTCCAACGGTTTTACCGATAATTGGCTCAAATAATCCGCCTGAAAGGTGCATTCCTCCAAGCACAGCGTAGATCCTATTTACCCCGGTTAACTCTTTTGCGTAATTTATGGTGTTTATTATCCCTGCATGTCCACATCCCGTGACAATCACTAGTCCCTTATCCTTGAGACTCAAAATGACGGCCTGATCATCTTTGATCAATGGATCGGCTTCAATCTCCCCATCATTGGCCTCAGAATAGTGGTTGGGAAATCCTTTTTCGAAATTATTGGTCCTTGGAATTTCTCCCGTGATTAGTACGCTGTCATCATACCATGAGCTATGTGCGTTCTTTTCGAAAATCTCATACCCTGCTTCTGTCAAAAGAGATCTATTTGGAGCGGGTAAGTCTATTGTTCTACCATCCTGAAACTTGACGAGTCTATTCCTAAAGGCATCCCGGTGAAGAATGAGTGGAATCTTCCTTTTTTGATTCATCTGTTTTCTAAGGTTGAGTAAGCCACCTGCGTGGTCGATATGTCCATGACTTGAAATCACTGATTCACAAGAAGAAAGGTCAAAACCAAGTACATCCGCATTGTGGGAAGCGGCAAATGGATCTAAACCCGAATCAATCAGTAGCGAATGCCTTATTCCGTTTATGTGTAAGGTCAAAGCCGCGCAAAAGCCATGCTCCGCTATCAGTGGTTTCTCATACCAATTCTTGGCTATGACGGCTCGACGAGCTACAAGCGTATTTGGCAAAAGCACATCCACATTATTGTCAACCAAGCAAGTTATCTCTAGCTTTTCAACATCCTTTAGCATCATCTTTCTATTGCCATAACGGTAGCCCCGAGTTAGTAAGCATTTAGGAAAGAAATCACACAGATCCTTAATCTGTGACCCATCTTTTTACATCACACCACTATTCCAACAGGATCGTTGGTTCAGTCGAAACAGATCCTGACTTAATCGCTACGTATGGTGGTACTATAGAGATTGTGCGGCAGCCTCTAAATGATTGTTCGGTATCCTTTCCACTGGTATAACCTATGCAACCGGCATAAGCCTGCCTTTAAATTGTCTTTCTGCAAATTTATCGATTCAATCAAAGCCATTGGTGCCATAGACCTCTACCAGGGCATGGAGCTCGAGGGTGGTTATTGGCAGCTGGTCCTTCTCTTTCCAAAAATCAAACTGTGGCGACATCAGGTAGTTCTGTTGTGACTGCATGTGTCCAAGCCCTAGCACGTGACCTACTTCATGCACTGCAGAATTCCTAAAGGCGTAATTCGGCAGATTGATCTCGGTCTTGCCATCACCGTGGAGTACGACTGGAGCAAGGTAAACCCTTGCATGCGGGCCGCTCTTGTCCACGTAAGTGTATGCACCGGTCTGGCGTGGATAGTCTGGAAAGTCCTTGTATGTATCATAAATGTAGAACTGGACATCGCATGATTCGAGCGCCGCTTCCGACCTAACATAATGAGCAGTAAAACCCCACGCTTCCTGATTAGTAGTATACTCTCGAAGGGCCTGCCGCCATTTTTGTACGGCCAGCTTTGTCCACACATAGTATGAATTTTTCACGCCATCTTCCTTGTATATGCAGCCCTCAATAGAGTTGCCCCAATTGTACTTTTCCGCTGGTATGGAAGTTTCTGTAAAATCGGTCTGATCTGCATAGTATTTGGCGGCCAACGCCGGAGAAAAAACAAAACCTACGGAAACAAGCGCCACTCCCAGTGCAAAAAGCAAAAGTCGCATTGTCAAATTAATACTTCTTTGCCTTGTTAAGCGTAGCAATGCTGCAACCAGATACCGTAGAAATAGTCGGCCCGCCGATCCCCATAAGTCTCAGCTTTTCCCTCGCCGTTGGCATACTTTTTACTCCTATTAATGGCTTGTACTTTCTTCATCCGGCTAAAATTGCCCAATGTCGGCCATAAATTGTTATTGCTCAGTGAACAGTTTTATTAAAATGCTTTTTAAATTGCTATAGTGCAGCTAGTATAATTGAGCAATAGGAAATTCGTTCTTGATACAAGCATCATAATAGACGGCGAAATAACAAAAATGCTTGAAGCCGGCGACGTAGAAGAAGGAAGCGAGATCATAATTCCGCTGGCGGTGCTTGACGAGCTCCAATCACAGGCATCAACCAACAAGGAGCACGGCTTTGTCGGACTTGAGGAAATAAAGAAAATGCGCGAGCTTGCTTCAGCAAGGAAGATCGGGTTGAGATTTGTGGGTCAGCGCCCGGATATCGACGACATCCGGCTGGCAAAGCACGGTAGGATAGACGCAATAATCAAGGATGTTGCGATGCAGGAATCAGCTACGCTAATTACAGCCGATTACGTGCAGGCGTTGGTCGCAGAGGCGCAGGGGATAAAGGCGATGCACATACGGGCGCCAACCAAGACGACAAACCTCGAATTTGAAAAATACTTTGACGAGACCACAATGAGCGTGCATCTGAAAGAAGGCACAATCCCTACTGCAAAGCGGGGCAAGCCAGGTGATTTCCAGCTCGTCAAGATAAGCGAGGATAGGATCACGTACGCCCAGCTGTCAAATATAATAAAGGAAGTGTCAGAGGCCAGCAGGGTTACAGGCACCGGTTCTGTTGAAATAAGCAGAAGCGGCGCCACAGTCATCCAGTTCGGCAACTTTAGGATCGCAATAACAAGGCCTCCATTTTCTGATGGAGTTGAAGTAACAATTGTCCGGCCAATAGTTAGACTCGTGCTTGCAGATTACAATCCAAGTGAAAAACTGATGGAGCGCCTGTCAGGCAAGGCCGAGGGAATCATTATAGCTGGGCCGCCAGGGTCGGGCAAGAGCACACTTGCAAGCAGCTTGGCGCAGTTCTACCTCGAGCAGAACAAAATAGTAAAGACGTTTGAGTCGCCCCGCGACCTGCAGGTGCCGGAGGAAGTGACCCAGTACGGTCCTCTAGAAGGCAGCTTTGAGAAGGCTGTTGACATACTGCTTCTGGTAAGGCCAGACTATACCATCTTTGACGAGGTCAGAAGAAGGCAGGATTTTGAAGTATTTGCAGACATGAGGCTTGCCGGTGTTGGGATGGTGGGAGTTGTGCACGCAAGTAGCCCGCTTGACGCCATTCAGCGTTTCATGGGCCGGGTAGAGCTTGGAATGATCCCACACATTCTTGACACGATAATCTTTGTTCGCGACGGCGGCATCAAGAAAGTGTATGAATTGAGTCTCACTGTCAGGGTGCCAACAGGCATGACGGAAGAAGATCTGGCAAGGCCGCTGGTTGAAGTGCGCGATTTCGAAACCGGTGCAATAGAATACGAGATTTATACATTCGGAGAAGAGAACGTCGTCGTACCAGTTGCAAACATTGCCAAGGGCGCCAAGTCGGACAGTGGAGTGCGCAAGCTGGCACAGTCCAAGATAATGGACGTAGTGCGCAGGTTTGACCCGCATGCTGAAGTAAACGTCATTTCAGACAATAAGGTGCAGGTGAGAGTCAGCAAGGAAGCCGCGCCCCGGATTATAGGAAAGGGGGGCGTCACCGTTTCGGAGCTTGAGGAAATGCTAGGAGTCAAGATAGACATCGAAGCCAAGATCCCAACCCTCGGCAAAGAGATCAAGTTTGACATAAGTGAAAGTGGATCATCCGTCAACATACTGCTTGACGATGATGTAGTCGGGCGCACGATCGACTTCTATGTTGAAGACGAATACATCCTCAGCAGCCAGGTGGGCAAGAAAGCAAGAGTGAAAATAGACAAGCGCAGCGAGTCTGGAAGAAAGATAGTGAACGCGATTATCGCTGGTGAGGAGATCAAGGTATTCCTTAGCCGGCGTTAGCGAAATCCGGCCAGCCCTTGGCTCTTCACAAGCCTGATAAACTCTTCTAGCTTTTTCAGAGTCTCAGGGTGCAGGTGGTGTTCGATGCCTTCGGCGTCGCGGCTGGCAGTGTCCTCATCGACTCCTATAATCTTGAGAAACTCTGCTAGTACCCCGTGTCTGTCGTGGATATTCTTTGCAACGGCTATGCCTGATTCTGTTAGGCTGATCCCCCTGTATTTTTCATAGTTGACATGGCCGCTCTCGTTCAACCTCTGCAACATTTTGGTAACGCTGGGCGAGCTAACATTTAGGTAACTCGAAATGTCAACTGTGGTAGCATAACCTTTCTGGGCTATAAGCTCGTAAACGACCTCAAGGTAGTCTTCCATTCGGGTCGTACTGCCTATCTTTTGCGCATTGTGGGCGTTGCGGATTGACTCGAGGCGTTTTCCCGCTTTTGTCTCGGGGTTGACCCCTAATTTCCTTGCCAATTGTAATAGCTCCGCGGTTCATAGCAATAAACACTGCTAGATAATATCTGTTGATATTTGACTTGAAGATCGAAATCGACAGGGCACCGGCTACTCATTTAGCAACGCTTTAAGCTTCTTTTGTGGCATTGTCATAAATATGCCTAACGCTTCCCTCAATTTGGTAGCTTGTTCTGGACTAAGTTTACCCAAGCCGAGCGCTTCGCCCGCTTCTGTTAGCCTCTCGTCCTCGCTCTTTTGCCTTCTGTCTCGCCTGATTGCATTTCTAGCGTAGTAATTGTGACTGCAAAATGTGCCCTGCTTACTTTACGACATGAAGATCATTTCTCTTCAAGTGAAAATGATATTTCAAACCAACAATCGCGATTATCGAAGTCATCGCCAATGCACCCGCGACATTCAGAATATCAGAATAAGACCAAAACGTGCCATTAGGCCACCAAAAGCATGACGCACCCATACCGCCACTCAATTGAGCCTGACAGCCGTGGGCATATGCTGTCTTCGTCTGGCTGGCGACTAGTACGGCGACCAAAATAGCGATGAGCGCGAGGCCATGAAAGAACTTCAATTGCTATTCATGCCACTTTGCTTAAGATAAATCTATTCTGACGGTTCAGCTTGGGTCGTAGATTGGTCGAATTGCTGGTTATGTATACTACTTTTCATTACGGTTCGCATACTAATTTAGCTTTTGACATAAGGGCTCTGAGCGGGTCTATTTCTTCTTGGTTTTCTTCTTGCCTAAGATCCACGCAGTAAAATTACTAACAAAATTGCTAGGCCGCGCAAACGTCGGGTAGTTTGCATTGTTAGGGTCTACGTAACGTGCTTCTCGCCATTTTTGGTCTTTGTGAATCTGCTTATGTTTCTCTAGCCGCTCTTCGCTTGATAATTCTGTGCCGCAAATCTTGCATTTGTAGACGTCAGCCATGAATTCTAGACAAACTCATTATTACACAGTCTCAAAGATAAACAATCTGTTAATTCAAGAAACCCCCAATACGAGCTGGGTTCAATGTTGCCCGCCGCACCTGCGTAAACTTTTAGTGTGATGAAATACTAAAACAAACTATTATGACATTCTAGTCGAGCGCAACCTTGTTAGCTTGCTCACAAAGCTGCGCGAATGAAGTGCAACGCAATGAGCGCCAGCATCACGCTCTGTGTCATGTCTTCGGAACAATCTTCTATTGTCTAAACTAATCTTGTCCTTAAATAGTAAATTGAAAAAATGCAGCTGATAAAATCGGCTAATAGCAATAAATATTAACACTGTTAAAAAATCTTGCACCATTGTGGACCTCGTAATATCTGCTTCTAAACTGCACCAGATCCTCAGTAGCAGGGACCTCCTCATAGTCGATACCCGGCCGTTCTCAAGCTACACTGACTCACATATTCCTGGCGCGGTCAACATCGACCTCATGCAGTTTCACTGGATTGATACCTCGAAGCAGGGGATAGGACAATTCAACAAGCAGGCAAAGCTCTTGCTTTCAAACATCGGGGTTTCAAAGAATAAGCTTGTCGTATTTTACGATGATGTTTCAGGCATATCCGCAGCAAGAGGAGTGTGGCTCTTGTTGTATTTCTCCCACGACAAGGTTGCAATGTTGGATGGCGGGCTCAACAGGTGGAAATCGGAGGGGTTCAAGACAGAAACTAAAACCCATCCGTTTATACATTCAAACTTCAAAGGCAAATCAAATCCCAAGATTCTTGCCGATTTTTTACGAATAAAAATGGCGATAAAAAAGAAAAAGGCAATCATTGTTGATGCTCGCTTAAAGGAAGAGTATGACGGTTCGGCCGTCAGGGCGGCGCGCGCCGGCCACATCCCGACGGCCATTAACATCGACTGGAACGAGAACCTGGAGCAGGACGTCTTCAAGAGTCCTGAAATGTTGGGACAGATGTACAAATTTCCAAAGGACTCCGAAGTGATAACATACTGCCAGGGCGGTTACCGCGCTGCCAACAGTTTTGTTGTTCTGAAGATGCTCGGCTTCAAGAATGTAAGGATGTACCTTGGTTCGTGGGGTGAATGGGGTAACAGACCGGAGTTGCCTGTGGAAAAGTCTAGTCGTAAATGAAGTCCGAGCTAATACTGAGCAGCTTGTTGTTCTTCAAAAAGTAGCAGTTAGTCATCTTGCGCCTTTGTGCCAGCTTTAGCACCAGAAGTTGCATAATGAATGTTGACTGCAACAGCAATCCGATGCCAGAGCCCTTGAAATCGACGTGGATGGAAGAAAATCCCTCTTGATTAAGCCTCTGACTCAATTCCTTGCCCTCTTTCCCAATTGCTATTACCTGATCGCCTTTTTTGGCACTGAAAAGCGGAGAATGGCAAAACTCTTCGGATTGGTAAGGCACTGCTTTTGCTCCAAAAACTTCATTGAACTTGAGTGCGCCATAAATTGCGATTGGATACAGCCAGGCGTTGCCAAGTATGAAATAGCTGCCCTTGCTGTCAATCTTGCCGTCTAGTCGTTGAGCCTGCCTTTCAGCCTGACCGTATATCTTTGCAAGGTCTGGGAGTTTCACTCTCGCGGCAAGGGAACTGCAGGCAAGCATACTCGAGGTAAAGCTGATAGTTCCTGCGGTGTTGACACCCGTGCTTCTGTATTTCAATTCAATAGTCTGATCGCATGCGCTGGCAAGGGGGCTGGATGCTCTTGCGGTAATTGCAGTAATGCGAATCCCTCGGCTCTTGGCCACTTTGGCTGCAATGATATTTGCCTTTGTTTTGCCGGAAATTGAAATGACGTACACGTTACGGCCGCTTGCCAGTGACGGATTTTGGATCAGGTCGCTCGGGTAGCAGCAAAGGGCGCGACCGCCCGAGAGATGCTGTGCTGCGAGGCCTGCGACGTAAGAGTCACCCGAGCCAACAAATAGGCAGTTCCTGCTCTCTGATAGCATCACTTGTTTTGGCAAGCTCACCACCTGGTATCCTATCTCTGCCTGCATCGCTTCTATGGCGTTCACAGTGTCACAAAAATCAAAAGGTCCTTAAAAGTTTGAAAAAAGTCTGCACTAGAATTTCTCCTTGGATATCTTTTTCGCCTTGATATAGTCTACGAAGTAGAACAAGTACGCCCGCTGGTTCACCTTGAGAACCCAGGGGATGAACGACTCGACTTTGCTGCTCTTCTCCCCAATTTCAAAGCCAGAATCCTCAACGAGCTCGCGAAATGACTGTCCGTCAAAGGTCCTTTTGGCCGGAGGTTCTTGGTTATAGTCGTACGGGTCGGTGATTACAACATCGCTGTGAGGCTTCAACAATTTGTGAACAGACGCAAGCAATTTGTCAGGGTCTACAAGCTCGAGTAGATTCAGCGCAAGTATCAGGTCGAATTTGCCTTGGTGGAACGGGGCGTTGAGCGAGTCGGCCACACAAAACTCCATGTTTCCACGCTTGCCTTCATACATTCTTTTCCTGGCTTCGCGGATAAATGAAAATGAAATATCGATCCCGATTGCAAAAGCGTATTTTTGCGCAAGCAGCATTGTACAGTATCCCACTGAGCACGCCATGTCGAGTGCGACCCCATCCATCTTGGGGTTTATGGAATGGACCACGCGGTTGTAAACTTCGTTAGGCTTCAGGCGCCACCTGAGCGACTTTAGCAGCCTGTCCTCGGTAGAATGATCGTACTGTGTCCACCTGTAGGGAACAAACCAGCTGCCGCCTTCTTCGTACCTGTCGTTTGCTGCATTGCTGGGCGAAAGTTTCGATCCGCTCTCCTTTAGGAACTCCTTCATTTCATTTGTCTTGGTGTCCAGCAGCCACCTGCCATATGTCTGCGATCTCCCTGCCGCGTAGGCAGCAAAGTCCTTGACTACTATGGCCACACCCTGAATTATTGGGTATCTTGCGCCGCATTCCTCGCACTTTAGAAATCCTTCTGTGCACTCGTTTGCTCCATCCATAGCAAGGCTCTCAAGGCTGAGGCGCAACTGCTTGTCCGTGTGCTGCAGGCAGACAAGATGGTGCGCGAACTGGATCTTCATAGCCGAATATCACAGAGGCCATGTCATATAAATATCACAGAAGCCCGTCTTCGTGCAGCCTGTTTAAGACGGGAGCCAGAAAGTCGCGCACTTCTCGTTCGCCCAGCTTGATGGTCGTAACGATGCCAAGCGCGATCGAAAGCATATTTCGGTCTTCCCTAGCAGTATGAATTGCAGCGCCGACTATTTTAAACGACTTGGCATTATCGCGCAACCACTTTTTCCAATTCAAGGTGCGTTCAGCGTTTGCTTCGAGCGACGAAATGACGTAGTCGATGTCCATCCCTTCGTGTTTGTCAAGCAGGCTCAGCTTGACCATCGGAAGCAAAAGCGTCGCCTCCTTGACATCGGAGTGCGTCTTGTTCAATTCGTCAATGATTTCGTCTTCCTTATCTTTCGGCTCGATGTCTCCATATTGTGGAAAAAAGTATCCGGCCAAATTGCCGTCCCAGTCGTATATTTTGTAGAGGGTGTCGTCGTATTCCGTCTTCCACCCGTCACCGCTCTTGCCGAACAACAGGTATCATCGTCATTTCCCGGCATATTTGTATGTAATCTGTATCGCCAGTGATAGCAGTCAGAAGCTACGACGCCGACAAAAGATGTTTTGCTTACCGTTGACTTAAATTATCCCTGAGGGTTTAACCAGTTCATGTCAGAACCACAACCATCACAAGAACAGGCATCCCAACGCAGAGACGGTCCACATGACACAATATACATTGGCAAAAAGCC
>Ga0070708_100001171_pt1 | contig 20210 bp, 15 predicted proteins | sample KBSK5503metaG_FD_65469 | JGI IMG/M metagenome (GOLD analysis project Ga0070708, IMG submission 65469) | Corn, switchgrass and miscanthus rhizosphere microbial communities from Kellogg Biological Station, Michigan, USA - KBS K5-50-3 metaG | ecosystem: Host-associated > Plants > Roots >... | reverse complement strand
CGAGATTACTCCCGATGTAATCTCTGTATGGGACAAACTCATCCTTCACAGGGACCGTGATTCTCACGTCACGGAAAGCGGCCTTCTCGATAACATTGTTGTTGTGCGAGCAGACGAATAGTCCAACGTAAACATCGTCGCCCAACGCGATGTCGGAGACCTGCTCGGCGACAAACGGCTCGCCGAAGCGGGCGACCGCCATCACATATGTGTTGCCTTTCCTTTCCAGTTGAACTACATCTGGCGCTGTGACGTTAGACTTGATCTCCTCAGTTACAGTTCCCTTACTTCGTCTGAACTGAAGCGAGGTGAGGCCGTCTCCGTGCACTACCGCACTGACTTGAGCAGAATCTGTCTCGAGCTCAGGACGAATAATCCAACCGATCTTCCGATGTGCTTCTACGCCCTTACCGATGAATGTAGTCCTCGCCGTGAGGATGAAATTTCCCCTCATGCGCTTCCAAACGAAATGAAACTCGTCGTGGTCCATCCACATATTAGAGCCAGAGCCAGCGACGGTATACTCTTCTCTTTCAACATCGTAGAGAGCAGAGCCCGCTTGGTTAACCTTCCCTACATCGCTATGGCCCTCGAACAGCCCCAAAGGCTTCTGACTGGGAGCAGAATGAGTAGCTGTTGAGATAATCAACAAGGTGATGCCAGGCACCACCTTCAAAGACTGAAAGATTCTATTTTCCATTTCAACCTTTTTCTCACACTGTGGAGTTGCAAGCCAATCTTCGAGAGCTTTCTTCTCGCAGAGCTCGAGCCTCGAAGGCCAACTCTCGCGGCACACAGACTAACGGCTGCACCATGCTGTGTACAAGAAGTCCTGACTACCGCCACGTGGAGCGCGATCAGTACAGTACCGCGAGCGAAGCGACCGGATGTTGTGTCTCAACTAACTAATTGACTGGCTGCCAAATTATGAGAATCACATCGGGAGGCCAATGTAACATCCGGTCGCTTCGCTCGCGGTACTGTACTGATCATCGCATCTTTTTGTTCAAGGCTGCACCACAAAACCCTCGATGCAGAAATGAGCGACGATTCATCAGATCCTGAGCTTCGTTGCTTATCACGTCCGTTGCACAAATATCCCTGAGAAGTATTTGCGATGGCCATAGAAGACAATGAACCACAGGATTGTTACGAGGATTGCCAACTGTGCACCACTTCGATTCAGGAAAGCGTGATACAAAAGGATGTTCACAATTACTGGTCCAAGAAGCACTAGCGCCAGCGGCACAAAACGATTAACCAGCAGCAGCACGCCACCTACGACTTGTAGCCCAGCTATCACCCAGAAGTAATGAGACGCTGCGAGTGCGATGATAAACTGGCCTGCAAATCCTGAAGGCAAAGGACCCATGTTAAGGAAATTCAAGAAACCATTTAGCCCAAACACGACGGAGATCAGGCCGAGTAGAAGTCGTGCGACCAAGTTTACGATTTTCATTCACTCTCCTTCCGATAACTCGATGGCTGAAAAGGTAGTCGGGATACCGAAGCCAGTCGCTGAACTGGCCCATGCCCAACTGCTCGCTTTTGAGGTATTGCGTCGGATCATTTTAGCCCGGTATTCCACGCCGGGACAATTGCGTTGGATGGTTTCGACGATTGAATCCAGTGTTATTTTCAGGCGTCCCTACGCGACGGGTAGCGTGAGCTGCTAAGCTTTCACCCATCGTTCGGCCCACTTGCCCAGGGCTAATATCGCAGGTTCAAGGTCTTTCCCCGATATTTACACCGCTTGGCGCGGCGGCAGTGTTTGGGGCAATGATCGTCGCCATGGTCAGCGTCCACTTGAAGGGTGGGTTCTTCGCTAGCACCAACGGCATAGAATTTAACATTCCTTTTTTGATCTGTCTGATCCGCGTTAATCTAACCGTCGATGAAACTCTCGACCAGGCGGCGTAGTCAGGTACTTATTAAGCCGAAAGTGTGGCGCCGAAGGCAACAACGAAAGGAGTAGAAATGAAGATCGGCATAATTGGCGCAGGTCATATTGGAGGCACGCTAACGCGTCGCCTCAGCGAGCTTGGACACAAAGTATTCGTGGCTAACTCAAGAGGACCAGAGACACTCGCAAAACTTGCTGCGGAGACCGGAGCAACAGCGGTCTCAGTAAAGGAAGCAGCTCGGATTGGGGACGTTGTAGTAGTGACTATTCCCGAAAAAAAATTCCTAGCTTGCCAACTGATTTGTTTGCAGGAACGGCCGCTAGTGTAGTCGTCGTGGACACAGGAAACTACTACCCGCAACAGCGCGACGGTCGCATTGAAGGGATCGAGGCTGGGACAACAGAGAGCCGATGGGTTTCTCAACAGCTAGGCCGGCCAGTGATCAAGGCGTTCAATAACATTTACGCTGAACACCTACTCAAAAAAGGAAGCCCTGCAGGCACTCCCGATCGTATCGCCCTACCGGTAGCTGGCGACGACACTGCCGCTAAGGCCGTGGTGCTGAAGCTCGTCGACGAACTCGGATTCGATGGAGTTGATGCTGGTGGGCTCGATGATTCCTGGAAGCAACAGCCGGGCACTCCGGTTTACGGCGCGGACCTGGACGCTGAAGGCGTACGGCGCGCACTTTCCGAAGCGAGGAAAGACCGCGCGCCTGAGTGGCGAGCCACTGCGAACAATTCGGGCACCTTCTTCGCCCCCGCCTAATACAATTAGAATTTTCACACCTTAGGTGTGCGAGATGTTTTAGGCGAAGATAGGTGTTCCGCTTCGAAAAACCTCGTCAGAAAAATAAGAACTTGGCGTTCTGTTTCACAGAGTGACTTCTACAGAGCAACCGCAACAGAGGTATTCAGCAAAAGCACGCAAGCGGCCCCAAAGTTTCGCGTCCGTGTGGAAACCTTTGCGCGAGCCACTTTTCCGCGCGCTATGGATCGCTGCTGTTGCCTCGAATGTTGGTACGTGGATGGAGGATGTCGGGGAAGCCTGGCTGATGACTTCCCTTTCCACATCGACGCTCATGGTTGCGCTTGTGGAGACTGCCGGAAGTTTACCCATTGTGCTGCTGGCAGTTCCGTCTGGCACCTTCGCAGATCTTGTTGATCGGCGCCGGCTCTTACTCATCACCCAGGCATGGATGCTAATCGTCGCTGCGACGCTGGGAGTCTTGACCATCGCAGGGGTCACCACACCCTGGCTCCTGCTGATTCTGGCTTTCGCGCTGGGCTTAGGTGCAGCCGCGAACGCACCAGCATGGGAAGCGATCACGCCTGAACTGGTCTCCAGAGAAGAGCTACCAGCAGCTGTCACACTTGGCGCGGTAGCATTCAACGTGGCGCGTGCACTCGGTCCGGCTTTGGGTGGCCTTCTGGTCGCGGCATTTGGACCAGGAGCTGTCTTCTTATTGAACGCAGCCTCTTTTCTCGGCGTGATCTTCGTGCTCTATAGTTGGCGGCGGCCTGTCGCAAAAAACAATCTACCGCCCGAGCACGTCTTGGGGGCAATGCGCGCGGGGCTTCGCTACGTGCGACATACGCCAGCGCTCCAAGCAGTGTTAGTACGCGCGGCAGCTTTTATTTTGTGCGCGAGTGCTTTGTGGGCGCTCCTCCCCCTCGTAGCACGACGCGAACTAGGGCTGACTGCCGCAGGCTATGGCGTACTTCTCGGCTGCCTCGGATTGGGAGGTGTCACCGGCGCTTCATTTCTGCCAAATGTGAGGTGGAAGATTTCGACCGACTCGTTAGTTGTTGGTGCAACGTTGATCTACGCCGCGGTGATGATTGTAGTTGGTTACGTGCATACCGTAGCCCTGGTCGGCGGATCAATCTTCTTTGGCGGCATTGCGTGGATTGCGCTGCTCTCAACTTTTAACGTCGCTGCGCAAACAGCAACCGCCGCTTGGGTGCGAGCCCGTGTACTCGGAGTCTACATGCTTGCTTTCTTCGGTGGATTCGCGATCGGCAGCGCCATGTGGGGTTGGATTGCTGGTCGCGCCGGCATATCACTGACGCTCTTAATTGCTGCGGTAGGATTGGTCGCCGGGCTCGCGACCGGAATCCGCTTTAAACTGAGGTGCAGTGAGAATTTGGACCTGACACCTTCCGCTCATTGGCCCGAGCCGAAAGTACAAGCAGAACCCGAAGCGCAGGCAGGACCAGTGCTGGTCACCATTGAATACGAAATCGACCCCAACGACGCCGATGCATTTACTGAGGCAGCACAAGCATTGGGTGAGATCAAACGACGCGATGGCGCCTTCTACTGGAACCTGTTTCGCGACACAGCTGAACCAGGCCGCTTCGTCGAGACCTTCATTGTGGACTCCTGGGCAGAGCATGAGCGCCAACATGGACGTTTGACGAAAGCTGACCGTGAGGTGGAAGAATGCGTGCAACGTTTCCATTTGGGAAAGTTGCCACTAAAAATATCCCACTTTATTGCCGCGGAGTGAAGCACTACCTGATCGTCCTTTCAATCTCGCTCGAAGGGGAGCGTCCCAAACACGCATCAAGATCTTTCTTACGAATGGCCGACGAACTTGCTCAGATAGGTTCGTAGCTCACCTGAAGATGTGCCTTGAGAGATGAACGCAATGTAGTTGTCCGGTCTTAACAACACATTAAAACATTTTTCCGTGCCGAAGACTTTTGCCGCTTGTGAGTCAAGTGGGATGGCGTTCAAGTCAACCAATTCGACGTATTGGCTTTCGAATTCCGGCTTCAATGTTTGAAAATCGCTTTGTGTATTCGAGAAAACAAGCCAATGAAATTTCGGTTGCTGCAGTCTTTCATAAATGCTCTTGCCAGCGACTAGAAAATACGGCATTCGATCTCCAGCTTTGATTTCATAGTTTTCATCGCCCGCGTGCCTGCTGAGAGAACTGTGCCGATAATTGATGCCGATTTGCGAAAGCAGTGGAAAAACGAATTTTCTGACCGCATCGATACTGAGAATATAGTTTGCCAGGGGCGGTAAAACATTCGTGCGAAGAAATGTGAGAAACCATTCTGAGCCTGCGGCGAACTGGAACATCCGGTCAGTCGTCCGCAAGAGATTCTTGGCGTTTTCAAGCCGTTCTTCGTTATAAGTTTCCAGGAGTATTTCGTCCATTTTGCCTTGCAAGACCAAAGCCATTTTCCAAGCCAGGTTATAGCCGTCTTGAATTCCGGTGTTCATGCCTTGCGCTCCAGCGGGCGAGTGAATATGTGCGGCATCTCCGGCAAGAAAACCCTTGCCTTCGGAGAATTTGTTGACGTGTCGCGTGTGAACTTTGTAAGTTGAAAACCATTCGACATCGTGAATATCGAGATCGAGGTTTGCTTCTTTCTTGATTCTCGCTTCGATTTCTTCATACAAAATGTCGCTCTCGTCCTTGGCAAATTCTTCGGGAAACACACCGACAATGCGGTAACGCTTTTCGCCTTTGAGCGGAAAGAAAAGAACGAATGAATCCTTTGATAGACAAATGTGCACCGCGTCGTGGTTAAGATTCCAGTCAATCTGGGCGTCGGTGACATAAAAGGTGCGCTCAAATGTGCTGCCTTCAAACGAAAGTCCGAGAGTGTGTCTGACCAGACTTTTCGGACCGTCGCAGCCGACCAAATACCTAGCTTTAATAATTTGAGATTTGCTGTCGGTAGTTTTTACTTGCACCGTTACACCCGATTTGTCTTGCGAAAAACTATCGAGTTCGGTTCGCCAGAGAACTTCCTTTCGGTGGCTTTGCAGATATTCATAAAGCAGTTTCTCGTTTTTACTTTGCTCCAACATCAGCACAAATGGATAAGGGCTTAAACCCTCTCCAATATTTGAAAAATCAAGTTCGCCGCGCACTTCACCGCCTACGATTAGACGCCCTCTTGCTGCAACCGTGCCCTGTTCGACGGCTTTCTGTGCCAAACACAATTGCTCGTAAATCTCAAGCGTTCGTGCTTGAACGCCGATAGCTTTGGAATATGGAGTAATGCCTTCGTTCTTCTCAATAATGACGAAATCAACGCCATATCTAACGAACTGACAGGCCAACGAAAGACCTGTTGGACCTGCCCCGATGATGACTACGTCCGTTGTGGTCTCCATGAGTTCACTCCCGACAAGCCCCTTATCACAGATAATGGATTATATGCGACATCAAGAGCGTGGCAGTTTAAGCGCGTCAATAACGATCTCTGCCGGAGCGAGCCCTTCGGCTGAAGCCCTGACCGTTATTTGGCCCGCCTGTTTGTCGGACTTTACTATCAACAGACATCTCCCCTGCCACGCCTTTCGTTGTGGCCGCTGGTAGCTCTCGGTGCTGACCGGGTTTGCATTCCCCACTCCGACAATATGGCCCGGCCCTGTGAGGATAAACTTTATCAAATTCTCGGCTTTAGGATTTCGCACCCCGTGGCCATCAACCAACTCCACTGTAATGTAGCTCAAGTCTTGTCCGTCCGCCGCCATGCGCGTCCTATCGGCCGTTAACTTGATCCGCTTCGGCTGTTCCGCCGAGCTGAGTTCAAACGAGTTCACGGTCTTCCCCGCGTCGTAACCAATCGCTTTGAGCACGCCCGCCTGGTAAGGCACGACCCATGTGGCTATGAAGGCTGTTGAACGATTGGTCGGTTTCTTACCTAACGATCTACCCTTCAAAAATAACTCGACCTCCTCGCAGGAGGAGTAGACATTCACTTCCAGCGGCTTATTTTCATCCCCCTCCCAGTTCCAGTTGCCGACCACATCGAACCAGTGCCATTTTGACCACGACTGTCTTTTAGGATTAGGCTCAAAAGAGGGGCGCGGTGGTCTGACAAAAATAGACACCTGATCGTTTTTCCAAAGCGCATCGCGGTAATAAGACTGCGGTCGCTTCCACCCGCACACGTCAATGTCGCCGCAGTACGCCAGATTCCACGGATAGAAATTCTGTTCCTGCCAATAACCGCGCCAGCCAATACTCGCCTCACCAATATAATCAAAGGCGGTCCACACAAAATCGCCGATCACGTAAGGGTGATCGAGCACGTTCATCCAACTAGCGAATGCTTCCAGCGGGTAAGATTCCGACCCGAACATGATCCGACTGGGGAGGCGATTGTGGTCAAACTCGTACAGACTTTTTTTCATGTGGTCGCCTCCAGCCGCGTAGTTGTACCCAGCTACATCCAGCGTGGCGAAATAAGGATCTTTGTCTTCGCGGAGATCGTTCACCGCCGAGGTGACCGGTCGGGTGGGCTCGAGGCGGCGTACGTAGTCCCCGAGCACTTGGGCCAGTTTCACAACCTCAGGCTTATCCCTGTTGGGTATCTCATTGCCGATGCTCCACATGATGATCGCAGGGTGGTTACGGTCGCGAGCGACCATGCTTTCAATATCTTTTTGCCACCACTCGTCAAAATACAGGTGGTAGTCGTGCGGATTCTTTCCCTCCCGCCACATGTCAAAGGCTTCGTCAATCACCATCAGACCTAAGCGGTCGCAGGCGTCAAGGAACGCTGGCGATGGGGGGTTGTGGGCAAGTCTCAGGGCGTTGTAGCCGCTGGCCTTCAGCAGCTCGACCCGCCGCTCCTCGGCCCGGTCGAAGGCGCGCGCGCCTAGCGGGCCATTGTCGTGGTGGAGGCAGCCACCTTTGAGTTTGAGCGGCTTGCCGTTAAGCAGGAAGCCGTTAACCGCGTCGAAGGAGAGCATGCGGATGCCGAATCTTGTCTCCACCCGGTCATTCGACTGTTGATCTCGATAGACTTCGGAGACCGCGGTGTAGAGTGCTGGCGCGTCGGGCGACCACAACGCAGGAAATTTTATGATTGCGTGCTGATTAAATTCGTAAGCAGCCTTAGCTTCGATGGTTTGAGTAGAATCGACCCTGGCTGTTTCTCGACCAGTACCGTCAACTATCTTTGTAACAAGGGTGATTTGCGCAGGCTGATCGCTTTCATTCAGCACCTTTGTTCTCGCATTCACTGTAGCGGACGACGCGCTCACAACGGGGGTGGTGATGTAAGTGCCCCATTGTGCGACATGTGTAAGCTCCAATGTCTTTAACCAGACATGGCGGTAGATGCCTGAGCCGGAATACCAGCGACTGTTTTCACCTTCGTTCTTTACCTTAACCGCGAGAACGTTGCTCCTTCCGAATCTAACCTTCTCGGTCAGATCAAACCAGAAACTGGTATAGCCATACGGGTGATTCCCCAGCCACTGGCTGTTCAGCCACACATCTGCATTCATGTACACGCCGTCGAACTGAATCAGAATTCTCTTTCCCTTCTGTTCATTCGGGACGGTAAAAGTTTTGCGATACCAACCGGTCCCTCCCGTGGTAAAGCCGCCGCTTACCTGACTGATTGCGTCGGGGTTGAACGGTGAGTCTGTACTGGGCAGTTCTTCGATGCTCCAGTCGTGCGGGAGATCAAGCTTCCGCCAATTCGAGTCATTAAAATCAAGCTCTTCCGCCCGTTGAGCGCCGCCGCGATGAAACCGCCAATCCCCATCAAACAGCACAGTACGGCTTTGACTGCCTTGAGCTTTCGCAGCGGCCGTGAACAATCCGTCGCGTGCACCTACACCAGCTCGAAGGCCCGTCAGACCGGGCAGAATCAGCAGCACAACCAGCGCCGCTAGTATCTGGTTATGAACAGAAAACACTCCTTCAGGTAACAGAACATCACGCCCAGCCATCAAGTTCTCCCTCTCTTTCAAGGTACTGTGGACTTAACTGATGGGGTACATAACCACTCGTGCTCAGACTGTGTCAACCCACGTTTCCTCCTCGCTTAGGCGACTGTGTGAAAAGTCAGTCGAGTGAGGAAGGATACCAACATGATCGGCACCCCAATACAGTACCGCGAGCGAAGCGACCGGATGCCGGCACTCGATAATCACAAGAACTCTTAAAGCGCTGGTTGAATGCCGGAATCCGGTCGCTTCGCTCGCGGTACCGTATTGGGTGGCGACAGCAACCGAATAATTCCTGCTCAATCGCCAAGTTTCTACCCACCTGCTGGTAGCGAGTAAGTAAACGCGGCGCGATCTCTAGGCGCACGGACCCACCCGCTTCCGTGTTTGGAAAAATCTCAGCATCACCCCACTCCCGGGTCGAAATGCGTGCGCAATTGTTTCGTTTTATCAAATAGCGTAGTCGACGGACCCGGTCGCTACCGCTCCTCGGTTCTGACGTTGAATCATCTCTGATGTGCCGAGTCCTTTGATTCGCCGAGACTTTAGTAGCATCACATATGCTAGACAGCCGCTCAACGTCAGAACCGGGGAGCCTTAGGCCGCCGGGCAGTCGCCGGTCTGAACGCGGCAGTATAAGATTGGCACGTGCATCTTCCTGCCAACCCGCCAATTCTGCCGATGCTCGCCAAACGGACCGCGGAATTACCGTTAGGTGGAACTTGGATTTTTGAACCGAAGTGGGATGGGTTCCGCGCCCTGGTCTTCCGCGATGGGGACGAGATTATGATCCAAAGTCGCGACGCGAAACCGCTGAACCGCTACTTTCCTGAACTGCTCGAGGTACTCGGAGCGCAGTTGCCTGCTCGCTGCGTTCTTGACGGCGAGATCGTCGTCGCAAAAGATGGTGCGCTGGACTTCGAGGCGCTACAACTCCGCATTCATCCCGCCGCATCGCGGGTGAAGCTTCTGTCCCACGAAATTCCCGCATCCATTGTGTTGTTCGACCTCCTCTGCGAGGGAGACCGAGATCTGCGGGGCCTTGCCTTTCAGGAGCGTCGCCTAATGCTGGAATCCCTGTTTTCATCCGCGTTGCCGCCGATACACCTGACGCCGGCAACAAACGATCTCAGCGTAGCTGAGGACTGGTTTCGTCGCTTCGAGGGCGCCGGCCTCGACGGCGTGATCGCCAAGCCGATTTCAGGAACCTACCAACCTAATAAGCGCGTGATGCTTAAGGTCAAGCACGAGCGCGATTGTGATTGTGTCGTGGCCGGCTTTCGCTGGCACAAGAAGGGTGAGCGTACGGCTGTCGGCTCACTCTTGCTGGGGCTTTTCGATCACTCTGGCGCACTGCAACACGTCGGCGTTTGCGCGAGCTTCACGGACAAGGTGCGCCGAGAGCTAGTTGAGTATCTGGCACCGTACCGCCAGGATGCGCTCCTCGCTCACCCCTGGAAAGATTGGGCCGAGCATGAGGCAACAACTATTGAGGCCGAGCATCGCAGACCTGGCGCACAGAGCCGGTGGAGTCACGGCAAGGATTTGTCTTGGGAGCCGTTGCGTCCCGAGCTGGTCGTTGAAGTCGCTTACGACCACATGCAGGGCAGCCGCTTCCGTCATACGGCGCAATTTCGAAGATGGCGCACAGACAAGAAACCGAGCGATTGCACCTATGAACAACTCGAAGTGGTTCCGCCACAGGAACTCGAGGCGATTTTCGCCAGCGGTCGCTAAGCTATTGCTTCGACGCGCGACGCTTACGCCATTCACGCGTTGGATCGTCGTCGGGATCGGGTGTTTCTTGTATTGGGCGTAAGCCTTCGGGTACTTTCCGCAGGTTCACCCGGATGCGTGTCCAGGTAGACGACCTGCCTCGCATCGAGTCGATCAGTACATCATCCGCAGCGAGAAACTGAGACACTTCGGGATGTCTGCTCTTCCACCTTTCCAGACCAGCGAGAGCGGCTTCCTTGATGGGAGAGTTCGCGATCACCAGAAGTGGCATCTTCGTCCGCGGCTTCTTCGCGGCGGGTCTCTTCACCGCGGAGCGGGCGCGCGAAGGCGCCACGCGCGGTGCTTCGCCCTCCATCTTACGAAAGTGTGGAGGCCAGGGCGCGTCACCAAGACCGGCGGCCTCGTCTTCCACTGCGAGTTCGAGCAACTTTTCGAGCGAACCTGGCTCGGCGTCCATTCCGGCGTGTGGATCGCCGAACTCCGAGAAGCGCTTGGGAACCGTAAGCACTGTGAAATCAGCCGGGTCGCAATTCGGGACTTCCTGCCAGTGAACTGGTGTTGACACGCGGGCGTCGGGAAGCGGACGCACGGAATACGCGGAGCACGTCGTACGGTCTTTAGCGTTCTGGTTGTAGTCGAGGAACACGCCATGACGCTCCTCCTTCCACCACTTCGAGCTAGCCAGCATGGGTGCGCGTCGCTCGACAGCACGCGATAGCGCCAGAGCGGCGCGGCGCACCTCGATGAAGGACCAGCGCGGCTCAATCCGAACATTGATGTGCATTCCTCTTGAACCGCTCGTTTTGGGCCAGCCGCGAAGTCCCATCTCATCGAGCAGCGATTTCACCTCAAGAGCAACACGGCGCACGTCATCCCAACTGACACCAGGAACAGGATCGAGGTCGATGCGCAACTCGTCCGGGTGCTCGAGATCGCCGGAGCGGACCGGGTGGGGATGTAGCTCGATGCAACCCAGGTTCACGATCCAGGCAAGCCCTGCAGCATCATCGACTACGATCTCTTCCGCTTTGCGGCCCGAAGGGAATGACAACGTCACGGTTCGCAACCATGAAGGGCGATTAGTGGGTGCGCGTTTCTGATAGAAAGCCTGGCCCTCGGCGCCATCGACAAAGCGCTTGAGAACTATCGGACGATCTCGGATTCCAGCGAGAGCGCCGGGTGCGACCGACACGTAGTAGCGTACGAGGTCAAGTTTCGAGAGCTTCGTCTGCTTGGAAAAATACAGCTTATCCGGGTGGGTCACACGAACCTCACGTCCCTGAATCGTCAGGACCTTAGCTGAATCGTCGTTCTTCACGACGACAGGCTAACATGGGAAGTGTCATGCCACTCATCAACTAGCATTAGAAGACAATGCTGACAGGACGGCTAGGCTAGGCGTCTTCCAGTCATCTGATGTCTCGAAGCGCATCGGTTCGGTCGTAGGCTTGGTGTGAAATTGCGAGGTCGGCTGGCTGTACGCCTGTCGGGATGACGCGAAAGGTTGGATCGCTATTGAGATTGAATGGGCGATCGCTTCGCAGATGAACACCCACCGGTCGAGATTAGCACGAGATGAGGTAGAGGTTATGGTAGTTAGTCTGACTGCGTACTTACTCGGGACCACTTCCACTCACGTATTTCAGGCATGTCGTCACCATGCTCAATGATGTACTGCTTGTGACCAACCAACCTATCGAGCATTTTCTGAAGCACATGCGCGCCGATCGCCTTCAGCTTCGGTACTCGCTCGATAACATCCATCACCAGGTGAAAGCGGTCCAGGTCATTCAACACCACCATATCGAACGGGGTAGTTGTGGTTCCCTCCTCTTTGTAGCCGCGCACGTGCAGGTTCTTGTGATTCGTGCGCCGGTATGTCAACCGATGGATTAACCAGGGATAACCATGGAACGCGAAAATGATCGGCTTATCCGTGGTGAACAGGGTGTCGAACTCTTTGTCTGAAAGACCGTGCGGGTGTTCGCTTTGCGGCTGAAGAGTCATAAGGTCGACAGTGTTGATAACTCGAATCTTCAGTTCGGGGAAGTGCTGGCGCAGAATGTCGACGGCCGCAAGGGTCTCGAGGGTTGGGACGTCTCCGGCACACGCCATCACTACATCAGGCTGGCCTCCCTGGTCCGTGCTGGCCCAGTTCCAGATACCAATCCCCTCTGAACAATGTTTGATCGCTGCTTCCATATCGAGATACTGCAACGCCGGTTGTTTGCCGGCGACGATCACATTGATGTAGTGGCGGCTGCGCAGACAGTGATCAGTCACAGAGAGCAGGGTGTTGGCATCGGGCGGAAGATAAACTCTGACGACCTCGGCTTTCTTGTTCACGACATGATCAATGAAACCTGGATCCTGATGGCTGAAACCATTGTGATCCTGCCGCCAGACATGGGAAGTCAACAGATAGTTGAGTGATGCGATGGGCCGGCGCCAGGGAATGTCGCGCGTAACTTTTAACCACTTCGCATGTTGATTGAACATCGAGTCAACAATGTGAATGAATGCCTCGTAACACGAGAAAAAACCGTGCCTCCCGGTCAGCAGATATCCTTCGAGCCAGCCCTGGCACATGTGCTCGCTTAACACCTCCATTACGCGGCCCTCGGGCGATTCGTGCTCATCAGTAGGAAGTAGTTTCTCAATCCAAACCCGATCGGTGACCTCAAAGACAGCGTCGAGCCGATTCGACGAAGTCTCGTCGGGACCCATGAGGCGAAAGTTGTGTTCATTAGCATTGAGCTTCATCACATCACGCAGAAAGCGCCCCATCACTCGAGTTGCTTCAGCTTCAACGGTGCCTGGTCGCGGAACACTAACCGCGTATTCGCGATAGTCGGGCATATTAAGTTCTTTAAGCAGCAAGCCTCCGTTGGCATGCGGGTTTGCGCCCATGCGACGATTGCCACTGGGCGCCAGATCCGCTAGCTCTGACTTCAGCCTTCCGTTCTCATCAAACAGTTCTTCAGGGTGATAACTCTTCATCCAATCTTCGAGCATTCGCAGGTGCTCAGGCTTTTCCGCAAGCTGTGAAAGTGGGACCTGATGTGCGCGAAACGTGCCCTCGACTTGTTTGCCATCCACAACCTTTGGCCCCGTCCAGCCTTTTGGAGTGCGCAGAACGATCATCGGCCACCCGGGGCGTTGCTTGAATCCGTTCTCACGCGCTTCTCGTTGGATTGTCTGGATCTCGGCCAGTACTGAGTCGAGAGTAGCGGACATTAGTTGATGCATCACCTCGGGCTCGTCACCTTCAACGAAGTAAGGGTTATGACCGTACCCTACAAGTAGACTTGTGAGCTCATCTTGACTTAACCGCGCGAGGACGGTTGGGTTGGCGATCTTGTAACCGTTCAAATGCAGGATTGGTAACACTGCGCCGTCACGCACGGGATTCAAGAACTTGTTGGAGTGCCAGCTGGCAGCGAGAGGTCCAGTCTCCGCCTCCCCGTCGCCAACGACACAGCAGGCCAGCAGATCGGGATTGTCGAAAACGGCGCCGTAAGCATGAACGAGTGAGTAACCAAGCTCTCCGCCTTCGTGAATTGAACCGGGCGTCTCGGGCGCAACGTGGCTAGGGATACCGCCAGGAAAGGAAAACTGCCTGAACAACTTCTTCATTCCTTCCGCGTCCTGAGAAATGTTTGGATAGAACTCAGTGTATGTACCTTCGAGGTAGGTGTTTGCAACTAGACCTGGCCCGCCATGCCCTGGACCAGTAATATAGATGACATTTAGTTCATGCATCTTGATCAGGCGGTTGAGATGCACATAGATGAAATTTAATCCTGGGGTTGTTCCCCAGTGACCCAGCAACCTCGGCTTCACATGATCGAGCGTCAGCGGTTCGCGCAACAGCGGGTTGTCATACAAGTAAATTTGCCCCACGGAGAGATAATTCGCCGCGCGCCAGTAGCGATCCATGAGCAGCAGCTCATCGGATTTGAGCGGTCTCACTCCCTTCAAGTCGCAATCGTCATGTTGGCTCATTGAAAGACTCAGATTCACTAATCGTTTGTTATGACCACTTCAGCGCGCGTTCCTTTTGGAGCGTTGCTAGTATACGAGTGCTTTCGTTATTTTTCCCACTGACCTCATGGGACCGCGGCATGAGTGACTGTGGACTCTTAGAAGACTGAACGGAGTAAGCCGCCTTCGACTCTCAGTGCGGCGCCGTTTGTCGCAGACGATAACGGGCTGCAGACATAAGCAACCATGGAAGCGACTTCGTCTGGTTGTATGAACCGTTTGAGAAGTGAAGAGGGACGCGCTTTCTCGAAAAACTGTTTCTCTACCTCTGCGACGGTAATTCCCTGTTCTTTCGCCAACTGCTGCAGAAACGTTCTGACACCCTCCGACAGCGTGGGACCAGGAAGGACTGAGTTTACAGTTACCCCTGTTCCCAGAGTTGTTTCAGCTAAGCCTCGGGCAAGAGCGACCTGCGCGGTCTTCGTCACTCCATAATGGATCATTTCGGCGGGGATGTTTACTGCCGACTCGCTCGAAACAAAAACGATTCGTCCCCAGTTACGGAGTTTCATCTGAGGTAGATAGTGTCGACTTAGCCGGACACCGCTCATTACATTCACCTGGTGAAATCTGAGCCAGTCGTCATCGGAGATCTGCTCAAAAGGCTGAGGCTCAAAAATGCCCACATTGTTGATGAGGATGTCTAAATCAGGGAAGGCCTCTATGACCCGGCTTGCGCCGTCAGCAGTAGATAGATCCGCGGCGACGCCTTGAACTCGAACGTTCGGAACCTCAGCCGCGATTCTCTCCTTCGCGTCGTTTACCTTTTGCACGGTTCGGCCATTTACGATTACCTGAGCACCCTCCCGGGCCAAAGCCTTCGAGATAGCGAAGCCTATGCCCAACGTTGAACCGGTGATAAGCGCCCTTCTACCGTCGAGTTGAAGATCCATAGCTTAAGCCGTCGCCTTGCTGCCGACTTGGCCTGTCTCGATCCTCGTTCCCAATACGGCAAGGAATTGCCGCAGCCATTCAACGTGCGCAGTCCAGGCTGGACCTGTCACGAGATTGCCATCCGTCACCGCCTCTTCGAATCCCACGTTTACGAAGGTGCCGCCGGCACTGGTCACTTCTGGACCAACAGCTGGATAGGCAGAAACCTTTCTGCCTTTCACAACATCGGCAGCCGTGAGTATTTGTGCGCCATGACATATTGCGGCAATAGGTTTGTTCGTTTTTGCGAAATGTCTCACCACCTCCAGCAATCGGCTATCAAGCCGCAGGTATTCGGGTGCACGTCCACCCGGGATTACCAGGGCATCATAGTCCTCAGGCGTGATTTCCGAGAACGTCGCGTTCAAAGCAAAATCATGGCCTCGCTTCTCCGTATAGGTCTGATCCCCTTCGAAATCATGCACCGCCGTTCGGACTTTTTCGCCTGCCTTCTTGTCAGGACAGACCGCATCCACTTCGTGGCCCGCTATCTGTAAAGCCTGATAGGGAACCATCACTTCGTAGTCTTCCACGAAGTCTCCAACAAGCATAAGAATTCTCTTCATCACTAAAAATCTCCTTCCAAAACTTCACTTCTGTCTGTTGCACTCGCACCACATGCAGGCTCTGACTTCAATCTGCCCGGCGGACGCGTCATAACCGAACCGTGTGCCAAGTATATATTCATGGCTACAAAAATAACTACGGAGTAAGATCGCTTTCCGAGGTATGCCCGAAGGATTCTGAAGCAAAAGAAGATTCTATGTCCAAATTGACCGCAGAACAGATCGATCAATTCACTCGGGACGGATATCTGATGATCAAGGCGCTGTTCGATCCTGAAGAGATGGATTTACTTCTTAATATCGCCAAGAGTGATCAGCAAATAGAGCAACAAGCGCAGGTGCGATTGGACTTAGCTAGTGGAAAAACCAAGTTATGGATTACCGGATCATTGGGTGATGACATCTACAGCGCATTTGTCCGCTGCCCGCGCATCGTTGATCCGATGGAGCAAATACTAGGTGGGGAGGTCTACCACTACCATCACAAAATGATGCTCAAGGAACCTTTTGTGGGTGGAGCATGGGAGTGGCACCAGGATTATGGTTACTGGTACTCCAATGATTGTCTGTTTCCTTATATGGCGAGCTGCCTGATTGCGATTGATCGCGCAATTCCAGATAACGGCTGTCTGCAAGTGATCAAAGGATCACATCACATGGGCCGGATTGATCACCTCAAAGTGGGAGAACAAACTGGTGCTGACAGGGAGCGAGTACAGGAAGCGCTCAAGGCCCTGGAGTTGGTCCAGTGTGAGATGGAACCGGGATCTGCACTCTTCTTCCATTGCAATTTACTTCATCGGTCTGATGCAAATAGGAGCCCAAATCCACGCTGGTCTCTAATCTGTAGTTACAATGCCGCGCGCAATCCCTGCCGAGAAAAGTTGAATCATCCTGGTTATCACTTCCTCGAGAAGTGGCCAGATTCTCAAATCAAAGCGATCGGCCGCCGCCAGTTGGAAATGATGGCTGAGGAGTCAGATGTTACATCAGAATCCATTTGAATCTCGCAGCAGAACAGCACATCCGTAGTGTTTGAATTTGCTCATCATAAATTCAATTGCTCAACTTCTGTGTCCTCTCAGGTTAGGAAGGTGTCCCCGCCTCAAGTCTGAGTGTCACTCATGATTAGAACCAGCTTAGTCGCGGTGTCGCCTATTAACCTCCGTGCACACCGCGGCCGAGCGACGACGATCCGCTTTTGAGTTTCGCTGCTGCCATCCATGACGCGTAGTCAGTTCCCTGCCTGCCGGCTAACTGCGGATCGCTCTTATTAAAACCCGGCTCACGGTTCGGGTCGGCGAGACCTCCGACAGGCACATCACGACCGCCGTTGAAGAAGGTATTGTCGCTATGATCGAATCTGACTATGGTTGTGCCTACACCCGAACTCTGATAAAGCATCGTTTCGTCGACGACGCCGGAAAGTATGAAAATATTGGCGCTCAACTTTAGTTCTTCACTGCGCGTCAGACGGACCGAGCGTCCACATCCTTTGGCAGGGCTCTCAACCTCATTCCCTGGACGAATGAGCAACACACCTCGCTCACCAATACCGATAAAAGTATTGTTGACAATGCTCGCATTCTTCGCCGCCCAGATGGCGATGGGTTCCACCGGGCGTTCACCCGGTCGGGTGGAGACGACTAAGTTATCGCGTGCCGTCATATCATAAGATTCGAAGAAGGCGAACGAACAGGGGTCGCCAAAGCGGCCATCGATGAAGAGATCTGGATCGGTCGAGCCGCCTGAAAATGGTGCGCCTGAGTTGTCAACAAAGACGTTGGCCTCGATCAGCACTCGCCTGCCGCCGCCTTTACTTACCACACCTCGATGACAGTTTCGGATCAAGTTACGACGAACGACTACGTCGTCGCTACAGGGAAGATCGATGGCCGGCTTGCGCTGAAAATTCTTGCCGTCGAAGAGCTCACAGTCTTCGACCGTGATGTGGTGTGCCTGATTAAACTTGATCAGGTAAAGCCGGTCATCGTCCTCTAGCGGATCGTAAGAGGGAGTGCAGCCGCCCGGCGGGCATTCATAATGAATCTTAGTGTTACGAACCGTGATGTAGCTGGTCCAGAGGGAGCGATCGTACCAGGCCGCAGTATGCCCGCCTGGTGGATCGTTAGTCTTGACGTGATTGTAGGTGTCTTCGGGCTCATACACACTGTCGCCATGAATGCCATCGCGTCGGCGGTTGATTTTCTTCCCACCATCGTCCGTGTAATAAGGATTCGGAGAGATATCGAATCCATCGATGATGATCCCGCGCGCAAGGTGAAAGCTCACGTGATCAATGACCACGCCATGCTTCGTCTCGGCGCGTACAGTCAGCGGATTAGCAGGGTCGTAGTGGTAGATGCCGATGGCGTCGGGCGGCGTTCCCGAAGGAACAGGCTGGCGTGGATCGCCCGTTTCAAGTTGATCGGCCATCGTTAAGGTGAGACTGAGCCCGCCCCAATTTCCATCGCGTCCCGCTTTTCGATAGTCGCCGTTCTTCGCGATGATCGTATCGCCGCTTCCGGCGTGACTTAGGACAACGCGCCAGGATTTGTATGGACGGGAATAGCTGCCGTCCCCCCGCGCGTCATTGCCGTCGAGCAGGTGAACGTAAAGAGTCTTGCCTTTGGCCTGTGCCGCTCCACCCAAAACCAACACCGCGACCGCTGCCACTAAACTCCACAGAAGTAATGAACGGTTGTTGCCCATTCTCATTTTTCTCCGGCGGCATCGACCCATTCCCCATTTAGCATCACACGCTTAATACGTCGCATGTCACTAATGTTTTTCAGTGGATTGCCTTCCACAAGCACCAGATCCGCAAGCTTCCCCGCTTCGACACTTCCCAAGCGGTCGGAGGCACGAAAGTACCGGGCATTCTCCAATGTGCCTGCGACAATGGCCTGCATCGGCGTAAGACCTGACTCCACGAGCAGCTCGAGCTCACGTTGATAAGCCCAACCGCGCTTAGCATGGGGAACATCGGAATGAGAACCGACAACGACGTGCGCTCCGGCACGGAAGGCATATCCCACGAACGCCTCCATCTTCTTAAAGGCATGGACGTGCATCTCGGTCGTTCCTTTGTCGCCCGGCTGCCGTTCGAAGACGGCCAGTGTTGGTGAGACAACAGTGCCACGCTCGACGATCAACTTAAAGACCGCAGTGGCTCGCGTTGAATCGAGATCGATCGCGTTCCATACCTGATAGCGCCCTTCAACGCGCGCATTGTTATCGGCGAGCACCGCCTGGCGGTACTTTTCTGCATCGCGCAACGGCAGCAGGGCTGTTCCGAATGAGGTGGCGTGCTCGACCCCATCAACGCCAGCCCGAATAGCGTCGGTGGCGTCCACAATCTCCAGATGCGATGTAACCGGAAGACCGCGTGCGTGAGCAGTTTCGGTTGCGACCCTGACGAGCGCAAGCGGCAGACGGAAGTAGACTTTGATCGCGGAAGCGCCTTCGTCGGCGAAGCGATTTACCGCGAGCCGGGTTTCCTCGGCATCCCGCACGATGAACGAATCTTTCGGATAAGCCGCCGGCGGCGAGTCGAGGTGGGGCCCACATAGAAACAAGCGCGGCACCGGCGCGGGCCCTTTGCGGGCGACATCGTAGGCCTCGGTCCATTGACCGGGATCACGGACAGACGTGATACCGTGCGTAAGATAGAGTGCGGGCAATGGGTCGTCGCCATCAATGTGAAAGTGCGAGTCGATCAATCCAGGCAACAGCGTGAGTCCGTTCGCGTCGACGACTTCCGCCCCAGCCGGAATACTCACCGAGGCTCGCCTACCAACTGCGACAATTCTTTCACCGCGAACCACGACGACAGCGTCGAGAACTGGAGCGACACCGCGGCCGTCGATCAAAGTAGCTCCGACAATGGCAACGACGCGGTTTGCATCAGGCCGTGCCACCTGGTTGATTTCATGGAGGTACTTCGACACTCGAGCAGTTTGGCCTTGACGACGTTGCGCCAATACGCCGCTACCCATGAGCAGCCCAACTAGTGATGCAAGTAATGATAAAGATATCGATTTTTTCATGTGCGTGATATTGGATCAGTTTCGAAATTATTTGCCTGTGAACCTAATCGTCAACTTCTTGTTCTCTTTGCAAGATTTCTCGCGCAACGACTTTGCTTAGAAAAATAGCTCAACAAGCACACGGCTCCGCCGCCCGATGTGAGGCGGTGGCTTCGAGACTGTGTCAAAACGCGAATGAGCTACAACAAATCACTTCACAAAGTCAGAACCGGGAGCCGTAGCGACCGGGTCGATACGCCTGCGCATTCCTTCGTTTTCTCCAA
>Ga0070708_100001170_pt1 | contig 20215 bp, 22 predicted proteins | sample KBSK5503metaG_FD_65469 | JGI IMG/M metagenome (GOLD analysis project Ga0070708, IMG submission 65469) | Corn, switchgrass and miscanthus rhizosphere microbial communities from Kellogg Biological Station, Michigan, USA - KBS K5-50-3 metaG | ecosystem: Host-associated > Plants > Roots >... | reverse complement strand
CAGCTCGGTGGTGCCGGGGTTGCCGAACATGACGGAGACGCCTTCGCTCTTGAGGATCTGCAGAAACGCCTGCTTGCCGGATATGTATGCCATGGCGGAGGGGATCATAAACCCCGTCGCGGGTTGATTCCAACCCGGCCGCCTGCGATGCTTCGCCCGTGCCCGACCCGCCGCTGCTGCTCGCCGCACGCCGCAAGCCGACGCCGTTCACGCCGGTCTGGCTCATGCGTCAGGCCGGACGGTATCTCCCGGAGTATCGCGCCCTGCGCGCGCGTCACGAGTTCCTGGAGCTGTGCAAGACGCCACAGGCGGCCGCGGAGGTCACCCTGCAACCCATCGAACGGCTCGGCGTCGACGCGGCGATCCTCTTCGCCGACATCCTGCTGATCGTCGAGCCGCTGGGCGTCGGTCTCGAGTTCGCGAAGGGTGAGGGGCCGGTGATCCGCCGTCCCGTGCGCACCGATGCGGACGTCGCGCGGCTCGGACCCGTCGACGTCGTGAGCGCGGTCGGCTTCGTGTTCGAGACGGTGCGTCTCGTCAGGCGCGCGCTGCCGGCGCACGTGCCGCTGATCGGGTTCGCGGGCGCGCCGTTCACCGTCGCCTCCTACGTCGTCGAGGGCGGCGCCTCGCGCGACTATCTCGCCACGAAGCGGCTCATGCGCGAGGCGCCCGGCGCCTGGCACCGGCTATTGACGATCCTCGCCGACGCGACGGCCGCGTACCTGAACGGTCAGATCGCCGCCGGCGCCGCCGTCGTGCAGCTCTTCGACTCGTGGGTCGGCGCGCTGGCGCCCGACGACTATCGCGAGTTCGTGTTGCCGCACACGCGCGCCTTGATCGCCGCGCTCACGCCTGGCACACCCGTCATCCACTTCGGCACCGGGACCAGCGGCCTCTTGCCGCTGCTGCGTGACGCAGGCGGCGACGTGATCGGTCTCGACTGGCGCGTCGATCTCGACGCCGCCTGGCGCGCCGTCGGCGACGACGTCGGTGTGCAGGGCAACCTCGACCCGGTCGCGCTGCTGTCCCCCCCGAAGACCTTCGAGGCGTCGGTGCGCGCGATCTTGCGACGCGCGGCCGGCCGGCCGGGCCACATCTTCAACCTTGGCCACGGCGTGCTCGAGTCGACGCCCGTCGAGCACGTGAAGGCGCTCGTGGACATGGTCCACGACATCTCCGCGCGGTGACCGCCGTCGATTCCGTCCTGCTGATCGCCTTCGGCGGTCCGACGGCGCCGTCGGAGATCCGCCCGTTCCTCGACAACGTGACGCGTGGCCGGTCGATTCCACGCGAGCGGCTCGAAGACGTCGTGCACCACTATGAGGCGATGCCCGGCGGTCGCTCGCCGCTCAATGCATTGACCGACGCTCAGGCGGCTGGACTACACGCCCGGCTTGGCGGGAGCCTGCGCGTCTACGTCGGTATGCGCAACTGGCATCCATATCTGCACGAGGCGCTGGCGGCGATGGCGGACGCCGGCGCTCGCCGCGCGCTGGGCGTGATCCTTTCGGCGTTCCGGTGCGAGGCCTCGTGGGAGCGGTACATGGCCGACGTCGTGGCGGCCCGCGAGCGCGTGGCGTCCGCCCCCGAGATCGTCTATGCGCCGCCGTGGTTCGAGCATCCCCGGTTCATCGCGGCCGTGGCCGATCGTGTCCGAGCGGCGTTTCGCGAGGTGCCCGCCGCCGAGCGCGAGCGGACACCGCTGATCTTCACCGCGCATTCGATCCCGCGCGCCATGGCGGAGACGTCGTCCTACGTGGCCGATTTCAGCGCGGCCGCGACCGCCGTCGCGCGCCGGATCGGTCACGCGCGATGGCTGCTCGCGTACCAGAGCCGCAGCGGCGGTCCTCGCGATCCGTGGCTCGAGCCGGACGTGAACGAAACGATCCGTGACCTGGCCAAGGCGGGCGAACGGCACGTCGTCCTGGCGCCGATCGGCTTCGTCGTCGACCACGTCGAGGTGCTGTACGACCTCGACACCGAAGCGCGCGCGGTCGCCGCGCAGCATGGGGTCGCCTATCATCGCGCGGCGGCGGTCAATGATCATCCCGAGTTCGTCGAGATGCTCGCCGAGTTGGTGCGCGAGTCCGCGTGAATCTCGTGGTGATCGGCGGCGGTGTGACGGCGCTCGCGGCGGCCCACCGGGCGACCGAGCTGGCGCGCGAGCGCGGTGTCGACCTCGCGGTGCGCGTCGTCGAGGCGCGCAACCGTCTCGGCGGCACGATCGCGACCCAGCGCGCCGAGGGCTTTCTCGTCGAAGCCGGTCCCGATTCGTTCCTGTCGGAAAAGCCGTGGGCGCTCGCCCTGTGCCGCCGGCTCGGCGTCGAGCCACAGTTGGTCCGCACCGACGATCGCTTCCGCAAGGTGTTCGTGTGGTTTCGCGGCCGTCTGCATCCGCTGCCCGACGGCTTTCAGCTGCTCGCGCCGACGCGCCTGGCGCCGTTCGCCACCTCGCCCTTGTTCTCATGGCGCGGCAAAGCGCGAATGGCGCTCGATCTGATCTTGCCGCGCGGCGGGGGCGCGCTCGGCGACGACGAGAGTCTCGGCGCCTTCGTGCGCCGGCGGCTCGGACGCGAGGCCCTCGAGCGCGTCGCGCAGCCGCTCGTTGCTGGAATCTATACCGCCGACCCGGAAGAGCTCAGCCTGTCGGCGACGATGCCGCGCTTCCTCGAGGTCGAGCGCCGTCACCGATCCGTGATCCTGGGGCTACGACGGGCGCTCGCGCAGGCGCCGCTGCCGGGCACGAGCGGCGCGCGATGGAGTCTGTTCGTCACGTTCGCCGAGGGTATGGAGACGCTCGTCACGACGCTCGCCGACCGCCTGCCCGACAGTGCCGTCGTTCTCGGGCAGCGCGTGGCCGGTATCGAGCGCGACGGCGCGCGGTGGCGCGTGACGAGCGCCGAGGGCGCGCGGTTCGACGCCGACCAGATCATCCTCGCCGCCGAGGCGCACGTGGCCGCGCGTCTGCTGCGCTACGTCGATCCCTCGCTGGCGACGCTGCTCGGCGACATCGAGTACGCGGGCGCAGCGACCGTCTCGCTCGGCCTTCGCCGCGCCGATGTGCCGCACCCGCTCGACGGCTTCGGGTTCGTGGTGCCTCGCAGTGAGGGGAAAACCGTCCTCGCCGCGACGTTTTCGAGCGTGAAGTATCCGGGGCGCGCGCCGGCCGGGCACGTGCTGATCCGCTGTTTCCTGGGCGGCGCGCTGAACGCGGACGTGTTGGGCGAGGACGACGCGAGCCTCGTGACGCGCGCGCGGCGCGAGCTCGCCGAGGCGCTCGGCGTCACCGCCGAGCCGGCGCTCGTGCGCGTCTCGCGCTGGCCCGCCTCGATGCCGCAGTACCGCGTCGGCCATCTCGCCCGCGTCGACGCCATCGAGCGCCGCGCCGGTGCACTGCCGGGCCTGCATCTGGCGGGCGGCGCGTATCGCGGCGTCGGCATCGCGGACTGTATACGCTCGGGCGAGGCCGCGGCCGAAGCCGTGTTCGCTTAAACGAGCTCGATCGCGCCCGCCTTGCGCAACGCTTCGATCTTGTCGGCGTCGTAGCCCAGCAGCCCGCTCAGCACCTCGCGCGTGTGCTCGCCGGGCCGATGCGGCGCGGGCCCCGCGGGCGCCGGCCGGCGACCGTCGACCATGAAGGGGACGCCCGTCACGCGGACGCCCTCTCGCGCGGGATGCGGGACGACGGGGAAGAACTCGCGCTCGGCGAGGTGCGGGTGCGCGATGACCTCCATCGGCGTCAGCACCGGTGCCGCCGGGATCCGCGCGGCGTTGCAGGCATCGAGCGCCGCCTTCGCCGACGAGAACGTGTCGATCCATTCGACGATCAGCGGCCGTAGCTCGGCCCAGTTTTGCCGGCGTGCGAGCGGCGTGGCGAAGCGCGGGTCGCGCGCGAGCTCCGGACGCTTCATCGCGCTGAGCAGCCGCTGCCAGAGGTCGGGTGCCCCGACGCTCTGCACGGTGAACCACTGGCCATCGATCTCGTGAATCAGCATTCCGGCGCGCGGCCCGGGATACTCGGCGCCACCATTGAGCATCGCGCCGTACGTGATGTCCTCGGCGGCCACCAGGCACTCGAGCATCGAGACGTCGAGATGTGCGCCGCGGCCCGTTCGGGTGCGACGCCACAGCGCCGCGCAGATGGCGCCAAAGGCATGCGTGCCGGCCAGCACGTCGGCCGCCTGCAGATAGCTCACGCGCGGCTCGGCGTCGGCGTTGCGCTCGAGGTGCATGAGGCCGGACACCGCGCTGATGATGTGCGCGAACGCCTGCAGGGTGCGCCACGGACCGGTCTGTCCGAACCCCGAGATCGAGCAGTACACGAGGTCGGGCTTCACCGCAGCGAGGGTGGCGTGATCGCAGCCGAGGCGGGCCACGACGCCCGGCACGAAGTTCTCCACCACGACGTCGCTCTTTCGCGCGAGATCGAGCACGACCGGGCGCGCCTCCGGGCGCGTGAGATCGAGCGCGACGCTGCGCTTGCCGACGTTGATGCGCACGAAATAGGTCGCCTGGTCCTCGCGCCCCGGCTCGAGCTGCACGTAGCCGCGCCGTGTATCGTCGCCCTCGCGGCGCTCGATCTTGATGACGTCCGCGCCGAGATCGGCGAGCAGCCGCGTGCAGTAGGGGCCGGCGAGCACGCGGGTGAGGTCGAGAACGGTAAGGCCGGTCAGCGGACCGTCGCCGGTGGTCACGGCCGCCTAGTCTACACGCGGCCCGGACCTTTTCTTTGGTGATCACGTCGAGTACTGTAGCGGCCGATGCCGACCATCCCCGCCGCTGACCTCGAACGTCTCAGCGCGGACATTTTCGCGGCGCGTGGCGTTCCGCGCGCGGATGCGGCGTGGATCGCCACGCTGCTCGTACGCGCCAATCTCCGCGGCCACGACTCGCACGGTGTCATTCGAGTGCCCCAGTACTGTGCCGCCCTCGCCGCGGGACAGCTGAACGCGACGCCGAAGATTGCGCTGGTCGTGGACACGCCCTCGGTCGCGGTGCTCGACGGCGACTTCGGTTTCGGCCAGGTCGTCGCCCGCCGCGGCACCGAGCTCGCCGTGGAGCGCGGCCGCGCGCAGGGCCTGGCGGCGGTCGCGCTGCGCCGCACGAGCCACGTCGGGCGACTCGCCGATTACGCGGAGACGATCGCCCAGGCGGGGCTGATCGGCATGCTATGGGCGAACGCGAAGGGGGGCCTCAACGTCGCGCCGTGGGGCGGCAGCGGCAAGCGGCTCGGCACCAATCCGCACGCGATCGCCATGCCCGGTCCGAACGGCACCGTCGCGATGTCGCACGATTTCGCCTCGAGCGTGTGGGCCGAGGGCAAGCTGCGCGTGAAGTTCAACCGCGGTGAGACGGTGCCGCCCGGCATCATGCTCAACGGCCGCGGCGAGCCGTCGACCGATCCCAAGGAGTTCTACGGCGAGCCGCCGGGCTCGCTGCTGACGGCCGGCGCCCACAAGGGCTACGGTCTGTCGCTCGCCATCGAGATCCTCGGCGGCATCCTGTCGGGCACCGGCGCGGCGAGCGCGGAGAAGGGCAAATTCGCCAACGGCACGCTCATCATCGCGCTCGATCCCGCGCGTTTCGTGTCGTCCGCGGATTTTCACGCGCAGGTCGGAGCCCTTTTCGAATGGGTGCGCGGCGCGCGACCCTCGGCCGGCGGCGGCGAGATCCAGGTTCCGGGCGAGCCCGAGGCGCGCGCCGAACAGGCGCGGCGCGCCGCGGGCGTCGTGGTCGACGACGAGACGTGGCGTCAGATCGCCGCGTGCGCGCACGAGGCCGGGCTTCGTGCTTGAGGTCGTCACGATGAAGGAGATCGACGCGATCTTCGCGGTGACCGACGGCCTCGGCCTGCATCGCGAATCGCTCGTGATCCCGCTGGGTCCCGCCACGCCCGGCCGCGTGCGCCGCCTGCCGAATGGCAAGCTCGAGATCACCGTCGAGGCGGCACGGCCGCTCGACGAGTGGCTCGCTGAGCTTCCGTCATTGATCAAAGCCGCCCGCTAGCGGCCGGCCTCCGGCGCGAGCTCGGCATCCTGCCGCTCGCCGCCATCGTCTTCTTCAACGTCAGCGGCGGGCCGTACGGCATCGAGGACACCGTGCCGTCCTTTGGCCCGGGACTCACGCTCGTCCTGCTGCTGCTCACGCCGCTGCTGTGGAGCCTGCCCGTCTCGCTCGCGATGTCCGAGCTGGCCTCCGCCATGCCGGACGAGGGCGGCTACGTGACGTGGACGACGCGGGCGTTCGGATCATTCTGGGGCTTCCAGGTCGGCTGGTGGTCGTGGCTCGACAGCTTCGTCGACGTCGCCGTCTATCCGGCGCTGTTCGTGGAGTACCTGCGGTACTGGTATCCGGCGATGGCGCCGCTCGAGCGCTGGCTGCTGGCGCTCGCGTTCATCGCGGCACTCACCACGCTGAACCTCATCGGCGTCCGTCCGACCGGCCGTGCCGCCGTTGCGCTGGCCGCCGCCGCGCTGGTGCCGATCGCGGTGCTCGTTGCGGTCGGGCTCACGCGGGTCGCCGCGACGCCCTGGACGCCGTTTGCGGTCGAAGGCCGCACCCTGGCCAGCGGTCTCGGACTCGGCCTCGCCGTCGTGATGTGGAACTACGCAGGCTGGGACACGCCCTCGACGGTGCTCGGCGAGACGCGCGCGCCCGAACGTGCGTTCCGCCAGGCATTGCTGCTCGCGGTGCCGCTGGTGGCCGTCTCGTACGTGCTGCCGGTCGGTGTCCTCCTCGCGAGCGGCACCGCCGAGTGGGCGACCTGGACCACCGGCGCGCTGCCCGCGCTGGCGGCGCGCGTCGGCGGCGCGTGGCTCGGTCACGCGGTGGCCGGCGGCGCGGTGCTGAGCGCCGCTGGGCTCTTCATGGCGCTGCTGCTCACCAACTCGCGATTGCCGTACGTGCTGGCCCGAGACGGTGGTCTGCCGCGCGTCTTCGCCGCGGTGCACCCACGGTTCGGCACGCCGTGGCCGGCGGTGTTGGTGTCGACGGCGGCCTATGCGGCGTGCGCCGCGTTCTCGTTCAAAGAGCTGATCGTCTTGAACGTCTGGCTCTACTCTCTGGCGCTGCTCGTCGAGCTGGCGGCGTTCCTCGCATTGCGCGCCACGGCGCCGCTGCTGCCGAGGCCGTGGCGTGTGCCGGGCGGCCGCGTCGGCGCGCTGGCCGTGACAGTGCCGCCCGCGCTGTTCGCGCTGGGGGCGATGGCGACGGCGGGATGGGGCAATACGCTCGCCGGCGTCACGGCAGCGCTCAGCGGTCCGCTCGTCTGGTGGCTCGCCCGCCGCGCAGGTTCTCGTCGATGACGTCGGCGAGGCTCGCGAGCGTCGGCAGCGAATAGACGTACGTTTTCCAGCCGAGCGCGACGTGATCCGCACGCTCGCCCGGCCGCGACGCAGCATAAATACGAACGTCGACGTTGGGGCCGGCGCCCCAGCAGCCACCCGCGCAGCCGTCGCGGACCTGCACGCGCTCGGCGAGTCCCCGGCGCGCCACGAGCGCCCGGAGCGCGGCGAGCGCCCCCGCCGCGTCAAGCCGCATGGCGCGGTCGCCGCGCTCCAACGGCAGCACGACGACGCCGCGCTCCCGAGAGCACACGGTCACGACGAGCCGACGCGCGGGGGGTATTGGTTATGGTCTCCGCGCGGCGAGCGACGCGGCGAGGCGAACCGCGGCATCGACGGGTTCGCCGCCGGAGTCGCGCCAGTGCGCGCGGACGCCGGCGCTGGCCAGCGCCCGACGGACGCCCGCCGCGAACCACCGATCCTCCATCACGCTGCCCGCGCCGCCGACGACCACGGGCGGCGGCAGGCGCAGCGTGCGGGCAACCGTCGCCGCCTGCGCGGCGAGATGTGCCTGCGCGGCGGCGACGATGCGGGCTGCGCCGCGTTGGCCCCGCCGCGCGCGCGCCACGACGCGGGGCGCGAGCGCGGCAACGGCGCGAACGGCATGCGGAGACGTCGCGAAGCGGCGGCGTGCCGCCTCCCCGGCGGTTGCGCGCAGCCACTCGCGCCCGATCCAGAAGGCCGAGCCCTCGTCGCCGAGCAGAGGTCCGAGCCCGCCCGCGCGCGCCCAGCGTCCGCGGGCGTCGCGTCCGAGCGCGATGGACCCCGTGCCGGACAGCACGAGCACGCCGCGTTCGGCGCCGAGTGTCGCATGCCATGCTGCCTCGACGTCGGCGATGACGTCCACCCGACGTCCCAACCGCGCGAGGCGCCGACGCAGCGCGCGACGCTCGCGCGGCAGCCAGACCCCGCGCGCGGCGACCACGAGCGCCGCCACACCGGTGCGTGTCCATCCGCGACGGCGCCAGACGCTGTGCAAGAAAGTCGCGAGTTCCGGCACGGCGCTGACGGGTTGTTTGAGGCTAACGAGCCCGCCCGCCTCGGCCATCGCACGCACCCGAACCCACGTGCCCCCGGCATCCACGCCGACGATGAGCCCAGGCGAACGGAGTTGGCGTCGCAACATGGCTGACTGACGCACATTATCGTCGCCATCCCCTCCTGGCGCGAGCGTCGTCGAATCGTGATGCGCGGGACGCCAGGGGTGGCACACGGGATGCTCGGATCTCCGGCGGGAGTAACAGGCGATGGGTAAAGCACTGGCGGCGTGGCTGATGGTGGCGGGCGCAATGGCGGCGACGTCGAGCCCGCTCGACGTTGTGCAAACGGCTGTCACGCGTGTCGTCGCGGTGTTGCAGGACGATTTCCAGGGCGCGCATCTCGACCGGCCGCGCAGCGAGATGCGGCGCGCGCAGATCCGTCGGGTCGCGTCGGACCTGTTCGATTTCGACGAGATGGCGCGCCGGACGCTCACGCGTCACTGGAATGTCCGCAGCGCGGACGAGCAGGCGGAATTCGTGCGCCTGTTCACCGATCTGCTGGAGGGCTCCTACATCGGTCGCATCGAGCAGTTCTCGGGCGAGCGCATCCTCTATTTATCCGAGCGCGTGGACGGCCATTACGCGACCGTACGCAGCCGGATCGTGACGCGCCGTCCCTCCGAGATCGCCGTGGATTACCGCCTCCAGCTCCGCGACGGTCGATGGCGCGCCTACGACGTGCTGCTCGACGGCGTGTCGTTCGTGGCCACGTTCCGGGCCGAGTTCGACCGGATCATCCAGCAGTCCTCCTACGCGGGGCTCGTCGACAAGCTTCGCAAGCGCGCCGTGCACACGACCGCGCTGGAGAAGGCGGCCGGCCGCATGTAGGTCGCGTATGATGCAGGAGTGCCGCCGACGCCCGCTGCGTCGCTGACCTGGCCGGACTACGCCGTCCTGCTCGTCTCGCTCGCCGTCCTCGTCGCCATCGGCATCGCGTTCACCGGCCGCCAGCACGACACGCGTGACTTCTTCCTCGCGCGCCGGCGTGTGCCGTGGTGGGCCGCCTGCCTGTCGTTCCTGGCCACGGAGATCAGCGCGGTCACGATCATCTCCGTGCCGGCCACCGCGTACAGCGAGAACTGGGAGTACGCGCAGTTCTTCGTCGGCTCCAGCCTGGCCAAACTCGCCGTCGCGTTTCTGTTCATTCCCGCCTTCTATCGCCACGACGTCACGACGATCTACGAGTTCCTGCGCGACCGCTTCGGACGCGCCACGCAGGTGACCGGCTCGCTCTTCTTCTTCGTCACGCGGCTGACGGGCTCCGGGGCACGGCTGACCGCGACGGCCATCGCCGTCTCGCTGCTCGTCGGCTGGCGGATCGAGACGACCATCGTGGTGACCGTCGTCGTCTCCATCGCGTATATCGCAACCGGCGGCGTCTCGGCCATCGTGTGGACGAATGTGTTCCAGGCGCTGATGTTCCTCGTCGCCGGCGCGGTCACGCTCGGCTTCGTCGTCTCGCAGGTCGACGGTGGTGTCGCCGCGATCGCGAGCCTCGCCGAAGCGGCGGGACGGTTGCGCATCGTGGACTGGGGGCCCGCGCCCGGCGCGCCAGACTTCTGGACGCGCCTCGGCAGCGATCCCAACATCGTGTGGGTGGCCGTGTTGAACGGATTCATCGGCTCGATGGCGGCCTTCGGCACGGACCACGACCTCATGCAGCGCTTGCTGACGGTGGAGACACGCCGCGAGAGCCAGCGAACGCTCGCCGTCACGCCGCTGGCGACGCTGCTGACGCTGGCGATCTACCTTGGCCTGGGCGCCGCCCTCTTCGCGTTTTACGCGCAACATGGGCCGCCAGGCATCGAGCGCAACGACGAGATTCTGCCGTACTTCGTCGGCCACACGATGCCCGGCGTGCTGCGCGGCCTCATGCTGGCCGCCATCGTCCTGGCGTCGATCGACTCGCCGCTGGGCTCGCTCTCAGCGTCATTCGTTACGGACATCTACCGTCCGCTTCTGGCGCGCGGCCGCTCGGAGACTCACTACTTGCGCGTGTCTCGTGCGTGCGTGATCGTGTTCGGGGTGGTTCTCGGCGTCATCGCCTGGATTTTTCTCGGCTGGCGCCAGCAAATCCTGTGGCTCGTTTTCAAGATCGCCGGGGTGCCATTCGGCTCGCTATTGGGCGTGTTCTTGCTCGGACTACTCTCGCGTCGCCATGTGGCGGATGCCGCCAACGTCGTCGCGATGGTCGCGATGACGCTGATCAACCTGGCGCTGCTGCTCCTATCCGAGACCGGACGGATCAACTTTCCGTGGTCGTGGCTCGTCATCGTCGGGACCGCCGGCACGATCGCGATCTCGCTCGCGCTGAGCCCTGTGCTTAGCCGCCAACGTTAATGTTGGAGGGGCGGTGGCCGCCCGCCGCGCGAACGGGGAGGGTTGGAGGGGCGGTGGCCGCCCGCCGCGCGAACGGGGAGGGTTGGAGGGGCGGTGGCCGCCCGCCGCGCGAACGGGGAGGGTTGGAGGGGGCCTCGTGCCCCCTCCAACATTATGGATAGGCCAAGCGCGCGACCACCGCGTCGAGCTGGCAACGTCGCCAGCCGAAGGCCGTGATCCCGTACACGCCGGGGGCGAGTAGCGCCGCGTCGTAGGGATCGCGAAGCAGCACGACCGCCAGACGTCGCGCGCGCGCCTGCACGGCCTCGAGCAGGGCGCGGTTGGACGGATAGAGATGCGCGTCGTAGAGGAACAGCACGGTGGCATCCGCAGTCGCGGCGCGCGTCGCCGCATCCTCGATCTCGGTCGGTGAGGGCTCGATGCCGACCACGCGCGTGTCCGGCGCGACGCCGACGGGAGCAAACGCCGTGCGAACCCAGCCGGCCTCGTCGCAGACCTCGGACTCGATCGTGATGCGCGCGGCGAGGTCGGAGAAGCGTGGGAAGACGACGAGCACCCGCCCATTGAGGGCGCGGGCGAACGCCTCGCGGCCGGGGGTGAGCTCGGTGACCGCGCGACTCGCCATGGCCATCGCCAGCGGGCCGCCATCGCGCTCCGCCGCGGGCGGTCCGCCCTCCGCGCGCGCGCTGCGCCGCTCGCGCAGGGCGCGCACGCGCGCCGCCGCGCTCTCGAGGCCGGCGCGCGCCAGGTGCCCCGAGCGATACGCGTCCGCGAGCGCCGTGGCCGCTGCGCGTTGCGCCGCCTCCGTGTGGCAGACGAGCAGCAGGTCATGGCCGGCCGCGGCGGCCCGCACGGTCGCTTCGCCGATCGAGCACGTCTCCGAGACGGCTCCCATCTCGAGATCGTCCGAGACGATCACGCCGCGAAAGGCGAGCTCGCCTCGCAGATAATCGTCGACGATTCGCCGCGAGAACGTGGCGGGCACCCCGGACGGATCGAGGCGCGGGTACACGGGATGCGACGTCATCACGCACTCGACGCCGGCGGCGATGGCCTCGAAGAATGGCACGAGATGCACCGCGCGCATCTCGTCCCAGTCCGAGGTGATCGTCGGCAGCTTCAAGTGGGCGTCGAGTGGTGAGTGGCCCTTGCCGGGAAAGTGTTTCGGACACGCCGAGAGTCCGCCCTTGGTCATGCCGCGAAGCCGCGCGACTCCGTAGCTCGCGACGAGCTTGGGATCCTTACCGTACGAGCGGATACCGATGTTGGGGCTGTAGCGATCGGTCAGCACGTCGAGACACGGCCCGAGATTGAGATCGACGCCGAGGCGCCGTAGCTCGCGCGCCTCGATCAGTCCCTCCTTGTACGCGAACGTTTCCTCTCCGGCGGTGCCGACCGCGAGGTTGTCGGGAAAGATCGTCACGCCGCGGCCCAGCATCACGATGCGTCCACCTTCGTGGTCCGTCGCCACGAGCAATCGTCGTCCGAGCGCTCCCTCGAGACGTCCGAGCACGTCGAGCAATTGCGTCGGGCCGTCGAAGTTGCGGCGATAGAGGATCAGTCCCGCGGCGCGGGTGTCACGAAACACGCGGATGTCGTCGTCGTCGATCGTCGCGCCCTTGAGACCGATCATCAGACGCTCGCCGACGAGGTCTTCGAGGCTGGTCACGACGTCATTCTAGGTCAGGCTTCCCCGGCCTCGGCCTGGAGAAGGAAATGGACCGAAAATAGACAGCCCTGCCACTCTGTCCTCTAAAACCTGGCCCAAGGTCAGCCCGGCGGCGTGCCAATAGTGTCAAAATTGACGCTATCAGCCGTCCAACTACCTGATTTTGTGGGAGACGACTGGCCTCGCGGAGGTATGGCACGGGTGCTGCTCTGTGCTGCACCCCGGAGGGCACGCGCGTAGGTGTTTCCCCTCGGCCGCCACCAGGCGGTACTGACCGCGCGCGAGACCCCGGAGGCTGACATGGGCGACGCATCTCACGTGGCGGCGATACTCCTGTTGTTCGGAGCGGCCACTGCCGACGCGCAGGTGGCGCCGCCGCCGCCGGCAGCGGGCGCGTACCAGAAGCTGACGCCCGGCAACCAGAAAGTTGCACGGGCGCTCTTCGAGGCGCAGACCGTTCCGATGACCACGACGACGACCAAGGCCGGCAAGACCGCGGCCCCGTCGCCCGCGCCCGCTCCGTCAGCCTCGAGCGCGAATGGCCGCAAGCCCCTGACGCTCGATCAGATCTCGGCGATGAAGCAAAACGGTACGGGCTGGGACTACGTGTTTCGCCAGATGCGCGCTCAGGGGCTGCTGACCGAGAAGAACATCGGCCAGGTGATGGCACATCACAGCCAATCGCGGCTGCCGAGCGCATCGGTCGTGACGACCGGCGCGCCCGGTCCATCGTCGGATAATTCCGCCGACAGCTATGGCCGCAGCGGCAACCTCAGATAGAACCCGAACCCCGGAGGGGCTAAGCCGATGAATCCCTGGAAGCTGACGGCGATCGGTATGGCCGTGGTGGTGGCCACCGCGCTGGTGACGGGCCTGGTCGTGGCGAATCGGACCGGTGGCGACCGCGCGGCTCAGGAGCAGGCGGCTCAGGAGCCGAAAGCCCAGGAGCAGAAACCGCAGCATCGGGCGCAGGCGACGCCCACGCATGTGGCGAGCGCCCCGACCGTCCCGAGCCAGAGCGCCATCGACGCCTGCAACAAGTACGCGACCAGCGAGGCCGGCTCGAAAGATAAGACGATGGAGGTCGTGAAGGACGGCGCCATCGGCGCGGTCGTCGGCGCGGCCGTCGGCGCGGCCGGCGGCGCGATCGCCGGGGGCGGTAAGGGCGCCGGCAAAGGCGCGGCCATCGGCGGCATCGTCGGCGCCGGCGGCGGCACGCTCTACGGTCTCAACGAGAACAAGAAGAACGACGAGCGCTATCGCGCCGCGTACGCGAGCTGCATGCGCGCGCGGGGCTTCACGTCGTAGCGGAGTCGCAGCGATGAAGGTCCTCGCCGCCGTGCTGATCCTCACCGCCATCTGGCTCGTGCTCGCCTCGGTTCGCGAGGGCCGCGGTCATGCGGGCACGGCCGTCGACATCGGCGACGTCTGGATGATCGAGCAGCACGATCCCGTCGTGCGGCTCGGTCACGAGGCCGTCTTCCCGCCGGGCCACCCGCTGGCCCGGATGTCGACGGACGCGCCCGTCCGCCGAGGCTGAATCCAAATTTCCTCCGCTGTCCCGCCCCGCGGTACGCTGGGTGTCAGGAGGTCCACTTCACCATGATCACGACGCGACTGTTCGTCGCTGCGATAGCGTTGACGGCCCTGGTCGGCGGGCTGGCCACACCGGCCCCCGCCGCCGATGATTCGAAGGTCAAGTCAGCCGGCCGTGAGGTCGAGACCGGCGCGAAGAAGATCGGTGACGGCAAGCTCGGCACCGGTGTCGAGGAGACGGCCAAGGGCGTAGGCCACACGGTCGTCGAGGGTACGAAGTTCGCCGGCGAGAAAGTCAAAGAGGGTGGCCAGGCCGCCTCGCCTCCTGCCAAAGGCGCCTGGCAGCATCTCAAAGACGGCAACGTCAAGCAGAGCGCCGACGCCTTTGGCTCGAGCGTGAAGAACTTCTTCACGCGGATGTTCACGAACTGATCGGTTCCGCCCGTCAGCGGTAGGCGAGCACCTGCTCGCGCCGCCGCCGCCAGCGTCCGAGCGCTCCCGTCCAGGAGCGCTCGATCTCGCGGAGCGTGCGGCCACGCTCCAACGCTTGTCGGATCGCATCGGTGCCAAGCAGGATGTCGATCGGCAGGCGTCGGCGCTCGAATTCGTAGGGCGGACGCTTCCAGCGAAAATCGCGCGGCGCCACGCGACGCGCGGCCGCCATCACGCCCAGGCCCGTGAGGAACGGCTTGAATGTCGCGGGGTCGGTGACGTGCAGCTGCACCCCGCCGCACACGCGTCCTGCCCACTTGTGGAAGGTCGGTGTGAAACGCGCCGGCCGGCAGGCGACGCCGGGCAGGCGGAGCGACTCGAGCGCCGCCGCATACGCGTGGGCGTCGAGGTATGGCGCGCCGATCCACTCGAACGGACGCGTCGTGCCGCGTCCCTCCGACAGATTGGTGCCCTCGATCAGGCATCCGCCCGGGTAGACGCGCGCCGTGTCGAGCGTCGGCATGTTCGGCGACGGCGCGACCCACGGGACGCCGGTGTCCTCCCAGAGCATCGTGCGGCGCCAACCGCGCATCCCGACGACGCTGAGCGCCGGATGCAGGCCATGCTCGCGCGCCAACCATCGGGCGAGCTCGCCGAGGGTGAGTCCGGGACGCGCCGGCAGCGGGTAGAGGCCGACGAACGACGCGAACGCCGGATCGGGAAGGTTGCCTTCGACGACGACGCCACCGAGTGGATTCGGGCGATCCAGGACGATGACCTCGACGCCGGCACGCGCACACGCGCGCATCGCCAGGGCGAGCGTCCACTGAAACGTGTAGTAGCGCGAGCCGATGTCTTGGAGATCGACGACCAGAGCGTCGAGCCCGGCGAGCATGGCGGCCGTGGGCTCGCGAGTCGCACCGTAGAGGCTGACGACCGGCAAGCCGGTCACCGGGTCGCGCGCATTCGCGATCGCTGCGTGATCCTGGGCGGCGCCCCAGAGCCCGTGCTCAGGGGCGAAGAGCCGCACGAGGCGCACGCCGCGCGCGTCACGCAACAGCGTCGCGGCGTGCTCGAGCCGGCGATCGACGGACGCCTGGTGCGCGAGCAGCGCGATACGACGCCCCCGCAGCGAGGCGAGACGATCGCGAAGAAGAACGTCGAGACCGGTCAGGACGGCGGGCACGCGCCGATGGTAGCGCAGGCGGTGATACCATGCGCGCCATGGCGCGCGGGCTCCGCTACGAGCGGCTCGTCACCGAGCGAGCCAACCGCGCGACCGCGCATCTCGACCGCCTCGATGCGCGCCGCATCGCCGCGCTGATGAATCGCGAGGACGCCCGCGCGGTGCGCGCGGTCGGCCGCGTCGCGCGCGACATCGCGTCGGCCGTCGATCTCATCGTCCGCGGTTTCGGCGCCGGAGGCCGGCTGATCTTCGTCGGCGCCGGCACCAGCGGGCGGCTCGGCGTGCTCGAGGCCGCGGAGTGCCCGCCGACGTTCGGCACCCCGCCGACGCGCGTGCAAGCGATCATGGCCGGCGGCCGCGCCTCGGTGTTCCGCTCGCGCGAGGGCGCCGAGGACGACGCGCGCGCGGGCGCACGCGCGGTACGAGCCCGAGCTGGCGCCGGCGACGTCGTGATCGGCGTCTCTGCGAGTGGCGTCACGCCCTTCGTGCGCGGCGCGCTTGCGGCGGCGCGGGGCGCCGGTGCCCGAACCGTGCTCGTGACGTGCAATTCGGCCGGCGCGTCGTTGCGCCGACCATCGGGCGCTGCGAAAGGACACGCCCGAGGCTCGGTCGACGTCGTCATCTCGCCGGCGCCGGGCCCGGAGGTCCTGGCCGGGTCGACACGGCTCAAGGCCGGAACCGCCACCAAGCTCGTCCTGAACACGCTCACGACCGCCAGCATGGCGCGTCTCGGCAAGGTGTACGGCAACCGCATGGTCGACGTCCAGCCGCGCTCGCGCAAGCTGCGCGCGCGAGCGGCACGGCTCGTGGCCGAGATCGGTGCCGTGTCGCCGGCGCGTGCGCGCCGGTTGCTGGGCGCGGCCGATGGACGCGTACCCGTCGCGATCGTGATGGCGCGCAGAGATCTGCCGGCCGATGCTGCTGCCCGCGCCTTGCGGGCAGCCGGGTCCCTGCGCTCGGTCATTGAACGCCGCAATGGCCCGGCTCGGTTCCCGCGGCGCTGACGCCAGGTCGGGCACCGCGTTTGCTCTTCCGAGTAGTGTGTTGCTGATCCGCTGTGCGTGGCATCCGCGATATCACGGCCGTCGCCGCCTGATCGGCGTCGCCTCATGGCGAGGATGGCGCGTGCAGTTCACTGACGGAATCTGCAAGAGATGTGCAAGACGCGTCATCGAGCCGACGGCCCCATCGCCCACGCCGCGGCGGCGCGGCGGCGACCGGGCGGCGGCGCTCTTCGTGGGCCTGCCGCTGACCACTTCACTCGTTCTCGCGGCGGCGCCCCTCTCCGAGTCACCGCTGCGTCCGAGCGCCTCCGCGTTGCCCGCTCCAACGACGACGGCCTCCGAGACACGCGCGCGGTCGGCCGGGATGGAGGCCGCCATCGTCGCGCCGGGGCTCGTGCCCGCCGCCGGCGGTGGCCGCAGCATCAGGATTGCGCGGACGCAGGGAGCGCTGGCGGCGCGCGCGATGGTCGTCGTCGCCAAAGGCGTCGAGCGCGTCAACATCCAGACACCGTAGGCCGGGTGAGACCGTCGCCCTTCTCCTGACCGGGCGCCCCGGCGTCGGCAAGACGACGGTGCTCCGAGCGGTCGCGGAAGGGCTGCCCCGCCGCCGTCTCGCCGGCTTCGTCACCGACGAGATCCGAGTGCGCGGCGAGCGCCGCGGCTTCGCCCTCGTGACGTTCGACGGCCGCCGATCGACACTCGCCCACGTCGAGCGCGACGGCCCGCCGCGCGTGGGCAAGTACGGGGTGGACGTCGCTACGCTCGAAGCGGTTGCGCGCTCGGCGCTCGCCCTTCGCCGGGGCGTCGGTCTCTATCTCGTCGACGAGATCGGCAAGATGGAATGCCAGTCGCCCGCATTCGTCGAGGCGACGCGCATCCTGCTCGACGCGGGGGCGCCGCTCGTGGCGACGGTCGGCCAGCGCGGTGGCGGATTCATCGCCGAGGTCAAGCGCCGCCCCGACGTGACGCTCTGGGAGATCACGCGCGCGAATCGCGACGCCATGCCGACCCGCGTGCGCGACTGGATCGAGCGCGCGCGCTGATCAGGCGTGCGACGGTCCGGCCGAATCCTCGAAGCGCACCGGCGTCTTGCCGCGCAGGTAGTCGAAGTCGCAGCCCTCGTTGGCCTGCAGCACGTGCTCGAGGAACAACCGCCCGTAGCCGCGCGAGAAATGCGGCGCCCGCGGTGTCCACGCGGCCTTGCGCCTGGCGAGCTCCTCGTCGCCGACACGCAGCGTGAGCGTGCGCCGCGACACGTCGAGCTCGATCTCGTCGCCGTCCCGCACGAGCGCCAGCGGTCCTCCCACCGCCGACTCCGGCGCCACGTGGAGGACCACCGTGCCGTACGACGTGCCGCTCATCCGCGCGTCCGAGATGCGCACCATGTCCTTTACGCCGCGCTGGAGCAGCCGTGCGGGCACCGGGGCGGCGCCCCACTCCGGCATCCCCGGCGCGCCCTTGGGGCCGACGTGCTTGAGCACGAGCACCGACGTTTCGTCGATCGCCACCGCCGGATCGTCGATTCGCGCGTGCAAGTCGGCGTGATCCTCGAACACGACGGCGCGTCCGCGATGCGTCAAGAGCTGCGGCGAGGCGGCCGAGACCTTGATGACGGCGCCGTCGGGGCAGAGGTTGCCGGTGAGGATCGCGAGCCCGCCCTCGGACGCCAGCGGCACGCCCAGCGGCCGGATGACGTCGTCGTTCCAGCAGCGCGCGTCACGCACGATCTCGGCGAGGCTCTTGCCGTTCACGGTCGGCACCTCTCCGTGCAGCAGCGGCAGCAGCTCTCGGAGCACGACCGGCAGCCCGCCCGCGTAGAAGAAGTCCTCCATGAGGTATTTCCCCGACGGCCGCACGTTCAGCAGGAAGGGCGTGCTGCGCGACAGCTCGTCGAACCGCTTCAGCGTCAGCGGCACGCCGGCGCGGCCCGCGATGGCGAGCAGGTGGATCACGGCGTTCGTCGAGCCGCCGACGGCCATCAGCGCGCGAATGGCGTTGTCGAACGCGCGCGTGGTGAGGATCTCCGATGGCTTCGGCCCGCCCGCGGTCGCCATCTCCACGGCGCGGCGGCCGGCCAGCTCGGCCTGCGCGAGCCGCCGCGAGTCGGGGGCGGGGATCGCGGCGTTTCCCGGCAGCGTCATGCCGAGCGCCTCCGCCATCGACGCCATCGTCGACGCGGTGCCCATGACCATGCAGTGGCCCGCGGAGCGCGACATGCACGATTCCGCCTCGCAGAGCTCCTCGTCGGTCATGCGACCCGCGCGGCGCTCCGCCCACAGTCGCCACAGATCGGTGCCCGAGCCCAGCTCCTCCTGCCGCCACTTGCCACGCAGCATCGGGCCGCCCGTGACCATGATGGCCGGCACATCCGCGGAGGCGGCTCCCATCAGCATCGCGGGCGTGGTCTTGTCGCAGCCGGAGAGCAGTACGACGGCGTCGAGCGGATACGCGCGCACGCACTCCTCGACGTCCATGGCCATGAGATTCCGAAACAGCATCGTCGTCGGCTTCATGAGGACTTCGCCGAGCGAGATCGTCGGAAACTCCAGCGGAAACCCGCCCGCCGACCACACGCCGCGCTTCACCGCCTCCGCGACCTGACGAAGATGGGCGTTACAGTTGGTCAGCTCCGACCACGAGTTCGCGATGCCTACGACGGGTCGTCCGTCGAACACCTGATCGCTGAAGCCTTCGGTCTTGAGCCACGACCGATTCGCGAAGCCGTCGAGATCCATGCGCCCGAACCAGTTGCGGCTTCGCAGGCGGTGTGTTGTCATGTGTCCCTCCGAAGCACCGATTATATCGACGGAGGACTGCATGGCCCGGCTGGAGGGAAAAGTCGCCATCGTCACCGGCGGCGGCAGCGGGATCGGACGCGGCATCGTCCTTGCGATGGCGAAGGAAGGCGCCGACATCGCCATCCCCGACATTCAGGTGCTGAACGCCGAGAAGACCGCCGAGGAAGTGAAGGCGCTCGGCCGCCGGGTGCTCGCCATGAAGTGTGATGTCACGAGCAGCGCCGACGTGAAGCTGATGGTCGACCGCACGCGCGACGTGCTGGGCCGCATCGACATTCTCGTGAACAACGCCGGCATGGCTGCGCCGCCGGGCATGCCGTTCACGAACAACACCGAGGACGATTGGGATCGCGCGTTTGCCGTCAACACGAAATCGGTCTTCCTGACGTCCAAGGCCGTGGCGCCGTATTTCTCGGAGCGCAAGGCCGGTCGCATCATCAACATCGCGTCGATTGCCGGACCGCTGGCCGCGGTGACGATGCCCGCGTACAGCGTCGCCAAGCAGGGCGTCATCACGTTCACGCGCGTGGTGGCCAAGGAGCTGGCGCCGCACCGGATCACCGTCAACGCCATCTGTCCGGGCGTTCTCTACACGGAGTTCTGGCAAAAGCTGGCGCAGCACATCGCCGACACGAATCCCGCGTTCAAGGGCATGAGCGCGCGCCAGGTCTTCGACAAGCGCGTGGCGGACATCGTGCCGATGAAGTGCGAGCAGACGCCGGAGGACATCGGCAATGCCGCGGTGTTCCTCGCCTCCGACGAAGCGCGCTACATCACCGGGCAGGCCCTGATGGTCGACGGTGGGTGTGTGATGTGGTAGTGCGAGCCGAAGCGCTTCGAGCGCTGAGGCGAGCCTGGGAATTCGGC
>Ga0070708_100001168_pt1 | contig 20219 bp, 23 predicted proteins | sample KBSK5503metaG_FD_65469 | JGI IMG/M metagenome (GOLD analysis project Ga0070708, IMG submission 65469) | Corn, switchgrass and miscanthus rhizosphere microbial communities from Kellogg Biological Station, Michigan, USA - KBS K5-50-3 metaG | ecosystem: Host-associated > Plants > Roots >... | reverse complement strand
TCTGGCTCCCGGAGTGCGCAGATCACCCGACGCAGTTCGCAGACACTCAGTCGGATGCCGCGCTCGTCTGCTGCGCTTTTTTTTCCTGCACGGTGGTCTGCGTTCGCAGCACCACCAGGATGGCATGAGCCAGCAACGCCAACGTCACAAAACGATACCATGCCCGAAAGCCCCGCACTTCATACTGATCCAGTCCCACTTCTCCTTTGGCCTCTTCTAAGCCTTCTTCGATCTTCCACCGACTGCCCGCTACCCGCACCAGATCAGCTAGCGTCGTCGTCGTCGGACCAGCGGCGCGATAGTACGCCCGCTTGCTTGGATCTGACACACTCCGCCGGATGAGCAGCCAGCGCGCCCGCTGGTTCACCGTCTCGGGCTGCTCTGGCAACTGCAGCCAGGCCCACTCATAGAGCCGGGGGCCTTTACTTCCTTCTCCCGCCGAAAGCACCACCCAGGCATCCGGTGGCAAGAGCGCGGCGAGCAGCCCGACCGGCTGTTGGCGTCCTTGCACCCACACCGGATGCGTCTCGGGAACCGCCACCACGTAGTTCTTCTGCTGCTCTTCCAGGAACAGCCGCAGATCGTCGTAGCCATAGACCGTATCGCCTGCCACCCACTGCGCCGGGACGCCGTGAGCGATGGCTCGCAACAGCATCCGTTTCGCCAACTCGCCTTTCGTGGCAAAGCTCACTTCAGCGGGAATACCCGCCTCCCGGCAGCGCACGCGATCCCCCATCCATTCTTCGGGCAGGTAGAGCGCGCGATCCAGAAACGCTGCCCCCTTGCTGCTGGCATACACGAGAAACACCCCAACCTGGCTGTTTTCCTTCCGGCCTGCTGTGCCACTGTACTGCCGCGCCACCCCCGCCGATTTCTTCCCTTTCTTCACAAAACCCGTTTCATCGACCACCAGGACCCCACTGTCCTCCCCCAGGTGCTCGATGACATACGCCTGCAGGTCATCACGCACTCCCTCTTCATCCCAATCGGCCTCTCCCAAGAGCCGTTGCACCCCGCGGGGACCTCGTTCGCCCAGTTCCTCGGCCAGTTGCCACCCATTCTTGCGTTCCACTGGGGCCAGTAAGCCTTGCAGAAAGCCGCCTGCCCGCTTGCGCGCCTCAGCGCGCCGAAAGCGCGGCCCAATGCGTGTATGCACTTGGGCAAGCTCCTCTGATGCCTGTTGAAGCAACTCTGCTTCGCTCTCCCTTTCGTCTCGCTCTGTTGTGTTCATCTGCTTCACCTCTCTGAAGCAGTCTATCACTTTTCCCTCCTAACTGTCACTGTAGTAAGCCTGTTATGAACGTCACAGACCAGAACCAGGGGGGTAAACATTACTCATGAGTGCGTATGACGACATTGCCGAGTGGTACGATCATTGGGTCGGCACACACTCGATGCGCGAGGATCCTTTCTTTCCGGCAGTCGAAGCGTTCATAGGCGAGGTTGCCGGACAGCGCATCGAGGAGACCGAGCCACGTGGGATCGAGTATCTCCAGGCCGAGCGCCTCGCCGTCGGGGCTGCGGGCGTCGGCCTGTTCGATAGCGTCGTGTGTTGTATGGCGTTGATGGATATCCCAGACCTTGCCCCGACACTGCACAGCGTCGCACGTATTCTAATGAGGAGGCAGTCCAATGGGCCCAACATGTACCTCTATGAGAAGGCGCGTGAAGCACATTGCCAAGACCTGCGACGCGAGGCGGAAAAGAGTTGCTTGCTCGCGCTTCTGCCAGGGCCTCGCCGGAGCATGAGCAGGCACATAGCCGGTAAGCTTAGCATACTGTTGCTGAAGCTAGGCGCATGGCTGCAGCGGTTCGAGCAATCACAACCCACGCTCAAGGATCATGTATGAGACGAATTGCAGAGAGATTGAGCCTAGTGACATGGTGAGTGCTAGGAAGGAGTAGAGTACCTATGGAAGCTCGCTTGCGCCAGTTGCTGACTGAACTCGAAGAAGCAGGACGGCGCCACGATGCCCAAGAACAAGAGCACAGCAGGAAGATGCTGAACCTGGAGCCGGAAACCGCCCAACTACTTAGCATCCTGGTGCGCAGCAGCCGACGAACATGGCTGCTGGAAATCGGCACCTCGAATGGATACAGTACCATCTGGTTGGCCTGGGCCACACGCCCGATGGGCGGTCATGTGACCAGTATCGAGCGCGAGGCACACAAACTGTCACTCGCTGACGGTAACCTGCGTCAAGCTGGTTTGCGCGAGGTGGTTGATCTCATCCATGGTGATGCTACCCAGGTCGTTGCCACGCTTGCCGGCCCGTTTGACTGCGTGTTCTTCGATGCCGACCGCAAGAGCGCATCCTCCCAACTCGCGCTCCTCTTGCCAAAATTGACCGCCGAAGTCTTCCTGCTTGCCGATAACGCCCTGTCGCATCCCCAGGAAATCGCAGCGTACCTGGCTGCGCTACAGACGCTGCCTCAGTTTGAGCATCTCGTCATTCCTATTGGGAAAGGCTTGAGCATCGCGTATAGGCAAGAGGACAACGAAGCTCTCCTTGGAGGGACGCAGTGATGAGTTCCATATTTTCGAGTCTTCCCCTGTGGAGGCCCTCTGGAACAAACTCGGCCTTACCTCTTCATTTTGGTCTCTTTCTTGATCGAGAACGTTGGTCAGAAATCGCTCTAGCAAGAGAGTACAAATGGAGGGAGAAGATCTGTTCCTAAGAGCAATAAGGAGATGCCATATGGGCCAGTCAATGGAGAACGTGCAAAAGAGCTATGACCAGGTCGCTGACGAGTACACGTCGCGCTTCTTTCACGAACTGGAGCACAAGCCCCTGGATCGTGTCCTGCTCGATCTTCTGGCTGAAAGGGTGCGCGGGCTGGGTCTGGTGGCTGACCTGGGATGTGGGCCAGGCCACGCGGCCCGCTATCTGCACGAACGTGGCGTGTCCGTACTGGGGATCGATCTGTCGCCGCGGATGGTCGAGCTAGCGCGCAAGCTCAATCCCGGCATCACCTTTGAGCAAGGGAATATGGCAGCACTCACTGTGGAGGATGAAGCCTGGGTCGGCATCGTGGCCTTCTACTCCATGATCCATTTCCCGCGTCCCCAGGCGGTCCCAGTCCTGCACGAGTTTCACCGCGTGCTGCGACCAAATGGGGTGCTCCTGCTTTCCTTCCATGCGGGTCATGAGGTGAGGCATGTGGAGGAATGGTGGGGCAAGACGGTCTCGCTGGAGGGAGTGTTCTTTGAGCGCGAGGAGATGGAGGGCTACTTGCGGGAAGCGGACTTTGCCATCGAAGTGAGTATGCAACGAGCACCTTATGTGGAGGTCGAAGTTCAGACCCAGCGTGTCTATATCCTGGCGCGCAAACTGTCTCAGATGTGAGGTAGAGCAAGGAGGAAGATATGCAAGGAACGACATCTGATGAGATTGCTGAATGGTATGATAAGCAAGTCCGCGCGGGTGGCTTCTTTGCGTATGTGCTGACGCTGAACACCTCTGCGAAGCAAAGCCAGGCCCATCGGATCTGGATGTATGCCGCGCAAGATGGCCGACCGATCTATGAAAAAGCTGGCTTCGTGCCGAAGAAGAGATCTACCCTTGAGATGGAACTGATCTGGTAAACGGATAGTGTAAAGCCGTCAGGGGTGTAAATGACGCCAAGAAGATGCTCATATGAGGCATACACAAAAAAAGAACAAGCCATTCTCTGGCGGGATGAAGAGCTTGGGGGTCTGGAAATCTTACGGGAGACCTATGTCACTCATTCCTTTGCTCCTCGAGCAACCATCTGGCCGCTTAGAAAGAGAAATGGCCTTCTACCGAATGCTCACTCATCTTGTCTCCGTCCACGCTGCTCATCCCCCAGCAACACCCCACAGGGAGAGTGCTCGGACATCCACTGTTAATAGCCAGGTCCTGCACAATTCCAGGGGAGATTCTTCGTATTCCTTGTAGAGCCATAGGTTCCCTCCTTTCCCTGAACTAAGTGTATCATACGTACGAGCATACAGCCACATCCTCTGAAAACGAGGAGTGGTTGCATTTGTCTGCCTGTCACGCTGGGCGTCTTGGAGATAATCGGACGCCCGTCGGTTCCGGTTCGAGTATTTATGCATCTTTCCAGTATTACTAGAACAAATGTTCTCTCACATTCGGGTCTCCTTCCAGTAATGCTCTCATGTTTCTGCATGCACATACACGTTCTCCAGTGATGCCTTGCTGATTGCTCCTCTGCCAACTCACGCAGCAAGAATGGCCTTCAGTTCGTACTTTTCTCTCATCACCCTGGAACAGATAGTCAACGTAGCCAGCACAGGCATCGAGTTTCGCTTCAATGGATATGAACTGGGGCACCCGCAATGTGACCAGCAGGCGGCTCTCCCGTTTCCAGTGCGGGTGCGTGAAGAACTTATGGTAAGGGGCGTATCTGCTCATCATATCCTCCACGAGACCGCGTGGTATAGATACTCACTCAATGGACCTGAAAGTGTCCCGGGTCCGAATGTTCCTTTTTGAAGGGGCAGTGAACGGTAGTGAACGGTTCGGAAAGCAAGTGTGCTTCCAGGCCGAAAGCAGAGGAACATTATGTGGTGAGTTTTTTTGCCAGTTAGCTCCATCTTTTTGCAGACAAGTGAGTACGAAGCAAGACTATGTAAAAGGGAAACTGCGGACATAATCCGCTGTTGTGTCTCGTAAAGTCGTACCCCCGCGAAAGTCTCACAATGTCGTACCGCTCAAACACTCGACAAGAGCTAGGCGTCGCTGCTCTTCAGGCGAGAAAGGGAAGGCCAGTTGATAGGCCGGAAGAGCCAGCATCCAAGCGAGATCACCCATCAAGTCGGCCTTGGTGAGGCCTCGAGCAGGGACCATTACGGGTTCAGTCGCACCTTCAGGCTGACAGACAAAGGCGACATGGACTGGATCGAAGGTAATCTCCATCGTTTGCCCGCGATAGCGATAGCCGAAGCGGTATTCGTAGGTCCCCAGATGAACAGTGCCATTATTGTTCACGCGGAACCAACATCCCTGAGCCACGTACTGGTAGACACGATCCAAGTCCAACAGCCCCTCTTCCCACTCGGGCCGATACACTCTTCCAGAGAAAACGGCCTTTGGATAGGCTTGCAGCGGAGCTTGCTGGTACAGAGCGCGAATGGGGAGGCAGTGATTGAGCACGGCGCGCCGTTCATCCAATCCTGCCCACAGCGTGCGCTGATTGGGCCAGGATTGCCCGACGAGCGCCTGGTTGGTCATGGTTTGATGGGTGCGCTCAATCGAGGCGTGATCGGTGGGCCTGCGAACGCCTGTGAAGACCACCTCGATATTCAAGGCCAGTAACCACAGGTGCAGGCGGGTGGGAAACGGAGAGGGAGTGGTGTTATCGAAGAACACGGTGTCATGATCGAGAGAAAGTCGAAGGGGTAACCCGTACGTCAAGAAGGCCCGTCGCAAGGTCACATAGTAATCGACGGCGGCAGGCTTGGGGGTGCTGACGCGCGGGCAGCTCTCCACCTTGAGCCGACTGACGACATCGATCACATTGATGAAGGAAACACTCCCTATGCCCTCGACACGCAGGGCACCCTGTGCGTCCATTTGCCACTCCTGGTGTGCTGCTTCTGGCACTTGTCGAGGGGGTTGGGGCAGTTCAGCATGCCTATGGTAGCGGCGTGTCAGTCCGGCGTGTTTGAGAAAGGCCGCCACCCGTGAGCGACTGGGCAAGGGCTGCTGCTTCCAGGTCGCATCGGCTCGCAGTGCGATCAGAATGGTATCGGGTCCCCAGCCAGGATGCGTCTCCCGCAGGTGACGAATCGCTGTCTGCAAGTCCAGCGAGACCGTGCCGAGCGGGCCAGTGGATGGTCGCCCCATCCGGTTCTTGAAGCCAGGTCGGCCCTGGTGCACAAAGATGCGCCGCCACTTGCGCACCGTCCAGACGGAGCAATCCAGTTTCGCGGCAATCTGGGCATCGGTTCGCCCAGCTGTCGCCTGCTTCCCGATCGTGACTCGCTCTTGTAAGGTCGTTTTCTGTCTAATCCGATGCATGATGTCTCCTCCAGTCGTGCAATACGCGCTTCTGGAAAGCATCATACGCTAGAGTGGAACGGCTGACATTGCGGCACGACTTTGCGAGACTTTCGCGGGGGTACGACTTTACGAGACACAACACCGCCTTATCGGCGCAGTCCGATTGATCAAGCCAGGAGCAAGGTGAGGTACGGTTAAGAACCAGGTAAACAGATCGTTGAAGTCGAGATCATCTCTCACGAAGCAACCTGATCTCTGTAGTTCTGGCTTTTTCCTGTTCAGTGATTCATCCGAGGCCGGATTCCCGCGCACGGAGCATGGCCTGAACGCGATCGGCGACCTGTAGCTTGCTGTAGATCTCGCTGATGTAATTCCGCACCGTTTTGGGGCTGAGTACCAGGCGTTCGGCAATGGCCGTGTTGGTGAGCCCCTGGGCGATGAGGGTGAGCACTTCCCGCTCCCGCTCACTCAGGTCGGAAAGCACGGCCGAATTGGCCGGTGCTGCGGGCGTATGGGCAAAATAATCGATCACGCGCTGGGCAACTCCAGGACTAAAGATTGCCTCACCGCTCGCCACCGCACGAATCGCGCGCAACGTCTCTGCTGGCTCGGCCCCTTTGAGCAGATAGCCACGCGCGCCCGCACGCATTGCCGCGAACACGGAGTCGTCGTCGAGCATGGTCACGATCAGAATCGCGGTATGTGGCTGCTGAGCGCGGATACGGGCCGTCGCTTCGATGCCATTCATGCCCGGCATGTTGATATCCATCAGCACGAGATCTGGTAGCAGCGCATCTGTCAATTGGATCGCTTCCTCGCCGGTCACCGCTTCTCCGACCACCGTGAAATCCGGCAGCGCCGTGAGCAGCGTGCGCATCCCGAAGCGAAAGATGGGATGATCATCGGCGATGAGGATACGAATTGGTTCAGCCGCTTGCTCCATTGCTTCTCTCTCCTTCCTCTGCGAGCGGCAGGTGAACCACCACCTGCGTCCCTCCCTCGGGTCTGGTAGCAATCACACAATTGCCTCCCAACTCCTCGGCACGCTCTTGCATCGAGCGCAGCCCAATCCCACGAGGCGGATCTCGTGGGAGGCCTCGCCCATCATCACTGATCTCAATGACCAGGTCGGCCTCCCGTCTCACCTGTATCGTGCAGTTGTTCGCCTGGGCGTGGCGCACCACGTTCGTGAGTGCTTCGACGCCGATGCGATAGGCCGCCACTTCCACCGCTGCCGGCAGCGGATCCACCGTTTGCTGAGCCTCTACGTCTACTTGTAAGCCTCCCTGCGTCGAGCGTGCTGCCTGGTTGCGCAGTGCCCCGACCAGGCCCAGATCATCGAGAGCTGGTGGGCGCAACTCATAGACCAGGCGGCGAATATCCGCGACCGCACCTTGCACATGCGTGGCTAACTCCTGCAACAAGGTATCGGTGGTCGTGGGATCATGCGGCAGATATTGCCGGGCAGCCGCCAGGGTGAGCGTGAGGCTGGCCAGCATCGGTCCCAATCCATCATGTAAATCCCGCCGCAAGCGTCTTCGCTCCTCCTCGCGGGCCACCACAAGGCGCTCGCGGGAACGACGCAAATCGCTGGTTAGCCGCACCGCATGAACAATGACTCCCGCATGTCGCGCCAGATCCTCCAGCAATTGCCGATCTGAACGCGTCAACTGCGCTTCTCCCGGGCGGGGAGCCAGCACGAACTGACCGACTGTCTCCCCCTGGTAGACGAGCGGTAGTCGCGACATCTGGGCATGTGGGGTGGGATTGCCATAGATTGCCACCAGCCGTTCCTCCGAGACGGGGGAGGCATCGCTTTGGATCAGCGTAACGGCGACATACGGCAACTTGAGGGTAGTGGCAATGGTCTTGACGAGCGCCGGTAGTATCTCTTCAGGTGGCAAAGCCCGCGCGAGTTGCTGATCCAGTCGTGCGAGGATCTGGTAGGGAGCATCACGCTCCCCGTACATCAGCCGATTGGCCGCCCGTTGCAGCAGACCACGCAGCGGTTGGAAGGCAATCGCCACGAGAGCGGTGGCAATGAGCGAGAACGCCGGATTATTCGGGATTCGGAACAACGTCCCGAAATAGCCGACGATCAGGACATAGAGACCAATGACACTCGCCGTCAACAGACCATAGACCAGCGTACGATTGATGAGACGATCGATGTCCCACAGCCGGTAGCGCAGCAGCGCGATGCCAATGCAAAACGGTACGGGCAGATACCAGAAGCGGTACAGAGGCAAGACGACAATCAGCAAAAACGAGTTGGGTGTATTGATCAGGTAGGCGCCGGGCTGATTGAGTGAGGGAACGAACGTCATATAGAGGGTGAGGCAGAGCGGCCACAATAGGACCGGCATGAAGCCATAGAACAGCCACTTGATCTGCTGGCGCTGGATCGGCGAGGCCACGCGCAGGTAGCGGTAGAGTTGCGTACAGGCCGATCCTCCAAACACGACGAAAAGCCAGCCAGCCTCAAGCAGCGGTGGCCAGTTGCCGATGCCGAAGGGCGAGCCGGGTGAGGCCGAGGCTAACCAGAAGAAGGTATTCACGATCCAGAGACTGAGCAGCGCCCAGGACCAGCGTGGGACGAGGCGCCCGTCGGGGAAGGTGAAGAAGAAAAAGGCCAGGCACGGGTAGTAGAGGATTGACGGGGGTGTACTCACGAGGTTCAAAAAGGCGATCTCAGGGGTGGAGGACGTGTTCTGGAGCACACCAATATGGGCGAATGAGAGGCCCAGGCACCCGAAGTTGATCAGGAGAAATGAGACAAAGAGGCCCATCCAGGTATTGCCCCTGCGCCAGACGATCACCGCGCCAATCAGCAGGAAGGACAATGTGGCCAGCAGATCCCAGAAAATGACATAGAAGGCGTAGGTCTTCAGGGAAAAACCTGCACGCTGAAGTGTGGACAGCGTGTGCATGTTCAATTGATCGGTGATCAGGCAACTGGTGACCGGCCCGGAGCAGACAGTAAAGAGCGCGTGATAGTATGCCGGAAGGCTCACGATGAGTATTGCCAGATCACTCAGCACGAGTACCAGCCAGAGCGCCTGCAAGAGCCGCAGCCGCAGTCCGCGCAGTTGCACCTCACCTCTGCTGGCTCCCATCGAGGTCAGAGGGGTTGGTGATGTGATGGGGGACTGTGACATACGCCCACCTTTCTTTTTACTGCAACAACAGATTACACGTGCAGAAGCGCTAGCAAATCCTGTCAAACCACAAGATGTGACGCCCGTTGCTGGAGCGTCATCGGTAAGCCGTTCCGGGGACGAATTGTCAGCACGACCTCAGGCTCGACCTTGTGGTCAGAAACCAGTCGTAATCTGTACCGCTGCGCAACGGTAGCCAGAATAAGCTGAGCCTCCATCAAAGCGAACAGGTTCCCGATGCACTGGCGTGGTCCACCGCCAAAAGGAAAGTAGGCGAAATGGGGACGACCGGCAGCGCGCTCAGGGTGAAAGCGTTCCGGGTCGAACACGTCGGGATGCTCCCAGAATGCTGGGTGCCGATGCGTCGTGTACGGGCACAGCAGAATCGTGCTCTTGGCAGGAAGAGCATAGCCTCCAATTTCGTCATCGGCCAGCGCCTTGCGGCTCAGGCTAAACGTCGACGGGTAGAGTCGCAGCGTTTCCTCCAGGATCATGCGTGTGTAGGGTAACCTGGGAAGATGTTCCGCTGTGGGCAGCTGTCCTGCCAGCACGTCGTCCAGCTCTGTATGCAGGCGGTCCTCGACCTTGGGGTGCTGAGAAAGTAGATACCATGTCCATATCAGTGCCGTTGCCGTCGTTTCATGACCCGCCAGCAACAGCGTCATCACTTCGTCACGCACCTGCCGGTCAGTCATCCCTTCTCCTGTCTCCTCATCGCGCGTCTGTAGGAGCATCGAGAGCAGATCACCTGTTTCTATGTTCTGCTTGCGGTGCTCGCGTATGATGCCCTCGATCACCGTATCGAGCACGCGAATAGTGGCTTGCAGGCGCCGGTTCCGCGGCGTAGGCACACCCAGGGGCGGGAATGGCGCATAGAGATACTGCATGAGCAAGGTTCGATAGGTCGCAAAGGCTTGACCGAGGAGGTTCATCTCATCGCTCAGGTCACGGCTCAAAAGCGTCAGGCCAACGTTGCGCAGGGTCAGTCGCATCATCTCTTGCGCAACATCCAAGACCTCACCGTGTTGCGTGATGCCCTGCCAGCGCTCAAGCATGGCACAGGTGGTATCCGTCATGACGGGGCTCAAGGCGCTGAGCCGTTTGCGGTGGAAGGCGGGTTGCATGAGGCGGCGCTGCCGGAGCCACGAAGCTCCCTCGTTGGTCAGCAACCCTTCACCCAGCAATGCTTTGAGGACTGTGAGGGCATACACCTCTTTGCTGTAATGGTGATGGTGGCTCTGGAGGATGTGTTTGACTCCATCGGGGTGATTGAGAAGATAGCCTTCCTGGTTCAGAAGGCTGATCCGCACCACGTCCCCGTAGTGCTGCGTTAAGCTGGTCATAAATCCTGGCAGGTTGCCCCGAATCGTCGGAAGATTTCTCAGAAGGAAAAGGACGGATGGACCTGGTGCCCTCATTGCATGAGGTAATGTCCTCACCTCACCATCGTTCGTCGTTGTTTCGGGCATCTTTCATCTCCTTCCACCAGATACTCCCATCTGGAGAAAGTTCTCGACCATGCATAAGAGTAGAATAACGCAACACTATTCCCCTGTCCAGTATCCTCGAACCACTCGCTTTGTCGCTTCTCTTTCTTCTTTGGCTGAAGCAACCAGAGCGAGACGTGCGCTGGTTGCATCGTCTCCTGCACCACGACTACCAATTCCTCCCTCAATTGATCCAAATCCACCTCATTGCGCAGGGTCGTGCTGAAAGCAGCCAGCGTACGCGCTGCATCATATTTGCGTCGATAGAAGCGCCGGTCGATGATCCCCTGGATACGTCTGCGCAAGGGCTGGAAGAGGGCCGCTATCGCTAGTGTGGAGGCTACGACGATGAGGGGCTGCTCAGAGATGGTTCCTGTCACCAGACGCACGAGCGACTGGAGGCCGATGACCAGGCCGAAGTAGACCAGCGCCAGCATCGCAGTGAGCGAGCCATACACCAGCGTGCGATTGATGATGATATCGATGTCCCACAGGTGGTAGCGGAAAATAGCGACTCCGATGGCCAGGGGGATCGGCACAAAGAGCAAGACGGTGAAGGTGCCATTGAGCAGTTGGTACCATGAGTCAGGCGCCTTCAGCGGAGCAACCAGCCCGCCCAGGACACTGCTGCCAATCTCCAGGGCGAGGCCAATGAAAAAAGCATAGATGCACCACTTCACCTGCTGGCGCTGCGCTGCATCGTAGAGGCGCACATAGCGATAGACCTGTACTCCAAACGTACTCCCATATGTCGCGAGTACCACCAGCAGCAAGAAGTTTACCAGAACAGGAACGACATAAGCTGCCAGCCAGAAAAAGCCCAGCTGAACTATCCAAAGCAACACGATCACCCATGACCAGCGGGGCGCGAAGCGTCCTGTGGGAAACGTCACCAGGAACGTTCCAAGTGCTGGCCACTGGATGAGATTCAAAAGCAAGAGGAGGAATGCAAGGAGCAAGGGGGCATGTGCATTGGGCGGAAGAAAGGTTCCCTGGAGCGTATCTGCGATGCCAGATGAGCCGTTTATGATGAGCACGAGCGAGAAGAGCAGCCCCATCCATTCCTGAGATTTGCGCCAGAAGATCAGAAGCCCAACGATCCAGAACAGCAGCGACGCGGCGACATCGAGAGAGACAAAGAAGGCAGCGTAGGCCGCGACGGGCAGATGCAGGCGCGCCAGCGCCACCATGTTGGCTGGCGTGGGTTGCCAGCCACATTGAGCTGCGGGGAGCGTACACACGGCCCGCAGGATGGTGTAGTAGGCAGGAATGCTCGCCACAAAATTCCCAGCCAGCAAAAGCGCCACCACTATCCATGCCCACCGCGCAATCCCGAGCCAGTTCATGCGAGGGCGCCTGCCCGGTTCGCGCGCAGCAGAGGAAGCAGGCTGGGTGACTGATCTCTGAGGTGCCATCATCGCTCGTTTCCTTTCAAGAGTGAAGCCCTTCCTCCACTGCCACTCAGCGTTTGCGCGCCTCACCATGGCACAGACCTTGTCCCGCGTCTACCCGTGCTGATTGCCAAAAAGCTTCACTCGCCTCTACTGGCTTCATCATGCTCCATGGTCTTGCCGAACCAACACCTCCATATGCGCCGCCTCACGCACAGACCAGGGGGGCAGATCCCAGGCATCGTTCGGGGTAGTGAGCACGGCGCGCGCAGCCGCCGCACAGCCGACAGTTACCAGCGCATAGGCGAGGATATCCACCAGCCGGTTGCCTACGACAAAGGAGACCGGATGCAGGACAATGCCGATCACCACCGCTGCTGCGGCCCACAGAGGCACTACCCGCGCCCGCGCGAGCCCGATTCCGAGCAGCAGGGTCCCAAGCTCATGCCCAACCAGGAAGACGGTGAAGAGCGTATTCACGGCAAAGTTCCCGTTCAGTTGCTCCCAGAGTGCCGCGAACTGCGCCTGGTTGGCCCCGAGGCGCGCCATTTCGTAGGTCACCGCGTCGCTCGTCACCAACATGGGCACCATCGCCCACCCGACCAGGGCAAGACTGCCGCCGAGCAGGGCAAGCACGGGGGCACGGCGCACCACCAGTCGCGTCAAGCCCACGATTGCAAACGGTAAAAAGAGTGTGGCAATGACGCCAGCTGTGAGTTCGACGCGTGCCATGGAGGGGTTAGCCGCCATAGCTGCAATGGCAGCCTGAGCGCCCGACGAGGACGCGAGCGGGATAGTGGCGCGGACAACCCCCACAGCGAGCGGTCCCAGCACGATGCTGATGGCGAAAGCTCCGCGTCGCAGGGTACGCAGATCGCGTGGGCGTCTTTCATCAGGGGACTGCGGGCCTTTCGCGGTCGCCGCTTGCTGCGCCATCGGTCTGGCTGATTCGATTCGATCTGCCATGATTGTTCCTCCCTACGCGTAGGCAGCCCGTGCAGACGGCAAGACCGCCAAGACGATGATGAGCACCGAGAACGCGACCGTTACGCCTGCGCCGACGGTAGCAATGGGATTCGGCTGAACGAACAGACCAGGAGCCGCCGAAAGCGCGTTCAATGCCGAGAGGATGAGAGCCAGGATCATCCCCCAACGTTTTGCTTTCCACAGCCCATAGACAGCAATCAGGCCAATGATCCCCGCAACGACCGAGAGCACTATCACGGGCAGCGGCACACCACCCAGGAGAGGGGTTGCTAAACTGAGGAGGCTGACCAGCCCCAGCAGGATAGCAGCGGTGGTGAGAACACCAGGACGAGAGATTTTCATAGCATTGCTCCTTTTTCTTGTTGCTTGTTCTGCCCCGAGGCAGTCGATGTGATGAACCTACCTCCAGTATGCCAGCGAGAAGGCTGGGTGTCAGGGGAGCAGCGTCCTGATTGCTGTCCCCTTTTTGCGGGACAATATGTCCCCCGACCGGGACAAGCTATCCCATCGAAAAAGGGACAGCAATCAGGACGCTGCTGCCTCCCTCTTCAGGACAAAGATCAGGTATGCTGAATGCGTCTTCCCCGACCGGGTTGGCACATCCTGGTCGTTGGTACATTGTAGGAGCGTTCATCGTCTGGCAGTGAGCTGGAGCAGAGCTTTTGCTCTCATTACCAGATCCTATTCTTGTCAGAGAAAAGCGACAAAGCTTGTGAGAAAAGATACTTCACGCTGCGTGAGAAGAAGCCTTAGAGAAAAGACCAGTGAGGTTCGTTATGTTCATTCTGAAGACGAGGTATCTGGTCTTACGCGAAATGAGACATTCTGACGTGGAGAGCTTACACGTGATCTTCTCCGATCCTCTCACCATGCGCTTCTGGCCGGTGTTTGAGCGAAGCAGGACCGAGTAGTGGGTGGAAGTGAGCCTGCGCAGCTATGCCCAGCACGGGTTCGGGCTGTGGGCACTCCCGCTCAAAGGAAGCGAGGAAGTCATATACGAATGCTGGTTTCTCGTCCAGGAGGCTTAGGGCGTCGCAGAAACCGGGATCGGATGGCATGTGCGCCGCGATCTGTGGGGAAAGGGAATCGCGACGGAGGCTGTACAGGCCTGCGGCTACGCGTTCGACCGACTTGACCTGGACCGGCTCATCGCGCTGATCCACTCTGAGAACATCGCCTCGCGCCGCCTGGCCGAGAAGAACGGCATGACGCTGATGAAGCTGATCCAACATCGTATGGGGACCAGGTGTCTCTATGTCATAGAGCGCAAGCGACGTATACCCTCTACTGAAGAACATGCCAAGCAGCCATACCTATGAGGAGATCTGCAATGATGGATCGACAAGACAATCGCCTTGAGCTCGAGCTGTATCTCCAGGGAGCGCTCGATTCTGAGCAGGAATATGAGATAGGTCACGAGGACGTGGTGATCGACATGCCTCAGGCAGGCGAGCGCGTCCATGGCCGTGACAACTTGGCTCATGAAAATGAAGTGAGAAAGCTGTGGGCAACGTGTGGGTCTTCTTCATGGTGCAAGAGAGCACGAACAGGTACACGTTCAGCAACGGTAATACACCGCAGGCGTGAGAGGTTTTCTTGTGGCGACCTTTCTCTGTTCTGCAAAATCAGGACAGACGTCGGGACAAAATCGGGACTATAGCCTCATGACAGTGGGACGCCGTGTCGACTACACTTCAAAAGAGAAAACATCAAGTTGTCGTGCAGAATGCAGATCGCTCTCTTGAGAGGAAATCAGGGAGACAGATGATGAAGATGCTCTTCTTCTCGGCTTTTGGACTTAGCCTCGCCCTGTGGGCAGTCCCTGGAGCCGTGACGACCGGCGCCTTGCTCTCGAGGCTCGAGTCCCTCTACGATCATGTTCTGGCTCGGGGTCGCTGGTATGACATTGCCGGGGAGCGGTTCGAGCATACAGGCGCTCGGCATGGGTGTCTTTTTCACAGGGTTTCTGCTGGCCGCTGTGGTGTGGGGACTGTTCCTGTCAGGCGTGGTGCTGGTTGGACGCCGGTTCGTCTGCCAGCAACTCTTCCGCCGGATGAATAGTGGGTGCGGCCTGGTGCTTGGCTACTTTGGCCTCAGTGTGTTGAGCGGCCTGCTCGCACTGCTCCGGGCATATTGGATGGGTCAGTTAGGGCTCAGCCAGGGGGGCAGGCACCTGCGAGGGAGAACGTATTTCCTGTTGGTGCAGGAGAGAAGGAGGACCATCCATGGAAGACGAAACGCGCAGCAGCGAGCTCTGGCATCTCCTCAAGGGAATACTTGCCAAGGCACGTGAGCAGCGATTGGCCTACTTGCTCTTTCAGTGTGGTCTGGGTCCAAGGGAGATTTGCAAGTGTGCTCACAGAAGTGGAGTTCTGGGCCTGAAATCTCTCGTCTGCGGCGCACCATCATGGAGCGGATAATAGGCCACGTGGATTTCCTGCGATGGCGGCTCAGCTAACAATGTTCTGCTCATGCTGGTCAAGATGGCTCACTGCTGATAGTAGCCCTGCCGATGAAAGGCGTGGTGTTTCATGATCTACTATCGAGTTGCCTTACGGGGCAGTCAATCAACGACCTGGCGCTGGAAGTCAAGCCCATTCACCTCGCTTGATGGCGTGCTGGGGGTGTTGAAGTTATATCATTGTATGCCCAGGGAACACATGCGCATAATTCTGTCTACCTCGCCCGAGCAGATGGACGCGATGCTCCGGCGAGAAAATCAGGGATTGCTTTCCACCGCTATTACCCTCGATCAGCTCTGGGACAGATATCGCGTCAGCTGGATCGAGGTGAGGCGCCTGGAGATGGAACTGGGTACAGGAGGAGATCATGATTGTCCGTACATTTGGAGCCTGTCCTCAGGATCGCATGTACTCGCCTGGATGAAGCTGCGAACCTCGCGAGAGCAGGGTGCATTGGAGTCAAAAGCAATTCCTGGTTCCTTCCTTATTTAGCTGGAATTTTGCACGTAAAAAACCATCACTGCTGGCGTCTAACCAGAAAAAAGATTAGAAAGTAATATCCAATGAAGATACTTTTCTTAACGACTAGCCATAATAGCTTAAGTCAGCGGGCGTTTGTGGAGTTGGTTGATCGCGGGCATCGGGTAATCGTGGTGATTGCCTCAAGTGAAGATGTGATGCTGCGAGCGGTCGAACGTGAACACCCAGATCTGATCGTGGCTCCTATGTTGAAAACAGTGATTCCTGCCTCCATCTGGCAACACTATACGTGCCTCATCGTCCATCCTGGGATTAAAGGAGACCGTGGGCCATCGTCATTGGACTGGGCTCTTCTCAATGGGTACGAGGAATGGGGCGTCACTCTGCTACAAGCTGACGCTGATATGGATGCTGGAGCGATCTGGGCTTCGCGTACCTTTGCCATGCGGGATGTGAGCAAGAGCCATCTCTACCGGCACGAGGTTACGGAAGCAGCCATCCAAACACTCCTAGAGGCCATAGACAAATTCGAGAGCAAGACCTTTGTGCCAGAACCCCTGGATTATAGCAGGCACGATGTCAAAGGCCGTTGGCAAGCCCCTATGAAGCAAGCTGATCGGGCCATTGATTGGCAAGAATCGACTGCATCTATCCTCAAAAAGATTCGCTGTGCGGATAGCTTTCCAGGCGTCTTCGATACAGTGCTGGGCATGCCGTGCTACCTGTATGGCGCTCATGAAGACGATGTGCTCAGAGGGACACCGGGTAAAATCATTGGCACGCGCCATGGAGCGATCTGCCGAGCAACGGGTGACGGCTCCATTTGGATCACACATCTGAAGCAAAAAGGCCTCGATGGAGAGCCGTCTTTCAAGTTGCCAGCAATGCATGTGCTTGGCGACCGCCTGATCCATGTTCCAGAAATCCCTGTCGCGATAGATTTTCTCTATCATGGACGAACCTATCGTGAGATCTGGTACGAGGAAAGACAGAAGGTTGGGTACCTGCATTTTGCGTTTTACAACGGAGCCATGAGCACCGTGCAATGTCAACGACTGCGAGAAGCGTTCCTGCGCATTCGCCGAAGACCAACAAAAGTGATTGTGCTGATGGGTGGGACTGACTTCTGGTCAAATGGGATTCATCTGAACATGATCGAAGCGGCAGATGACCCGGCGTACGAATCCTGGCGCAACATCCAGGCCATGAATGACCTGGTTCGGGACATCATCACGACCGACTCCCACCTGATGATCGCTGCCCTGCAAGGGAATGCAGCAGCAGGGGGTGTGATGCTGGCACTGGCGGCAGATTGTGTCTATGCTAGGCAAGGCATTGTGCTTAATCCACACTATAAAGGTATGGGCAATCTCTACGGGTCGGAATACTGGACCTATCTCTTACCGGAGCGGGTCGGAGAAGCAAAAACGCGAGAACTGACTGAAGCGCTCCTGCCGATCAGCACCAGCACTGCGCAGCGGATCGGGTTGCTTGATGATGCCTTTGGGGAGGATGCAGCCAGCTTTCATGAGTGCATCAAGCAGCGTGCAGAAGAGCTTGCCAGCAGCACCTGCTACGAACACCTATTGGGGGAAAAGTGTCAACGTCGCAATCAAGATGAAGCAAGAAAGCCGTTACAAGCCTATCGGGAAGAAGAATTGCAGCAGATGTGGCTGAATTTCTTTGGAGCAGATCAAAGCTATCACCTGGCTCGCAAGCACTTCGTGTACAAAGGGATTCTGCCTTCTCGCGAGTGGGGTGATGTAAGCTTCAAGTGCAGGAACAGCAGCCTGGCTGAGATTCTGGATGGGCGGGATATGAGTGAGGAGATCAAAGAACGCGTACGTGCCGACGTGAGCAGCTTTGTGGAGAAACAGGGACAGGCTCCTGGGCTGGCAATTGTGCGCGTCGAGGGTGACGTGGGTTCTGGGGTGTATAGCAAAGCGATTCTGCGCATGGCAGAGGAAGTGGGCATCAATGTTCGCCTCGAACACCTACCGATCCATACGTCAGGCGATGAAGTGCGGGCGCTGCTGGTACAGTTGAACCATGATCGAGCCCTACATGGTATGCTTGTGCAGATGCCGCTTCCGGCACATCTCTCGCACACGATAGTGGCTGCTACGATTGCTCCTAGCAAGGATATCGATGGCATCAGTCCACAGAGCGCTGCGAATCTCTTGCTTGGTCTGCCCGGTTTCCTACCTTCGACGGCAGCAGCAGTGATGGAGATACTTGAGCGAACTCAGACACCGCTTGAAGGAAGGCATGTGGTGGTCATCAGTCGTAGTAATGTGGTGGGGAAGCCATTGGCGCTGCTGCTGTTGCAGAAACACGCGACGGTGACGATGTGCCATTCGCGCACGGCGAATCTAGCAGAGCTGACACGACAGGCGGATGTGCTGGTAGCGGCTGCTGGCAGACCTGGGATGGTGACGGCTGAGATGGTCAAGCCCGGAGCGACTGTGATCGATGTGGGCATCAATATACTTCCCGATGGCAACATGGTGGGCGATGTTGATTTTGCCTCCGTGCGTGAAGTTGCCGGGGCGATCACACCTGTCCCTGGCGGTGTCGGGCCGCTTACGAATGTGATGCTGCTCAAGCAATGCGTGCAGGCGGCGTGGCAGCAGGCAGGCGAGAAGAGGGATGTGAAAACCGCTGCCTAACGATGACAGATACAAGCCAGCCATTGAAGGACCTTCACACCTTTTGTGTGGTTGGAGTAGTGCTGCCATTTTCCGTTCCCTGTCCAGGTGTTACCCGTTGTTGTACCACTCTCCTGTGCTATGCTTGTTGTGTGCCTAGGAGACCAAAAGCGCATCATGGGCCAACTGCGTCCTTCCCTGCACCTGGAGACACGGAGCAAAGAAGTTGCGAGCAAAAGTCGAGGTGTCGATGGGGACGAAGTGTCATTGCAAGCTCTCTTGCTGCCAGGACGTCATCGCGCCTCTGTCTTAAGAACAGAACCTGTATTGTTACGTATCTTGCTGTCCACGTTGCTTGGGGATAAGAAGCAGAATGCGACGGATCGTTTCATGAGAGACACCATACGCTGCTGCCACGGTACTGAGCGGTTCTTTCATCTCTACCACACGATGCACCACGGTCGGCCATTGGGAAGTTGGAATACCGTATGTCGGGTGTTTTGGCCCAGGTCGGCGTTTGCCAACCATCGGAGGAGGACTGGCATCATGTGCATTATCGTGAGCGAGCAAGTCTTGGACCTTGAGATACAGTTGGCCAACAGGAGCAAGGAAGAGGTATAAAATTGGTGACAGAGTAGCCGACACCCGTCGGTTCCGGTCGGTTCCGCGATCGTTCCCAGGATTCCTCTTGGGTCCTGGGAACATCTTGTTCGTCTTCCTTTTCGCTCAGGTAGGAGCCGAGGCGAGGCTCCTCTTCCTACAGAAATGATCTCACCGCACTCAAGAGTCAAACAGACCCTGTACTGGCTACTTAAAGCTTATTCGGAAACCTGTAGGGAACAAAAGCGATCACAGTGTTGAAAGCAGATGAGACCACAAGCCAGATGCAAAAAGGCTTTATAGGTCGAATCCCGCTTCTCCCAACGCACCAACAAGCGTCGCGAGCGATTCAGCCAGGAGTGCAAGCGCTCCACCACCCAACGACGAGGCTGCTTCGTGGACTCCAAACTGCTGCTGGTCTCCTCCTCTGGCTCCAACGTTGGCTTGGCATGCGCCCGGTTGCGAAGATTGGGACGAATATGCGGCTCATACTGATGCGTCCGCAGCGTCTCATAGACGGCATCGTAATCATAGCCAGCGTCCAGGCACATGTGCTGCGGCTCCTCCTCTGTGGGCGTAGGGCGCGTGATCATGATGTGATCCAAGGTGGCTTCGACCAACTTCATGTCATTGCGGTTGGCACCGTCAACGACCACTGCCAGAGGCATTCCTCGTCCATCACTCAACTGGCTGCGCTTGGTCCCCCGCTTGCCGCAATCGGTGGGATTGGCGCCGGTTGCGGCTCCCCCGAAAGGAGCCTTCGTCATTACCCCATCCATGCTTTGCCATTCCCAGGCAATCCCCTCTCATTCGTCATATTCCTGTAATCCCGCTTGCCACATGCGATCAAAGACGCCTTGCTGCTCCCACAGCCGAAAGCGATCATAGACCGTCGTGCAGGCTCCCAGTTCCCGTGGCAACGCATTCCATTGGATGCCGGTGCGCAGCACATACAGGATGGCCGACAACATCTGCCGATCCTCTTCGGCGGGTCGGCCTCCTTTCAGATGAGGGGG
>Ga0070708_100001167_pt1 | contig 20229 bp, 19 predicted proteins | sample KBSK5503metaG_FD_65469 | JGI IMG/M metagenome (GOLD analysis project Ga0070708, IMG submission 65469) | Corn, switchgrass and miscanthus rhizosphere microbial communities from Kellogg Biological Station, Michigan, USA - KBS K5-50-3 metaG | ecosystem: Host-associated > Plants > Roots >... | reverse complement strand
CCCGTGAGCGCCAGCGGCGCATAAGGCTTTAGACCCGCGACCGGCTTGGTTGTGGAACCCTGGAAGAACAGTGGAACGATTTCCACGAGCCCGCCGACGCTGACGACGAGGAGCACGAGGATGATGAGCCACGGGACGTGCTGCTCGATGTGTGCTTGGTTGAGTTTCATGGCAAGTCCTACGCGGTTGCCGGCACGCCGGTCGGAATGGGCGCCTCATAAGCTTTGCTGCCCGCGATCGTGCGCACGGTGTTGTACGCCATGACGAGCATCCCGCTGAGGAAGAGAACGCCCCCCAGCAGGCGGATCGCGTAGAACGGATAGGTCGCCTTGACGCTTTCGACGAACGCATAGGTGAGCGTGCCGTCGGCGTTGGTTGCGCGCCACATGAGGCCCTGCATGACGCCGGCAATCCACATCGCCGCGATGTATACGACCACGCCGATCGTGGCGATCCAGAAATGCGCGGTGATGAGCCGCACCGACCACATTTCCACTTTGCCGAACATACGCGGGATGAGGTAATACATCGCGCCGATCGAGATGAACGCGACCCAGCCCAGCGCGCCCGAGTGCACATGGCCGATCGTCCAGTCGGTGTAATGCGAAAGCGCGTTGACGGTCTTGATCGACATCATCGGGCCCTCGAACGTGCTCATGCCGTAGAAAGACAGCGACACGATCATGAACTTGAGGACCGGGTCTTCGCGCAACTTGTGCCACGCACCCGACAGCGTCATGATGCCGTTGATCATGCCGCCCCACGACGGCGCCAGCAGGATGAGCGAAAACACCATCCCGAGCGACTGAGTCCAGTCCGGCAGCGCCGTGTAGTGCAGGTGGTGCGGGCCCGCCCACATGTAGGTGAAGATCAACGCCCAGAAGTGGACGACCGAGAGCCGGTACGAATAGATCGGGCGGCCGGCTTGCTTCGGCACGAAGTAGTACATGATCCCGAGGAAGCCCGCTGTCAGGAAAAAGCCGACGGCGTTGTGGCCATACCACCACTGCACCATCGCGTCCTGCGTACCGGCGTAGGCCGAATACGACTTCCAGCCCAGGAACGAGACCGGGAGTTCCGCGCTATTGACGACGTGCAGCAGCGCGACCGTCAGGATGAATGCGCCGAAGAACCAGTTCGCCACGTAGATGTGCGGCGTCTTGCGCTTGGCGATCGTGCCGAAGAACACGATCGCGTAGGAAACCCAGACGAGCGTGATCAGGATGTCGATCGGCCACTCCAGCTCGGCGTATTCCTTGCTGGTCGTGATGCCGAGCGGCAGCGTGATCGCCGCCAGCACGATGACCGCGTTCCAGCCCCAGAACGTGAACGCAGCGAGGCCATCGCCGAAAAGACGCGCCTGGCACGTGCGCTGCACGCAGTAGTAGGACGTCGCGAAGAGCGCGCAGCCGCCGAAGGCGAAGATCACGGCGTTCGTGTGCAGCGGCCGCAGCCGGCCGTAGCTGAGCCAGGGAATGTCGAAATTGAGCTGCGGCCACAGGAGCTGCGCGGCGATGATCACGCCGACCAGCATGCCGACGATGCCCCAGACGACGGTCATCAGCGCGAACTGCCGCACGACCTTGTAGTTGAATGTTTCCGCTGTGTTCGCCGCAGTGTTAGTGATGGCCATGCTCGATGTCTCCGCGCGTTGCGCACCGACCCATTCGAGGTCGTGGCATCAAAGTTCGGCCATGGTACGGTCCGCCCTCCGGCGCGGCCTTGACGGCGATCAAAGGAGAGGTTCGGCCCGCCTCGCTGGCTGCACCTCGCCGTCGTCGTCGGAAAGGATCCGGTGGGCCGGCCCTTCCAGATCGTCGAATTGGCCGTTGCGCACGCTCCACCAGAAGATGGCGCCGAACAAAAGCGCCAGCACGACCGACATCGGAATGAGGAGCATCAGGATTTCCATGGAATTGCGTCCCGCTACGCCGCCGGCACGGGCCGCGCTGGCCCGGTTGCTGGATCGGCGTCCGCTGCGCGCCGCCGCACAAGGCGCAGCGCATTCGTGACGACGACGAGTGACGACAGCGACATGCCCACGGCCGCGACCAGCGGCGTCACGAAACCGAACGCCGCGGCGGGAATGGCGGCCGCGTTATAGGCGGCCGCCCATCCCAAGTTCTGTCGGATCACGGCCAGCGTTCGCCGCGCCTCGCGCATCGCAGTGGCCGCGCGCTCGACGCGATCGGAAAGAATCACGACGTCGGCCGTGTGCTGCGCGAGGGGCGTCGCCGTCCCGAGGCTGATCGACACCTGCGCCTGCGCGAGTGCGGGCGCATCGTTGATTCCGTCGCCCATCATCGCGACGACCGCGCCGCGGGCTTGCAGCCGCGAGATGGCGGAGCACTTGTCTTCGGGCGTGAGATCGCCGTGCGCGTCGGCGATACCAAGAGCGCGAGCCACGTGAGCGACACTCGCCGGACGATCGCCCGACAGCAGAACCGGCGTGATCCCGAGGCTTCGCAACGCCTTGATGAGGCCCGTGGCGCCCGGGCGCAGGGTATCGGAGAACGTGAAGATCGCCCGCCAGCCGTGCTCGTCACCCAGCGCGGCGCAAGCGCCGGGGATCGCAGCGTTATCCGAAGCTTCGCGCAACGCCGCCGGCATGGGGCCCGACAACGCAGCAACGAACGCAGGCTTGCCGACGCGTACGCGCATTCCGGCGACGCGGCCTTCCACCCCTTCGCCAGTCAACTGACGAACCTCGCCGACCACCGGCGCCGATCCTGTTTTGGCCGCGGCCCCAGTTTCCACACTCGTTGCCTCGTTCTGCAATGCACGGGCCAACGGATGTTCGGAGCGCGCCTCGAGGGCCGCGGCGACGGCGATCGCGCCGGCGCGTGTGGTCCCGGACAGCGTCTTGCACGACACGAGGCGCACCTGGCCCTCGGTCAGCGTTCCGGTCTTGTCGAGCACGATGTGCGTGACGCGCGCCAGCGTTTCGAGCGCATCGCTTTTCGCGAGCACGACGCCGCCGCGCGCGAGCGTCCCCGCCGCGGCCGCGAGCGCCGCCGGCGTCGCCAGCGACAGCGCGCAGGGGCACGAGACGACGAGCAATGCCACCGCGACGGGCAACGCGCGCGCGGGATCGAATTGCCACCAGAAGACGGCCGCCACAACGACGAGCAGCAAGAGGCCCCCGACGAACCACGCGGCGACGCGGTCGGCCAGCCGCGCGACGGCAGGACGTTCGCTGGCGGCGCGCTCGACCAGCCGCAGCACGGACGCGAGTCGCGTCGCTTCGCCGGCGGCATGCACGCGCACGACGAGCGGCCCATCGCGGTTGACCGATCCGGCCAGCACGGTGTCGCCGGGAACTCGCGCGCGCGGAGCGCTCTCGCCTGTCAGCATCGCTTCGTCGACGTGGGAGCGTCCGTCGATGACTTCGCCATCGGCCGGCACGGCCGCACCGGGGCGCACGAGCACAATGTCACCGGGCGCGAGCTGCGCTGCCGCAACGGTCTCGGGCGACCCGTCCCTCGGCCATGCAGCGAGCCGCTCGGCCGTCGCAGGCCGCTGCCGAGCAACGAGCTCGATCGCGGCGCCCGCCTTCTGCCGTGCGACGAGTTCAAAAAAGCGCGCGATGAGCAGCAGCGCGATGAACATCGTCACGGAATCGTAGTAGACGGCGCCCGCGCCCGTGAACGTCGTCCACGCGCTCGCGGCAAAGGCGGCGCCCAAGCCGAGCGCGACGGGAACATCCATGCCGAGACGCCGATGCGCGACATCGCGCCACGCCCCACGGAAGAATGGCGCGGCCGAATACAGGAGCGCAGGAAGCGTCAGCACGAAGCTCGCCCATTCGAGCAGGCGCTCTTGTTCGGGGGCAACACCTTCGCCGGATAGATACGCCGGGATCGCGAACATCATCACCTGCATCATCGCGAGCAGCGCCACCGCCATGCGCAGAAGCAATGCGCGCCGTTCGCCGCGCGCCAGCGCCTCGCTGCGCGCAGGATCGTAGGGATGCGCGCGATACCCGATCGCAGCCACGGCGCGCAGCACGGACGAAAGCCGCGTCTCCGTCGGATTCCACGCGACGAGCGCGCGGCGGTTCGCGAAATTGATGCGCGCCTCCGCGACCCCCGGCTGCTGCGCCAGCCACGTTTCGAGCAACCAGACGCAAGCGCCGCAGGTCATGCCCTCGATGAGCAGCGCGACTTCGCGGCGGACAGGACCGGCGTCGCGTACGAGTCCCGCAGCCGCTGCGGACTCGTCCCAACGCGTCCATTCGTCGCCTTCGTCCGCGGCCGGCCGCTGCGCGGTTTTCGTGCGGCTCGCATAGAACTTCGCGAGCCCCGCGGCGCTGATCGTCTGCGCCACGGCGAGGCAGCCGGCGCAGCAGAACGTGCGCGGCGCCCCGTCGACCACTTCGCGCCACACACGGTTGCCAGGATTGGGCGCGCCGCAATGAAAACAGTCGTTGCCCTCCGCGAGCACGTCCTCGCTGGCTCTGCGATGCGCGGGCTGCGTAATGACGGTGGCTTCGAGCGTCGACATGCGGCCCAACATACGGCCGCGTTGTCCATAGGGTCAACGCAAAAGTCGACGAATGTTGACCTGGCGCATATCGGCCGCGGCGCATTGATGCGGGTCAAGCCGCGAGAACCGCCCGCGGTGTAGGATTCGAGGCCTAAGGTCATGCAAGGAGCCCGCGATGTACTCCCACATGCTGGTGCCCACGGATGGCTCGAAGCTCTCCGACAAGGCCGTGACGCACGCGATCGCGCTTGCACAGGCGCTGCGCGCCAAGGTCAGCTTCTTCTACGCGTCGCCGGACTACCCGCTGCCCGCGTATGCGGATGGCGTCGTCTACGAGCCGGTCTCGAAACGCGAATACAACCTGCTGGCAAAGAAGGAAGCGGACAAGGTGCTCGATCGCGTCACCGCGAAGGCGACCGCCGCGGGCCTCGAATGCGCGCGCGTGCACGCGATCGCGGCGTCACCGTGGGAGGCCATTCTCGCCGCTGCCAAGAAGTCCAAGTGCGACGCCATTGTCATGGCCTCGCACGGCCGCAGTGGCCTCTCGGCGTTGCTATTGGGCAGCGAGACCCAGAAGGTCCTGACGCACAGCAAGCTGCCGGTGCTGGTCGTGCGCTAGCGCACCGGCAACCCTCCGCCGGGGGTGCGCGGACCCCGTCGGGTACAATGCTGTTTTTCCCAACAAAAACAGCATCATGCGCATCAAGAATTTCTACCTTTCGACGCTGAAGGAAGCGCCCGCGGAAGCGGACGTCGTCAGCCAGCAGCTCATGCTCCGCGCGGGGCTCATCAAGAAGCTCGGCATCGGCCTCTTTACATGGATGCCGCTGGGCCTCATCACGCTGCGCAAGGTCGAGCAAATCATCCGCGAGGAAATGAATCGCGCGGGTGCGCTGGAGCTCGTCATGCCGGTGATCCAGCCGGCCGAATTGTGGCAGGAGAGCGGCCGCTTTCAAAAGATGGGCCCCAACATGCTGCGCCTCAAGGACCGCTACGACCGCGATTACGTCGTCGGCCCGACGCACGAGGAGGTGATCACCGACATCGTGCGCCGCGAAATCAACAGTTATCGGCAACTCCCGGTGAATTTCTACCAGATCCAGACCAAGTTCCGCGACGAGATCCGGCCACGCTTCGGTGTCATGCGCGCACGCGAATTTGTGATGAAGGATGCGTATTCGTTCGACGTCGACGAAGCGGGGATGCTGCGTTCCTACCGGAACATGCACGACGCCTACGTTCGCATCTTCACGCGCATGGGACTCAAGTTTCGCACCGTCGATGCCGATTCCGGCGCGATCGGCGGAGCGCTGTCGTGCGAATTCCAGGTGCTGGCCGACTCCGGCGAAGACGCGATTGCCTACAGCACGGGGTCCGATTACGCGGCCAATGTCGAGAAGGCGGAAGCGCTCGCGCTGGCGCCGTCACGCCCGGCCGCCGCGGAAGCCAAAGCGCGCGTGCCCACTCCCGGCAAGTCGACCTGCGAGGAAGTGGCGGAGTTGTTGGCGCTCCCTCTTACGCGCACGGTGAAATGCCTGATGGTGTCGGCGGGCGGGCGCGTGCACATGCTGCTCATCCGCGGCGATCACATGGGCAACGAAGTCAAGATCGGCAAGCTGCCGGGGATGGACGGCTGGCGCTGGGCGTCCGAGGCCGAGATCATCGAGGCCACCGGGTGCAAGCCTGGCTACTTGGGACCCGTCGGAATCCCCAAGGACATGCCTCTCATCGCCGACCGCTCGGTCGCCGTGATGGCCGATTTCGTCTGCGGCGCGAACGAGCCGGACTACCATCTGCGTGGCGTGAATTTCGGGCGCGATTGCCGCGAGCCCGACGTGATCGCCGACATTCGCAACGTGGTCACGGGCGACCCCTCACCGGACGGCAAGGGAACCCTCGAGATCGTGCGCGGCATCGAGGTCGGCCATGTCTTCGCGCTGGGCCGGCTGTATTCGCAGGCGCTAGGTGCAACTTATCTCGACGCCGATGGTCAAGCGAAGGTCCTGGAGATGGGCTGTTACGGCATCGGGTGCACCCGCGTCGTGGCCGCCGCGATCGAGCAGAATCACGACGACAAAGGCATCGCCTGGCCCATGCCGCTGGCGCCTTTTACCGTGGCCATCGCGCCCATAGGCTATGACCGGAGCGAGGGCGTCAAGGCCCTGGCCGACCGGCTGCACGACGAGCTCGCGGCGGCCGGCGTAGAGGTGTTGCTCGACGACCGCGGGGAGCGCCCAGGCGTGATGTTTGCAGACCTCGAGTTGATCGGCATCCCGCACCGCATTACGATTGGCGACCGCGGGTTGAAGGAGGGCAACGTCGAATACCAGGCGCGGCGCGATACGGCAGCCACGGCGGTCCCCGTGGGGCAGATTGGCGCGTTGATCCGGGAACGCCTGGCTTCGTGACACCTTTCGACGCATGACTCGAGCGACAAGACTGAGATGACGCATAACGGCATATTTCGACGACTGATGTTCGCGGCCCTGCTGGCCGCGGCCGCGTTCGCGCCGTTGCCCGCCAGTGCAGGGGCGCAGGTCGAGGAGCACCTGGCGCAGTCGGTGGTGATGGGACTGGCCAAATCCATCTCGGATGCCCCCATCCCGACCAATTACGCCAACCGCGACGACCTCCAGCCGTGGCTGCGGGAAATGTCGCAACGCATCGCCTTCAAATTTCCCGAGGAGCGCGAGCGCCGCGAGCTTCTCGCCACCGTGTACTACGAAGCCGCGCGCGCAGGCCTCGATCCGCAGGTCATGCTGGGCGTCATGTACCACGAAAGCGGATTCAAGAAATATGCGATCTCCAGCGCGGGCGCGCGAGGCTACATGCAGGTGATGCCGTTCTGGGTCAAGCAGATCGGCCAGCCCGAGCAAAACCTGTTTCACCTGCGCACCAACCTGCGCTATGGCGCCGTGATCCTCCGCTACTACCTGGACGTCGAGAACGGCGACTATTACCGGGCGCTGGGCCGCTACAACGGCAGCCTCGGCAAATCTGACTATCCGATCGCCGTCATGGCGGCGGTGAACCGCCATTTCCATTACGCGCCGGTCGCCGCGACCGCCGTCAACGCCGCGACCGCCGTCAGCGCCGCCGCCGCCGTCAACACCCCCGCCGGTGTCTTGACGCCGCGGTGAATTTGCCGTCCGCGGCATCTGCCGCCCGCGCGGAATCGTCGAAGTCCCGCTATCGCGGTCGCTTTGCGCCCTCGCCCACCGGGCCCCTGCACTTCGGTTCGCTGATTGCCGCGCTCGCGAGCTATTGCGATGCACGCGCGGCGGGCGGCGAGTGGCTGCTGCGCATCGAGGACGTCGACTGCCTTCGCCGGCAACCGGGCGCGGAAGCGCAGATCGTGGCTGTGCTGGAGCGATACGGCTTCGAGTGGGACGGCGCGATCGTCCGCCAATCGGATCGCACGATCCTGTATGCGCAGGCGCTGCAAACGCTGCAGGAACTGGATCTGATCTACGCGTGCGCCTGCACGCGCCGGGAGCTTTCGTCCGCCCCCATCGGCATAGCCGGCGAGCGCGTGTATCCAGGAACCTGCCGCAACGGCCTGCCGGCATCGTACGGGGGCCGCAGCGCGCTTGCGCGGCGGGTGCGCGTCGATGACGTCGTGCTCGAATGCCGCGACCGCCTGCAGGCGATGCAGCAACAGGACCTCGCGCGCGACGTCGGCGATTTCGTCGTCAAACGCTCCGATGGATTGTTCGCGTATCAGCTTGCCGTCGTCGTCGACGATGCGCAGCAGGGAATCACCGATGTCGTGCGCGGCGCCGACCTCCTGGCGTCGACTCCGCGTCAAGTCTTCCTGCAAAGATTGCTCGCGGTGCCCACACCCACCTACCTGCACGTTCCCGTCGCGGTCAACGCGGCCGGCGAGAAACTTTCGAAGCAGACACGGGCGCCACCGCTGCCGATCACGCCGTTGCCCGCACTGCTCGCGGCGTGGCGCTTCCTCGATCAGTCGCCGCCTCCGGAACGGCCACACGGCGTCGCGGAGTTCTGGAACTTCGCGCACGCATCGTGGCAAGTCCCCCGATTGCCGCCCGTGCCGATGTTGCCTGCGCCGGCGACCTCTTCCGCGCGGGTATAATTACCGGTTCTGCGTAGCCAAAGTCCGCAAGAATCCCGCGACTTCAAGCGCGCCCACTCTAAGATTGCCGCGTTCCATGACCACGCTCGTTGTCGTCCGCAAGGGCGACGAAATCGCCATCGCCGCCGATTCGCTCACGACGTTCGGCGACACCCGCCTGTCCGCCCAGCACGACCGCACCTACGACAAGATCGTCCAGTACCGCGGCAGCTATGTCGGGCTGTGCGGTTCCGCCGCGCATCAACTCGTGTTCGACAGCCTCCTCAAGAAGCACGACGATCTCGACCTCACGACCAAGGCGGCTGTGTTCGAGACGTTTCGCAAGCTGCACCCGATCCTCAAGGAACAGCATTTCCTGAATCCCAAGGAGGAAGAGGACGATCCGTACGAATCGACGCAGGTCACGGCGCTGATCGCCAACGAGCACGGAATCTTCGGCGTGTATTCGATGCGTGAAGTGTTCGAGTACACGAAATTCTGGGCCGCGGGATCCGGTCGCGAGTTCGCGCTGGGCGCGATGCACGTGCAGTATTCGCGGCTGCGCTCGGCGGAAGCCATTGCCCGGTCGGGCGTCGAGGCCGGTGCGCTGTTCGACAAGAATTCCGAACTGCCGATGACGCTCTACACGCTCAAGGCGCGGCCCGCTTAGAAGACGTTTGCGAATGATCGCCTCGACGGAAACACCTTCGCGCGACGCACTCACCCGCTTTGTGTTCGAGCAGGCCGCCGTTCGCGGCGCCGTGGTCACGCTCGGCGCCACGTCGCGCGCCATCCTGGCGTGCCACGCCTATCCGCCGGCATTGCAGCGTGTGCTGGCCGAGCTCTTGGCGGCATCGGCGCTGCTCGCGTCGACGCTCAAGTTCATGGGCAGCCTCATCGTGCAACTGCAAGGCGACGGTCCGGTGCGCCTGCTCGTCGTCGAATGCAATCACACGCTCGAATTGAGGGCCACCGCGCAGTGGGACGCGGACCGCACGGCAGCGCTCGGACCCGACGCGACACTCGCGGATCTCGCGGGCGGGGCCACGCAGGGCCGCCTGGTCATTACGCTCGACCCCAAGGGCGCGGGAACGATATACCAAGGCATCGTGACGCTCGAGACCGCATCGGTCGCGAAGCTCATCGAGCATTATCTCGCGACGTCGGAGCAGCTCTCGAGCCGCCTCGTGCTGGCGACGGATTCCGGTGCGGCCGCGGGCCTCATGGTGCAGCGGCTGCCGGACGACGAGACGAAGGCGGAGTCCGTGTCGGATGACACCTGGAAGCGTGTCGTCCTGCATGTTGCGCGCGTCGAACCTGCATCACTGCTGGCATATCAATCGGCGCAAGCGGTCATCGCCGGATCGTTTCCGCACGACGACGTGCGCGTGTTCCGGCCAAAGCCCATGAGTTTTGGATGTTCGTGCTCGCGCGAACGCGTCGAGAGGGCCTTGCGCATCGCGGGCCGGGAGGAGATCGAGTCGGTCCTGGCCGAGCGCGGCGACGTCGTCGTGACGTGCGAATTCTGCAATCGCGAATATGCGTTTGCGCCTGCGGAGGCGCGCGCCGTGTTCGCATCGGAAGCGCTGCCGGCGGGCCATTGACGCGTGCCATGAGCCTTTACACGCCTGCCTCTTTCGCCACGCAGGATCGCGCTGCGATCGCCCGCGTCATGCACGAGCATCCGTTCGCCACGCTGATCACCGCTGCCGCGCCCGAAACTCTGGTGTCGCACCTGCCGCTCCTGCTGGTCCCGGGCTGCGAGCCGCACGGCACGTTGATAGGCCACGTCGCGCGCGCGAATCCGCACTGGCAGCACGCTCGCGATGCCCCGTCGATCGCGGTTTTCCACGGACCGCACGCCTATGTTTCGCCGTCGTGGTACGGCGAGCCCGCGCGGATGGTACCGACGTGGAATTATGTAACCGTTCACGCGCACGGCATGATCGATATCGTCGAGGACGCCGTCGATGCGCAGGGAATCATCGATGCGCTGGTGCAGCGGTTCGAGAGCACGCGCGCGGCGCCCTGGAAGTTCATGCGAGAGGAGCGGGAGCGGGACGCGCTGATGGGCGCGATCGTGCCGTTTCGCATGCGCTTAAGGCGCATCGACGCCAAGTTCAAGCTGTCGCAGAACCGGAGCCGCGACGATCGCGCCCGGGTGATTGGCGCACTGCGCGAGGAAAACTTTCCGGAGGCCGACGCGACGGCAGACTGGATGCAGCTTTATGCCAATCCCGACAGCGGGCGCGATGAGCCGCGCTGAGCCGCGCACCGACGACGCGGACGACCTTCGCGTCCGCTTCGACAAGTGGCTCTGGTCCGCGCGCTTCTACAAGACGCGAAGCCTTTGCGCCCAGGCCATCGAAACGGGCCAGGCCCGCGTCAACGGCGAGCGCGCCAAGCCCTCCCGCGGCATGCGCGTCGGAGAGGCGGTCACGATTCGCAAATCGGGGATCGTCTGCGAAGTCATCGTCACAGGCTTGTCCGACCGTCGCGGCAGCGCTACCGATGCCGCGAAGCTCTACCGCGAGACCGAGGCGAGTGCCGCGGCGCGCGAACAGGCGCAGGCAGAGCGCCGTGCGGCCGACATGGCGCAGCCGCGGTTCCCCGGACGTCCGACAAAACGCCAGAGAAGGAAGCTCGAAGACTTCTTGAACGAGCCTTAAACGCGAGTCAGCACAACTGCATATTGACGAAATCGATCAGGAAATCCGGCTGGCGATAGGCGCGGAACACAAGCCACGCGATCGCCAGGGCGAGCAGGACGCCCAGCGAATGCCAAAAGGCGCGCCGCGAAAAGAAACGGCGCGACCCGCTGGCCGCGCCGGTATTCCAATCAGGTTTGTCGTCGTTTTCCGGCTGGGTCACGCCACCGAGATTACGCCCGCTGCGGCAGGTCCGGCAACACGCCCACCAGCGATACCGGCGATACCGGCACGACGGAGAGCGCGCGCATTTTCGCCATCACCGAGCTGAAATCGGCGGCGGTGTGGGCATCGGCGATGGGCTTGGCCAAGAGATTCACTGCACGGCCACTGACGACCAGCGGCATTTCTGCGGGCAGGCTTCCCCGCAGGCTGCGGATTTCCTGGCCGGCGATCTTGCCCGAGATCCCGCGGTCGAAAAGCAGCACGACGAGCGCCACCTTGTAGGCACGCGCCGCGCCGGCAATTTCCTGCGCCGGCACGCCCGCGCCGAGCGTCAGGCAATTGACGCCTTCGGTGAAGAGCAGCAGTTCAAGGATCGCGAGGCCCAGCTGGTTGGGGTCGTTGGGCGGGGTCGCCAGCAGCACGTGACGCGCATCGCGTGTAGGACGGACCAAGCGCGTCACATCGCGCAGCAGCCGTTGCGCGAGATCCGCGAAGCGCAACTCCTGGAAATTCTGCATTTCGCCACGGACGACGCGTTCGTGAACGGCCTCGTTGAGCGGAATGAGCGTTTGTTCGAGGAACTTGCGCAGGCCCTGCCCGACGAGCAGCTTCGACAGGTGGTTCTGCATTTCGCCGACGCGGTGCTGGGCGAGCAGCTTCACGGCCGTCTCGATTTCGGCGGGGAGCGGCGACGGCTCGTCGACGGCCAGCCCCAGCATCGACTGCAGCGCGGAATCGGCCAACGGAACGACGGCGCCCGCGCGCCAGCCTTCGGAGAGCAGTTGCTTGATCAGCTTCAGGCGCGCGAGCTGGTCGGGCGGATAGACGCGGTCGCCGAACGCGTCGCGCATCGGCGACGGAAAGCCGTATCGCCGCTGCCACATATAAAGTTGTTCGCGGCGCAGGCCGGTGATGCGCACGACCTCGCGGATATGCAGGGCGCCGGTCAGGTTCACGGCGCGTTCCTCCCCGCCCACCGCGGCCAACTGCGGCTCGCGACGCCGGTTCGGTGCCTTGATTAGGATGCCCATCGTCGTCTTTCCTGTCTGGATTGCGTCAGTTGGATGTCTGGTCTGTGCTACACAAGTATAGCCCAGCGGACCCCAGTCCACGGGGACCCAAGGGGCGGTCGTGCGCACGGGCCAAGCTGTGCTGCACGAGACGTTTATGCACGATATGTGCCAAGGTTCCCGCCTCCGCCTTGCCCGATGCCGGACAATGCGGGATGATGAAACGCTGATCGGCAGCACCTTGGCTGCCGTTTTTCTTCGCCCGGCGGCCTTCAGGGCCAAGTCGCACGTATTCGGACCAGTTTTTGCATTTGGGTTACGGGCCGATGTATTTACGGACAACGTGTCATGTTCGGATTTGGAAGTAACCATCGCGATCCCCTCACCGACATCAGGTCGGCCGAGCGCTGGCTCGCGTCCTTTCCGGAAAACGATGCGCTGGCGATGCACGCGGCGCTGCTGGCGGAACTGGGGCTGGTCGCCGACCAGGCGACGCGACGCACGCCGGCGCGGCTCGAGACCCTTTTCTTCGCCGACAGCCGCGTCGACGGATTGCGTAAGACGCTGACCACGCAATACATCGAGCACGCAAGCCGCAGCTCGAAGATCGAGAATCAGTTGTGGTCGGCGTTGTTCGACCTCACGCAGGCGTTCCTGCTCGCGTATCAGGCCTTCGCGCGCGAAGTGTCCGACCACGCGCAAAGCGCCAAGTGGCAGCTTTTGCTCCCCGGGCTGATCGCGCGCCAGATCATCCACCTGGGCCTCGACGCCAAGATCCGTCTTTATCGTTACGAGCAGTGGATTCCGGCGAAATGGGCGGAATTGCACACGCTCTTCACGCTGGCGTGCTCGCGGCAATTCGATCGCCAGCAGATCATCATGGGAACGAGCGGCAGCACGACCACGATCGAGCACGAATACCTGATCACGCTGCTCCTGCAACTCATGAATTCCGGCAACATGACCGCGCGCCACCTCGAGTGGGTCGCCGGCGAGCTCGATGAGTGGTGCGCGCCGCTGCGGCTGACGCTCGAGGCTTCGTCGGTGACATCGTTCTACGTCGACCTGGCCGCACGCGAAGGCTTCCGCCGCCGCGCACCGGGCCCGCTGGAAGGCCGCGTGCTCTTTCTCGACACGCGCCCGCTGCACGCCGTGCTGATGCAAAACGTCATCGTGCTGGAGCAGAAGATCAAGGGCCAGCCGCTGTCGGACCGCACGCCGCGGCGCAGCGAGCAACTGGGCCTCATGACCAAGCTGGCGTCGCAGGTCGATCCCGAATTCAAGCCCTTCGCGCGCCGCGGTGAGCGCACCGCCGCCGCCGGCACCGTCGACGCGATCGTGGGTTTCGCGAAAATCTGCGCATTCCTGAAGGAGGAAGAGCGCGACCCGACGCCGCTCATCGATCCCGGCAACAGTTTTGGCGGAACGATGGAGCTCGCGGTTTTCGGCCACATGCGCAACGAACGATACCGCCGTGTCGAAATGGCGCGGCGGCGGCTCGCGATGTATGCCGCACCCGGCGGGCCGTGGGAAGTGAAGGACGTCTCGCAGACCGGTTTCCGGCTGATTTCACCGATGAGCGCGGCTAATGCAGTGACGCTCGGCACGCTCGCGGCCATTCGTCCGCACGGCCAGACGCTGTGGACGCTGGGCATCGTGCGGCGGATGCGCCGATTGACGACTGACCGCGCGGAGCTGGGACTGCAGGTGATCGCCAACACGCTGGTGGGCGTCGACCTGGTCGAGCAGCGCAAGAACGCCGACGCCGACTATTCGGTCGACGGCGAGCAGACGACGATCAACGGCCGGACTTTCCAGGGCCTGTTCCTGGCGCTTCGCAAGCGCGAGGGCGACACGGGGGTGCAATCGCTGATCGTGCCGGCCGTCGAATTCCAGCCGGCCAATCGTTTGAAGCTGATGACGGCGAAGGCGATCAACCCGATCCGCTACGGGAGACTGATCGAGCAGCAGCCCGACTGGGTCTGGGCCACGGTCGAACCGTTGGACTTGCATCCGTCGACGTCGGCCATCACGGTCGGCGGATTGCCGCCGGCCGCGCGAGCCGACAGGTAGCCTGCCTAGAAGGTCCGGAAAGTCCGTCCGCGGAAGACCGCATGGCCGCCGACAATTATTCGCTGCTCCACGCCGCACACCGTTGGGAAGTTCCCGCGCATTTCAACATTGCGCACGCCTGCTGCGGCCGCTGGGCCGAAGATCGCGCACGCTTCGCACTGTACTGGGAAGACGAATCCGGCGCGTCGACGGCCCACACGTTCTGGGACCTGCAACGCGAAGCCAATCGGCTGTCGAATTCCCTGGCGCACCTTGGCGTGCAACGCGGCGACAAGGTCGCGCTCGTCCTGCCGCAGCGGCGCGAGACCGCGGTGGCCCATATCGCGATCTACCAGATGGGCGCCGTGGCGGTTCCGCTGTCGTTTCTTTTCGGTCCCGACGCGCTCGAATACCGGCTCGCCAATTCCGAAGCGCGCGTGGCGCTGGTCGACGCGCAGTCTTTGCCCAACCTCGCGCCGATTCGCAGCAAGCTCGCGCGACTCGAGCATGCGATCGGCGTCGCGGGCGCGCGCGGCGAGGGAATTCTTCCGTACGAGGAGGCGATCGCCGCGGCGTCTCCGCAATTCGCCGCGGTGAATACCCGCGCGAGCGATCCGGCGCTCATCGTCTATACGAGCGGCACCACGGGGCCGCCCAAGGGCGCGTTGATGCCGCACGCCTGTCTGCTCGGCAACCTGCCCGGTTTCGTCCATTCGCACGACGGCTTTCCGCAGCCGGGCGATGTGTTCTGGTCGCCGGCCGACTGGGCGTGGACCGGCGGCTTGATGGACGCGCTGCTGCCGACTTTCTATTTCGGCCAGCCGGTCGTCGGATATCGTGGTCGCTTCGACCCCGAGCGCGCGCTGAAGCTGATGGAAAAATACCAGGTCCGCAACACATTCATTTTCCCGACCGCGCTGAAACTGATCATGAAGGCCTATCCCCGGCCGCGCGAGCATTTCGACGTCAACCTGCGCAGCATGATGAGCGCGGGCGAAGCCGTGGGAACGACGGTGTTCGCGTGGACGCGTGAAGCGCTGGGCGTCACGATCAACGAAATGTTCGGGCAGACCGAGATGAACTACATCGTCGGCAATTCGCACACGCAGTGGCCGGCGAAGCCCGGGTCGATGGGCCGGCCGTATCCCGGCCACCGGATCGCGGTGATCGGCGACGACGGCCATCCCGCGGCGCAAGGCGAGCCGGGCGAGATCGCCGTGCACCGCGTCGCACCCGACGGAACCGCGGACCCGGTATTCTTCCTCGAATACTTCAAGAATCCCGACGGCACGCGCAAGAAGTACACGGGAGACTGGTGCCGCACCGGCGACATCGCGACGATGGATGCGGACGGCTATCTCTGGTACCAGGGGCGCGCCGACGACGTGTTCAAGGTGGCAGGCTATCGGATCGGCCCCTCGGAAATCGAGAACTGCCTCGTCAAGCATCCTGCGGTGGCCAACGCAGCGGTCGTCCCGTCACCGGACGAGACGCGCGGCAATGTCGTCAAGGCCTTCATCGTGCTTGCCGCGGGCCGCACGCCGTCCGCCGCGCTGGAGGACGACATCCAGCAGCACGTGCGCAAGTTTCTCGCGCCCTACGAATACCCGAAGCAGATCGAATTCATCGACGCGCTGCCGATGACGACGACCGGCAAGGTGCAGCGCAAAGTGCTGCGCGATCGCGAGGCTGCGCGAATTCTCGGAAAGTGAGTCGTCGAGAGCTTCACCGGGCGGCAGGTTCTCCTGGGCCGCCCGTGTATCCTACGTCAGCCACGCAAGCGGACCCGCCAACCGCGCGGCTTCGTTGAAAGCACTCCATCAAAGAATTCGATGACTCCGCCAGTCGGCAGTGCAATGAATTGGGTTGATCCGGATCGGCGGCCGGCGCGCTGGCGCCGTGCGTTCGCGGGATTGACGCCCAAAGTCATCGCCATCGTTGCGGCGCTGATGCTCGCCCGCTCGCTCAGCCAAGGGCTCCAGATCCTTGCGGAAGAGAACTGGGCGCTCGGCGACGTATTGCCCGACCAGCTGAACGGCTATGGCCAGCTTCTCGTGATGGCGGCGCCCATGCTCATCATCGTCATCGCGACTGCGAACCTGGGGCCGCAGCGTGGCCCGATGCGCGTCGCTGCGCTGGCAGCCGCCGTGATTCTTTCGGCGGGCGTCGGAGCGCTGCTGCGGTTGCGCTTCGCGGGGCATTGGCTCGCGTGGGGGGACGCCCCCTACCTGCTCACCTATGTCTGGCCACGATACGCGCTCCTCGGAGGGATGCTCACGGCGGTCGGCGAGTTCCATCGGCGCGAGGTGGCCAACACCGAGGCGACGCAGCGCGCTGAATTCGATCGCGCCGCGTTCGAGCGGGAGATGACGGAGGCAAGGCTGCAGGTCCTGCAAGCGCAGATCGAGCCGCATTTTCTTTTCAACACGCTGGCCAACGTGCGCCGGCTCTACGATAAGGACCATGCGGCTGGCCGAGCGATGCTGGACAGCCTCATGCGCTATCTCGAAATCGCCCTGCCGCGGATGCGGCACGACCAATCGACCCTCGAGCGCGATTCGGAATTGATCGAGGCGTTCCTGCATGTCCAGCAGATCCGGATGGGACGAAGGCTCGCATTCAGCATCGACATTCCGGCCGAACTTCGCGCGCATCCCGTGCCGCCGATGATGCTGCTGACCCTGGTCGAGAACGCGATCAAGCACGGCATCAATCCCTCGCCCCGCGGGGGACGGATTGTTGTGACGGCACGCTCCGATGGCGACCGGCTGATTCTCCGCGTTGCCGACACCGGGCTCGGCTTTGCCGCCGGGTCAGGCGGTGGCACCGGTCTGGCGAATGTCTCCGCCAGGCTCATGGCCCGGTTTGGCAACCGCGCGAGTTTTGTCCTGGAGAATAATGAACAGGGCGGCGCCACGGCAATGATCGTGCTGCCGCGCGTCGACGTTGCAATATCGCAATGAACTCGCCTGTGACCTTCGCGATATCGAATAAAGACTCCGCCGTCGCGGGCTTTCGAGACGCGTTGTGGGGCGCCGTCAGGCACGTCAGCTGGCGGGCCGTGGCAACCGCTCTCGCCTTCGCCATCGCGCTGGATGCGTGGACGGTCATGGACGTGGTTTTCGGGGGCGCTTCGGAAACGCCGGCGGAGGTGGCCCAAAACTACATGTCTGCGACCATCACGAATCTGGTGATGGCGTTAAGTGTCATGTTCACGACTCTCGTCGCCGATGAGCAGGTCGCCCGCGGCGCAAGGCGGCTGCCCGCCTATGCGTGGGCCGTGGTGATCGGTTCCGCAATAGGTGCGCTCGCGGAGTCGCAGGTGCACCAATGGCTGCAGGTACGCGCTCATTACGCACTTCCCGCAGGTGCGTTTTTCGAGTACCTGATCTGGGGTGGGATTATCGTTTTCATCTATGCCAACCGTCGCAGCGCATCGCTCGCCGCGGCACGCATGAGCGCAGCGCAAGTGCATCGGGCCGACGCGCAGCGGTCCACGCTCGAATCACGGTTACAGGCGCTGCAGGCGCGCGTCGAACCCCAGTTCCTGTTCGGTACGCTGGCGCGGGTGCGCGAGCTGTACGAAACCGATCCGGCGAAGGGCGGCCGGATGCTGGGTGACCTGATCGTCTATTTGCGCGCCGCTCTTCCGCATCTGCGCGAGTCGACCTCGACGGTCGGGCAGGAAATCGATTTGGTGGCCGCGTACTTCAACATCATGCGCGTGGACTTGGGCGACCATCTCGCGTTCCATAGAGATGTATCGGACGTGACACGCGCCGCCTGCATGCCGCCGATGTTGCTGCTTCCGTTGATGGGTCACGCGCTGGCGCATCGTCTCGGGCCGCCCGGCGGCTCGCGAACCTTCTCCCTTACCGCGCGTTGCGCGGAAGGCAAGTTGCGCATCGAAATCGCCGACAGCAGTCAAGCCTTCGCTCTGGACACCAATAGCAACGAACTGCACGTCATCGAAGATCGCCTGCACGCTCTGTACGGTGGCGACGGCACTCTTGCATTCGAGCCCTCGGACAGCTTCGGCACTCGGGTCGCGATGGAGATTCCACATGAGTCGACCGACGGCAATCGTCGCTGAAGACGAGCCGCTCCTTCGTGGCGAATTGAAGGAAGGATTGGCGGCGCTCTGGCCGGAGCTGGAAGTCGTGGCCGAAGCCGAGGATGGTCTCGAAGCCATTCGCGCGCTCGGGACCCACAAGCCCGACGTGATCTTTCTCGACATCGAGATGCCCGGAATGACCGGCCTCGACGTCGCGCGCGTGGCCAGCGAGAAATGCCACGTGGTTTTCGTGACCGCCTACGATCAATACGCGGTCGCGGCGTTCGAACAGGGGGCGGTCGACTACGTGATGAAGCCCTTCGACACGGCGCGTCTCGCGATGGCCGTCGCCCGCGTCAGGGAGCGGATGGACAGCGCGCCGGCCAACCTCGAGAGCCTGCTCATGACTTTGGCCGAACACAGGCGGACCACGCATAAGTTCCTGCGCTGGATTTCGGTCGCCCAGGGCAGAACGGTCAGGCTCATCACCGTCGATCAGATCTCATATTTCCAGGCGGACAACAAGTACACAAGGGTCGTCACCGCCGCCACCGAGTCATTGACCAACAGGACCCTCAAGGAGCTGATCGACGAATTGGATCCGGACATGTTCCTCCAGATCCATCGAGGCACGGTCGTAAATGTCAACGCCATCGAGGCCGTCCATCGGGATCTGCGCGGCCGCCTGAAAGTTTCGCTCAAACAACGCGGCGAGACGCTCCAGGTCAGCGCATCGTTCGCGCATCTCTTCAGGAATCTCTAGGCCGAGCGCAGCCGCAATTCCGTCGCCTTCCCGTCACGCCTGCACCGCGCTTTCCTGAGCTCGTCGGTCATCGATTGAGATGCCGGCAGCGCTTTGGCTATCGTGCCGCATGTAGCCGGGCCCCGACCGTGAAGCCTGGCCCGCGTCGCACGAGGCCAACCTGATCACTCCAATCACGAAGGGAAATGGCGAGCCCTCGCGGTCGTTCCTGCGCTGGATTTCGGTCGTGCAGGACAACACCGTGAAACTCGTCACGCTCGACCAGATCTGCTATTTCCAGGCGAATGACGGGGACACGGTCGCGGTCACCGCCGCCAAGGAAATATCGATCGACCGCTCGATCAAGGCGTTGGTCGGCGAATTGGATCCGGGCACATTTCTCCAGATCCGTCGAGGCGCCGTCGTGAATGTCAACGCCATCAAGGCGGTCCATCGGGACTTGCGGGGTCGGCTGAAAGTCGAGCTCAAGCACCGCGACGAGACACTCGAGGTGAGTGCGTCGTTCGCACACCTGTTCAGGAATTTCTAGCGTCCTGTTCCGGAAATTCACTCGATAGTTCGCGAAACAATTTGCGGGTCCCACGTCCATCGCCCATCCCCCACGCTCATCCCGCATTTCGATGGGGCCGTCGGTTGCCGATTGAGCTCCCGGCCGACGTTTGGCTACGCTGCGTGCACGCCATGCACAAACCGGGGATCCTGAACATGAAAGGCAAATTGCGTCGCTGGCTCTTCGCAGGTGTGCTTGCGCTTGTTTCGACCCTGCCACCGACAGCGGGCGCCGACACGACGGCCCCGGCGGTGGAGTACTACTACGCGGCTTGGGATTACTACTTCATGACCGCCTTCCCGGCCGAGATCGCCACGCTCGACGGCGGCGCTTTCGGCGGCGTCTGGAAACGCACCGGCGAATC
>Ga0070708_100001166_pt1 | contig 20237 bp, 39 predicted proteins | sample KBSK5503metaG_FD_65469 | JGI IMG/M metagenome (GOLD analysis project Ga0070708, IMG submission 65469) | Corn, switchgrass and miscanthus rhizosphere microbial communities from Kellogg Biological Station, Michigan, USA - KBS K5-50-3 metaG | ecosystem: Host-associated > Plants > Roots >... | reverse complement strand
CCATCCCGGTCGGGTGGTCGTCGCCGACGATCGCGTGTTCGAGCTTGAGGACCCACGCCTCGGGGAACGGAGACGGAACCGGCCGAGCGGGGACGGATTTGAGGTAGGGAGTCGCGGGCCTGGGAAGCATCTACGCGTCTCCCACCGGCGCTGCAGACCGCGCAATCGGCCCTTCCGGGGCGGGCTGGTGCCACCATTGGTGCCCATCCGTCTGAACCAGCCCAACCTCGGTCGGCGGTCGGCACCAGGGTCCGTCGTAGTCTTCGGCGAGTCGCCCCGGCATCAGGTGACGGTCGAAGTTGCCCTCGGTCGTGAATACCTCGCCGCAGCTCGGACATTGACAGCGGTCGGTGGCCTCGCTGCCCGACATCAGGCCGAGCTCGGTCGCCTCGGCCATCGCCGCCTCGTAGTCCCTCTGGCCCTGCTCGTATGTCGAGCGCGATGCCGGCTTCATCGGTGTCCGTTCGGGCCGGGCTCGGGCAGCTCGCCGGGCACGATCAGGCCCAGCCGGGCCCGGCGCAGGACGTCGGACAGCTTGGCGATCAGCGCCTCACACTCGTCGAAGTCGAGGAAGTGACAGCTCACGCTGTTCTCGTTGGAGATCAGGATGCGGATGGGATGCGGGCCGGCCTCGGCGGCGGTGCCGCCCTCGATTGCCCAGTTCTCGTTGACCTCGCCGAACGTGACCGCCATCTGGACGGTCGCGATCGACTTGCGCTGCGGCGTGCCTTGGAGCTCGTCGCCGAACTCGGGCATCAGGAAACCTCCATCGGTTGCACGCGGATCGTCGTGCCGGGCGTGGGGGAGCCGAGAACCTTCTCCCAGCAGACGCGGTGGATCTGCGAGTCGTCCATCCACAGGACGTTGGTGCCGGCGTCGAGCACGGTTTTCTCGAGGTTGTCGCCGTCGACGCGGACCTTGGTCGAACGCTCGAACGTGAGCATCAGCTCGAGCGGATCCTCGAACGGATGCAGGACGTTCGCGCGGTTGCGCGCGTGCAGCATCGACCAGCTCAGGGCGTCGCGGTAGGAGCGGTAGTCGGCGGGCAGATACGTCTGCCGGCCACGACGAGCGGCGCGGGGCATCGGGATCGGCTCGAGGGCGAGCTCGACGAGGATCACGATGCGGCCTCAGCCTTCTTCGACCACGGCTCGGCCGCGATCGCCGCGGCGAGCTCGGCCTCCTGCTCAGGCGTGATCGGGGGCGGCGGTTCGTAGAAGCTTGGAGCGCGGGCCGGCGGGGCGACGACCTTGACGTCGTCCAGCCAACGGTCCCCGCTCAGCCAGCCCTCGGCGTACTTCGACTTCGTCGGGTCTCGGGCTGGATCGGCTGCGTACCGAGAGGCGCCAGCGAGGATGTCATCGAGCGAGGCGCGCTTGAGCGCCGATGCGAAGGCCCTCGCGGCGTGGCCCTTGTCGCGCTTGACGGGGTAGATCGTCCAGAACCGCTCGAAGTCGGCCGAGTAGCGCGTCGTGGATGCGGGAGTGTTCTTTCCTTTCCCTTCCCTTCCTTTCCCTTCCCCCGTGGAGTCCTCCGGCACCACGCGTGGAGTGCTCGCGGCCGGATCAGGGAGAACGCTTGGACGCGGCCGTGAGATCGACTGGTGCTCTCCCCAATGCGTCACGGAGAAGTAGGGTTTGCCCTGCTCATCGGCATACAGCACGACCAGGCCGGCGCGAGCGAGCGTGTCGAGATGGCGCCGCACGACCTTCACGTCGACCTCGTCGTCGAGCGGCCAGATCGCCGCCTTGATGAGTCGGGGGTCCGCGATGCCCCGGCCCTCGTCGTCGGCGTAGTTCCACAGCCCGATGAAGGTCAGACGGGTGTCGATCGCGAGGCCAGCGACGGTCAGAGACGACCAGAACTCGGGCTTGATCGTGCGGATCCTCACGGACACCGCCCGATGTATTTCTCCCAGCCCGGCCAGTCGCTCGAGCCAATGGCGGATCCGTCGACGTTCTCGCGCTCCCACCGCTCGAGCTCCTCGCGCTCAGCGTCGGGCATCGCTCGGTACACCCCGACCATCTGCGCCATCCACAGCAGGACGTCGGTGCTCGCGCGGTTCACGGCCGCGCCTTGTGCTCATCGTCGGAGACGAACTCGCTCCACCGCTGCCGGAGCTTGGCCCGAGCTCGTTCCTTGCGGATCTCCATCCACGCGGCGACGGCCAGCCCGCCAACGAACGTCGCCAGCAGGCCGAGCCAGATCGCCAGCAGCACGAACCAGCCGTGCGCGCTCACGGCATTTGGCCTTCGAGTTGTTCATCGAGCACTTCCCTGAGCCGGCGCGCCGCGACCACATCGGTAGTCGTGTAGATGTCGCCTCGGAGCAGACGCCGCAGGTTCTCTGAGTCGAGGGACAGATGGGGATGGCTCGCGTGCTCCTGGCAGCGCGCGCAGTCATCGGCCAGGCCGTACAGGTGCGAGTCCCGGTGCGGGGTGTGAATGGTCACGCCGTCGCCCTCGTCTTTCCCTTCCAGGCGGCGGCGGCGGGGCAGGTCGCGTGATGGTCGGTGTAGACGTCGATGACGTAGGCCGCTCCCGCGGGATCACCGACGTCCGCCGAGTAGCCGAGGTCGTTCCTGAGCACGACGCCCTTCGCGGGAAACGCGTTGAGGATCATCGGTTTGCCGGACGCCGCGCTCGGCACGAACACGACCTCGGCACCGCACGATCGGCAGGTGGTCACGCCCACTTGTCCGTTCCATGACGGCGGACCTTGGGGCAGCCGTCGACCGTGCAGCGGTCGTACTGCGTGAGCGTCTCGGACTGGACCGGCTGGTGCTCGTGCTCAGGGATGCCGGAGCCGGAGGTAGGCTTCGCCCCGTCAGCCTTCCCCATACTGTCGGTTGTCCCACCGCCCTCCGGCCCCGACGATGGATCGCCCGCTACGAGTCGGGCGCTCCACGCCTCAATCAGCTCCGAGGCCTCGGCCCTCGTGAGCATGTTGAACGACTGTTTGCCCGCCTCGGCGTGGCGCCGGTCGTCATCCCAGCCGAGCTCGCCCGCCAGGATCGAGAGCTTCTGCTTCTGCGCCTTGGTCGCCGCGGTGTGCTTCGGCGAGACGTTTTCCTTCGCCGGCGTGCCGGGCGGGTCGCCCCACTCGCGCTCGTCCGCGCCGTAGGGATCTCCCCCGAAGCCGACCGCCGGGGCACTCGACCCCGGGGGAGGCATTTCCGCGTCGGGCGTGGCTTCGTAGCCGGCGAGCACCATGACCCAGCCCAACGGCTGCCGGAGCGCGCGTGACGTCGCTCGGGTCTGAGCCATCGCGCGCAGGGCGTAGTCGTCTCGGTTCTTCCACGTCGACTCGGACCGGGTGCATTGAGCCTCGGCAGCTCCGACGAGATCTCCGGTCCGAGTCCGCGCGACCACACGGGCTTCCCAGCCCTGACCGTCGTCGGTGCGACGTGTCCACTCAGTCGACGCAAAGACGCCGACGAGGCCGCCGAGCATCGTCCACGCTTCGACGTGCGGGTAGGCCTTGCCCTGGATGTTCGAGACTAGCCCCTGCTTCGTCACGACCTTCTTGAGCGCCGTGGCAACCTCGATCGCCGCCGGCAGCACGTCGACGGGGGTGGCGGCCTGGAACAGATTGGGCTCGACCTCGCGCCGTTCCACGACGGCCAGCTCGGTCGGTTCCTTCGGGTGAAGGGTGGGGTCGACGATCTCGGCCTTCGCTACCTCGCTCACGCCGCTCGCTCCTTCCGGCGAGCCCGGTACTCGCGCGTCGCTTCGTTGTTGCACGGTCGGCAATGGCGAGAACCGCGATACAGGTACGTGTTGGCCTCGGTGAACGCGTGTCCCTTCGAGCAATGCGTCTTGCGAGCGTTCATCCCCGGCGGTCCGAACCCGCGCAGGACGTTCTCGCGGACGGTCACGGGTTCCATGTGCTCGACGTTCACGCACGCGCGATTGCGGCACAGGTGGTCGATCGTCAGTCGCGGTGGGATCGGTCCGACCTCGCGGTCGTAGGCGACACGGTGAGCTCGCCTTGTGTGGTCGTTGACCGAGACCAGGCCGTAGCCGTCGCGGTCGAGCGCCCCCTGCCACACGATGCAGTCGCCCACGGGCTCAGTCGGCACGGCGCTCCCCCCTGACGTCCTCGATCTCCCGGTCGGCCCGTAGGCCAGCGGCCATGTAGTCCATCGCGTCGTCCAGCGCCGCATCGACACAGAGCTGCGGTGTCGGGGCGGTGTAGTCGCGGCGACCCACGGTGAGCAAGAACTCGTGGGGTCCGGTGTATGCCGCCGCCCGGATCGTCCCGCCGTAGCGGGTGAGGAACTCCTCGATGTTCACGGCCGTCCCTCCCGGGCCATCTGCTCGGGGCACGTGTCGTCGTGATAGACGTGGACGCAGAACACATCCGGCTCGATCTCCTCGACCGACTGGTAGGCGGCGCAAGAGTCGCAGCCACCGACGATCTCCAACCCCTCGCGCGCGAGCATCCGAAACAGCACCATGCCGTCGCCGCTTCTCCCGTCGATGGTTCTCCTGCTCACGGGAACACGCTCGCCGCGTTGTGCGGAGCCCGCCGGTCGAGTCGCTCGTCGGCGCCGAGTTTCACAGCCGGCTCGCGCTCGGGGATCATTCCCGGCTCGATCGCGTCGAGTCGGTTGTCGATGATCGCGTCGACTGCGGAGTCGACGTGGGCGTCGTAATACGCCTGGCAGTTAGGCCCCTTGCAGAGATCCAAAACGATCCCCATGACCAGATACTCAATGCCGGGATGGGTTGCCTCACATAGATTCACGCGGCGCCCCTCACCCGCTGGCCGCGACGATCGCGATCTCGCTTGCACGCGCGGCATTGCCGATTTCCGTTGTCGGGTCGCAGGTAGGTGTTGGCCTCGTTGAAGGGGTGGCCGTGCACGCAGGCGAGCTTTGCCCGATTGAGGGCTGCCACCGAGTCGCCCCTGAGCGCGTTCTCACGAGGCGTCACTGGCCGAACGTGCTCGGGATTGACGCACGCGTGCCGGTCACAAACGAAGTGATCGAGGTAGAAACCGTCAGGCACGGGCCCATGTGCCAGCTCGTAGGCGAACTTGTGCACGCTACGAACGCGGTGGACCTTCACCTGGCCGTAGCCCGTGACGACGTTGATCGCACCCGTCCAGATGTGGCACCCGGTCACCGGATCGACCACGACACGGGAAGCAATCTCGGCCGCGTGGTCCCGATCGCAGCAGCCGCAGAGGTTCGCAGAGGCCGGGGGTGTTTCATGGACTCGCTTCTCGACAGGTCGTCCGGGGATCTCCCCCGGCACCATGCCCCCGGCCTCCACGCTCACGGCTCGTCGACCTCGTCGCCGGGGTCCTCGAGCAGAAGATTCTCGAACTCGGCCCAGCCCTCGCTGTTGACGAACTCGATGAACCGCTCCTCCTCGAGCTGCTCCCAACCGGGGTCGGTCATCATCGTTTGGCTCCCCTCAGCATCCGCACCCGTGGCTCAGGTCGATCTCGCCCTTGAGGCCGAGGTCTACCTCGAGCCAGGGGTGATCCACCCGCTCGATGACCCCGCAGCAGGTCGTGTGCATCCGCGTCACCCAGCGCCGGAACCGGAAGGTTCCGGTCTTGTCCTGGTCCTGGATCCGAGTGCGGTCGTCGTCCCAGGTCCACAGGAGCGCCCAGTTCGCGTACCCGTCGGGGTGCCCGCCCCAGCGGACGTTCCAGAGCATCCTGCCGTTGGAGCAGTACGACCCCTCCCACGGGCCGAACCGATATTGCAGCAGGTGTGGGTAGAGCGCCGCCTTCTGAGAGTGGTAAAGGCGCCACCCGGCGAGGACCCCGTTCCGGTGCTCATCGCAGAGGCCCGAGGTCGTGGTCTTGTACGTCGTGACTCGCTGCATGGCGTTCGAGTTCTCCGACAAGAACACGTTGGAGACCAGCCACACCGCCAGCAGAGCCAGGACCACAACGATGACGCGCCGGCGCCTCCACGTCACGACGACGAAACCTCCACGGGCTCAAGCGGCGGTCCCCACACGTCGTCGGGACCGGAGCGCCACGCGACGTCGACCTCCGGCATGAACACGCTGCCGACGGTGCTAACCGTGACGAGCACCTGCCCGTCCGATGTCTCGAACACGTAGGAGATCTGGCTCACGCCGAGACCAATCGCAGGGCCCGTCGCTCGTCGCGGTATAGGTCGTTGGCGAGTTTCGCGATCAAGGTGCCGGTGTGGTCCGGGTAGCGCATCAGCCCACGGACGCGCTGCAGGCTGAACCCGTAGTCGAGCAAGCGAGCGATCACCCGGCAGCGGATCAGATCCTCCTCGGAGTACCGACGCTGCGAGCCGGAGCCACGCGCCTCGGCGATCGAGGGCTCGATCAGCCCGCTCCGGGTCCAGTAGTCGACCTGGCGGAACGAGATGCCGGCGAGGCGAGCGAGCTCGGGCGACGAGTACGGGGCACGCGGCTGGCGTCTCACGCGGCCAGCTCCGGCCAGATGTCAGCGACGGCCCGGTCGAGCGCGGCGGCGAGCTTGCGGGCGGTCGTCAGGGATGGATCCCGACCGTTCTCGACCCGGCTCACGGTCCACAGCGACAGGTCGGCCCGACGAGCCAGCCGCTCCTGCGAGAGACCGGCCTGCTCGCGGAAGAACCGCAGGCGATTCTCGGGACTCGGCTGGGCGGGCTGGGACGGCACAGGGCGATATTCTCGGATGTGTCCCCAGTTGTCAAGCGTATGGGGGATGGACTTTGGTCACGGGCCGGCGTACCGTCGGTGTCTAGCCCGTTTGGGGGGTGGACGAGATGGCTGAAAGAGTCGCGAATCGTCTACGGCTGGGGACCGGCGAGCGCATCAGGATCCTGCGGGAGATCGCGCACCTGAGCCGCGCCGAGCTGGCCGAGTGGTGCCGGATCTCCGTGAAATCCCTGTCGCGGTACGAGCGGGGCGAGCTCGTGCCGCCGGGGGACAAGCTCGGGCTGCTCGCCACGAGGCTCGAGACGACGACCGACTATCTGCTGGGGTTGACCGACGATCCCGATGTGCACGACCCTGATCCAACCTCGCGGGTGTGGTTGAATCCCGCGCTCGTCGCCGCCTGACGACTGTCGGTCATTTGGCCTACTAGCGAATCCACCGATCGTGCTATCGACCCGGGATGTCCTGGGGCACAGCCTAACTGCCATCATGGGCGACTTCCCCCCGGCGCTCAGGGCCTTTGACGTTCACCTACAGGCCATCGGCCGAGCGGAGCACACCCGGTCGACCTACCGCTACGAGCTCACCCGGTTCTGGTGCGACTGGTGCGTGCCTCGAGGGACAGACGTCATGGACATCCCGCAGGCCGAAATCGAGGGATACCTTGCGTCGCTACCCATCCGCGGGTCCAAGCGGGGGGATAGCTCGAGGGCCCTCAAGGCGTTCTACGGCTGGCTCGCCCCGCGCCTCGGTGTGCCGAACCCGACCGCCGAGGTCAAGATTCCACGCTCACGGATGGGTCCGGCCCCGTCGATCTCGCAGACGGACGTGCGCCGGCTCCTGCGCGCGGCCTTCGGCCGGGACGCGCGGCGTGGCTGGGCGATCATGCTTTGCCTAGCGACCGGAGCTCGGATCGGATCGCTCGCGGCGGTCATGCCCGTCGACGTCGACATCGACCGGGAGTGGATCACCTTCACCGTGACCAAAGGCGATCGCCCCTACGGCCTGCCGCTCAACCGCCAGGGTGTCGTGGCGGCGACACATCTGCTCGCTGGCATGAAATCTGGCATGAAATCGCCCGGCGAATCCACGCTGATCGGCGTCGGTGCCCCAGGCTTCCGCGCCTGGGTCCACACCGCCGAGCGCGACGCCGGCCTCGGGAGGATCTGGCCGCACCTACTCCGGCACGAGTTCTCGAACAGGGTCGCGGCCCACGGCGATCCCGAGGCCTGGCGCCGAGCGATGAACCATGCGGATCTGAGCCAATGGGCGCGCTACGTCGCCGTCAACGACGAACGCCTGCGCGCCGCGCTCACACCGTAGGCGTGTCGCCCGTCTTGGAGACCCCGTACTGCTGGGTGAGCGGCGTCAGCAGGAGCAGCGCCATCGTCAGCAGAACGGCGATCAGGCCGTCGAGCCCGGCCTTGTCCTTGAGGCCCGGGATCACGTCGGTCCCGATGTAGGTGAGCAGCGCCGGTGCGATCACGATCAGCAGATGACGCGCCCACGCGGGCAGCTTGTCGAGCATCGTGCTTCCCCCTTCTCTAGCAGGTCGCCGGCCCGATCAGGCCGTCGATTCGTCGCAGGAGTTCCTCGAGGTCGTGCAGCGCCGGCACCACACGTCCGGCGTTCAAGTCGGCGATCGTGGCATCGAGCAGACCGAGCGCCGAATGGCCCGCGGGCCCGGCCGAGCGCAGATCCGCCTCGGCGGCGCGCAGCTCCCCGAGCGCCCCGGTGACGTCGGCCGAGCGCAGATCCGCCAACGCCGCCCGCACGTGGCTTCTCGCCGATCTGAGCGCCGCTTGGACCGACGGCGGGCAACTCGGCGGGGGTGGGAGGGTGGGTCGGACCGTGACGATCGTCGAGGCACCGGGAGTCGACGGCGATCCCGGCCCGGGATGGGGTCGTGCGGGTGAGCGGTGGGGGCGTGGCTGGCGTGACGGCCGTGGGGTCGGCGTCGGCGTGGCTGGCGACGCAATGACGGGCGGCGCAGATCTCGGCGGTGCCCGCGAGACCCACGCGCCCCAGCCCCCGGTGAGCGACGTCAGAGCGATCGCTCCCCAGGCGATCAGGACCCGTGCGTTCTTCATCGGTCCCCCTTCTCATCGAGCTCCTCTCCGCGCCCGACGGCGCGTTCCACGGCGGCGAGCCCGAGCTGGTGCGCCTTGCCCGCCACGAGCAGGCGGATCGTGTGGTTGGCGTCGACGGCCAGGAACGCGAACCCGACCGAGGCCAGCACGATCCCGGCGATGAACAGCACCGTGTCCGTGTTCGTCGGGATCGACTGGATGTGAATGAGCGCCCGGAGGATCGGCCACATCACCAGCGCCCAGCCCGCCTTGGCCGTCAGGTGTCCGATCTGGCCGCGCCAGTCCCGCGTCGTCACGAGCGCGGCGACGTGCAGGCCGAACGCGCCCAGCGACAGGCCGACGCTGACGCCCACCAGCACGAGCAGGACGTTGCGACCGATCATTCGGTCAGCTTTCGGCGCAGGCGATCGACCTCGTCCTGCAGCTCGCCGACGAGCTGCTTGGACTCGCGGAGCTTCGTGAGCAGGTCCGACACCTCGACGACGAGCCGGTCCAGCCGTACCTCCAAATCGCGGACGTAGCTGGCCGTGGCCGTGCGGTGGGTCGTCAACTGCGTGGCGATGAACGCCAGGAGGGCCACGAACACCGCAGCCCCGGCGAGCCACGCGCCGGTGGTTGTCACCGCTACGGCTTGGGCGCGAGCGCGGCGTTCTTGAAGTCGGCGCGTGCCTGGCGCCATCCCAGGATCCGATACGCGTTGTTCCAGTTGGCCGGCGCATCGCCGGGGTCTGCGCCCGCTGCCTTCAACGCGTCGTGGAACTTGTCCCGACCGTCGGTGTAGTCGTCGAGCTCCTTCACGGCGTCTCCTCCTCCCAGGTTCGTGTGAGCCTTCGCGGTCATCTTCGCGGCGTCGGTGGGCGTGCCGGCGAAGTCGAAGTGCTCCCAGTCGGCGATCGCCGGGCCGAGCCAGCGGAATCCGTAGTCCTTCCACAGCGGGGGCATCCACTTCTGCTTCGTGGCGATCACGCTTGCGGCCTGCGGTGCCCCGTAGACGTTCTCGAGCGTGTTGTAGTCGATCGCCAGGCCCCACGAGTGGTTCGAGGGGATGGTCGTGTACGACCCGTCGGCGCGCTTGGTCGCCCGGCACGCGAAGCCGAAGCATTGACCGCCCTTCGGCGGGTAGCCACGTCGAGCGGTCTCGGCAACGAGGAGCTCGACGAGGTCGAGGATCTCGCTGCGGATCGAGCCGAACGCCACGCCGGCGGCGACCAAGGGCACCATCCGGTTCACCTGACAGTTGGGCCAGCCGGCGCCCCATCCGCGCTGTGCGGCGTCGGCGTTCGGGTAAGCGAAGTCAACTGCCATCACGTCCCCCTCTCGGTGAGTCGGAGCTTCACGTAGGCCTCGCCGGGACGGACGAACACCGCCTGGGGGTCCTTGATGGAAACGACGGAAGTGTCGGCGTCCTCGGCGTGGTGCGAGGAGTAGCGGTCCTCGAACTCGACGACGCCCCCGGCCTGCACGAGCGAGAACAGGTAGTCGATCCCCACCGAGCCGTCGACCTGCTGGCCCGCCTGATGGTAGACCGAGCCGTCATCGAAGCATTGAAGGATCAGGTCGAATCCCTTGTCGTAGGTCTGCAGGTAGGCCTGCACCGCAACGGAGTACACCGTCGGCGTCACATCCTGCTCGGTCGTGCGAAGCGACGTCTTGAGCTGGATCGTGTGAAAGAACACGTGCCCACCCGGGGAGGAGACGAGCTGACGCTGGGCCGTCGTCCACGTGCCGCCCTTGACGAAGTCTCCGCCGTCGATCGCGTAGTCGACATCGACCGCGGTCGCGCCGCCGCCGGGGTCGGGTCCGATCCAATCCGTCGGCGAGAGCGCGATCGCATCCCAGTTCATCCCCCCGACCGTCGCCGCGCCGGCGAGGTAGCCGACGTCGAAGGAATCGAACTGGTTGCCGCCGGCCACGTTGCCGAGCGCGGTGGTGATCTCCTCGTCGGGTGTCGTCGACTCCGGGGACAGATAGATCCTCACGGTCAGGTAGCCAGACGACGCGTGGGAAAAGACCTTCCATTCGAGCCGGAACGGGGCCTCGGGGATGACGGTCGTGCCGGAGACGCTGCTCGTGCCGATCTCGGCGACGAGATGGTGGCCCGAGTCGAAGTGGATCCGGGCCGGGCTATTGCCCGAGGCCTGCTGGACGTTCACGATCCGCTGGTCGTTGTCGCCGCTCTGCTTGGCCCGCTTGAAGTACATCCGCCCGAACACGGTCCTCACGGCGGCGCCCATCGCGCCGGCCGCGGTCCAACTGCACGTCTGATATCCGTCGATCGCGTTGTGCCCGATCGCGACGGCACCGTGGATCGCGCCGCCCAAGCTGTAGTGGGGACTGCCGCTCACGGCATCCCACGGCGTACCCGACGCCCCGCCGGAGTTCGCCACCGTCACGTTGCCCGGTGGGACTCCGCCCTCCGCAGAGTTCTGGACGCCGGTGAAGGCCGGCACCGTGGGGAACACGCCGTCGACGTCGATCGCGATGAGCTCCTTGACCTCGGTGAGCGCGAAGGTGTAACGGCTGGATTCGAGCGAGGCCTCGCCGTGGGTCTGGTAGTTGCGACCCTGCAGGTATGGGTTGCCCTTGCCCCAGATCGCGATCCGGTCGAGGAAGTTCACCGCCAGCCCGCGAGACGTGGTCGAGGCCTGCGACTCGTCGGTGGTGATCTCCTGCTCCAAGAACGCGCTGAATGTGGTGAGCGCCACACGCCACAGCCGCATCGTCTTGGGCGAGGCCGATGTCTCGGCGAGTACCCACAGGTCCGGGCCGTAGAGCTGGATCATGCGGATATGCGTGGAGGGATCGTCGTCGCGCCAGAGCTGCGTCGCGAGCTCGGTGGGCACTCCGGATGAGTCGATCAGGAACAGCGCCGGTCGGTGCCGCGTGGTCCCGTCGCTGTCGGGTGCCGGGAAGCTGCCCCCGAGCCAGACAAAGCCGCTGCCGTAGGTGATCGCGCGGCCCCGGAACCCCGTTGGCAGCTTCGCGTAGGGCACGCCGGTCGACCCATCCCAGCGGTAGACGAAGCAGTCGGGCCCCTGATTGGCGAAGAAGACGGCCCCGTTCTCGGTCCCGGCAATCCGCTGGGGGAGGTCGGTGTCGGGGTTCACGCCGACGTTGCCCGGTACGTAGCGCGAGGTCCACGCGACCGACGGGGTTCCCTCGAGCGTCGTGTCGAACAAGCTCGTGCCGTTGGCGGTGGTCTCGGTGAGCGCGAACAGTCGGTTGCCGCCGACGGCGATCCCCACGAGCGCGTCGGTAGTGGCCGCCGAGTAGACTGCGACGCTCCCGGTCTGGATCCGGTAGACCTTGCTGTCGTCCATGCCGACGAACTCGTAGTTGTCGCTGTGCGCCATCGCGCGCGCCTTGGAGGCCGAGACGCCGAAAGTCGCCACCGCGACCCACTGAGCGGTCTGCGGGTTCCAGTAGAACGCGCTCGGCACGGCGCTGGCGGAGTAGTCGATGAGCCAGGTCTTGTCGGCGTAGCCGAGCTCGACGCAGCGGGGATCGTGCATCCCGACCTTCTCGTAGACGGCCTTGGTCACGATCGGCTTGGAGCTCGAGCCGTCGGTCCACGAGACCCGCACCGTGTAGACGGTGGCTCCGGGCGAGATGATCGTGGCCGAGGCGAGCTTGGCGCTGGTCCGAGAGCGAAGCGTCTGTGTTCCCGAGTTGAGCACGGTCGAGCCCTGCTTGACCTGCCAGGTGATCTCCTTGTGCTCCTGCGGGTCGATCGTGACGTAGTTGCAGAACGTGGTGACGCCGGTGTCCTCAAACACGAGCTTGACGCGGTAGCGATAGACGTGGCCGGAGCGAGGTCGGAAGGTCACGCTTTCGACGTCGGTGTTGCCGCCGCGGACCATCCTGACGTTGTAGGTGCCCGCCGTGACGTTCGAGCCGTCGGTCTCGTCGTAGACGACCAGACGCCACTGAGCCTGGGCCGTCGGGCTGTGGATATCGGTGGGAACCGGAGCCAGGAAGGTCATCTGCGCCGTGATAATCACGTCGCCCTCGGGCGGGGAGTGCCCGGTGGTCGTCGCGACCGCGCGTGGAGACAGCCGGCAGTCGTCCCCGACCGGCGTCACCGACGGCTTGAACTCGATCAGGTCCTTGCCCAGGATCTTGGTCGGGTCCTCGAGCTCACCGTAGACGTCGATCTGCCAGCTTCCGGCCGCCAGCGAGGAGGTATCGGCCTTGATCGCGTCCAACGCCGCGTTCAGCCGGCGTTCGGTCGCGTTGACGACCGTCGAGGTCCCCACGTCGTCGGTGAACGAACTCCCGTTGATCGTCGTCGGCCCGATGCCGGTGAATCCCTGCTGCGCCATCGCCTTCGCGAGTTGGAGCTGACCGGGGTTGACCAGATCGATCGCCTGGGATCGCTCGAACCGACGGAAGCTCTCATCGTCGGTCGCGTCGATCACGCGCTGGCCCTCGCCGTTTCGCCACGACGTCTGCTCCCAGCGCAGGTCGTCCTCGCGAAGATTCTGGATCCCGGGGTTGCCCGGGATGCCCTGGCGGGCGGCGAAGATCGACTGCCACCGTCGTTGCATCGGGTGAAGCCCGAGCAGGCCGGTCTCGTCCAAGCCCTCGGCCAGCAGGAACCAGTAGTCCCCGATGCGAACGTGAGGTTTCTCGGCCACGGACTACCTCACGGCCCGCACGAAGCGGGTCCGCACCGCAGCCTCGCCGGAGGCGAGCGAGACGCCGGCCTGCTGACGTGCGTTGATGAACCGCTGCCACAGCGTCGCGCCGGCCCGCAGCTTGGATCCATCGGCGACGCGCTTCTCGATGGCCGAGGCCCCGGGTCCGACGTGCACGGCCTCCTCGAGCATGAGCAAGTGCGCCGTCGCGCCCATGAGCACCAGGTTGCGGCACACGCCCGAGAGCGTGCCGACCGAGGGCTTTGCCCGGTAGGCCACGTAGATCGTGCCCGCATCTTGGGGCCGGCGCAGGAGGATCGCGCCGTTGGGGAAGTTGGTCTGGTCTGCGATCGGCGACTGCAGGAAGTCGACGTGGCAGGCGTAGATCAGCCCCGCCGAGAGCTGGTAGGCGTAGGAGCACTCCATGATGTCGGGCACAGGCGCCGCGTAATACTCGCTGCCCGCCTGGTAGGTCAGTTGGAGCTCACCCGAGAGCCAGACCTGGGGCCACAGCTCGGAGTCCACGATCAGAGAGATCGCGTTCACGATCTCCTGACGCGAGAACCGCGGCTCGATCAGGACCGGCGTGTCGAGCACGTGCGAGCGCGCGACCGTACCGTCCTGGCCTCGGCGGATCGCGACCGTCGTCGCCGTCACGTCGGCTGCGGCCGTCGTCTTGGCCCGCTCGGCCGATGGATCGTCGAACTCGATCGTCATGCCGGACTTGGGGAACTTCGCGACGTCGGTCGTCGAGGGAAGCGTGAGCAGCGCAGCGCCGGCGGCGAGCGGGTTGTCCGTGACCCACGTCACGTCGGGGAAGTCGCGTACCGAGCGCCGGACGTCGCGCACGAGCTCGGTGAGCGGGTCGGTGCGGACCGTGAAGTAGCCCTCGATGACGAGCGCCGGCGTGCCGGTCGTCGTCCAGCGGTACTCCCAGGTCCCCACGCCCGCCACGAGGGACAGGTCGTAGTGGTAGCGCCCGGTCGAGTCCTTGATGACCTGGGCACCGGAGTAGGTGTAGGTGGTGGCCGTGCCGTCGGGCTGGGTGACGAGCAGCGAGATCGTGGCGGGGTCCGCGAGCGCCCCGGTCGAGTCCTCGAAGCTGGCCGACAGACGCGCCACGTCCCCGATGTCGTAGATCTCAGCCACCGTGTCCCCTTCCCGCAGGGTCGTCCTTAGCCCGACCGCGGCCCTGCTGCTGATCCCCCGAACCGCCCCGGCCCTTCGAGCGGTCCGAAGCGCCCGAACCGGCCCGTTCGGCCGTTCCCACACCACTTCGATACAGGGGCGCGTCAAGGACAGCCGCGAAGCCGGGCGCGCCCGCCGTGACCGGCACGACGTTGATCGCACGGTCGGGCGACCACGAGACGTCGGCACCTTCGGCACCAACCGGGAAGCGCCACGGCCGCTGCGCGTCGACGTAGGACCCGAAGAACGTCGGGGCGACCAAGACCTCGGTGCCGAGCCATCCATCCCAGGGCGGCGTGACCGGGGCCCGACGGAGTTCGGGCTGGGGGGCAGGGACGAACCAATCGAAGGCCGGGGCGATCGCCGGGGACCACGAGACGTCAACGAACGGCTCGACCGGCGGCCAGCGAAGGGTCGCCCGCGGCGAATCGACGTAGTAGTCGAACACCGCATCGGGCCCACCGGCCTCGGAGGAGACCCACCCATCCCAGGCGTCGTACTGGGGGGCGACCGGCTGGGCGGGCCCCGCCGGCTCGACCGAGAGCGGCCAGGGCTCTTGCGTGGGATCGAAGCCCGGCGGCGTGATGTCGGGCGACCACGACACGTCCGCGCTCTCGACGATGATCTTCGACGGCGCGTTCTGCGGCTGGGCGTCGACGAAGTACGGGAACACCGCGTCGGCACCGCCGGCCTCGGAGGCGAGCCAGGCCGGTGCAACGTTCTCCTCAAGGATCTGGCCTCGAGGCACGGCACCGCGCGGCGGCTCCTGCCAGTAGTCGAAGATCGCATCGCCGGGACCGGCTTCGCTCGACAGCCAGGTTTGGTCGGAGGTCTCGTCCAGCGCGGAGTAGCGCGCACCGGCGGGGCCTGGGATCGTGTCGGCGAACAGAGGCCACGGCTCCTGCGTGGCATCGAACGTGGGCGTCGTGGCATCGGGGGACCACGAGACATCGGCCGACTCGTAGGAGATCGACGGTCGAGGCTGGGCGCCCCACAGCAGCTCGAAGAACCACTCGAGACCGATAGGCAGGGGTTGCTTGACGAACCGCCCACCCTCGGTGACGCGCCCACCGAACGAGTCGCGGATGACGAACTCGCCGGACTCGGTGAGCTGGCCGTAGCCGACGACCAACCGGCCGGTCTCGTCCAGCCGCGGCTTCTGCGGCGCGTCGATCCCGGGCTGGGTGATGAGGGCCATCAGGCCCCCCTGTCAGTCGGTCAGGCTGCGAGCGTCGATCACCGCTCGAACCAGTCCATGTTCCACGTGTACTGCCAGGTCTGCGTCGCGGCCATCGCGACCTGCGTCCGAAGCCCGATTCCATCATTAGCCGCGAGCACGACCGGGTCCGTCTTGTCCTCCATCACGAACTCTGCCGCGTAGCCGACAGTCGAGACCGGGACCGGCCAGTTGTCGAGCAGGTCCCCCCACGTGGGCGCGGTGCCGGTCAGCGCCGCGTTGGAGTCGCGGATATCGGTGACGTCCGAGGCCGAGCCGTTGGCTGCATCCTTGCGCGCGGCCGTGCGCGCGGTGCCACCGGTGGGCGTCGCCGCCGTGAACCGCTGCAGCCCGATCGAGCCCGCGACTCCGGCCGAGGCACCAACGGTCGCGATGTGGATCTCGAGCGTGAAGCGGGTGATGTAGATGTGCCGCGTCGAGCTGCCCGAGACGCGGAACGACATCAGGTTCGTGTTCGCCGCGAGCGCGGCGGCGACGACGGCTGCGGTTCCCCCGGCGGCCGTGTAGCCGCCCTGGCCCGTCGCGTAGGCCGGGATGCCGTAGCGGGTGTAGAGGTTCCGGTTGGTGTCGACCTCGACGACGGTCCCGGCGTTGCCGATGATCTGGATTCCCATGATGCCTCCCCTAGAGCCAGGCCCAGGCCACGTTCCACTGACCGTAGATCCGCGAGTCGCCCGGGCTGCGGCTCACGCCGCGGATCGTGAACCCAACGTTGTCGAACACGATGTCGGACGTGCAGATGTCGATGGGTTCGACCACGTGCTCGTCGGACGAGTGGTCGGCGCTCACGTTTGGCAGGATCCACGCCTCACAGACTGAGCTCGCGACGATCCCGAGCTGGCCCGTGATGACGACCGAGGCATCCGAGCCGCCGGGGAACGCCCCGAAGTCCAACGTCGCGGTGCCGCTCGCACCCATCTACGTCCGCCCCAGGTGCAGCAGCAGGTCCGAGAAGCGGTCGAAGAACGTCGACAGGCGGTTGAACGTCGCGACCATCGCGGCGTCGCGCTGAGCCGCGTTCTGCGTCGGCCAGGCGGTTGCCTCGTTGGCGGCGTCGGTCGACCACTGGCGAAGCGTCGCGTAGGCGTTCCGCAGCCGCTCGGGCGCGAGGTAGGCGAGCTCCTCCTCACCGTTGAGCGTGACAACTTCGCTCGAGATCAGCCCGTTCGGCCCGTAGTGCTCGATCGTGTAGGTCGTCGTCATGGGCTCGAGATCCGCAGGAAGATGAACGTGCTGATGTTGTTTGCGATGGTGGCAGCGAAGGACGTCCAGGGCGTCCCCGGTGTCGGGAACGCAGCGTAGGCCCGAGCTACCTGGCATCGCACATCGAGTGGCGTGGTGCCGAGAGCCGTGTTGATAGTGCTGTTGAGCCAGGCTGCGGTCGCGGCGCGGATGACCGGCGCCCCGTCGGAGGTGATGACCATCAGATAGCGCCCCCGGGGCAGGTAGAGCGGCGCGGCGGGCGTCCAAGTCTTGACACCAGTGGAGGCGACCGAGATGTTCCCCGAGTCGGTGAGCGGTGCCGCTCCGGCGGCGGGCTGCATATCGGTGTCGGCCGGGTAGATCCCGAGACGGGCGTTCGCGCCGGCGGCCAGCGTTGTGACCTCGATCGCCATCTGGTCGCAGATCAGCGGCGTGTCGCAGAAGAACCCGCAGTAGTAGTCCGTGCTCGCGACGAGGGTGTGCAGGCTGTTCATCTGGAAGATCGGCACGCCAGGCACCGTGTAGTCGTTGGTGCCTCCCGAGGGCTTGTACCGTCCCCGCTTGAAGGTCGGATCGCGCTCGGGAGCCAGGAACGGGGCGGTCGGGCTCACTTGGTATACATCCCGTCCGCGCCGAGGTTCTGCGCTGCACCCGAGACGTTCTTCACCCGGACGTACTTGGTCACGGTGCAATGGAACTGGACGTTGGCCCGGCCCACGGCAGCGTCGTGGTCGAACTTGATCGAGTTGGTCCCGTCGTACCAGTAGAGCTCGTAGGCGGCACCCTCGGGCGAGTAGACGTTGTGCACGACGAGCTCGCCCGAGGCCGGCAGCAGGTCGAGGAACGAGTTGTTGGCGACCGCCGCCGACTGCACCGCATAGGCGTCACCGGCGGCCATCCAACCTCCCTGCTATTCGGCGTGGAACAGGCTCAACTCGGTCCCGATCGCCGCGGCACCGGAGTTGCGGTGCACGCCGAACAACTGACCCGACAGACCACCGGCCGCCTGAGCGGTGAGCCGCGAGTCCGGGTCGATCGCGGCCCAGCGCACGGTCGCCCGGCCGTTGTGCGGCAGCCGCAGCATCGGAAGCGCCGCTGGCGTGGGAGCCGTCGAGAAACCGATGTTGGCCGTCGTGGTCGCCGCAGCCCCACCGATGTAGGTGGGAACCGGGGTGATCGCCGAGTTGCCGACGAAGGCGGTGGTGATCCCGGCCGAGACCTCAGCGATGTGGCGCGTGTCCGAGGCCGCCGCCTTGAGCGCGGAGACGACCTCGTAGATCGAGAAGCCTCTCGAGGCCGCGGACTGCAGCCCGAGCGGGAACGTGTTGGTGTCGGCCGAACCCGAGGTCGAGACCTCCGAGTGGGAGCCGTAGCGTTCCTGAGCCATCCTTCACTCCTCCCTAGTAGCCGAAACCGTCTCGTTGGAACTTCGGTTCGACGTGGTCCGCGCACCCGGGCTTGCGGCAGATCATCGCCATACATTTGAAGCACCATCCGCCGTCGTCGTTGGCGTGGGCTCGGTCGGGATCGAGCAGCGGTTCGCCCTCGATCCGCAGGCCGCGGCCCATCTGCGAGGTCACGCGGCCCACGGCTCCACAGTGGGGGCACGTGAAGGTCGGCACCTGCATCGTCTGAGACAGGTCGGGGTCGATGATCTCGATGATGCCCGACATCCGCAGGCCGCCCATTACGTCTGTCCCGCCCCGAGGGGAAGGCCGCTGCAGCTCACGACGACGTTCACGCTCGCCGAAGCTCCGGTGAGCGCCTGCACCATCGTCTGAGCGCGAATCCACGAGACCGCCGTGTACGCATCCGAGAGCACGGCCGCTCCGGCCGAGGTGGAGAGCGTGAGCACGGTCAGGCCCGACTCAACGCCGGCGGCACCGCCGATCCCCAAACGCGCGATCCGCACCGCGCCGCCGACGGTCGTCTGGTCGATGAACCGGATGATCTGGTGCCAGTTCGTGCCGTCCGTTGAGATCTCGACGCCGGCGCGGATGTTGATGGTCGCCGGGGTCACGTTCGCCGTGTAGGCGAAGGTAGCCCAAATGTAGGGCGTGTCTCCCACCAACGCGATCGGAAGGCCCACGACGGCCGCGCCGTCCACGGCCGTCAACGGTCCTCGGGAGGCCAGCAGAACGCTCATGCCACACCCTTCTCGACGCGCGCGTAGGGCCCGGCGTCCACGGCCGCGCCGGCGATGTCGGAGGCCCGCTTGGTGAGCTCGACGTCCCGGCGCGTGGTGCCCGGCGGCTGCGATCCCTCGGCGCGGACCTTGCGATAGTCCTCGAGCCGTGACTCCCACTCGCGGGCCGGTGTGGCCCCGAGCATCTTTCCGGCTCCGAGCGAGCGCGTCGGGGCGAACGCCGAGCGGACCGAACCCAGCCGCGCCCGGAAACAGTCGGGGCACTCGCCCCGCTCCGTCCCGGCCGTGGCCGGCATCCCGCACGCGCACAGACTCACGAGAGCATCGAACCTGCACGCGTCAAGGAAGCCGCTCACGGCCAGATCGTCGCCGGCAACTTCCCCGGCTCGGCGGCGGTCGCGATCCCCGCGGCATAGCCCGCGTTGGTGATCGCCGTCACTTCGGCCGAGGTCAGCGGTCCGGCCCAATACCCGCCCCGGTACAGGATCCCGCCGATGCGGATGCCCTCCTGCTGGGGGTCGGTCGGGTCCGGGTTGATCGTGCCTCGCCGGGTCCACAGCAGGTTCCGGTAGCGCAGCGAGTTGATCCCCACGGCGGCCAACCGAGCGATCGGCGGCAGCTTCGATCCCGATGGTGGTGGTTGGAAGTATTGAGCCATCTCCTCCTCCTGGGCGCGGGACCCGGGGAGCCGAAGCCCCCCGGGTCGCTACGACCCCGCGTATCAACGCGACCTCCCAGCCTTGGTTAGTTCGCGCCGATTGAGCTCGAGTGCTCGAACCTGACCAGCGAGTTCTCGCGGATCCGGCCGTACCCGATGAGGGCGTACCAGCCGACCGAGATGAACCGCTGCAGGTCGTCAAACGGACCCGAGATGACCATGTGCTGCGGCACGCCCACGCCTTCTCCGAGGGCCTGCAAGCCCACGAAGATCGCGGCGTAGACGTCGACCGTGCCACCAACGCCCGAGTCGACGAAGTTCTTGCTGTTCGCGTTCTCGATGAAGCGCACCCCCGAGAACGATCCGATCTCCCCGGTCCAGATCTGCTCGGGAGCCGAGTAGTCGTGCGGCGCGTTCCACGCCTGGTTCCCGGTCTC
>Ga0070708_100001165_pt1 | contig 20240 bp, 20 predicted proteins | sample KBSK5503metaG_FD_65469 | JGI IMG/M metagenome (GOLD analysis project Ga0070708, IMG submission 65469) | Corn, switchgrass and miscanthus rhizosphere microbial communities from Kellogg Biological Station, Michigan, USA - KBS K5-50-3 metaG | ecosystem: Host-associated > Plants > Roots >... | reverse complement strand
AGCTTCAAAGCTCGATCGTCCTGTGAATTTTGATCGTCGCGTAAGTTGAGTGTCCTGTAAGTTGAGTGCGGTCGCTACCGCTCCCGGTTCTGTAAGGAGTCTCGGTCCATGAAAGTTCAAAGATTCAACTGGCAGATCTGGGCAGGATTCCTGGTTAGCTTGATTGCGTTTGTCAGCTACTTCCTGGTTTTTGTTTGGTTCCCTGTCACCCGCGATTTCCCTTGGGCCAACTTACTTCTGTTCGTAATAGCCGCAGCGCTTTTGCTCGTGGGAGTTCGGCGTGCGTTTGCACCGGACCGCCCGCGCCCCAAGCTATCGAAGATCGTTGGTTCAGTGCTTGCGACTCTCAGTGTCGTTGTCAGAAAGCCGGATACACATTTGCATTTCTCTCTGATCCAAAAGCGGAAGTGATTCGCCGCTACGACCTCGTTCATGCGGGCGCAGGAATCAACGGACAGGACATCGCAAGGCCGGCCGAGTTCCTAGTGGATTCGTCGGGGACTGTTCGATGGGTGAATCTAACGGAGAACTATTGGGTTCGCGCCCGGCCCGAGCAGATTCTCGAAGCAGCAAAAACGCTGCGGTAAACAACTCAATAAAACCTATCAAGATGCGAACTTGAGCAGGCACTCAATTAAAACGCACCAAATCTCGACTCTAATAACCTCTCAGGTTAGGAAGGTGGCTGTCCCCCCCCAAGTTTGAAAGCCACTCAAACTTGAATGAGCGACTCAACGCAAATGGCATTCAGGCTTGAGGCGGGGTCAGGGTGCACCTTCCTGACCTGAGAGGTTAATAGAGTTGAATTGCTGATTTTTAGTTTAGTGACATTCAAACAAAGACAAGACCTGCGGTGAAATATCCACCGCAGGTCCTATCACTTCCCTTGCTTGTGTCTGTCTGCTAGTAGCGCGAGCCGCTATGGCGACCGCCGCCGCGATCTTCGCGTGGCTTGGCTTCATTGACGTTCAGCGCCCGTCCGGCCACGTCCTTACCATTGAACTGCTGGATTGCAGCAGCGCCTTCTTCCTTCGTCGACATCTCAACGAAACCAAAGCCGCGTGAGCGACCCGTTTCGCGATCTTCAATCAAGGATACACTTTCGACTGTGCCCGCTTGCGCGAACAGTGTCTGCAGATCGTTGCTCGACGTTTCAAACGAGAGATTACCAACGTATAGTTTCATAGTCATAGTTTCTTACCTTTTCCCCTATGGGATCTTCCCCGCCAAACTTCTCCGTTGGGGAGTTAACAGAAGCCGCATGCGAACATGGTAGCTTCCCAATTTGCTAAGGACGTTGGGATTTACATATCCATGCCGCCGGGCAGAGCCCGTGGCTTTCCATCTTCCTGTAGCTCAGAAATGAGGGCCTCGGTTGTCAGCATTAAGCCCGCAATTGATGCGGCGTTTTGTAATGCGCAACGCGTGACTTTCGCGGGATCAATAATCCCCGCAGTCACAAGGTCCTCAAAAGTGTCAGTGGCTGCGTTGTAGCCGAAGTTCGCTTCTTTGTTAGCACGAACTTTCTCAACTATTACCGCGCCTTCTTTGCCGGCGTTCTGTACGATCTGACGCAACGGCTCTTCGAGTGCTCGCTTCACTATCTGTACGCCGATTTGTTCGTCTGGATCGCCGGCAGTCTCACCATCCTCGTCCGCTTCGAAGATTTTGAACTTGTCCAATGCCTTCGCGGCACGAATTAGGGCCACGCCGCCGCCGGCGACAATGCCTTCTTCAACAGCAGCTCGAGTAGCGTTCATAGCATCCTCAACGCGTGCTTTCTTTTCTTTCAATTCAGTTTCAGTGGCCGCACCAACGCGAATCACTGCGACTCCGCCAACGAGTTTCGCGAGACGCTCCTGCAGTTTCTCGCGGTCATAGTCTGACGAACTATCTTCAATCTGGGCCCTTAGTGTTTTTACTCGAGCCTTGATGTCGTCTGTGTTGCCGGCGCCATCGATGATGATCGTGTTGTCTTTGTTGACCGTGACCTTCTTGGCGCGTCCCAGGTCTTCGACTTTGACGTTCTCAAGTTTGATACCGAGGTCTTCGCTAATGAGTCTGCCGCCAGTCAGAATCGCAATGTCCTGCAGCAACTCCTTGCGTCGATCGCCGTAGCCAGGCGCTTTAACTGCCGCCACGTTGATCGTGCCACGCAACTTGTTGACAACCAGCGTTGCCAGGGCTTCCCCGTCAACATCCTCCGCGATAATCAGAATCGGCTTACCTAGCTTGGCGACCTGCTCCAGAATGGGCAGCAAATCTCGCATCGAAGAAATTTTCTTTTCGCTCAGCAGAATGACTGGATTCTCAAGAACTGCTTCCATCTTTTCGGCGTCAGTGATGAAGTAGGGCGACAGATAGCCGCGATCAAACTGCATACCTTCGACAAATTCCAAATCGGTCTCCATGGTCTTTGCATCTTCAACCGTGATCACTCCGTCTTTGCCAACCTTCGCCATGGCCTCGGCAATCAACTCGCCGATAGCTGCGTCGCCATTGGCCGAAATCGTTCCGACTTGCGCAATCATTTCGCCTGCGACCGGCTTGGATAGTTTCTTGATTGCCGCAGTGGCGCGTTCAACTGCTTTGTCGATGCCGCGCTTCAAGGCCATAGGGTTTGCACCCGCGGCGACGGTTTTCACGCCTTCGCGGTAAATCGCCTGCGCCAGAACGGTCGCGGTGGTTGTACCATCCCCAGCAACGTCACTGGTCTTCGACGCCACCTCGCGCACCATCTGCGCACCCATGTTTTCCAATGGGTCCTTCAAATCAATCTCTTTCGCCACGGTCACACCGTCTTTGGTGATCGTCGGGCTGCCATACGCCTTACCGAGAACAACGTTGCGTCCTTTGGGACCGAGCGTAATTTTCACCGCATCGGCGAGTTGATTGACGCCACGCAAAATTGCCGCGCGAGACTCTTCACCATGAACTATTTGCTTTGCCATAACCTTTGTATCTTCTCCTGACTCAAAACTGTCCGTTAACTCATTTGCTAAGTTCAGAGTTCCACCTTTAGGTGGGTGATTATCCACAGCAAGCTAAAGCTTGAACTCTCAACTAAAGAATCCTACTTGCCGCTCTTCTTACCGCCGGCTACAGCTCCGGCGCGCGTAACGATTCCGAGAATCTCGTCCTCACGCATAATCAACAGCTCTTCACCGTCGATCTTGATTTCCGAGCTTGCGTACTTGCCAAAGAGGACCCGGTCGCCCTTCTTAACGTCCAAGGGCTGGCGTGTTCCATCTTCTTTGTACTTCCCCTCTCCGGCCGCGATTACTTCGCCTTCCTGCGGTTTTTCTTTCGCGCTGTCGGGGATGATGATGCCGCCGCGAACCTGCTCGCCTTCGTCGATGCGCTTTACGATTACGCGATCATGTAATGGTGTGATTTTCGTCGTCATAATCTGATTGTCTTCCTTAATGGACTTTTTATGTTCGCCTTCCGGCTGAAATTCACCTGACACTCGTCTCGGAGACTGGTGGGGGGAACGTATGACGCCGTGGCTTTCTTGGTAATTGAGCTGTGGATTATCAGGTGATCTGGAAGATCCCAGAGGAGCTGAGAGCGGAGTAAGCTGGACTCGGTTCGTCACCCACTTTACGCCAATGTTCTCTATATGTCAAATGCAGGATATATTTTGTATATGAGGTGGTGGAAGGAAAGGCTTTCGGGCTTTGGTCTTAGGGCTTTGGTCTTTGGTCTTGGGACTTGGGACTTTGAACCTCTGTCGTCACTCAAAGCCCAAAGACCAAAGCCCTAAGACCAAAGCCCAAATCAAGCAAAAATGCCGCGACGTATTCGTCGCGGCATTGACGCATTCGAAGGCTGGCGCTAGTTAGCCGATGCCGCCCACTCTATAACCTTCCTGGTAACCTCTTGAGAAACCGGATCGGTAAACTTCGGCGAAGTTTCCAAAACCCGCATCGTGGTAATAGTGAGAGCGCTCGGGATTGTAGCTCTTCGACTTCTTGCCATCGTCTCTTCCGGTTTTGAAGCCATCCTTGTAGCCCTGGCTCACAGCCGAGTCGCCATTATCAAAAACGTACTGATTATAGTAGCTCCCATATGGCGACCAGGGATCGTAGCCCCAACGGTTGTAACCGAATGGGTAGTCCCACCAGCTTCGATATCCAAAGCCAAATGGACGATAGATTCGATAGGGACTAGATCGTACGATAATTCGCCGGCGTCCCTGCGCAGAAACGTTGCTCGCGGACACGAACGCCATTCCAGATAACATGAGCGCGGCGAGCAAAAAACCACCAATCCTTCGTAAGTATTTTCCTTTCATCTAAAACCTCCTTGTTAGGTAACCTTTAGACGCTTTAGGATGAAAAGTAGTTGCCGCCTTCAAAGGTGGTAGCAACGCCCAGATTTTGCCTTGTCCGCTCCCCTGGAACCGTGGTAAAACCCGCTTCTGCAAGACAACTCCTGCGCAACAACTTTTTCGTTTCGAGGATCTTATGAAGCACCTTATTTCCAAACTCCTCCTTGTTGTTTACATTTTCCCTTCACTCTCTTTCGGTCAGTCAAACGTTGAATCACAAATCAAACGCGTCGAGCAGGGTCTATTGCCGGCGGTCCTCATCAAAGGAGATCCGGCGCTGTCACTTCCTGAGCGCATGAAACTCTACAAAGTGCCTGGTCTGAGCATCGCCGTTATCAAAGACTTCAAAATAGATTGGGCGCGAGCCTATGGCGTCAAAGATGTGGAAACCAGTGAACCCGTCACGACAGACACACTCTTTCAGGCAGGATCGATCAGCAAGTCAGTCAATGCAATGGTCGCTATGAAAAAGGTGGAGCAAGGAAAGATTTCACTTGACGAGAATATCAACAACAAACTCATCTCATGGAAATTGCCAGACAATGAGTTCACCTCAAAAAAGAAAGTCACGCTCAAAAATCTGCTGAGTCATACCGCAGGCACAACCGTGCACGGCTTTCCTGTTTATGCCGTCAACGAAAAACTTCCCAGCTTGCCCCAGGTGCTGGATGGAACTGCACCGGCAAACACCGCGCCTGTACGTGTTGACTTCGAACCGGGTTCGCAATACCGCTATTCCGGCGGCGGCATTACCATCGCGCAGTTAGCGATCATGGACATCGAGAAGAAACCTTACCCTGAGATCGCCAGCGAAACTGTCCTTGCGCCGCTAAACATGACCAACAGCACCTACAGCCAGCCGCTGCCTGGTGAGTGGCGCAAGAAGGCGGCCACTGGTTATCGACAAAATGGTAGTGAAGTCGAGGGTAAGATTCATGTCTATCCTGAAATGGCGGCCGCGGGGTTGTGGACCACGCCCACGGACCTGGCGAAGTTTGCGATTGAGATGCAACTCTCGCTCGCAGGACGATCTAATAAGGTCTTGACGAAAGCGTCAGCCGACATGATGACGACGTCGGTTCTGGAGGATGCGGGTCTTGGATTGTTCATCGAGAAGCACGGGAATGCTCTTTACTTCGGACATGGTGGCGCCGACGAAGGGTTCCGCGCCGAGATGCTCGTCAGTAAAGACAAGGGCTACGGCGTGGTCGTTATGGCGAATTCTGACAATGGCCAGATTCTCCGTGAAGTAATACGCGGCGTGGCACGTGAGTATGGCTGGGACGAGTTTCTGGCGTCGCCATATGAAATCATTTCGCTGGATGCCGCGAAGCTGGAAGCCTACACCGGCCGTTTCCAGGTCAACCCCGACCGCGTGTTAACACTCATTACAGATCCATCACGCCCTACGGTACCGGGAGCCGTAACGACCGGGTCCAACGTTCAACTTCCAAACCAAACCGTAAAACTGATCGCCCACCCAACTGCTGATCCGCTCTTCGAACTCCTTCCCATCTCGGACACCACATTCATTCGCCGCGACGCGAACGTCAAGTACGAGTTCGTGCGGGGCGGGCCAAACCAGGCCGACTCAATCAAGATCATCACAGCCGCGGGGACCATTGAGGCAAAGCGAGTCTCAGTCGACACATTAGTTCCCTTCGAACTCTTGTCGGCCGGCAAAATCTCTGACGCGATTGAGGGATACCGCAAGATCAAGAAGCAGAAACCCGGCAATGCGACTGTTGCCGAAGATCGAATCAACAGCCTCGGTTACACGCTTCTGCGACAAAAGAAACTCCCCGAAGCGATTGCACTCTTCAAACTCAACGTTGAGTTCTACCCAAACGCCTGGAACGTCTACGACAGCCTCGCGGAAGCCTACATGACAAATGGCGACAAGGCTCTCGCCATCGCCAACTACAAAAAGTCTCTTGAACTCAACGCGGCGAATTCAAACGGCACTGAGATGCTGAAGAAGTTGGAGGCTCCTGCCAGCAAACAACCTGACTAGCCGAAAGTACATTCTTATTCTTTGCCTCCGTGCTCCTCAATAAGTCGCATCGCCGGCTCGCTCACGAAAACCTTGGCGTGGAACCGTTTGCCCCACGACAGCGGCGTCACATCACGGTACTCATGCAGCGTGTCTACATCATATCTGGGACTGTATCCAGGATGAAGTTTCTTGCGCAGTGAAGCACGCGCGTTCGGATCGGCGCCGCGATCCAATAGCAACTGAGTGAACGGCGCGACCTGAGGTTTCTGCTGGTGGTTCATCCAGAAATTTGGCTGCGACACGACGGTGGCGAAGAGTGCGGTATGACCACCAAACCCGTCCTTATTGACGGCGGCCCTCGCGTTGACATCCATCCCGCGTTCGAGTAACCAGCGCGCGATCTCCATCTCATCATAATCGACGCACATGTGCAGCAGCGTCGCACCCGCCAAAGGAGTTCCCTGCGTTGCCAGCACTTCGTCGTGACATCCAAGTTCCGGCGGGTAGATCTCCTCGTGAGTGAACGTTCGCTGAAAGAGTTGCGGGTCGCGCCGCAGATAGTCTTCGAGCAAGTCGATGCGACCTCGATGGAGCGCCATCGCCGGCGTCTCCGGTAACTCGAGTCCGTGTTGGACGTACATCTCCAGGATCTGATGCTTCGCCGATGGGTTGCGGCTATCAGTCTCGAGCACCACGTCGACGGGCGCGAGTCGCTTGGAGTTTTCATCAGAAACCCGTGCCCCAAACTCGAGCATGAGCGCCGTTCCCGAGACACTCAAGGTGTAGGCAGGTCCACCTAAAGCGCCCTTCGGTGGACGCGGAGAACCGAGCCACTCATGGAGCATCCGTGCTGTGCCAATCTTGCTCTGAAGCGCAGCGCGGTCAATTGCATGCTCGAGGTCTCTAGCGCCAAGTCCGTAGAGCATCTTGATGATCTCGTCGCGGCCGAGGTTTGCGGCATAACTCATCGGCGGACCCCAATTGCTGTTGCGAATTCTGGCGTCCTCATGGAGCAGGTTCGGATGTTTGACAACGAGCTCGCGCACGGCGTCAACATCATCGCGCCAGATCGCGTCGATGAGTTTGCAGCACTGGACCAGTCGCGGCCAGCTCGACGCCTCATAACTCTGCGCCAGCGCAAGCTGCGCATCGGCAAGTGTGACTCTCCCTAATACCTCGGCCCTCTCTACTGGGACCGCGGGCGTCTCGCCCGCATCGATCCGTCCCCTACTCTCCTCCTGAGCAGTCGCCCGTCCGCCCTCATCAATCGGAATCGGTCTCGGATGAAATGCATTAAACTCCTTGATCGCAGCGGGATCACCGCGCCGAATATCGCGTAGTAGATCTTTCGCCTGGTGTTTGAGCTGATCGAGGTTAGGACGAACAGGAAGACGACGACCGGGAAGATTTGAATCTTTGGTGCTCTTGGATTGATTTGAATCCGCTGAGGAATTGGACTTTGTGCTATCTGAACGACCAGAACGGTCTTGGTCTTTGTGGTCTGTATGCCGTTTACGGTTGGACAAACGAGCCTCCTTCTGTCTATGCCCGCTGTCCGCTGCTCGGGCGAAAGGAGGTTCGCATCGGAACCTGGTAGTCACGCGAAAACGAATCAGGTGGACTCGGTCCTGCCCGCGGACGGGTGGCGCCCTGCACGCCGCAGAAAGGATACCATCCACCGATTACGCAGACTACAGAAACAGGGGCAGGAGCAGCAGGCGGGAGCAGAGGCAAGAGGCCGCAGTCGGAACAAATAACTCGTCGTTCCTGCTCCTGCGTGCTGCTCCTGCCCGTGTTTCTGTAGTCTGCGGATGTTTGTCACAACTCCCGCAACCGTTCAATTGGCTTTCGCAGCGACCGTTTGCTCTTGAGCATGTCTGACCACAAGTCGCCGACGTCGACAATCCGCTGGGCCATAGTTCGCAGTGTGAAACTCCTCGGGCAAACCTCACAGCGTTCCAGTTCTTCCCACGTGCACGGCGCGGACACGGGAGCGCCAGCCTTCGCGCGAACCGTGTAAGCGGCAGCGAAAGTCGCGCTGTAGCCAGTGCGTCCGGTGTCGACAAAGATGCGGGCCCGGCGATCAGCTTTGCTGAACTCCTGTGTCAGGTTGTTCGGATCGCGCTTGACGAGAATCCTCCCAACCGTGTGTGCGAACCGCGCAACCGTGCCGAAGTCAGAGTTGGCGTCTACTGGAACGGCGATATGAAAGCCCTTGGAGCCTGACGTCTTGACCCAACTTGGCAGACCCAGTTCAGCAAGTAGATCGCGCACCCTGAGCGCTGTCGCACAGAGAATTTCAAGTTCATCTTCTTTCGACGGGTCTAGATCAAAGACACAGATGTCCGGGTTGTACAGATTCGGCGCGCGTGAGGGCCATACGTGAATTGTGATGCTGTTCTGGTTAGCCAGCCAAAGCAATGATCTCGTGTCATTGGCGATTGGATGGTGGACCGTGCCATCGTTCTTAGGAACCTCGACGCGCTTGAGCCATTTTGGAAAACCTTTTGAGACGTCTTTCTGAAAGAAGCCTGGGAACCCGATGCCTCGGTGAAATCGCTCTATGGTAATAGGACGTCGGCGTATATGCGGCAACATGACGGGCGCAATCTTTTCATAATAGGACGCGAGTTCGCCTTTAGTGATCCCGTCTTCTGGAAACAGAATCTTCTCGGGATGCGTGATCAAGACATCTCTCATAACCACATAACCATCCACCGATTACGCAGATTACACTGATTATTAGCTAAAAAATAGGGCGGCTGATTTTCTGTTTGCTTCATTCTCTCACTTGTTTCGTAATCTGTGTAATCGGCGTAATCGGTGGATGTTTATTTATACCGAGCAACCGAGGATGTCTCAACTTTCCGTGCACCGTCCATTCAATAAACCCAACCTGCACGACAATCTCCGGTCGCACCCAGTGCGCCCGCACCCGCGGCAGCCCGACGGCTCTGGTAAACGCCGTCTTTGGAATCTCAAGCTGATCCAATTGTGCGCGCAGATCCAAGAGCAGCGTCGTGTCGAATCCAGTTCCAATCTTCCCTGCGAAGACGAAGTCGTCACCGTCGAAGTAGCCAACAAGCAGTGCGCCCAGACCGACGCGCTTGCCCTGTGGATCTGTGAACCCACCGACGACGAGTTCCTGCGACATCTCGCATTTCATCTTCAACCAATGCGGCGAGCGGCGATGCTCGTAGAGTGAATCGCGTCTCTTCGCAATGACGCCTTCCCACCCTTCCTTTTGCGCACGCTCCCACGGCAACAGATCATCTAACGACGCCACCTGCTCGAGTGGCTCCGTGAGCGGCAACTCGCTCAACAGACGCCGTCGTTCGTACAGTGGCAGGAACGTCACGTCGCGGCCATCGAGCCACATAACATCAAAGACGTGATACACGACGTTGCCCCCGCCCCAGGTAATCTCGCCGTCGAGAATCAGATCATTTATCGGCATGCTCTTGATCGCCTGGGCCACGCTCGGGATATTTTGCGGCAACCGATTGCGCGAGAACAGGCCCACGTCTTCACCATTCTTGAACGCCAACAAGCGAATCCCATCAAACTTCCGCTCAAAGATCCACTCCGGCCCGGTGAACCTTTCCTGTGTAAGCGTCGCCGCCATCGGCCGCAGCCATTCTGGAAACTTCGGAGTGCGCCACCCTGTCAGCGCTTTGGTCCGCGCGCATCGCATATAGTCCTGTCCCAACAACTAGCCGTTGAAAGTTTACCAATCATCCACCGATTACGCAGATTACACAGACGTCGTCTCGCAATCGAAATGCAATCAAATTCTCATCCTAATCGGTGTACTCTGCTGAGCTGTGCAATCTGTCGATTACTTGGGCTTAAGAATTGCCCAAGCCGTCGATTGTTGGCAGCTCATTGGCAATCTTACTAGCAAAGGATTCCTAAGAACGAATCTGGCGCTGGAGGGTGCCTTATTAGACGACATTCAGGTTGTCGCGATTGCGAACACAAAGTAGGTAGAGGATGTCACAAGAAGTAGTCGGAGCGAAAACGCGATCGCCCGCACTCAAGCGCCTGGAGGTAGTCGTCGACGAGTGGAGTGAAGAGAGACAAGCGTTCAAAAGCACGTGCTGCCCAGATGCAAAAGTCACCGCGGTCGAGACCTTCGAGTGGATGCCAGGCGAGCTGTTCGTCCTTCACGATCTCGACCGATGCATCCACAGATTACGCAAATTACACACACAGGAAAACTAGGAACCAGGGGCAGTAGACCGGAGCAGGAGCACGGGAGAAAAAGTATCTCGTCATTGCTGCTCCTGCGTCCTGTTTTCGGCTACGTAATCTGCGCATCTGGTGTGTCCGATATGCTTTATTAGCTTGTCGTTGTCTGGAGCGAAGACTGTTGCGTAAGGCGGCGACAAGCTAATAAAGCATATCGGACATAAAATCTGTGGATAACCTGGTCTTTTAGGGATCCTTACGATGTCTTTTGTTTCTCGATCTGGGAGCGCAAGCGCGCCTCCTGCTCCCTTAACTCAGGAGTGAACTCGGCACCGAAGCACTCCGCCTCGAACACCTGGCGAATCTCGATCTCAGCCTCGGCATCCGTCTCAGGGAACGGAGCGGGGCAGCGCTTAAGCCACTCGACCGCTTCCTCCATCGACTTCACTTGCCACAACCAGAAGCCAGCGATCAACTCCTTCGTCTCGGCAAAGGGCCCGTCGATCACTGTTCGCTTCCCTCCGGAAAATCTGACGCGCTTGCCCTTCGAGCTTGGGTGGAGTCCCTCACCAGCAAGCATAACGCCGGCTTTCACGAGTTCCTCGTTGAACTTCCCCATGTCGGTCAGTAGCTGCTCGCTCGGCATAACGCCCGCCTCTGAATCCTTGTTGGCTTTGATAATAACCATTACTCTCATACTCATGTCTCCTTAGTTTATTTTCGGAGTTGACCGTTCGGATATTTCTTAACCGGCTCGATCCGCTCCTTCTACTTACAAGTCGAATGGGGAACAACTAGATCGACAATTACAGTCACTTTTTGTCGGAAGTATTCTTAAATCTATATCGAGTGAACGGTGGACCGCTGAGTTTGGAAGCCTCTCAATGCGAACTGGATCACACAACTTCAACAAATCGCAGGTCGGGAAGGTGGACCCTGTCCCCGCCTCAAGTTGGAAAGCCCTTAACTGCAAATCAATACTCAACTCCAGTGATGAACATTGAATGCTGCTTTCATTGATGAGTGTTTTTCCAACTTGAGGCGGGGACAGGATCCACCTTCCCGACCTGCGAATTTGCTGAGGTTGTGTAATTCAATCTGCGATGCGCCGCGGCCATACCGGACCGAAGCGTGGCGCACTTTGCAAGCTGCCCTATAATGCGCGAATGATCGTTCACCTGATCGATGGCACATACGAACTGTTTCGTCACTTCTACGGAATCCGGCGATTCAAGAAAACCGATCCCCCGTACGGCGCGGTGGCGGGCGTGCTTCGCACAGTGGCGCAAATGCTGGACGACGGAGCGACTCACATCGGAGTCGCAACCGACCACGTCATAGAGTCGTTCCGCAATGGCCTTTGGCAACAATACAAGACCGGCGCGGGCATCGAGCCGGTCCTACGTTCGCAATTCGTTCCACTCGAAGAGGCTCTTGCAGCTATGGGTGTGGCCGTATGGCCCATGATCGAGCTCGAGGCCGACGATGCGCTTGCTTCCGCGGCCCACATTGCAGCCCAGGATAGCCGAGTAGAGAAGATCTGCGTCTGGACGCCTGACAAAGATCTTGCACAATGCGTCGTCGGAGATCGCGTGGTCCAAGTCGATCGTAGAAAAGGGGAGATTCGCAATGCAGAAGGTGTTCGCAGCAAGTTTGGTGTCGCGCCGGCGTTTATCCCTGACTACCTTGCGCTGGTGGGTGACGCCGCGGACGGCTATCCGGGCATCGCGGGTTGCGGACCCAAGACTGCGGCCCAACTAATAAACCGTTACGGCCGGCTCGAAGATTTCCCTATCGAGATTCTCAAAGCGGGCAACCTCGAGAACGCAATGCTTTTCAAGAAGCTAGCTATCTTGCGAATCGACGCACCGCTTTTCGCCGACGTGGAAGAGTTGCGCTGGCATGGACCAACGGCTTCCTTTGCAACGATGGCCGAGAAGATCGGTGATGCGCGCCTGGCGATGCGCGTGCTGGATCTGGAGAAGAAACTACGAGAGCAGAAAGGTAGTGGATCAGACTGAGGACAAGCAAGACGCGAGGAAATACCACCGGCTTTCGCAACTCAACACAGTACCGCGAGCGAAGCGACCGGATGCCGGCACTCAACCACCGTTTTAAGAGTTCTTGCGATTATCGAGTGCCGGCATCCGGTCGCTTCGCTCGCGGTGCTGTATCGGGTGGCGAGACCAATCGCATAATTCATGTTCAATCGCCAAGTTTCTACCCACCCGCTTGAAGCCCGTAGTATCTGCGGTTTCATACAGTCTTTACTGCGGCCGGCATTGACCTCCATTTGCCGCCTCCTGGGTGGCAGACGGAGAGGGACGGGCGTTATCATGATTAAAACATCGACAGACTAGGAGGCATGTATGAAACTGAGGGAGTTTTTCCTGACCGAGATGGACCGTGAGGTGGAGCGTTCGCGGCGGGCTTTCGAGAACGTCCCGGAGGGCAAGTACGATTGGAAGCCGCACGAGAAGTCGATGATATTTGGATATCTTGCCAATATGGTTGCGACGATTCCGATGTGGGTCACCATGCAGATCACGCAGGATGAGTTGGATGTAGCTCCGGCAGATGGTTCGAAGATGGAGCGGAAACGGATGGATACGAGCGTGGCATTGCTGGAGGCGCTGGATAAGTCTGCAGCCGACGCGCGCGCGGCGTTCGAAAGGACCACCGAGGAACACCTGATGACTCCCTGGCGGTTGCTTGCTCGCGGACAGGTTGTCATGGAGGCACCACGCCATGTGATGATCCAGGACACGATCAACCACTGGGCGCATCACCGGGGGCAGATGACTGTCTACCTGCGTCTCATGGGTGCAAAGGTCCCCGCGTTGTATGGACCATCAGCAGACGACAGTCGGTTCTAGGTAAATCATTTAGGAGAATAACAATGCTAATGAAAAGCGTTTTAGTCGCCTTCTCTTTTGCCGCCCTTCTGGTGCAAGGCGGTACGACCTATAAGTTGGTCGGCCGTTATCCGGTTCCCGGTGTTGGCGGTTTCGATTACGTTATGCTGGACGACTCCACGCGGCGGCTCTACGTCTCGCACGCTACTCAGGTGGACGTCGTGGACGCCGATACCGGTAAAGTCATCGGTACAATTCCCGACACACCGGGCGTCCATGGGGTTGCGATCGCCGCAGCATTCAAGCACGGATTCACCAGCAATGGGCGTGAGAATAAGGTCTCGATGTTCGACCCGGCGACGCTCCAACTGATCAAGAAGATCGATGTAGGCAAAGGGCCGGATGGCATCTACTACGACGAGCGCACAAAGCGCGTCTTCACCAACAATCACGGTACACACGATATCAGCGCGATCGATGCCGCTACTGGAGACGTAGTAGGCACTGTGAAAGTTGAGGGTGACGGCGAACAGGCGGTGATCGGAGCCGATGGTCTTATTTATGTTAACAGCGAAGAGGCCGGCGAGGTCGTGGTGTTTGATCCGAAGTCGCTCGAGGTCAAGAAGCGCTTTCCCATCGGCGTGGCGAAAGGCCCAACCGGTCTCGCCTACGACGCAAAAAACAAGCGTTTGTTTATAGGTTGTCGGAACGAGCCAAAGATGGTTGTCATGGATGCCGAGACCGGTAAGGTAATCAATAACTTTCCCATTGGCGCGGGTGTCGACTACGCTGCGTTTGATCCATCAACCCGTCTGATATTCTTTTCCTGTGGAGATGGGACCTTGAGCATATTCCATGAGAAGTCAGCGGACGAATACGAAGACGCCGGAGCGGTCAAAACACAGCGGAGTGCGAAAACGATGGCCTTCGATCCGAAGACAAAGAAGATCTTTCTTCCAGCGGCCGAATACACTGAGACGCCGGCGACTGAGCCAGGTCAGCGACCGACGCGCACGATGAAGCCGGGTTCGTTTGCAGTTCTGGTCGTCGGGAAGTCATAACGACGCCGGCGGCATTTGAGCTTTCCAACCGTAATCTCAAAAGGTGGGTTGAATCTCTTACTCTGCGCGACCTCCGTGTTCCCTGTGCCTCCGTGTGATAAAACCGCCGAAAACCATTGCACCACGGAGACACGGAGAGCATGGAGATCGCAGTGGGGAGTGAAATTGGGACACTACCCGGCGGACTCAGAGATTGCGCAGAGGGTGAAACAACGACACCATCCTTAACAACCTGATCGCTGTAAGAGAGACAAATGAAGACAAAATTCCTATCGCTAATCGCGCTAACCTTTGCGCTGCCCACATTGTGTTTCGCCAGCAGCCAACTAACTGTAAAGGCTTCGAACCAACTGCCGATCACACGGGCCAGCCAGACTATTGAACTCACCGGAAAAGATCTCGCGCCACTCGGCGAAAAGGATCTCGAAAAAATTCATGTCAAGGATTCATCCGGCAAAGAAGTACTTTGCCAAGCCGTCGATACTGACTATGACGATTATCACAAGCCCGACATCGTGATTTTCCAAGCCGACTTCGCGCCCAAAGAAACTAAGACATTCACCGTCACCAGCGGTAAGAAACACGAATACAGCAAAGACGATTTCCGTGCGTACGGACGCTTCGTGCGCGAGCGCTTCGACGATTTTGCCTGGGAGAACGATCTGATTGCGCATCGCACTTACGGTAAAGCGCTGATCACGTGGAAGGGCGAACCGCTGACCAGTAGTTCGATCGATATCTGGTCCAAACGCGTTTCAAAACTCGTAATTAACGACTGGTACATGGTCGACAATTATCACTCCGATATGGGCGAAGGATTGGACGATTATTCTGCAGGCGCGACTCGCGGTTGCGGAGGCAGCGGTATTTGGGCAAACAATCAGCTTGTCGTTCCCTCGAACTTCGTTGATTCGCGCGTGCTGGCAAACGGCCCGATCCGCGTAATGTTCGAACTTGTTTATGAGCCGTTCGATGTTAATGGAACGAAAGTTTCAGAACTGCTGCGCGTATCACTCGATGCCGGTAGCCAATTGGATCACTTTCAGACCCGCTACAAGTCGCCCGGCGGAAATGAAACGTGGGCGGTGGCGATCGGGATCAAGAAGGTCAAAGACGAGCTGAAGGAATTCAATGCCGAACACGGCTGGCTCACTATCTGGGAGCCGATGGAAAAGAATCTTGGAATGCAGGGTGTCGCGGCAATCGTGAATCCGAAGGAATTCGACAGGCAGGCTGAGGACAAACAAAACAATCTCGTCGTATTGAAACCCGGAACGGAGACTCCTGTTTCTTACTGGGCGGGCTTTGCCTGGGACCGCGCCGGAAAGATCACTTCGTCGGAAGCCTGGAAGAAATACGTAGAGGAATTCTCTGAGGGACTACTTTCGCCGCTTGTTGTAACCATCTCACCGTAGTATTGCTCTTACGACGATCAACCAAAGGAGTAAAAGATGGTCCACCTCTTGATCTGTCCTCAAGGATCGGCGCCAAAATAAATTTAGGGTTTCGGACTTGAATTGTAATCCGCAAGTAACTTCTGGGCATTGATGCTCGGGCTAATAAGCGCCAGCTTCTGGGACCAATCGTAACCGCTGAATACTCCCACGACCTCTGCCTTCTGATTGTAAACAGGACTGCCGGAAAAGCCATCACGGCTATCTATTTTTACTGACCAATATTGTTGGCTTCCCAGCATATAAGGGCCATAGAAGCTACCATGACTGACAATCTTGTCGCCGTGTGGCCGCGCAATCAGATACAGTTGGTCATCTTTGGTTGGAGAGGTCTGGAAGGTCGGAGCCTTGGCCACTTTCGATGTTCTGCACATCTCCAGTAGTGCCAGGTCCGCGTCTTTATCTACCTTAAGTACTGTCGCCCTACAGCCGTCGACATAAACCTTGACGGAGAGTTCGTCGTCGGGCCTGAAGCCGAGCATCACCTTTTTCGTGCTGCTTAGATTACCGGAGATGACATGGTAAGCAGTCATTACCAATCCGTTACCAACCAGAAAGCCAGTGGCATATCCGTTAGGACCAACATCGAAAAGGACAGAAATAGCGCGCTCGAGCGGATTGCGGTCCTTTTTGGCAAACTCCAGTTCTAATGAGAGCGTATAGCGCTCACGCTGTTTGAGCAGCATCTTGCCTGGGATATCTTGAGCTCCACATTTAAGGTCGAGCAAAAAGATTGCAAGAGCCATACAGGTAAGGCTGCAAAGCTTCCTTTTCATCGGGTCCTCCGTATTTGGTCGCGTGAAGAACTCAAACACCCATTGAGCGTCAGGCGTAACTTGAGTTCCTGAACCGGCTTGGTAACCGGCCCAATCAGGAATAGTGACAAAGAGAACTGAAAACCGCTTTCCAGTTATGCGGTTTCAGCAAAGCCCGGGCCAGCTTTGCTGTTGAAGAATTCAGTTATGACGGACCGAGGTATTTTAGGTCGCCGCATCTGGATTCGCAATAGTCAGCCGGCAAGGAAAGGCGATAATCGGAGTTAATTATGGCAGTGCTATCGCGAATTAACTGAATTTTAATGCGGGCACGATTGTGCATCGCGGCTGCGGTGCTTATTTTCCGGAGGCTCCCTGATGCTTTATCTCATTGATTCGACCGTAATCGGGATGAAGATATACGAGCCGACCGCCAACGATGGTAGCAACCGCTGCACCGGTCAGGGTTCTTCCGTGGAAGGGCGTGTTTCTACTCTTCGACCTTGAGCGCTTAGCATCAAAGACCCATTCCGCCTGTGGGTCCAGGATTGTCACATCGGCGTGAGCATTTTCCGTCAGACAACCACGGTCCCGCAGGCCGAAGATGCGGGCGGGATTGGTAGAACACATTTCGACCAGTCGCTCCAAACCAATCAGTCCTCGATTTACCAGATCGAAGGCAAGCGCAACTGCTGTTTCCAGACCTGTGATACCAAACGGCGCCTCATCAAACTCCAAAGCCTTCTCATCCGCATGATGCGGTGCATGATCGGTTGCGATGACGTCGATGGTTCCGTCTCTTATCCCTTCCAGGATTGCCTCTACGTGTTCCTGACTACGCAGCGGCGGGCTCATTTTTGTATTTGTATCGTACTCCGCAACAGCTTCATCCGTCAGTGTCCAGTGATGCGGGGCGACCTCGCAACTAACGGCCAAGCCGGCCTCCTTAGCTCTGCGCACTGCTTCAATCGCACCGCGTGTTGAAACATGAGCGAGGTGAACTCGCGCCCCGGTCAGTTTTGCGAGTGCGCAGTCGCGAATTGCATCCACTTCCTCGGCGGCGGCCGGCATGCCACGCAAACCAAGAATCAGGGACCAACGTCCCTCGTGCATTACACCACCGGCGCTTAAAGTGGGTTCCTGACAGTGGTCGACCACAGGAAGATCAAAGCCACGCGCATACTCCATGGCCCGGCGCATCATTCCAGCGCTCGGCACCGGCCGGCCGTCATCTGATACGGCGACAATGCCGGCACTCTTCATTTCACCCATTTCCGCTAGTTCCGTGCCGCCGCTTCCTTTGGATAACGCACCAATTGGGAAAACATTCGCGAACTGTGCTGCCTGCCCTTGCTCGATAATGAAACGGGTGACCGCAGGATTATCGTTTACCGGATCCGTATTTGGCATGGCGCAGACACTGGACCAACCCCCAGCCACTGCAGCCGCCGCTCCACTGGCTATAGTCTCTTTGTATTCCTGACCCGGCTCGCGCAGGTGCACATGTAGATCGATGAAGCCAGGGGCAACTATTAGCCCGGTAGCATCGAGGAGTTCGCTGCCTTCGGGAATAGACTCGGACCTATCCATTAACCCAACCACACGGCCGTCTTCAATCAAGAGATTCTTACCGGCGTTTACCTGCTGTGCCGGATCAATTAGGTATCCATTCGCGATCAGCAGCTTCATTCTTTGCTCACCTTGCGTTCGCGTTTCTGTTTCTTCACGGGCGCAATCGCTTCACGTCCCTCGCTGCGATTCCCGCGCGCGAGAAGATAAAGAACGGCCATTCTCACTGCGACTCCGTTCGTAACTTGATCCAGAATCAACGACCGATTGCCGTCGGCAATCTCGGAAGAAATTTCGATGCCGCGATTAATCGGACCAGGATGCATGACTATCGCGTCGGGCGCCGCGCGTTCGAGGTGTTGTGGACGCAGGCCATAGTGAACGGCGTATTCTCTCATTGACGGAAAAAATGCGGCGTCCTGACGCTCCCTTTGGATTCTTAGAATCATAACCACGTCGGCGCCCTCAATGGCGTCCTCAAAACGTCTCTCGATATGCAATCCCTGCTCGACGAGATCGGCAAATTCCGCAGGCACCAATGTACCGGGTCCAGCTATGCTAACGTTGGCGCCGAGCTTTGTTAGCAGGTAAATATTTGACCGAGCTACGCGCGAATGAAGAATGTCACCAAGGATAGCCACCTTTAGTCCGTCAAGATGGCTCTTGTATTCGCGAATAGTTAAGGCGTCGAGCAGGGCTTGCGTTGGATGCTCATGGGAGCCATCGCCGGCATTTACTATCGGCGCGTTACACATTTTGGCGAGATGCTGTGGTGCACCAGCCATTGAATGACGGATGACAATGCAATCGGGCGCCATTGCTTCCAGATTTCGCGCCGTATCCAGCAGAGTCTCGCCTTTCGTCACGCTTGACGTGGAGATGCTGACGTTCACAGCGTCGGCAGACAAACGTTTCGCCGCGATTTCAAAAGACGTTCTGGTCCGGGTAGAAGGTTCGAAGAAGAGATTTATGATTGTGCGGCCCCTGAGCGCAGGCACTTTTTTTATCTCTCGTCGCGAAACATCACGAAAGGTCTCCGCGGTGTCGAGCAGATGTGTAATCTCACCTGCTGAGAGGTCGCGAATGCCGAGGAGATGACGGCGATTGAATACGGGTTGCATAGCGACGCGGGTCTTTACTGCTCTGTGCTTTGTACTTTGTGCTTTGTGCTTTGTTCTTTGGCTTGTCCTACTCAACGCGGTGGGACTGGAAATCAAAGTACAAAGAACAAGGTACTAAGAACAAAGTTATAAAAAAAGCGGCCCGTTGGCCGCTTCGTTAGACCGTCTCCGACGACGGTCGCTCAACTATCACCACTCCCTCTTCCTCGTCAAATTCCTGCAGCATGACTTTTATGATCTCACTTTTCTTCGTCGGTACGAGCTTGCCGATGAAATCAGCTTGAATAGGCAACTCGCGATGCTCCTTGCCTCGGTCAATGAGCACGGCCAGCTGCACGCGACGCGGACGGCCAAAGTCGATCAACTGGTCCAGCGCGGCGCGAATGGTTCGGCCAGTGTAGAGCACGTCGTCAATCAGCACGATGTTTCGATTTTCGATATCACCGGGAAGGTCTGTCCGATTCACAACGGGTTTTGCGCCCACGGTTGAAAGGTCATCGCGATAGAGGGTGATGTCGAGAATACCAACAGGTGGGCGATAACCTTCGAGGTCACCAATCTTATCCGCCATGCGTTCGGCGAGAGGGACTCCGCGACGTCTGATACCCACCAAAAAGAGATCGCCTGCCCCATGATTTTCCTCGACCACTTCAGAAGAAAGCCTGGCCAGCGCGCGATTGATCCGCGGGCTGTCCATGATGCGAGCTTTCTCAATGAAATCCATGCGAGCGGATACTAACAAGAAGAATTAGAGGTGACAAGTAGACGCTCGACGCGATGGCATCCAACGACCAACGAGACTGGACTGACCCCCTAGATTGAGACAAAAGGAATTTAGCACACTTGGCAGTGAAGGGAGCTGCAAGTGGCAAAGAAACGAACAAGAGAGTACGCGAAGTATTCGG
>Ga0070708_100001164_pt1 | contig 20245 bp, 15 predicted proteins | sample KBSK5503metaG_FD_65469 | JGI IMG/M metagenome (GOLD analysis project Ga0070708, IMG submission 65469) | Corn, switchgrass and miscanthus rhizosphere microbial communities from Kellogg Biological Station, Michigan, USA - KBS K5-50-3 metaG | ecosystem: Host-associated > Plants > Roots >... | reverse complement strand
CTTTCGCGCAAGATCACGGTGGATGTGAAAGGTGAGATTCTGGAATTGAAGAACACCATCAACACCATGGTGGACCAATTGAACGCCTTCGCCGGCGAAGTAACGCGCGTGGCACGTGAAGTGGGAACGGAAGGGAAGTTGGGTGGTCAAGCACAGGTACCGGATGTCGGTGGCACGTGGAAGGACTTGACCGACAACGTGAACTTCATGGCCAGCAACCTGACTGGTCAGGTTCGTAACATCGCCGAGGTGGCGACGGCAATCGCCAGCGGAGACCTTTCACGAAAAATTACGGTCGATGTGCGTGGCGAGATCTTGCAGTTGAAAGAAACGCTAAACACGATGGTGGAGCAGTTACGTTCGTTCGCCGCGGAAGTGACGCGTGTGGCGCGCGAAGTGGGTAGTGAAGGCAGACTGGGTGGCCAGGCCAACGTGCCTGGTGTCGCCGGAACGTGGAAGGACCTCACGGACTCCGTGAATGCGATGGCCGGGAACCTTACCGGCCAGGTTCGCAACATCGCCGAGGTGACGACAGCGGTTGCGAAGGGCGATCTTTCGCGCAAGATCACGGTGGATGTGAAAGGTGAGATTCTGGAATTGAAGAACACCATCAACACCATGGTGGACCAATTGAACGCCTTCGCCGGCGAAGTAACCCGCGTTGCGCGCGACGTCGGTACGGAAGGCAAACTGGGTGGACAGGCACTGGTCCCCGGAGTTGCTGGAACCTGGAAAGATCTTACCGACAATGTGAACGTGATGGCTGCAAACCTTACCGAACAAGTGCGCGGGATCGTCAAGGTCGTAACCGCGGTGGCCAACGGCGATCTTACGCAAAAGTTGACCGTGAACGCCAAGGGCGAAGTTGCGGCACTCGCGGAAACCATCAACAATATGACACGAACGCTTGCCACGTTTGCCGATCAGGTGACAACCGTTGCGCGTGAGGTCGGCGTGGAGGGCCGACTCAGCGGCCAAGCCAACGTTCCTGGAGCGGCGGGAACCTGGAAGGATTTGACCGGTAACGTAAACTTGTTGGCTGACAACCTCACGAACCAGGTTCGCGCGATCGCTGAAGTCGCCACGGCAGTAACCAAAGGCGACTTGACGCGTTCCATTCAGGTCGAGGCGCGCGGCGAAGTTGCCGAATTAAAAGACAACATCAATACAATGATCGACAACCTGCGCCTGACTACCGATCGCAACAAGGAGCAGGACTGGCTGAAGACAAACCTTGCGCGCTTCACAGGCATGTTGCAAGGACAGCGTGACCTCACAACCGTGGGCCGGCTGCTCCTTTCCGAACTCGCTCCGCTCGTCAACGCGCAGCAGGGCGTGATCTATCGCATGGAGGTGGACAATTCTCCAGGCATGGCTTTACTTTCGTCCTTCGCCGACAACGGTGAAAATGGCCACAAGAAGCGACTGGACCTGGGGGAAGGCCTCGTCGGGCAGTGCGCCGCGGAAAAGCGCCGCATGCTCATCACGGAAATGCCGCCACATGCTGTGCCCATTCGTTCCGGCCTATTCCAGGCTGTTCCGCGAAACATCATTGTCCTGCCAGTTCTTTTTGAGGATCAGGTCAAAGCGGTCATCGAGCTGGCCTCTCTAAGCGATTTTACTGCTTCGCAACTCGCATTCCTTGAACAGCTGACTTCCAGCATCGGCATCGTACTCAATAGTATTGAAGCTACGATGCAGACCGAAGGACTGCTTGAGCAGTCGCAGCAACTCGCCACTGAGCTGCAAACGCAACAGAGAGAACTTCAACAAACCAACGAGCAACTCGGGCTAAAGGCACAACAGCTCGCTGAACAGAACGCGGAAGTGGAACGCAAGAACCAGGAAATCGAGCAAGCGCGTCGGGCACTTGAGGGGAAAGCCAAAGAACTCGCTCTGACTTCCAAGTACAAGTCAGAATTTCTTGCCAACATGTCGCATGAGCTCCGCACTCCGCTGAACAGCATTCTAGTGCTCGGTCAGCAGCTTAGCGAAAACCCAGAAGGGAATTTGACGCCGAAGCAAGTTGAGTTTTCGCGCACTATTCACGGAGCGGGAACCGACCTGTTAAATCTGATCAGCGATATTCTCGACTTGTCGAAAATCGAATCCGGCACCGTTTCCGTCCAAGCCGAAGAGGTATTCTTTGCGAGTTTGCTCGAAATGATTGCCCGGCCCTTCCGGCACGAAGCGGAAAATCGCCGGCTTACGTTTGAGACGTTCGCCGACCCTGCGCTGAGCCAGAGCTTGGTAACTGACGCGAAACGCCTCCAGCAGGTGCTCAAAAATCTCCTTTCGAATGCCTTTAAGTTCACCGAACAAGGGCAAGTGCGTTTGTCCGTTTTGAAAGCGCAGGGAGGCTGGACTATGGGCCATCCCATCCTGAGCAGGGCCGAAACCGTCGTCGCTTTCGAAGTGGCGGATACCGGTATTGGCATCCCGGTTGAAAAACAGCGCATCATTTTTGAAGCGTTCCAGCAGGCGGATGCGGGTACAAGCCGGAAATACGGCGGGACTGGTCTCGGTCTCGCAATCAGCCGCGAACTGGCAAACCTTCTCGGTGGGGAAATTCAACTGCGCAGCGCGACAGGATCCGGCAGTACTTTCACGCTTTACTTGCCTCAAATGTACGCTGGCCCCACTTCTGGCAGTCCTGCGCACGCCCCGATACTTTCTATGTCGATGCCGCCCGTGATTCTTACTCCTCAAGATCGTCACGTGGAGCGTGTACCAGACGATCGCGACAATCTGCAGCCGGGTGACAGTATTTTGCTTATTGTTGAAGACGATGCACACTACGCGCGGATATTGTATGACCTGGCTCGCGACACCGGCTTCAAAGCGTTGGTGGCTTCGAGTGGCTCGGAGGCACTGTCGTTAGTGCGGGAATTCCAGCCGGTTGCGGTATCTCTGGACGTTTTTCTTCCGGATATGCTCGGGTGGACGGTTTTTAATCACATGAAGCTCGATCCAACGACCCGTCATATTCCTGTGCAAGTCTTGACCCTAGACGAAGACCGCAGGCATGGTTTATCGCGCGGGGCGTTTGCTTTCTTGACCAAGCCGATCAGCCCGGAAAACCTGGAGTCCGCTTTTGTCAAAATGAAGGAATACGCCGCACCTCGCCGAAAACGGCTACTGGTGGTGGAGGACGATCCGGCGGAGCAGTTCAGCATTCGCGAGCTTCTCGGTCATGACGATATTGACATTGAGATCGCGCCGACAGGCGCTGCTGCGCTACAGGCGGTTCAGGAAAAAACATTCGATTGCATGGTGCTGGACCTCCGATTGCCCGACATGTCTGGCTTCGAAGTACTCGAACAACTCAGTCAGCGGAAAGGAACAAGCGACTTGCCGATAGTTGTTTTCACTGGGCGTGAACTTTCGCTTGAGGAGGATATTCGCCTTCACGACTTGGCACGTAGTGTTGTTGTCAAAGACGTGGAATCGCCCGAGCGCCTATTGGACGAAACCTCGTTGTTCTTGCACCGAGTTATTTCGGATTTGCCCCTGGAAAAGCAAAAAATGCTCGATCGGCTACATCATTCCGATGACGCTTTGGTCGGCAAAAAGGTGCTGGTCGTCGATGACGACATTCGTAACATCTTTGCGCTTAGCAGCGTTTTGGAGAGGCGCGGGATGACCGTACTTTCCGCGAGCACGGGGCGGGAAGCGATCGCACTTCTGGAAACGATCTCCGACGTGGCAATTGTGCTGATGGATATCATGATGCCCGAGATGGATGGATACGAAACCATGCAGGTTATTCGCCAGAATCCGGCATTTCGAAGACTCCCGATCGTCGCGCTCACCGCTAAGGCCATGAAAGGCGACCGCGAAAAATGCCTGGAAGCCGGCGCCTCTGAATACCTGGCAAAACCTGTCAATACCGAACAATTACTTTCAGCTCTACGCATGTGGCTACATCGCTGATGATGAACAAACTAGGCGAGCGTGCTATGACCACCACAATTCCTCCAAGCCCGGTTAACATCCTGATGGTCGATGACCAACCCTCCAAACTTCTCAGCTACGAAGTCATGCTGGGCGAGCTGGGCGAGAACTTGGTCAAGGCGAGTTCGGGGCGCGAAGCACTGGAACTGCTGTTGAAAATGGACTTCGCCGTCGTGCTCATGGACGTCAGCATGCCCGAACTGGACGGGTTTGAGCTGGCGGAAATGATTCGCCAGCATCCACGTTTTCAAAAAACCGCGATCATCTTCATTTCCGCCGTACACCTGACGGACGTCGATAGGCTCAAGGGTTATGAACGAGGCGCCGTTGACTACATTTCCGTTCCGATCATTCCCGAGTTATTGCGCGCGAGGGTTAGCGTGTTTGCTGAACTGCACCGCAAGGCACGGCAGTTGGAAGTCCTCAACCAGGAACTTCGCCGCTTATCTCATAGTTTAATGATGGCGCAGGACGAGGAGCGCAGGCGAATCGCGCGCGAACTGCATGACGGTCTCGGCCAGGACCTCACCGCTGCGAAGATGATGCTGGGCGCTCTGATCCAGCCACATCAACCCACCTCGGCAAAAGAACAGGCGCTGATGGAAGCGAATGTGATGATGGATCATGCCATCAAGCAAGTGCGAACAATATCGCACCTGTTGCATCCACCTCTCCTGGACGAAATGGGCTTGCTCTCCGCACTGCGTTGGTATACCGAGGGATTTGCAAAGCGCAGCGGCATAGAAACTACGCTGGAAGTACCGCGCGAGTTTCCGAGGCTAGGTCCCGAGGTGGAGACGGCAATTTTTAAGATTGCTCAGGAGTCGCTCACAAATGTCTTCCGGCATTCGGGTGCGCGGCGGGCCACCGTCAAATTGGAACAACTGAACGGTCAAGTGTTCATTTCGATTGCCGATGACGGGAAGGGGATTCCAAAAACTCTGGCAGCGCAACAGCCGGGCAGCTACGGAATTGGCCTTATTGGAATTAAACAGCGCGTCGAAGAACACGGTGGCCAATTGATTTTGCAGAACCGAACACCCGGGACGGTCGTTGAAGTCACGATACCAGTCAAAAACGACCGCAATTACCTCGTTGGCGCTCGCAACTCGAATTTCTAAAATTGCACGGTGGACGCGCGCGGTCCATTTCAGGCTTGCGGCGCAATCTAAATCGACCGCTTTCCGCCTAGATGCTCTTTCATCTTTCTCCGAGCGCGAAAGATTCGGGTCTTTACTGTCTGCAACGCGATTCCTTTCCTGGCCGAAAGCTCTTTTTGCGTCCACCCTTCGACAACGTACAGAACAAAAGCTTCCCGCAGAGTCGGCGAGACGGATGCCATCGCTTTCGACGCCAGCTCTCTGGAAATACACTGGGCTTCCGGGCTAATTCGCTTGCTGGGCCTGTCTATCGATTTTCCTGTATTTGTATCGCAGGCTGAAGTGACGCGCTGGCTCTCGGCTGCAGAGGCCCGCAGCTTCATCAACGCCTCGTTAATCGTGATCTTGGTAAGCCAGGTAGAAAGCAGCGACGTTTCACGAAATTGTTGGAAATTTATAAACGCCTTAACCAGCGCATTCTGTGCATTGTCCTCGGCGTCCGCAGCGTTGCGCAGGATGCGACGTGACGTGGCAAGAATTCGTGCTGAATATCGACGTGCTAGAACATCGAATGCTTCGCGGTCACCGCCTCGCGCCCGACGGAGCAAGTCCATCTCGCAATAGACAGAATTTTGAGTCATTGCCATTTCCTTGAGGGCTTACCCAGTTCTATGCCCGAGCATGGTCGAGGGCTATACCCGCAGTTCCCGGGAACACTGGTGCCAATCATTTACCTTCAGCGCGGGTCACGCCGCCCACGCAGTACAGGATTCGACGGATTGATCGCAATCGGAATGAACAACGATTTTGCAATAAATCTAAAAAGACGCTCCTGAAAAAAACCTATTGCTTAGCGTTTTCGTACCTGGAAATCGTTTTTAGGATGTGTATTCGCCTCCATCCGTCTTTTTTTGCAAAATTTACCGTGATTCAAGAAGTAAAATCTCCTCTGCGAACCCCAGTAACCAAGGAAGGTACGGCCAGTGGCAATAATAAAGGAATACCGTTCTCCATGTACTGCTGCCGCAGCGTGTTTTGCGGGCAGGTCCGCCATGCCTGCCACGTACATGAACCACCTGATTCCTGATGCGCCGCCGAACAGTTTTTAATAAAGTTATGACAAACAGTACGGGTAGTAAGGGCTGCCCACGGTGTGGCTATGAGTTAGTCGCCCGATCCCGTCGGCGCCTTTTGGAGAAGTTGTTTTTGGGGTTTTTTCGCCTGACTCCGTTTCGTTGCCAAGGATGTGACGCTCGCTTCTATCGACGTAATACTTCCGTCGCGCACCAGAATAGCTCCGCGTCCTCGCTGCTTTCGCGTCCCTGACCCCCAGGTCGCCGCGTAATTTCACAAAGTCTCGATGGTTGGGAGTGGCTTTGCAATCGCGAAGCTAATTTCGCACCACATGCAGCGCGATGAACCTCTTTCTCGGAAAAACCCTGTATCGACTGTGCGATTTTGCTGCTCGTAGAGTCCGTTAGATCAGCCCAATTTCTACGGAGGATTCTGATGGCTAAACAGGCATTACGAGAATTATACATCGACGAATTGCGGGACCTTTATGACGCTGAAAATCGGCTGGTAAAGGCCCTCCCGAAGCTCGCGAAGGAGGCGCAATCACAGGAACTGCGTTCTGGCATCGAGGAGCATCTTGAGCAGACCAAGGGCCATGTCGATCGCCTTCGTCAAATCTTTGAGTCGATAGGCGAAAGGCCGGGCGGCAAAAAGTGCGCGGCGATGGTCGGGCTCATCCAGGAAGGGGATGAAATGATGGACGAAGAGTTTGAGAACGGAGTCAAGGACGCCGCTCTCATTTCCGCCGCTCAGAGAGTGGAACACTACGAAATCGCGGCGTACGGGTGTGTGAAGACCTGGGCCGGACTTTTGGGCGAGAAGGACGCGCAAGACCTCCTTGAACAGACCCTCAACGAAGAAAAGGAAGCTGACCACAAGCTCACCGAAATTGCACAGGAGATCAATGTGGAGGCAATGGGCGAAAGGGAAACAACTGAATCTGGATCTGAATCCGAAGAGGAACATAGGCCAGTAACTCGTTCCCGAGGAAAAGCTCGCAGCGCCAAGGCATGATTCTGACCACCTACATCGAATAAGAGGAGAGAGAGCATCCTCTCTCCTCTCTTTTTTCTTTCCCGCCATTAAGGCACCGATCAGATCTATCAAGCGAGGCGTCGTCTCATTCCCTCCTATACCTTACTGGATGTTCGTGGGTCCTCTACGCTAAGACGAGTATGGTCTGTAGCACCGGCGAGCGGTACAAAATGGGGTGCGGCTGCTGACGGGACGCTAAAACTCAGGGCCGGTGGGAGAGTCGTTATGAGGTTAGGACCATTTCTTTTAATCGCGATTCTACTTCTCCTCGCGTGGGGAGGTGGATTCTTGATGTTTCATGTTGCGAGCAGCTTAATCCATCTGCTGCTCGTTCTCGCCATCCTTTCATTCCTCTTTCTCTTCTTGAATGGTCGACGCACCGTCTAGGCGGGCAGAATTCGAGCGATTACGACAATGAAAACTGAGACGCACTCAAAAAAGCACGAGCACGAGAATGTCCGCGACTCCGAGGTCTTTCGGAAGCGTTTGCTTGCCGAACTGAGAAGCTTCCAGGATCGCGTGGCACGGGCCCGCCAGGAATTGCCGATCGACTCCGACCCGGACGACGAGGCGGGCATCGCTTCCAGGAGTGCCCATCGCGAGGTCACCATGGGAAATCTGGAGCGCGACCTTCAAGCCATCGTGGAAATCGAAAGAGCACTGCGTCGCCTGGACGCCGGACAGTATGCGACATGCGTGGTGTGCCAGTCGCGCATTTCGGATGCCCGGCTCAAGGCTATTCCGTGGACAAGGACTTGTATTCAATGTGCGGGGCGTGGCAATCACTTCGCCGGTTCTCCGTTACAACTCAACGCTAATCTCGCTCACTGATGAATCAATCTCGTCTCCGAATAAGCGCAACCGTTGAGGTTGCGGACAAGGCGAATTATCTGGTCGTCGGGCTGGCCGGCGTACAGGCCTGCGAGATGGTCGCTGTTTTTCCTCGAATTAAGACCCGCTGCGGCTCCCGAGCCAGCAGATTCGATAAATGACTCATCGCCGGATTTGCATCGGCCAGGAGTTTGACAAACGCCGTAAGGGGTACTGCGAGAAATAGTCCGACCACTCCCCACAGCCATCCCCAGAAGAGAAATCCGATCGTCGCTGCGACGGGTCCAATATCCAATCGTGAGCCGACAAACCTGGGTATCAACAAATTTGCCGAGATTAAGTGAAGAGCCATAACCGTCACAATAATTACCGCAAATGGAGTCACGCTGTGAAATTGAAAAACTCCCGCCATCAGCGGAATTACGAGCGCTATCACGATCCCCAAAAAAGGAATCAGGTTCAGCATTCCGCTCACGGTCCCTAACAGAATTGCTGGAGCCAGCCCAATTTGCCAAAACACCGTAGCGGTTATTGCCGACATTAACGCCCCGATCACTAAATTCCCCGCGACATAACTTCGTATCATCGCGTTCGCGCGAGCGATGACGCGATCAAAATCCATTTGCTTGCCGGCACCGGACCTAAGAGAGAGATAGATCTTGTCGCGAGCGATCAACAGAAAAAAGGTCAAGAAGGGAACGACTCCGGCGATAAACAACGCTCCCCACGCCGATCCCACGCCTCTCGCCAAATAACTTGCCCATGAAGTCGACTCTCTAATTCGAACTTCAGGAACTTTCTTCGGTTCCGCTTGGTTCGCTAGTGTTCCCGCGGAGTCCCGCACTCTTTGTATTTTGCTGCTGATCGGAGAAAGCGTTTCGGCGATCCGGCTTACGTAGCGCGGAAAGTCGTCAAAGAAATCTGCCAACTTTCCGTACGAGAAATAGGCGATCGATCCAAAAATTAGCACGCCGAACAGAACAATTGACGCGGCTGCGAAAAATCTTGGGATGCGAGCCCTTTCCAGTACCGCTACCACAGGATCTGCCAGAATTGCCAGAAATGTCGCGACCACCACGGTGATGCAGACAGAACTGGCGAAATAGCAAAAAGCTATGAGCAGCAGGGTCAGAATTCCAGATAACAGGTGAACGCCTTGCCTCAGGACAGCAGGGTTATGCGAGACTTGCTGGGTTATGACGTCCTGTGGGCTCAAACTGTTTTCTCTTTCTGATACTCGTGCATTGGGCCGATGTTGGCCGATATGCCCGCCAAATGACATACCCTACTCCTCGCAGATCGCAATTATGACGGTGGCACATTTCCCTTGGGCAAAAAAATGCCGGCGACCGGCATCGCTCACGCAATCACCAGGTACGCCGGCAAAGTTCTGCAGTGCTTACTAGTAGCGCCCCGGCGAAGCGCCTCGCGACCGATCGCCTTCTTTCACCGACGACTCACTCGTGTAGGAAATGTCCTCGGCACCAGTTCGCTCCATGATCTTTTTCGCCCGGTCTATCTCTTCCGAACTGTCACAGTGGATCGAAAGCAGAATGCCGCCTTCGGTCAAACGGCCTTCGTATCTCTTCGCCTCGTATTCAGGAATTCCCATCCCCACAAGCGCTCCAGCTAGGCCGCCAACGGCGCCGCCGACTCCTGCGCCCGCCAGAGCGGCAACGATTGGTCCGGCTGCTATGAATGGACCAACGCCAGGGATAGCCAGCGAACCGATTCCAACTAGCCAGCCCAGGATCCCACCGAGTACCGCGCCAGACCCTGCTCCTGCCGTCGCCCCTTCAGGGGCCTTTGACGCCTTTTGGGTGCCTAGCTCCCGACTACTGACAGATTCGGGAAGCAGAACCGCAACGTCAGAGTTAGAGAATCTCTCATCTCTTAACATCCGCACTGCGTTTTCAAGTCCGCTTTGAGTCCTGTAGATTCCGAATGCTGCTTTGTTTTTTGCCATAGCCTTCTCCAGTCCTTGTTCAATAGCTTTTTCCGATCCTTACTCTGACTTTGGCTTTACTGTGATCTCGTTCTTTACATTCGCGGCCCCAGCGACTTCCACTGCCTTCGCCTCAATCGAGGCTTTTTCTTCTTCGGATCTCACTGGGCCTTTCAGAATCACAGTTCCACCTCTTGCAATCACCTTGATATTGTGGGCATAGGTGGAGAGACTCTTGTCGCCTACAATCGATTTTCGGATTTTCCGCGCGAGATCGCGATCAGCCTGGTTTTCGCCTTGTTGTTCGGCGGTAGAGGAACCTTTATCACGGTCTTGCTGGTTTGCCTTGCTATTGTCGGGAGCTTGAGCGAACGCCACGGAGTAAGGAATCACCATGCTGAATCCTGTAAGGATTACGGCGGTCTGGAATGTTTGTAGAATTCCTTTAGATCTAGATCTCATCGACAATTTCTCCTCGCAACGAAAGGTGCCGCTTATGCGCGCACGGGACGGCAGGCTTCACGGTAGGCGATTGAGGTCAACCGGGCCATACGAAGGAGTACTCACGGCTCTGGGAAGAAGACTGTAAATTACTTATTCCGTTCCTGAAAATACCGTTCTAGTAGATCCGATTCCAGTAGATCGTGATGAGCGTTTCGCCAGCTTTGCTTGCCATCAGTCAGGCCCCCATCAAAAAGGGCAAACGGTAAGGATACGCCCGCTCGCTCTCGTCCTTGGGGGGACATTTCGAAAAACAAAGCTTCGAGCGAATCTGCCAACGCGCCCGCGGACGCCAACTCGACGCGCCAGCTGCTTTGACTGGATTTTCCAGATGGTCCGTTACCATGAATTTCTAATTCTTGTACTGGCTAACACCGATTGCCGAACTTTTGGCCTTCACCACAGAGTGTGATCGCGAGCGGTTCTCTAGTCTTTTCAGTGTCCGGGCCCGCGGGTTTCAAATTACGTGTTGGCGAGGCAAAGAGAGAAAATGAGATCGCATAAGCTGTTTATTTCAATCGTTGCACTTATTATTCTGGGATGCGTTTCTGCTTGTTCGAACACGCCCACAAAGTCTCCGGATGTCGCCGACAATATCCGCAAGGCTTTAGACCAGGGCAATTTTAAGGATGTGAGCGTCAGCCAGGATCGCGACAAAGGCGTCGTAACACTCACCGGAACTACCGCCTCCGAAGCAGACAAGGCGCAGGCGGAATCCATCGCGAAATCTATCGCAGGGTCCCAAGTAGTCGCCAACGAGATTGCCGTCCGGCCTCCAGGCAACGAAAGTGTCGCCAAGAAAGTCAATTCCGATCTCGACAAAGCAATTGAACAGAATCTTCATGCGCTACTGGTTCAGAACAAACTCGAAAAATCGGTGAAATACGAAGTCAAGAACGGCGTCGTCACGCTCACGGGAAGCGTCAACTCTCAAACGAGACGCGCCATGGTTGAAAAGCTGGCGACTGGCGTCCCAAACGTCCAACAGGTCGTCAACGAGTTGCAAGTGAAGAACCAAAAGGCAACTTCGTCCAGCTAGCCACCGCGGTAGGAGCGTTTTCTATTGGCGACAGTTCAAGCTTCCTGGCTAAAGTGAGGCCGGCTTTAGTGCTCGATTTGCGCATAGCAATCGTCCTGCAAAAATCCTCCAGCCTCCCCGCATTTCACTCCAAGAATCTGTCGGATTATTTTTGACTTAATGTCACGCAGCCTGCACCATATCAGTTCACGGGCAAAACTGATCACAACGAGACTGGTCCGAATTCGCCAGAGTGTCGCTGTCTGGAGACGTCCTATGTCCCTGATGCTGAGATTGATAGAATCGGGCGCAAATTAATGCCCATAAGAGTGCTACTCGCCGACGATTCGGAATTGGTCCGCCGGGCGATCCGTCAGCTTCTGGCCGACCGGCCCGAAATCACCGTCGTCGGCGAATCCACTGACTTCGCTCACACACTCCGATTGTGCAAGGAACTGCGGGCGCACGTTGTTATCTTGGATTTGCACATGTCCGACGGCAATAGAATCAGTGCGAGGGAATTCAAATCGCAACTTCCCACCGAGTCGCGCGTCCTCGCGATTTCTGTTTGGGATGACGCCGAAACAAAGGCTCTGGCTGAGCGTTACGGTGCCGTCAAATTATTGGACAAGGTAAGTCTCGGCACGCACTTGATTCCTTCCATACTGGGAATTGTCTCTCCATCCGGCGAAAATCCCGGAGTCCATATCCAATAGATTGACTTTCTCCGCGCTGCAATTTCGTCGGTCAAAGCCACTAGCCCATTCATGCCCGGCGGTGTTTCACACGAACTGAATCAGCACGATTTCCGGATGCGAGCAGACCCGCAACGGCGGACCCCAGGTACCCGCGCCGCTCGATGTGTACACCAGCATGGCGCCAAACCGCTGCAATCCGTACACAAACTGTTTGTAAATTCGTTTTGTGAGCCAGGTCCACGGGAAAAATTGCCCGCGATGTGTATGTCCCGACAATTGCAGTGAAATTCCGGCCTGCTCAGCGATCGCTAATTGGTCCGGTGCGTGAACGAGCAGCACGCTTGGCTGCCCCCGATCGATTGCAATTTCCTTCAATATGGCGCTCAGGCGTTCGGGGTGGGCCGCATCGCGATGCTGGACGCCGATGATCTGCATTCCGTCGACAATCACTTTTTCGTTGTTCAGCAGCCGCAGACCCGCGTTCCTCACCGCTTGCAGGTGCCCTCTGTGGTCTCGTATCTCTTCATGATTTCCCGCGACAAAGTAATTCCCCAGCGGCGCGTTTAGCCCCCGTAGCGGACTAGCCAGCGCGTCAAGATCCGCATAGCTGCCGTCGTAAAGGTCCCCCGCCAGAAAAACAATTTCCGGCCGCAGTTGGCGTACTCGCGCCACGATATTTCGCGCGAACGTTGCTCCCCGCACATGCCCCAAGTGTAAATCGCTGATCATTGCCGCTGTGCGCCCTTGCCACGCAGCAGGCAAGTTTGGCAAGCTCACCTTCACTCTGCTGATTCGCGTCACGCTCGCATTGATCATTCCCCATGCTGCCGCAATCATTCCTGCTCCAAACCACGTCCCGACAATGATCCGTTCGTGCCAATGTAAGCCGAATGCTCTTTGCGTCAGCCATGTCAGCCAAATTCCTACCGCCGCAAGAAATAAGAAATTGAACAAGCCCAGCCAAACCGCCGAAGTCCGGTAAAACACCCGCGTTACGCCATTCCAGTATTTGAAGGACAACAGGGAAGCCGCAACGAAACTGATGCCCAGCAGAAACACAACGGCCGTCGAACCGCCCAGCCACGACGCCGCGCCTGGGTTCCACAAATGGAGCCAGGTTTCATAGACGAAAAAATGTGCAGCCAGCAAAATCGATTGGAACACAGTGATAAAAACGACGATCCCGGTTTTCATGAATCGTTAGATGATGAATGCAACCGTTTGTATTCATTTTCCTGCGGATCGTTCCATGCACGCACCGAGCAACTCGTCCGAACCAATTGGCCTTGCCTCTCGGGCCTCGCTTCCGTCCCTGAACTCCACGAAGCTCGACTTATTTCTTGACCGCAACAGCTGGCACACTTGGCGCAAGCAGAGCCGCTGGCGGACTTGTCAACTCAACCTTCACAGCCGGCGTAATCTTGTCGGCGTTTTTCACTAGCACCGTCACCAGCCAGATCTCCGTCTCCGTCAGATGACCCTTAAACCCCGGCATACCCGTCATGCGAATTCCGTTCTTCACCTTCCAATAACTTTCCCATGCCTCGTCGTCCGTTACGCCAACGCCCTTAAAGAGTTGCGGCGGCTTCGGTGCCATGCCCTCCGCGATTGCCGTCTTCGCGACATCAGGCAATCCGTGGCATACCGCGCAATGGCTTTTGTAGACCTTCGCGCCCTCCAGTAGATTCTTCTCGTCCGAGGGAACTTGCGGCTCGGGATGCGGCAATTTGTCCAAATACGAATGCAATCCCATGTGCGCAAATTTCCGTTCGAATGGCATTTCGGCGGCTTCCACTGCAACTGGGGCACGGCCAGTCGCAAAATAGGCGTACACGGAAACCGCTACGCCCGCTACCCCTAGAACAATCCCCAGCAAAATCCCCTTAATCATTGGCTTCCCCCGTTCAAATCGATCTCTGCCGAGTCATTTCGTCGATCGCCGCAAAATGCGCCTGCGTATTCTACCGGAATCGCCTCTGTTTCGTTCAAAACGAATCCCATATAGCCCTGGGGCCCTGCGTAACCATTTTCTCTCCAAAATCGTCTTAATGATGCGTACCATACGGATACGGTCGTACCGCGTCTAGAGAGTAGAGAACCCGCTATCGCGTCCCAGCGATTGCCGTTGCGCGGCAGGCTCTCTTGCGTACCAGCGAACCACTTTGAGGAGCTAACGGATGGCGCAGTTGAAATCTCTAGACCTGCCTGACTCGGAACGCACTCCTGTCCGAGATACTCCCCAACGCCAATCTGCTTCGGGCCACACATGGATTTGGATCCTTGTCGCCGCTCTGGCGCTCGGAGGGTTTTGGTATTACCGCTCTTCTCGTTCAAAAGCCGCGCAAGACGCGGCGGCTCCGGCAGCGCCCGGCAAGGGCGCGGGGCGCGGCCCAGGGGGCGCAAACTTCAGTGTTCCCGTTGTGGTAGCCACAACAACCAAAGGCGACCTTCCCGTTTATCTCAACGGCCTCGGTACCGTTATTCCGCTGAGCACGGTCACCGTTCGTAGTCGCGTGGACGGCCAGCTCATCAATGTCGCTTTCAAGGAAGGGCAGTACGTAAAGGCCGGCGATCTTCTCGCGCAAATCGATCCCCGGCCCTTCCAGGTTCAGCTTGAACAAGCCGAAGGCCAGCTTGCCAAGGACCTCGCGCAGCGCAAGGACGCTGAAGCAAACCTCGAGCGCTTCAAGTTGCTCTTCAAGGAAGGAGTCATTCCGAAGCAGCAGCTCGACACGCAAGCCGCTTCCGTCGGCCAGTTCGATGGCGCGATCAAGTCCGATCAGGCTCAAATCGACAACGCCAAACTTCAGCTGACGTATTCTCGCATCACAGCGCCTATTTCCGGGCGCATTGGTCTCCGTCTCGTCGATCCCGGGAACATCGTTCACGCCACAGACACCAACGGGCTGCTTATCATTACGCAACTTCAACCCATATCGGTCATCTTTACGCTTCCACAAGATCAGCTTCCACAGGTTTTCGACAAGCTTCACAAAGGCGCCGCACAGCTCACTGTCGAAGCGTTTGATCGAGACAACACGGCGAAAATTGCCACGGGCAAACTTCTTACGATCGACAACCAGATTGATGTCGCCACCGGCACCTACAAACTGAAAGCTGTCTTCAACAACGAAGACAGCAGTCTCTTTCCCAACCAGTTTGTGAACACGCATCTCCTTGTGGACACTAAGCGCAATCTTAGTTTGGTTCCACTGGCCGCACTTCAACGGGGTCCTCAGGGCACGTACGTGTATGTCGTGGCGAACAATACCGTCAAAATTCATCACATCACGGTTGCTCAAACGACTGGTGGCACTGTAGGCGTGAGCGATGGTCTGCAGCCCGGAGAACTTGTCGTCACCGACGGTCAGGACAAATTGCAGGAAGGTACCAAGGTAATTCCGAACCAGGCTCCTGCGGCTGCTCCGGCGGCCGCCACCAGCACGCCCTCTGCAAATCCGACGTACTCCAATTCCTCCGCTCCGGCTGCCACGCCTCCAACTCCTCCTTCTGCGAAGCATGGCCGAGGCGCCAAACCATGAGTCCTTCTCGGCCGTTTATTCTGCGGCCTGTCGCCACCACCCTCTTGATGGTCGGCGTGCTTCTCGTTGGTTTTGTTGCTTATCGACAGTTGCCGGTCTCCGCGCTTCCCCAGGTGGACTACCCGACGATCCAAATTCAAACCTTTTATCCCGGCGCAAGTCCCGACGTGATGGCTTCTTCGGTCACCGCGCCCCTTGAGCGCCAGTTCGGGCAAATTCCCGGCCTCAACCAGATGACTTCCACGAGCTCGCTCGGGAGCTCGGTCATCACTCTCCAATTCGATCTCGAACTCAATATCGATATCGCCGAACAGGAAGTTCAAGCCGCCATCAACGGCGCTTCGAACCTTTTGCCCCAGGGGCTCCCGAATCCTCCCATTTACAGCAAAGTCAATCCCGCCGACTCGCCGATTCTTACTCTCGCCCTTACCTCAAAATCGCTTCCGCTTTCCAAGGTTGAAGATCTCGCCGACACCATGCTCGCGCAAAAAATCTCCCAATTGCCGGGCGTCGGCCTGGTTAATATCAGCGGCGGCCAGCGTCCCGCAGTCCGCATTCAAGCGAACCCCACCGCTCTCGCCTCGTACGGTCTAAGCCTCGAAGACCTTCGCACTGCTCTCAACAACGCAAACGTCAATCAGGCCAAGGGTACCTTCGACGGCCCTCAGCAATCTTATACAATCGGCGCAAACGATCAGCTTATCAGCGGCGATACCTACCGCCCCATCATTGTCGCCTATCGTAATGGCGCTCCCGTTCGCGTTGCCGACGTGGCGAATGTGGCCGACGGGGTTGAAAATTCCCTGCAAGCCGCCTGGGCAAATCAGGAACCCGCCGTGCTGATGAATATTCAGCGCCAACCCGGTGCCAACATCATCGGTGTAGTTGATCGCATCAAGAGGCTTCTGCCCCAGCTTCAGGCTGGACTTCCCGCTGCCGTCAACGTCTCGATTTTTACCGACCGCACCAACACTATCCGCGCTTCCGTCGAAGACGTTCAATTCTCATTGATGCTCACTGTCGGCCTCGTCGTGATGGTGATTTTTCTTTTCCTTCGCAGTATTCGCGCCACCATCATTCCCAGTGTTGCTGTTCCGCTCTCGCTCATTGGCACCTTCGGCGTGATGTACCTACTCGGCTACAGCCTGAATAATCTTTCACTCATGGCACTCACCATTTCTACTGGCTTCGTCGTCGATGACGCCATTGTCATGATTGAGAACATCAGCCGCTACATCGAAGAGGGAGAATCTCCTCTTCAGGCTGCTCTCAAGGGTTCCGAACAGATCGGCTTCACGATTCTGTCTCTCACCATTTCGCTCATCGCCGTCTTGATCCCGCTTCTCTTTATGGGTGATATCGTCGGACGCCTGTTCCGCGAATTTGCCATCACGCTCGCCGTCACGATCCTCGTCTCGGCAGTGGTTTCTCTCACCCTCACGCCGATGATGTGCGCCAAACTTCTCCGCCATCAGAAAAAAGAAGAAGAAACCTGGTTCTATCGCAAATCCGAAGATGTGTTCAACGCCGTCATCGCCTTTTACGGACGTACTCTGAAATTCGTCCTCCGTTTTCGCACTATCACCCTCCTTATTACGTTTGCGACGCTCGTCGGCACCATCCTTCTCTACGTCTACGTACCTAAAGGTTTTTTCCCTGTTCAAGACACCGGCGTAATTCTCGGAGTCTCTGAAGCTCCACAAAGCGTTTCCTTCCGCGCGATGGGCGAACGCCAGCAGGCCCTCGCAAATGTCATTCTCAAAGATCCTGCTGTCGACAGTCTTTCCTCTTTCATTGGAATTGACGGTACCAACACAACTCTGAATAGCGGCCGGATCCAGATCAATCTCAAGCCTCTTGCCGTGCGTAAGATCAGCGCCTCCGACGTCATTCGCCGGCTCCAGCCCTCGCTCGACAAAGTCGACGGCATCACCCTCTTCATGCAGCCTGTTCAGGATTTGACAGTCGAAGACCGCGTCAGCCGCACGCAATTTCAATACAGCCTCGAAGATGTCGACGCAAAAGAGCTCGCCTACTGGGTTCCGCGTTTTATCGATCGCCTCAAAAAGCTGCCTGAACTTCGCGATGTCGCCAGCGATCAGCTCAATGGCGGTCTTCTCGTCAACCTCACCATCGACCGCGATTCTGCTTCACGATTAGGCGTCCTTCCGTCTGACATCGACAACACGCTCTACGACGCTTTCGGCCAGCGCCAGGTCTCGACCATCTACACCCAACTCAACCAGTACCACGTCGTGATGGAAGCCGACCCGCAGTTCCAGCAAACGCCGGACTCGCTCAAAAATATTTATGTCCACTCCTCAAACGGCACGCAAGTTCCGCTCAGCGCTTTCACTACCGTCACCACAGCTCCCACGGCGCTGGCGCTCAATCATCAAGGCCAATTTCCCGTGGTTACCCTTTCGTTTAACCTCGCACCCAGCGCTTCTCTGGGCGACGCCGTCAACGCCATCAATCGCACCAAAGCCGACCTCGGTCTGCCTCCCGGTGTTCAGGCAACGTTCCAAGGCACAGCCGCTGCTTTCCTTAAGTCGCTCGCTAACGAACCCATCCTGATTCTGGCCGCACTCGTCACCGTCTACATCGTCCTCGGCATTCTTTACGAAAGCTTCATTCATCCCATCACGATTCTTTCCACTTTACCTTCTGCCGGCGTTGGCGCGATTCTTGCTCTCTTACTTTGCCGCACTGAATTCAGCATCATCGCTCTCATCGGGATCATCCTCTTGATCGGTATCGTCAAGAAAAACGCCATTATGATGATCGACTTCGCTCTTGAAGCGGAACGCAAGGAAGGGAAGTCGCCTCTCGATTCGATTTACGAAGCTTGCTTGCTCCGTTTCCGTCCCATCATGATGACTACCATGGCCGCCTTGCTCGGCGGCCTGCCCCTCGCTCTCGGCTCGGGCGTCGGCTCCGAACTTCGCCGCCCCCTCGGCATCACCATCGTTGGTGGCCTTATTCTCAGCCAGATCCTCACTCTTTACACCACGCCCGTCGTCTATCTCGCTTTCGACTGGCTCTCCCGTCATCTTCCTCTTGGTTTCGGCAATCCCATGGACGAGCCCGCCGTGGAGCCCTCCGGAGACTAGCGCGTGAATTTCTCCTCCAACTTCTCCGCGCCCTTTATCCGACGGCCCGTCGCCACTACGCTCATCACCATCGCCATTTTCCTTTCAGGTGCTGTCGCTTTTCGTTTTCTTCCCGTCGCCCCGCTGCCGCAAATTGATTTTCCGACGATCGCCGTCGGCGCTTCTCTCCCAGGCGCAAGTCCTGAAACCATGGCCTCCGCTGTTGCCACCCCGCTTGAGCGCCAGTTTGGCCGCATTGCCGGGGTCACCCAGATGACCTCATCGAGCGGTTTCGGGAACACGAATGTCATACTTCAATTCGACCTGAATCGAGATATCAATGCTGCAGCCCGTGACGTTCAGGCCGCCATCAATGCCGCTCGCACGCAACTTCCCGCCGACCTTCCCGGTCAGCCCGGCTACCGCAAAGTCAATCCGGCCGACGCTCCGATCATCTTGTTGTCGTTAACATCCACCAACATTCCGCCGGCGCAGATTTATGACGCCGCTGACTCCATCCTCGCCCAGAAACTTGCCCAGGTAGAAGGCGTGGGCCAGGTTTTCAGTTGGGGCAGTTCGCGTCCCGCAGTTCGTGTTACCGTCAATCCCGATCTCGTCAACAGCTATAGCATCAGCCTGGAAACCGTTCGTAGAGGCCTGCAAGCCGCCAATGCCAACCTTGCAAAAGGCACAGTCGCGGATTCCACCCATTCCTGGACCATCACCGACACAGATCAGCTCTTCAAAGCCTACGAATATCAGCCCCTGATCATTGCTGGCCACGCAGGTGCGCCGGTCCGCCTCCGCGATGTCGCAGAGGTCAGCGACTCCGTCGAAGACGTTCGCAATCTGGGCCTCTCAAATGGTGAGCCTTCCGTCATCCTCGCGGTGTTTCGGCAGCCTGGCGCCAACATGATTGATACCGTGGACCGAATCAAAGCGATCCTTCCGCAACTTCGCGCCTCCATATCTCCATCCCTGCATCTCAATGTAGCCATCGACCGCACCACCACCATCCGCGCCTCGATTCACGATGTCGAGCGCACTCTCATCATCTCCATCACGCTCGTCATCCTCGTTGTCTTCGTTTTTCTCCGCAACGTCTGGGCCACCGTTATTCCCAGCATCGCCGTTCCGCTCTCGCTCGTTGGCACTTTCGGCGTGATGTATCTGTTCGGCTATAGCTTGGACAATCTCTCTCTCATGGCTCTCACCATCTCCACCGGCTTCGTGGTGGACGATGCCATCGTCGTCATCGAAAACATTGCCCGTCACATGGAAGGCGGAATGAAGCCATTCGCCGCAACCATGCTCGGCGCCAAGGAAATCGGCTTCACTGTTCTGTCCATGAGCGCTTCGCTGGTCGCCGTTTTTATTCCCATCCTCATGTTCCCAGGCATCGTCGGCCGCCTTTTCCGCGAGTTCGCTGTGACACTGAGCGTCGCCATCGGCGTT
>Ga0070708_100001163_pt1 | contig 20252 bp, 25 predicted proteins | sample KBSK5503metaG_FD_65469 | JGI IMG/M metagenome (GOLD analysis project Ga0070708, IMG submission 65469) | Corn, switchgrass and miscanthus rhizosphere microbial communities from Kellogg Biological Station, Michigan, USA - KBS K5-50-3 metaG | ecosystem: Host-associated > Plants > Roots >... | reverse complement strand
CAGCATGACGCGTGGAAGCTCCATAAATGCCTCGTTCAACCAAAAGGCTAGAGAAAACGAGCTAGTTGCGGACACTGTTATTTTTGACAGTGCCTAACTGCGAGAGCCAATTTCCCTATCGATGAGCCCGACGAAGTACGTGCTGCAGCGGCGTTTGCCCTGGGCCGACTCGGCTCGAGTCGCTCCATTCCCTTATTGAAAGCAGCGCTGAAGGACAAGAACGTTAAGGTAGCTCTAGCTGCCTCCAGTGCAATGGTATCTCTTGCGGACCCGTCCGGATACTTCGTTTATCGCGAAGTTCCATTGCGGAAGCGCAAGAGTGGGGAAGGGGCCTGTCAGATGAGACTCAAGCTGTGAGATGCGCTGCAGCCGCAGGCGTTATTCGACCATCGGATGCAAAAGTATCAGAGGCCTGGCAATCCAGTACGGTCCCCTAGGAACGTGTCGGCTGCACGGTAGAGTTAACCCGTTCGCCTGGCTCACCACGGACTGCATTGGGATCTCTAGCGCCGCGAAGGCCAAAACTGGGTTCCGCATAGCTCTTCGGTATGTATTCCTCGGGAATTGCGATGCGGTTGCCGTCACGAAGGGAAGTGTAGTGCGGCGAATTAATTTCGATCCCGGCCTCATTGAATTGATCTTGAATATTTTGATGGAGGTCGGAATAGATCTTCAGCATATTCCGGGGTTGTGCAGTGAACGCATTCAGCTCATACGCGACATAGAAGTCCTGCAAGTTAGATTGCAATACAAAAGGTCGTGGAGACTTCAAAACATCGTGCGTCGATAAAGCTGCATTAACAAGCAGTTCGTGAACCTTTTGCCACGGCGTATTATACCCAATCGTAACGGCGGTGTGGAAGATTACTCCGTTCTTGCGAGCCTCGGCACTGTAGTTCAGAACGACCCCACCCAGAACGCTGCCGTTAGGAATGGTAACAATCTCTTTTTTTTGCGTGCAAATGCGTGTCACAAGGAGATTTCTTTCGACGACCTCGCCAACGGTGTCCCCGATTCTCACAAAATCGCCGACGTTGAATGAACGCATATAGGTCAGGATCGTACCTGCAACTCCATGAGAAACGGCCGAGGTTGATCCGAGTGAGAGCAGGACGCCCAAGAATACACTGATGCCACGAAATGCAGGGCTGTTGGAGCCCGGGAGGTAAGGAAAAATGACCACAGCGGTTGCCGAAAGGATCAAAAGACGCACAAGCTTGGCTGTCGGCGCTCCCCAATCTGGATAAAAGCCGTGCAGAGTGAGTCTATTCTCCTGGATTTCCCTGAAGACGAAGTTATCCAATCGAATAAGGTAACGCGCGGCCGCCAGAATCACGATGACGATGACCAAGTTTGGGATATAGGCCCACATGGCGTTTCCCAATCCCGCTAGTTCCGAGAGGGTCCACCTATTCATGCGGATCGAGGTGTATCTGGTGCCTGGGAAAGAGTGCAGAATGAAAGCTACGTAGAACTGCAGAAGCGCCAAAACTGCAAGAAGGACGACAATCACGCCAGTTCCCAAGATGGGCAACACAAAGTAGCGCGGCAAGCGGGAGCGAATTGATTTCGGCGAATTGCCATCTTCGCTCTTGCGAACCCAAATCTCCAACCTGTTCCGTGTTATGCGGCGCATGCGAAGTAAAAGCAGGATGGAAAGCACAAACCCCACTGTTGCAATTGCGGAAGCGATTACCCCTCGCACCACGGCGCGCCAGGTGTGTTCCTGGCGGTAGGTTGCAACCGTTCTGCGAATGATTTCTGCGTACTCGGCGCCGAGCTGAGCACGCGAGCGCCCAGCCGCTTTGGCGTCGTCTTCCGTAATTCCCATGATCATGTCGCTGCCCGCGAGAATATCCGTCCAAACACCGCGGTCTTCAACGCGTATGTCTTCAACCCGGAGATCATTTCTCTTGGCAATGTTGAGGATTCTCTGTTGAATTTTCTCGGCACGTTCTTCCCGCGAAAGCCCGCCGACAGAGGTTTGCACGAGAAAGATCGGCCTTCCATCGATCTCCACCGGCGCTCCGTTGCTTTCTGGGAGACTGTTTTGTATCGCTGCTGTTTCCGCGTAGTCGCTCTCAGCCTTTTGGCTCGTCTTCTGAGCAAAGGAGTTCACGCTCAGAGCACTCACGATTGCACACGTCAAAATGAGTTTCACAATTATCCCTGTCGGTGAGTCGGCACGAGTTCTGGCTTTCTGCGGAAATTTCTTTCCACGATTGGGCGTTTCGCCAACCGCACAAAATGGCCATGTGAGCTCACAAATCCAGAAAAGAGACTCCCGTTGCCGTCCAGAGTACGGGAGTGAGCTGCATTTTCTATTGGACCACTTAATTCGCGGCACGGTAGCTGTCCACCAGAAGGGTGCTACCCTCAGCTTGGTTCCGTCGGTGACAATTGCCACCTGACAAAAATGACAGTTCATTTCCATGATGCCCCATTCCACGATCGAACCGCCGAAACACGAATCGCGGCTCTGCTCTTGATATTGAATTCGGTCTTTCAAGAAGTGGAGCCAACGGTGACAGCGAATCGGGGAAACGGATATGGGGTTCCGAAAACATGGCCTGGAAAATCAAGGGAATCCTGGCAGCGCTAATAGCCATCAACCCGGTGCAGCGACTTGGCATATATTTGGCGGAGGAAGTTTTGATCGTGCTTATGGCCATAGCGGCGATGCTTTTCGTCGTGTTGCTAGTTGCCATTGGCGTCATCCTGTTTTCCAGCGGCGCTCGTTTCGGATTCCTTTGGCTCAGCGCCAGAGTATGGCGAATCGCGGGCTGGGGACACGAACAGGTCGCCGGTAAGGAATCAATTGCCGTTCTGCCGCCGCGGCGCGGATAACCGGACAATAGGTCAAACGAAGACCATTATGGTGGGTGGTGCCTGTTCTCCAGCAGACAGCTCCGTGGACTTTTTTCGACGCTGACAAAAAGAAAATGCTCCTGTGTTGCACTCGCCCGTCTCTGTGGCTGACTGTCATTCTCAATCAGCCAGGATTCACGCAGGTCGAACCACCGGAAGTTACCTGATCCGGGGCCAATACCGCAACGCTCGGGTCTGAACGCCATTTTTCAAGCGACCCCTTGTTGGCCTCACGCGCGGGCACGCCGTTCCTTCGAGTCGGCAGAAGGTGTAAGTCGTACAGTGCTCGCCACATTTTCTGCCACCGATTCACTGATGCTGCGAACGTGAAGATCTCGTTGGGGGAATGGAATTTCGATGCTGGCTGCACTCAGGGCTTTGGCCACGGCGACGGTCACATCGCTCTGGAGCTGAAACCAGGTATCCTGCCGTGCTGACCAGAAGCGCAGCTCAAACTTTAGCGCACTCTCGCCGAATCCCAGGAAGAAAGCCACGGGCGGGCGCTCGAGCAAGACTCCCGGATGTGATTGTGCGACTCCCACGAGCAGCTTGATCACTCGTTCGGGATCGGTGCCATACGCAACTCCGATAAGCACGTCAACGCGTCGCCACTGCGACGATAGGGTCCAGTTGATAACTTGATTTGAAATCAGGCTGCTATTGGGCACAATCACTTCTGCGCCCTGGAAGGTTAGGACTGTGCTGGAGCGTGCCCCGATCCGCCGAACCATGCCCACTAGTCCGCCGACTTCCACGGTATCGCCGACGTGGATGGGCCGCTCGAAAAGCAGGATTAATCCGGAAACAAAATTGTTGACGATATTCTGTAAGCCGAAACCGAGACCAACGCCGAGAGCGCCGGTGAGCACCGTAAACTTATTCAGCTCCACACCGGCAGCGGATAGAGCGGCCACGGCCACCAGCAACAACAGGACATAGTAGGTGACCGTCGAAATGGCATAAGGCACGCCGCGATTGAGGGGCAGTTTTGGAAGCACAACCTTTTTCAAGAAAAACGTGAATGCATTCGCAAGGGCATAGCCACACACCAGAATAAGTAAGACGCCGAGTGCGTTCGCGATGGTGAAATGCACCCGATCAGAACCGATAGGGCGCCGGAACAGATCAGATACGGCGCCCATCATACCTTCGTAGACGGTCAGAAGCCGCAACATGGACTTTAACCACAAGAACGAAGCTGCCAGACACAGGAGGCGAGCACTCCATCGTTCTACAACATCTCTCCGCATCTCGAGCAGGGAACTTGCCCAGCTCATGTGCAGGACATTACTGAGGATTAAGGTCAAGACGCGGACGCCGCAATAAAGAGCGGCGGCCACGAAGGATCCAACCAAAGCACTCCGTCCTAAAACCTGAGCCATGGAAACAAATCCGACAACGTTTGCCACGAGAGATGCGGCCAATAGAACGAGACCCGTGCGGATCCCGATCAGGAGAATGCGCACGTTTCGGTTCTGACTCAGCAGTGGACCGACCCTTGATGGACGCGCTAGCCAGGTAAAACTGGCCAAAGCCGCAAGAAGAAGTAGAGTGTAAAGCTCGCGCCTGAAAAATGAGGGAAGCTGAATCAGCAGGTACGCACCACTGAATACGTAGAACGCCGCCAGGACATACAGAAAGATCCGAAGCTTGGACTCGGTCAACGGGATGAGTAAGCGCAACGCGGGAACAAGGTAGAGCAAGTAAAAGGCGAATGCGATGCCGATGGGCGCCGAAGCGATAAATTGTCCCGTCGCGATCAGAGCCGCCAAAAGCGCTACTGAATACGGGCGGTCCAATACCTGCAGGGTTTCGGCCGAAACTTCGGACCGTGCCGCATTGTAACGCCTAAGTTTGAACACACCGAGGAGCGCCAAAAAGTAAACCATCGCGAAACCAAACGGGGCGAGTTTGTGTATGCCCACAAACTCCTTAGCACTTGTAAAGGACCGGTCAAAGGACCTGTGTAAAGAAGGTCCGATGTTTTGCTCGATTGCTTGCGAATCGCGGGCTTCCCAGAGCGGACGGCCGTCCATCTCTAGGAGATGACCGCGTTCGCGCTCGCGCGCTTGATGCACGCGCAGCAATATGTCCGAGATTTGCTGGTCTTGCTGAGAGACTTGATTTTGCACAGTGAGCACCACGTTTAGCTGCTCTTGTGCTTCCGATCTTGCCGCCTGAATCTTGTCCAATTGTCGCTTTATGCGTTCGACTATCGCTTCAATTACTGGGGACTTATGAATCTGGATCCAAGTGGCCACCCACTCCTGTTGTTGGGCCTCGAGTGTTTGGATCTGCTCTTCCAGTTTTGCTGCGCGCAGCGTCAGGAGCCTGCGTTCTGCGGCATATTCGAGATTCCGAGAGCGCCAGTAACGCTGCTCGTCCTCCAAGTCCAGCGCTGTGGGCTCGCCAGCCAGAAGGTCCCTGGTTTGCAGCGCTCGCCGACGAATCTCTGCGGCCTGTTCTTCTGCTTTCGCTGCGAACTCCAGTAATTCAGATTTGGGTATCAATTGATTGTTGATTTCTCGTAGCAGGCGGTCTAGCTCTTCCGCGCGGTCAGCTATCTGCGGCAGGGGAATCGTTTGGTCCCCCGATCGAGGTGGAGGAACAGCCTGGACCGCATTCTGCTGCGACTGATTCGAGTTGCTCGAAGGTGTCGATTGTGCCGGTGGCGTTTGTGCCTGACTCCCAGCAATGAACAGCGCGAAAGGAACGAAAAGCAGCGCGACGACCACACCGCAAAGGCTCAGCCGGTCTAGAATTTTGCGAATGACGGCTCTTGCGTGGATGCGATGAGATGACCCTCGTTGGGTCAAAGGTGTATATCCTCTTCTTCCTAGATCTGAACGGGCTGGCGCACACGCCAGATATGCTGTTCCGGAGGCTGTGTCTCTCACACTGTCAGAAGTGACAGCTTGCTACGTTCCTGTGCCCCGTTAACTGGGGGAGAGCGACCACGCAAGAAAATCTACTTTTGCTGGAGGCGACGTAAGTAGGTTCCGCAGGAGCACAAAGTCCCTGTGAATCCACCCCGACGAACCATGACTCCCGTTCCCCCGCAGGTGGCGCAGTCTCCATCGTTCTTTCCCCGCGTGGCGGGCGACGCGGTTGCTGGCAAGCTGGGCGATTCGCCGGCACAGCTCGCACAGGCGGGAGGCCTCCAGGTGCCGCGCTCCAATCCTTTCTTGCGCCGCAGCAAAATCGGTGCGTACCAGAGGCCGGAGGAGAGGCAGCGCTGGAGAATCTTCTCGAGGACCGCAACGAGTCTGCTCGGCTCACGCGGGCAACCCTCTTCGCACCATATGCGATCCGCCAGAAGCAGCGATTTCTCGGCTTCAGGCGCCAGTAGACTTCTGTCAATTTCGAGCAGCCGCAGAAACTCCATCGCGATTTCCTCCTTTCGCGCGGGTCAGTCAGTCAAATGAAAACGAAACTGTTTCTTGTTAAAGATTGTGGTTGAAGAAGTCAGGGAAGCCCGGAGGAGGATTCTTGTGACGGACTGACCAGACTGTGGGTAATGAAGAAGTGCTCATCCTGGCCACTGCGGCGAAAAGGAGCACTGGCCGCCGACCTCGAAAAAAGCACCACAAAAATGCGCGAACCCCAACGTCCCTTGCCAGCGGCCTTGCGTTCCAGGCGCAGCCACCCGGTTCGGACTAGTTCCGTTTGTGCTTGCTCCCTGGCCTTTCTGCCGCAGCCCAGATGTAGCTCCAGCTTGCGCAACCGCAGATAGGCACGGCCGGTACGTGCGTCCGCATGTGCGGCCAGAACGACATAGAGCAGTTTGGCCCGCGGCGAAAGAGCAAAATCCTTCGCGAGCGACGCCGGAACACGGCAGTAGAATTCGCGATGAGGCAACGGCAAGGGGGAGCACTCCAAGAAGCGCAGGAATAGAAAAAGCCCGGACCAAAGATCCGGGCTTACACTTCTACCTGCTGCTAATATATTATCGTCAACCTCATCTGTCAAGAAGTATTCCGAGATTAGGATGTCTTTCAAACTCGGCGGTGAATTGCTATCTTACCCCGCAAATCAGGGAAGAAAGCCGGAGCCCGGCCGGTGCAAGAGGATCCGGAATTCTAATGGCAATGCAGACGGAATTGGAGCGAGAAGTATTACGCGTCACCCTGACGGGCAGGGCGAACCTGAACGCGTCCGTGCGCCTTATAAGCCAAGCCTTTGGCATCACCGCGGAGAAGCGAGTGCTCAAACTCCTCTGTAAGAAGTACTTCTGATTGATCTGGAGTTGTTGCCCCCGTGAACGACCTTCTCCTGAACCGAACTCACCATCGGTCTGTCAATTTTGACAGTTAACGAACGGCATTCGCTTGCGCGATTGTGAACGCGAACCGAAAGTAATCCCTGAAGCGCAACGGCCTCTCTGATGCCGGCGCCGGAAGGCTGCAGACGCAAGCGCGGGTCTGTAAAGAGAGGGCTGGGCGCGATTGCTCCGCTGAGGCAGGAAGGCGTAAAGACATGAAATCTGCAAAAACACTGATGGTCGTTGCGCTGCTTGCTGCACCCTTGGTCGCGGCATCAGTCGGGCTGACGCAGGAGAAGAAGCAGCGGCGGGCGATCCGCCAAACGGATTCTCGGAGATACTGGCCCAGGCGCGATGATCGGTGGAATCGCCGGAGATGCTGGCAAGGGCGCCGCGATCGGCGCTGTGGTCGGGGGCACGGCATCTGTCGTACAAAAAGGTCAAAGGGTCAGCGTGTCGAGTGAGCCGCTGCTTGAATTCCGTCTCGAGCAGCCCGCATCATTCCCGGAGAGTGTCTGAATCGTTCGCTGCAATCGAGAGGGTCTGGAGGAGCATTCGAGTTAGCTGCAGGTGCTGCCGTACCAGAAGAATATAGTCAGAAGCAGGCAAAATGAAAACAAGCAAGCGAAACGCCCACGTGGATCAGACGGAGAAGGAGCTAACACGGGTTGACAGTCCCGAAGCTTTCGCCGAGTTAGTTCGAATGCACTCGCCACTTATCTTTCAAATGTCGCTCAAGATCTTGAAAAATCACGCGGATGCCGAGGACAACTTACAAACAGTTCTCTGTAAGGCGTACGCGAGCATCCATCGATTTGAGGGTCGCTCGCGTATCTCTACCTGGCTGGTAAGCATTGCCATCAACCAAGCCTTGATGAGAATCCGCGAAAACCGCCCTAATGCTCTCGCCATCGCTCTGCAAAAATCTGAAAGCGCAGAAAGTATGCTCGCTGAGGTCGGTGACGGTCAGCCAAATCCCGAGCGTAGCTACATAGCCAAGGAACTAGTGGCAAAGGCCTTTGCTGGACTCCCTCCGTCGTTAGTCGATATGTTCATCCGGAACAAAAGTGAGGGATGGACACAGAGTGAGTTAGCACGCGAAGCGGGAGTCACAATTTCTACACTGAAGTCACGCATTTTCAGGGTGCGTGAGCGAATGCAGAAGCAACTCATGCCGGCCTGTTGATGCCAAGCGCGAAGATGCTTAGTTACCACGAGGCTCATTGGCAGGGTGGAACGTAGAGGTCGATCACTCAAAGCCAAGAAGATAAACAATGAGAAATCCTCTGTGTTTTGGTCTAGCGTTCCAGCTGGTTCTGTTCTGCGCACCTCAAACTGCGTGCGCGCAGAAAATTACAACCGACTGGGTTAAGGGATACGAGTTTGCGGGGCTTAAACGTTTCGCCTGGAAAAAGAATCACTTAGTTACAATGCGCCACCCGGAAGACAACAAGACACTCGATCGAAAAATCATGCGGGCCGTTGCTCTGGAATTGGCGGCCAAAGGCATCGTCGAAGATTCCGCCAACCCGGACTTTTACCTTTTCTATCATGCCGGGCCAGGGGACGAAGGTCTCCTGGCAGGTGCCACGGCTCCGGCGGGTCTAGAAAGCGTACAACCGCCTGCTCTGCTTGCCCCTGATATGGTTGCCGGACCCAATGTCGGGTTTGCTCCAAACGTGTGGTATTCCGTGCAGGGCAAGTTCGTCTTTTATGCGTTGGACACCAAATCCAATGTCGTCATCTGGCGGGGTACCGCCATCAAACGATGGCATGACCCGCAGAAGGCCCGCAAAAACGAAGACAAGGAGATTAAGACTATCGTTAGCAAGTCTTTGAAGGATTTTCCACCCAAAAACAAGAAATAGGAAGTAGATGGGCCATTGCGGTCTGTTGTGGAAAGTTTCAGTGAGCGCGTTAGGAGTCGGACGCGGCTTTAGCCTTCCGGAGCGAGTGCAATTCACTCGTGGGAACGATGAGCTCAGCGAACCCGCAGTCCAAACAAACCAAAACGCTCTGGCAAACGTAGACGGGGGGGACTCTCACTCCCTTTGGGTCGGCTAGGCTGGCTGTGAGCTCTCCGTCAAGCTTTTGCAGGTTTTCGGACTTGCACGCCTTACACGGCATTTCCACTCCAAACCGACCACTGCCAAATGTGGGCAATATCCCCGCGGGATGCTGTCAGATCTCGAAGACAGAAGTCTAGCACATCCACCCCGCTAGTTTAACTCCCTTCCTTTGCCCTTAAATGGCGCCACGGACCCTTGCCAACCCGGGCGGGTCATATTTTCGCAAAACTGGCATTCTTTACAGTGGCAACGGCATTTTTTCCAGAATATCTTGAGTCTTGGCGGTCGGGATTGCCGCACTTCAGGATTGTCTTCTCAGGAATGAACAATGCGCTTCACGCAGGGCATAGATCCTTTCTGGGTGCGCGGCCATCGGACGGGCTGATTGAGAAAAGTGAGAATACTTCTCGCAGATGACCACCCGCAAGTTCCGCAGATTGAAGAGCGTCTCTTGGAACCGGAGTTCGAAGTCGTCGGAAAGGTCGGGAATGGGCAAGCTTTGTTCGAGGAGGCCATGCGGCTGAATCCTGAGGTCATTGTAACCGATATCTCGATGCCCATTCTAAATGGCATCGAAGCCGTCCAGCGATTAAGGGAATCAGGCTGCAAATCGCGCATCGTCTTTTTGACGGTTCACGCGGACAGCGACTTCGTGCGTAAGTGTATCTCTGCCGGCGCATACGGATACGTTGTAAAGTCCCGAATTGTAAGTGAGCTGGTACCAGCCGTTCGTGAAGCTCTGCTGGGCAACTTCTTCGTTTCGCGAGACTTGCCGCACGGCAGCGAAGCGTAGATCTCGCCCTTCTGGCAGATTCAGCTGCCATAGTCGGTGCCGCTTATGATTCCGATGCGAGGGCAGAGATCGGCAGAATCTTCCAGTTGATCAGGCCCTCGCGGCGAGAGCGCCTGAGATTGGGGGCTCGTGAGGCCATTGACTATGCTAGCTTTAGAACCCGCTCCAGCAGCCGCTCACTTGAAGTTGAAGTCTCGATTTCTCGACGGTCTCGCTCCGTTCGAACTTAAGGTCGTTCTGGCGGCCGCCAGGCAGAGGCACTTTCATGCCAGATGTGTAATCGTAAACCAAGGGCATCCCGCGGATCATCTGTTCCTGCTGACGAGAGGCCGCGCCCGATTTTTCTTCAACACGCATGAGGGCAAGAAAGTCGTTCTTCTCTGGTTAACGCCAGGAGAAATATTTGGCTGCTCTGCGCTCCTGTCGATGCCTTCGCCGTATCTCGTCAGCACAGAAACGCTGAAGGACAGCTCAATGCTGGTGTGGGACCGTGCCCGACTCCGAATTCTAGTGACGCGCTATCCAAGGTTGCTGGAAAACGCGTTACTCATCAGCTCGGATTATCTCGCTTGGTATCTTGCCGACCATGTAGCGCTCGTTAGCCAAACGGCTCGCCAGAGACTCGCCCGCGTCCTGGTTTGCCTAGCTGAGACTATTGGCAATAAAAATTCAGACGGTTTCGAATTTGATGCCACGAACGAGGAGCTGGCAGGCGCCGCGAATGTCACTCCGTTCACGGCGAGCCGGCTTTTGGGCGAATGGCAAAGAAATCGCGCCGTTGCAAAACGTCGCGGCAAAGTCCTCCTCCGCTCTCCCGAAGGGCTATTCCTACATTCAACCTAACCCCAGTCTCCCCTTCCGTCCCTACCCTGCATTCGCGGTTGTGATCGTCTCCGATTGCCGTAGCGCAAGTTGGTAGCTGCTTTTGCGCAACGACTGACCTACCGCTGAAATGCAAGACTGTCACGTGGCTACCTTCTCAGAAAGCTCGGCGGCCACCTTCTGAGGATGGATGTAGAGGAGACAATGGAATTGCTAGAGTCATTGGTGCGCGTACTGGTGGTAGACGATGTCGAACTTTGGCATACCCTTGTTCACATGCATCTTGACAAAGAGCCGAATCTGCGCGTCATCGGCGTTGCGGCCGATGGATTGGATGCTGTTCGGAAAGCAGAAGAACTGCGACCGGATTTGATCCTGCTGGACATCAACCTTCCCAGGTTGAATGGCTTCGAGGCCGCTCGACAAATTCGCAGAGCTGTACCCAAATCGACAATTCTTTTCTTGAGTGGGGAGTCAGATCTGGACATGGTGCGAGAAGCCCTCAGCGCGGGCGGACTCGGCTATGTTCTTAAGTCGGATGCCGCCAGGGATTTGCTTGCAGGCATTGAATCCGTGCTTCTCGGCAGACGATTTATAAGCAGCAGTCTGCGGGATTTGGATGATGTGACTTGAACCTCCACTCTAACAATGGAAAGAAAGCTGAGCACGCTGGAATTCATGTTCGCTTGATGACTACGGCAGTCAGATCGTCCTGCTGTTTTGTGCCACCGGAGAACGCGAGTGTGGCTTGGTACAAGGCAGAAATAATTTCGCTCGGCTGCTTTTCTCTCGAAGTACGAATGACTTCTTCTGATCTCATGGGACCGAAGAATTCTCCTTGCGAATTAGCCCACTCGAAAAAGCCGTCCGTCGCGAGGACCAGCAGGTCGCCGCGATTTAGCTCGAGAACCTGCGGAGGCTCAGAAACGAGATCGGCTTTGATGCCGAGAGGCAGCCCTTGCGCGTCTATCACTTCAAAGCAATCTTCCTTCATTACATAGAGGAACAGCGGCCCGTGGCCGGCTGAAAGCAGTTCCACACGCGAGCTTCCTGGAGTGCATACCGCCGCCACAAATGTCACAAAACGCCCCTCCCCGATGTCGCCTGCAAGTGCAGCGTTGAGTTGTTCCATGGCGTGTAGTAGCCCGTTCCCCACTCTAAAGTTGGCTCTCGCATAGGCGCGGCAGACTGATGCGAGCAGCGCAGGACCTATCCCGTGACCCGTCACATCCGCCAAAGCCACGACCACCTTCCCATCCGGTAGAAGTTGCCAGTCATAGTAATCTCCACCGGTCTGATCGGCGGGTTGGTTCCATCCCGCGATCTCGAAACCTTTGATCAATGGCATCGTTCCCGGAAGCAAAGACTGTTGTATCGATCGGGCCACCCCAAGGTCGTGTTCCAGGCTATCCACTTGACGTCGCAATTCTGCTTCGCGGAGCGCGGCGTCAACCTGCTTTCGAAACTCGCCGGCCACCACGCCAGCAACAAATCCCGCAATGAGGAGAGTAGCGGCATAGGCGAAGACAGCTCTTTGGGGAGAAAGCAAGGATGTGTCTCCACTCATAGTAGGTCGCCAACCGAGGTAGGTTGCTGCAGCGAGATAACTGGCAGCCGCAGCCGCTCCCGAAAGTCTGCAGAACGCAGGGTTTAGCCGGAGCGTGGAAAGGCTGATAAAAACAAAGAAGGCAAGGCCCGCGGGGTTTGCCAAAGGTCGATAAGTCGGAGCTATGGAGGCACTGGATAGAAACGCGACGGCAATTGCCGGCAAGAGAGATTCCAAGAGAATGTTGCTGAGCCAGATCCAATTCGCAAGTTGTCGAACTTTCTGAATTGCGTGATTCACGGCGCGCAACATCGCGAATTCATATGCGACGAAGAAACCTAACAGTCCAAGGGTCATTAGCCATGAGACGAGATTTTCACGGCCGCCGCCCAGAATGATGACCCGAATAGTTCGCACGAGGAAGGCCGCTAGGATGGTTCCCAGAACGATGCGGATTCGGAGGTACTCGCTCTTCAAGAGAGCTACCCGAAAGGCAATCGATTCGGTGCGCGGATCAGTCATGATGCTGTTCTCAGCGCCGGCAATAAACAGAACTTTGTTTTATTTTTCGTCGCAGATAACCTCAATGACGAAATCCAGGGAAACCGGAATACTAGTAGGTGTGCATCAACTCCAAAGTCAATCGGAACGGAAAACGGTTGGCTCTCGGAAGACGGTGCCGAGCTCATTATAGTCACACCTCGGACCTTATCCGCTCCGCCTATCTACCTGTCACTGTAAGTTTTGCCAGATGAGTCATTCGTCTCTGCCGCCTAAGATGCACGCGCTGGGCGTCCGGAAACTCAGCATTCTAATAGGCGCCGAAAATGAAAATCTCAATGTCGCGAAGTTCTGTTCTAGCCGCGCTCACCATTGCGATTCTACTGGCCGCGCTGCCGGGTGCGATCGCAACACTCGTCCGGACCGGTGATCCCTACCTATTTTCTAAACAATTCTTTGAGGACATGTTGGCGCGTCTTTCAGGGACCGGCCGTTTGCGTTTCATACTGCAACCTATGGTGGCGCTGTTCATCGGCATGCGTGACGGCATAAAGGATTCGCGAGAGGGATGTCCTCCTTTTTTGTTAGCCATAGTGTCCCATCGGGCGCGCAGGACAGAACTCCTACGAAGCGCACTTAATTCGGTCCGCGACCTGGTGGCAGTCGCGATTATTCTAGACGTTATCTCTCAATTCCTCCTCTTCGAGGATGTTCATCCAGGCGCCGCGTTGGTGCTTGGACCGGTGCTGATCGCCGTACCCTACTCAATATCCAGGGCCTTGGCGAACCGGATTTCCCGGAGACGGAATCAACAGTTGCCAGTCAGTCGCGCGGGCTGACTTGTTCCCTCTAAGAAGTGCAGGCTTCGTGTGCACAGCCACATCGCCGCAAAAATCAAGCCATCAGTGCTTCAAGCTATTCAGGCCGTGCTTCGAGGCAAATCCTCCGTCACACCACAGATTGCCAGGGGGATGTAGGAGTCCTTCATTCGCGGCCCAAACGGCAGGAGCCACAGGAGCGCGCCCTCGCCGCGATCAACTTCTGAACTTCGGGGTCTGGCAGGATATGCGGCCCGCCGCAGGCGTCGGTACCCAAAAGATCCTCAAGTGCCATATGCCCTTTGCATGCATCTGCGGGAGTCACAAGAATCTGGTTCCGATCAAATCGCACCGAAATACTGCCTTCGCACGCAACGACTAATCCGTGCGCGTACATCCCGTGCCCAGTTCTGCAGATTTGGCCCCTGAGCTCGTCCTCCGTCTCGAATTGTCCATGTTCGCTACGGGCCGTGAGGCATTCTGCCATTGAGCCTCGTCCTTCCTGCGCCAGTCGGCGTGACTGCAAGTCTCTGCGTAACCGGCTGCGGCAAACGGCTTCCTTTGGCGCTTCTGCCTTACGTAAGACGGGGCAGGCTCAGCCACCTGCCCCGTCCCCTCGCACTCGCCGGTCAGAGGACTCCGAGTTCTCAGCTCCGCTAACTGGCGAATAGTGAAGTGATCCTTCGAATTGTCATCGCCGTCAACGACAGACCACAGAAAAGTACTCCTAGCAGTCCGATGAGAGGCAACTCGCTAGCCGTTGTTGGTAGCTTTTTGGGTGCCGGCTCTGCTGCAGCAGTTTTAACGGCTGGTGCTGGAGCGGGGTGAGCTGGCGCCATGACAACCAGAATCGGAATATCGGCTGCGGGTGCTGGCGGAGGAGGTGGCGCGACTCCCGTCCGCTTGATTTCCTCCGCAACTACGGTTTCGGGCTCCTCGACCACTTTCTGAGCATTCACCTTCATTCCTTTCCTGAGGCCAAACGCGTCTGTTACTTGTCCGTCGACGGTGAATTTCTGGCCCTTGGGGATCTTGAACTCCTGGTTCTGGCCGTTTTCCATGGTCAGGATGACGGAGTTGGGGGGAGTAACGTGCCACACGGTACCAGTGACCGTCTTAATGGTGGTGATGGTCCTCGGCGTGGTTGTGGTTATGGTTTGCTTTTCCACCTTCATCCCTGATTGGAGTTGATGGACGTTGAGCTGTTTTCCGTCCACGTTTATAGTCGTGCTCTCCGGAATGTTGTCGAAATGCCGAAGCGTACCGTCCTCCATTTTGACAACGACGCTGTTGCCGGAGACGTAGACAATCTCCCCGCGTTCTACCTTAACCGTTTTTGTTGCTTCACCATGTGTTTCCGTTTTTTGCGTCTCTACTTGCGCAGTTGCCGAGAGGGAGAGCGCGGTACAGAGAGCGCCTCCGCCCAGCAGGCCGCGCAAGATCATGCTTGAGAGCCCAGTTGAGTTCATCTTTTTTTCTCCTTGTTTTTTGTGTTGTTGCCCGAAGAACTGGTGTTTTTAGAAGCAGCCAAGTAGGATTCGTGCTCACTCTCGAGTACTGCCGTGACGATGTATCGCTTGGGGGCGTGGCCGACAAAATAAAAAGGAAAGCATGTTACTAGTGTCAACGTCGGCACTGCCGTAGGATTCAAAACCGAAATATCCTCGGGCGCAACAATCTGAATCTGGCTCACTGCGTACCAATCTGATTGTTGTGGCCGGTCGAGTTCAACCACGTCTCCTGGGGCTATGTACTGCAAACCCCGGAAAAAGCCATCCCGATGCCCTGCGATCCCTAAGTTGCCGGTCGCCCCGACCTTGGCGGTCCCTAGAATCCTTCCTACGCCCCGATTGAGCGTTACGTCATCCGTATCATTGAAGATCGGAACTGCTAGGTTGATCTTCGGAATACGGAGAATTCCCAGGGGGGCATCGGTTTTCTTGGTGAAGCTATCCTCGTAGGCCGAGATGCGCTTGGCCGACCATAAATGAAAATCAACCGGCACACCCAAGGCAGGATCCGGCGATTCAGAGCCCCTGTCGGAGGAGACAGAAATTTTTTGAGCTGCATATTCTGCGATAGCTTCTCTGGAACCGATAGTCCTGTGAAGTCGGGCGGCTATCCACACGGTCGAGAGCGTCAAGCCGGCGACCAGGAACACGCGTTCGAGTTTTTGAATCGTCACGATATCGTCTCGCAAAGCCTTAACAATCTTATTGCGACCTCATTCGGCTCTGCTCTAAAACTCGCGCCAGGCACCCACGAATGGCAGCCATAAGCTATTTATCCATTGCATTGCCGCAACTAGGAGACAACTCGCGCTTGCAGGGGACAGGACGCAGTCAATCGTTGTGAGCAGGAAGGCCCTTAGCAGTGTGATGGATAGGGACACAGAATTACTTTGCTTCATCTCGGCTTCCCGGTCGTGAGTGGAGCGTCAGGGTGCTGGGGCTAAGCTGCGCCTCGCTCCATTTGCGTCTTGTACGATATTAAGATGTTTGTCTACCGCAAACTGTCAAAAGTGACAGGTTGAAGGCCGGGATTTTGAACGCCCATCTGGTAGTTTTACCAGTGTTTCGAGTCTTGCACGCCATCTATACAAGAAAAGAAAAGTGAGCAAAGAGGTGGCGAGATGGCAAGACTCATCCGAAGTTTGCGGACCCAGCTGACGGCAGTAATGTGCTCGCTGCTGCTAGCTCCTGGAGGGCTGCGAACGACGGCGCAACAACCAGTCGCTCAACAGACAGGGGCGGCCGAGGAGCAAGCCCCAAAGATTCCGAATGATCAATTAGATTCTCTAGTTGCGCCCATTGCTCTTTACCCGGACCCCCTGCTGGCTCAAGTCCTTGCTGCATCTACTTATCCCCTGGAAATCATGCAGCTCCAGCAGTGGCTTGCGCAACACAAGGATCTCAAAGACAAGGCGCTTACGGACGCCGTGATGAAGCAACCGTGGGACCCGACCGTCCAATCAATGGCTGCGCTTCCCGATGTCGTCAAGCGACTGGCAGGCGACATCCAGTGGACGACGGATCTTGGGAATGCAGTCCTGGCCCAGCAATCCGACGTGATGGATGCTGTGCAGCGCATGCGCGGGAAGGCTCAGGAGAAGGGAAACCTGAAATCCAGCGAGCAGATGAAGGTCGAAACTAAGGTTGTGGAAAGCAAGAGCGTAATCGTCATCGAGCAGGCCAAGCCGGAGGTCATTTACGCTCCCAGCTATGACCCGGTCGTGGTGTATGGCGCACCCCCGTACCCCTACCCGCCTATCTACTACCCGCCTCCTGGAGCTTACGTTGCTGGAGCGGCCATCTCTTTTGGTGTTGGGATGATGGTTGGAGCGGCCATGAACGGGGGCTGGTGTTGCAATAGTGGATGGGGAGGAAATAATAATATCAACATAAATAACAATAATACTTATGTAAATAACTCGAACAGACAGAATATCAGCAACAGCGGCAATAAGGCCGGAAATCGCACCGGGGGCAGTAACAGCTGGCAGCACAATGGCCAGCACCGGGGTGGCACACCGTATTCCAACAAATCAACGGCCAACAAGTACGGCGGTAACGCCCGTGGCGATTCCGCGTCGAGCCGGCAGGCAAACGCCCGGCAGAATCCAGGTCAGCGGGGCGGGGGGCAGCAGGTGGGCACCGCGGACCGGGGCGGCAGGGAGCAGCCTGGCGCCAGCAACCGGGGAGCAGGGGGTGCAGGCGGGGCAGACCGAGCGGGTGGAGGTGGCGGGGATCGCGTGGGAAACCGAAGCGTCTCGCCAAACGCTGGCGGTGGCTCCAAGGGCGGGGGAGGCGCACTTGGCGGAGCTTCGGGTGGAGGGGGCAAAAGCGGCGCGAAAGCGAGCAGTTCGCGGGGCTCATCCAGTATGGGCGGCTCTCGTGGCGGTGGCTCCCGCGGCGGCGGACGGCGGAGGTAATCAATCATGATTAAGGAAAACTACGTGAAGTCAAGAGCAGCGATGGTTTTGGAAGCAAAGATTCTCCGATTCTTCATGCTGATTGCGTTGTTCTACACCGCGGTGGCATTCTCAAAAGCGGCGCAGCAACCCAGACAGCACGCATCCCCGCCCTCACAGGCGACTCAGAAAGCGTTCGCGACACCGAAGCAAGCCTCAGAAGCGTTGATCCGGGCGGCGGAGACCTTTGATCTGCCGGAGCTGAAAGAGATTCTTGGCCCGGATGGTGAGGATCTCGTGGCCTCGGAAGATCCTGTCCAGGACAAAAATATAGCGGCCGCGTTTGCCTCAAAAGCCCACGAAAAGAATCAGGTCACCGTAGATCCCAAGAATTCAAGGCGCGCCATTCTGTCCGTCGGTAATGACGAATGGCCAGTTCCGATTCCACTGGTTAAGAAAGAAGGGAAGTGGTCTTTCGACAGCAAGGCGGGCCGCCAGGAAATCCTATTCCGGCGCATTGGCGGCAATGAACTGGATGCCATCCAGATTTGCCGCGGCTACGTCGAGGCGCAAAGCGCATATGCCATGGAAAAGCATGACAACGCCGAAGTAAACCAGTACGCACAGCGAATCGTCAGTACGCCGGGAAAGCACGACGGTCTTGCATGGCAAAACTCGGATGGAACTTGGGGAGGCCCCGTTGGAGAGGGTATCGCCAAGGCTCTCGAGCAAGGTTATACGAATCGAAGCCAGCCATATCATGGCTACTATTTCAAAATTCTGAAGGGCCAGAGCTCGTCCGCACCTTTAGGCGAGATGAATTTCATGGTTGAAGGGGCGATGATTGGAGGGTTCGCGCTAGTGGCTGCGCCTGCAGAATATCGCGTTACGGGAGTTAAGACGTTTATCGTCAGCTACGAAGGCATTGTTTACGAAAAGGACCTGGGCCCGAACACCCTCGAGATGTTCAAAAACATGGAACTTTACGATCCCGACAAAACATGGAAACGAACCGACGACAACTGGTGATTTCGGGAGTTCCTGCTTTGCCAGAGGACCTGTGGGAAAGCATGCGCCGCGGGCCGCTCCAAACGTCCAGTGGCGTGAACCGAGTGGGTATCAATTTGCTGAGTTCGAATCCGAATTTGGAAGAATGTCAAAAGGAGAAGCAGACATGAAGAAAATCGCAGTGCTCGCGCTTGGTATGTCCATCCTCGGGGCGACTTCAACGCTTGCTCAGGATGTTCGGTACGACTTTGACAAAGATAAGGACTTCTCGAAATATAAGACTTATAAATGGGTGCCCATCAAAGGAGCCGATCAGCCAGATGATTTGACGGCGAAGCAGGTAACGGCTGCTATCGACACGGAACTTGCCAGCAAAGGGCTGACGAAAACTGATGCGGACACAGCAGACCTGTACATGGGCTATCAGACGGCCATTGGCACGGAGAAACAGTACACGTCGTATAGCAGTGATTGGGGCTATGGCAGTGGCTGGGGACGCGGGTGGTACGGCGGTGGAATGGGGTCGTCCACCACGTATGGCTCGACTTCCACTGTTTATGTCGGCCAGCTAGACGTGAGCATTTACGATCCCGCGCAGAAACAGCTCGTATGGCGCGGAGTTGCGACGAAGACCTTGGATCCGAAGGCTAAGCCTGAAAAAAAGCAGAAGAACATCACCAAGGCGGTCCAGAAGCTTCTGAAGAATTTTCCGCCACAGCCGAAGAAGTAGTGGATTGATTACAGCTCTAGGGATCGCGATCGCATGGGAGCTCAAAAGGCTGCCTCGTGGACTGTTTACGTGCGCAGTACGTTCGCCCAATCACGAGAATACGATGTCTTGAAAGATAACTCCCATGCTGCGATGCACTTCGATGCTGCCGATACAACGACATTGGAGCCACCTTATTATCGTCGTCTATTGGTCGGTTCTCTTTGCTGGTTGCGCCAATACATGCTTTGTGGCGGTCTCGAACCCACCAAACGGTACGATTGGTATTTTGGCGGGCAATCCTCCGCCGGCGTGCTCACTTACAACAGCCAAGGGTGCCGTTCGCGTAATCACGCGAGCAAACCGTGTATGCGAGTTTTGCTCGGAATCCAATCGACTAAAGTCTATCGTCCTGAGTCTAAAAGGCATCGACATTCATTGGAACGAGAATAGAGGGGACGATTCCTCAGGCTGGCTGGAGCTCTACCCGCAACTTGAGAAGCAACCGCTCCAGGTGGATCTCCTAAACGAGACTTCAAACGGTAGTCCCGTCGACTTCTTAGCAGAAAGAGTGTTAATTCCCGCAGGGACCTATGATTTGCTGCGCTTTCGTCTTGCCCCAAATCAGCCTGGTGCCGATGAGGAAGTTCCAGCAATGAACGCATGCGGCAAGGCAGGATCTAACTGCGTGGTTATGGCCGATGGTCAAATCGTGCCCCTGTTGTATGACGCTGCTGCACTGGAATCTCGATTCGCTTCGGAGACGACGGCGGATAGGTCACTTCTTGTCATGTCCGGCAGCGATACTGAATTGCTCATCGATCTAACGCCAGTCGAGTCGATTGGCGCGTCTTTCGGAAAAGGTGTACGATTCTTTTTTTTATTACCCAGCAGAACTACGGTAGTGCAACTAATTGTCCCCGGATGAGTTGAAAGCCGGGGCTCTC
>Ga0070708_100001161_pt1 | contig 20274 bp, 18 predicted proteins | sample KBSK5503metaG_FD_65469 | JGI IMG/M metagenome (GOLD analysis project Ga0070708, IMG submission 65469) | Corn, switchgrass and miscanthus rhizosphere microbial communities from Kellogg Biological Station, Michigan, USA - KBS K5-50-3 metaG | ecosystem: Host-associated > Plants > Roots >... | reverse complement strand
GCATCGGAGAGTAGTAGAGGAAGTTGGAGACGCGGCTGGTGTAGAGGCACGCGTACTGCTCCACCTGCTCCCCGAAGCGGCTGTTCTCGTTGCCCTCCTTGAAGAGCAGGCCCCAGAACGGATTGAAGCCCTCCTCGACGTCGCGCTCCAGCGTGTCGGCGATCTCCACCGCTTGCCGAAGCGCCCGGCGCAGCTTGTCCAACTCCGACTTCGACCGGCGGCGCTCCTCCTCGAGCGAAGCCCGGAGCGGGTCGGTGAGTTCCTCCTTGTCCAGCCGGCGCTCCAGGTTGTTCAGGTACCCCTTGCGGTGGTTGAGCTCGTCGTCCAGCCGCGCGCGCAACAGCTCGATCTCGGAGAGCCGGGAGATCTCCTCCTGGCGCGAGTCGGTGTAGTTGATCTCGTCCTCCAGCTCCTGGACCACCATGCAGGTGCGCCAGAGCGAGGTCTTCTTCGACTTGAGGATGTCGCCGTAGATGTGATCGCCGACGTAGAGCACGCTGTCGCCGGCGAACCCGGTCATCTGTTCGAAGGCGACCAGGTTTCCGCCCTGGTAGACCTTCCAGCGCTCGAGGGCCTTGGCGGGACCGACGATCCGCTCTTCGCCGCCGGTGGGGTCGATCTCCAGAAAGGGCGCGTTGCTGGAGAAGAAGGTCGGCTTCGCCGCGCCGGTGACGATGAAGTCGAAGTAGTTCCGCCAGCTCGGGTACTCCGGAAGCACCCCGTCGAGCAGATGGCCCATCACCTGGTCGCTGTAGCTCCAGAGCGAGTTGGTGAGCAGGAACAGCTTCTTGCCACCCGATCGGAGCCGGTGCAGCGACGGCCCGAGCTGTGGATCCTTGAAGATGAAGTGGCCGATGTCCTTTCGCAGCTCCGCCTTGAGCGAGCCGTCCCGGTGCACGGTGTCGATCGCCTCGCGGATGTTGTCGTACAACTTGGCATAGTCGAGCGGCCCCTTGGGCTCGAGCAGCTCGATGATCCCGGCGTAGAGACAGGCCTCGGGCAGCGCGAAGAGGGTGTCGATCCAGGCGTATTCCGGGCTCTTCAAGTTCACCCGCAGCTCGCGGTAGAGGCGGTGCCACCGCTCGTCGCTGAGCGGCTGGAGGCCATGGTAGGCGCGCCCGACGTGCCCGTAGCGGTCCATTTTGATCAGGTTGCCGTTCGCCTTGTCGACCACGAGCCCGCGCATCACGAACTGGTGGTCGTAGAGGACGCTGGAGATCTCGCTCGGGTAGCCGTAGTGCTCGACCAGCCGCTTGAGCGTCATCTCGAACGAAAGCTGCTCGATCCGGCGCATGTGGTAGATCGCCAGCGTGTAGTCCATGTCGAAGCCGATCAGCTCGATCTTGTTCATCCGCAGATTCCGGTTGACGAAGATCTGGCGCGCCCGCTCGATTTCGCGGCGCTCCCTGGGGGTCGCCAGCAGCTTGGACAGCTCGCGGTCGGCCAGCACCTCCAGCGCCCGCTGCTCGGCATCCAGCGCCGAGGCCCGCTGGGTCCCACGGGGGTCGGTGTGAGGGGAGGTAGAAGCGTCGGACGAGGCGGGCGGAGAGCCGCCGGAGCGGGCGATGGAACGCACTTGGCCCTCTTTCATAACATTCCAGCTCGCCCGCGTACAAAGGCGTGGAACGTTGCTTGCTCTCCGCCCTGAGGGGTGCACATTCTTGCGGGTCTTTCCGTTGGCATGGCACTCTTAAGGAAAATGCGACCGCGCGCACGCCCTTCGGCGATGCAGGATCTCTACGAGGAAAAGCTATCCGCCCGGATCGCGGATCTGGAGTTGAGAATCCGGCTGCTCGAGGCACGGTTCCGCGCGTCCGCCGCCGAGGAGGCCCGCCGCCGCGCGCTGGAGAGCGGTAAATCGGCCAAGGCCGCCGCGCCGCCGCGCCCCCGCCCGAGGTGCCCGGGGTGTCTTCTGGAGTCGCCCCCCGGCCGTCGCGGCGATACCTGCGTCTGGTGCGGGTTCCGCTTCGAGGCGGTCAAGGCAAGGATCGGCCGCTGATGGAGACCCGCTATCGGCTGACCGCGCGCCTCGGCGCTGGCCCGCTCGCGGACACCTTTTGCGCGCAGCGCGACGAGTCGGCCGCGGTGGTGATCAAGCTGTTCCAGGTGGGCACCGCCGACGAGCAATACGCCAAGGAAGTGGCGGAAGTGTCCCACAAGCTGCGCCCCTACCAGATTCCCGGCGTCCTTCAGACTTTGGACATCGGCTTCATCGCGGGCCGATTGGCGGTGGTGCGCCAGGCGGACGACGGGTACAACCTCGGGCAGGTGCTGTCGCGGTTGACCGCCTGGGGGATCATCTTTCCCACCCCGCTTGCCCTGTGGATTCTCTCCGAGCTGCTCGACACCGTGCGGCGGGCGCACGCCGCGGGGGTGGTGCACGGGGGAATTACCCCGGGGAACATCTTCCTCCGCGCCAACGGACAGCCGGCGCTGTGCGACTTCGGCGCGCTCCAGGCCCTGCTCGGCTCGCCCGAGCTCAAGGCCCGGTTTGCGCTCACCGGCCGCGGCTCCTACCGCTCGCCGGAGGTGGAACGGGGGGAAGCGGCGACCCATCAGTCGGACGTGTTTTCGCTCGGCGCGGTGGGATATCAGCTGCTCACCCTGTCCGAAGTCTCGGCCGGACGGGCCAATTCCGGCTCGCCCTCCGCCGGCGCGCGTCCGCTCTTCGGCTCGCAGATCGACCAGCGGCTGTATCCGCTTCTGATGAAGTCGATGGAGGCCATTCCGCAGCTGAGGTACCTCGGCTGCGCGGACCTCGCCGAAGGGCTGCAGAAATACCTCGCGGCGAATGGCATCTCGCCCAGCCGGCAATCACTACAGAAGTTCCTCGGAGACCTGTTCCCCGAAGGGGTGGTGCTGCCGACCAGCGAGGGCTCGCTGCCTTTCGGCCAGCCCTTTTCGCTCGAACCGATCCAGGGCGGCGGCTTCGAGCCCGGCTGGTGCGCATCGCCCGTCGTGGTGGGCGGAAGCGAGCGGGCCGCGGCGCCGGCGAGCCCGACCGAGCCTCATCCGGGTCAGCCCCCTTCGGAGCCCGCGGCGCCCGCGCTGGTCGACGCCGCCGACGTCGTCGCCGCGGAGTATCTGGCCGCTCCTGCTCCACCCCGGACCGCGGGCGAATCGCCCAGCCGGCCGGTCACCGCGGCGAATCCTGTCTCGGCGGTCCCTGCGGCGGAGCGGAAGGACCGGCGCCCCCAGGCGATGGTTTTGGCCGCTTCGCTGCTCATCGCGGGCTCGTTCGCGATTGCGCTTTCGATCCGATCCTCCGGGGGCTCGCGCCCGGGCCAGGCCGCGGATCGTCCCACCCTCCCTGCGGCCGAAGCGGCGCGACCGGCCGCGGCCCCGGCGAAGGCCGCGCCAGCAGCTGCCGCGGAGGCTTCACCCCCCGCGCCGCCGGTAGGCGACGAAAAGCCGCTGCCGCCGCCTGCCGCGCAGGCGGTCAAGCTGGAGCCCCTCCTCGAATGGGATTCGCCGCCGCGCAAGGGCGTGGGCTACCTCACCGTGTCTTCCAGCGTGCCGTCGATCGTCTACGTCGATGGGCGGCGCGTCCGGCAACCCGCCCCCTTGAAGCGCTACCCGGTGCAGGCCGGCGTGCGCAAGATCTCCGTCGTGGCCGCGGACACTCAGGACCGGCGCGACTTCACCCTGCACTTCAATCGGGGCCAGAGTCGAAAGCTCGACAAAGTCTTCGATCAATTCTCGGCCGAGCGCTGACCGTGCGCGGCGCATCTCGATCCAGTGACGGAAGGATGCAGGGCGCCCTGCGCGATGCGCTGCGCGGTCTGGTCGAAGCCACGCTGCCCAATGGGCTCAAGATCAGGCTGCTGCCCAATCGGATCGCGCCGATCGTCAGCGTCTACACGTTTTTCAAGGTGGGCTCGCGCAACGAGCGGCCGGGGATCACCGGGATCAGCCATCTGTTCGAGCACATGATGTTCAACGGCTCGAAAAAATACGGACCAAAAGAATTCGACCGGGTGCTCGAGTCCCACGGCGGCCGCTCGAACGCGTACACCACCCACGACATGACGGTGTACCACGAGGAGATGGCCGCCGAAGCCTTAGACATCGTCTTCGACCTCGAGTCGGACCGGATGGGATCGCTCTTGATCAACGACGCGACGCTGGAGAGCGAGCGTGAGGTGGTGAAGGAGGAGCGGCGGCTCCGGGTGGACAACGAGCCGGCGGGGCTCCTGGACGAGGAGCTGGGGTCGCTGATGTGGAAGGCCCACCCCTATCGCTGGCCGGTGATCGGATGGATGGGCGACATCGAGAACATCCGGCGGGAAGATTGCGAGCGGTACTTCCGGACCTTCTACGCGCCGAACAACGCGTCGCTCTACGTCGTCGGCGACTTCGATCCTCACCACACGCTCTCGCTGATCCGCCGATACTACGGCCGGATCCGGTCGGGGCCGCCGGTGCCCCCCGTGGTCAATTCCGAGCCCGAGCAGCGCGGCGAGCGCCGGGCGCTGGTCCGGCACGCGGTGCAGGCCCCCTCGCTGATGGTCGGCTATCACGGGCCGCGCGCCGAGGAGCAGGACGCCCTCGCCCTGGACGTGCTGCAGTACGCGCTGACCGTCGGCGATGGAAGCCGGCTGGTGCGCAGCCTCGTCTTTGAGAAGCCGCTGGCGGTGGCGGTGGTGATGGATTGGGCCTGGCGGATCGATCCGGGCGGAATCGTCTTCTACCTCGAGCTCAAGCCCGATTCGAAACCGGAGCGGGCAGAGCAGGCGCTCTACCAGCAGCTGGAGGAGGTCTGCGCTAGGGGTCTGTCCGCGCGGGAATTGACCAAGGCGAAGAACAATCTCAAGTCGCATCTGCTCCAGGGGCTCGTCACCAACAGCGGAAAGGCGCAGGCGCTCGGGTCCTATGAGCTTCTGCTCGGAGACTGGCGGTCGAGCCTGGATCTGGCCGTCCGCTACGACGCGATCACCGCGGAGCAGGTGCGGGCGGCCGGCGAGCGCTACCTGCGCCCCGAGAACCGGTCGGTGACGACGCTGCTGCCCTCCGGGGGCGGGCCGTGAAGCGCATCGCCTCGGCAGCGCCCCGTCGGTCGGGCAGAGGCGCGCCGCGCGGCGGGGTGAAGGGCGTCCGGCTGCCCGACTTCCAGGAGTTCGACACCTCCGGCGGGCTGAGGACCATCTTCGCCGAGCGGGGCCCTCTGCCGTTGATCACCCTGCTGCTTTCGCTCCCCGCCGGGAGCGCGATGGATCCGAAGCGGAAGGAGGGCCTCGCCGATTTCACCGCGTCTCTGCTCCGGCGTGGAACCCGCAACCGCAGCGCGGATGAGATCAATGAAGCGGTGGAATTCTGCGGGGCCAGCCTCTCTTGTGGAGCGGACGAGGACTTCCTCTCGCTGCGGATCACCTCTCCGTCCGAGCACCTCAAGCCGATGCTGGAGATCATGGCCGAGCTGGTGCGCTGGCCGAGCTTTCCCAACAAAGAGGTGGGCTCGGCGAGGGAACGGCTGCTGGCGCAGATCGCCAACGATCTCGACGACCCGGGCCACGTCGCCGATCGCGCGCTGCTCCGGGCTCTCTGGGGAGATCACCCCTACGGGCACGACATCGTGGGCAGGACGCGCGACGTCCGGACCCTCACCCGGAAAGACGCGGTCGGGTTCCACCGGGCCCGATTCGGCCCGCGGGTCGGCCTCCTGGTAGTCGCCGGACAGGCGGATGCACGCGAGGTTCGAGCGCTGACCGAGCGCTGTTTCGGAAGCTGGCGGGGCGGACCGGAGTCGGCCCCGGCGATTCCGCCGCTCGGACCTCCGCTGATGGCGGGGAAGGTCCTCATCGTCGACAAGCCCGAGCAGACCCAAACCCAGGTCCGGATCGGCGGAAGCGGCTTTGCCAAGGGCAGCCCCGACGTCTTCGCCGCGACGGCGATGAACACCGTCCTGGGAGGGAGCTTCACCTCCCGCCTGATGCAGGCGATCCGCGTCAATCGCGGCCTCTCCTATGGGGTGAGCGGCAGCTTCGACCGCCTGATGGCCGGCGGATGGTTCTCGGTGTCCACCTTTACCAAGACCGAGACCACCCGGGAGATCATCGACGTGACCCTCTCCGAGCTCAAGAAGATGGGAAACGCCGGGCCCACGCGCGCGGAGCTGGAGGCGGCGAAGACGTATCTCGGCGGGCTGTACCCCTTGAAGTTCGAGACCAACGACGCGGTGGCGGGGGCGATCGCGGACATCCGGCTCTACCACCTGGGCGACGATTGGGTGGAACGCTACCGGGAGCGCCTGATGGCGGTCACCGTGGAACAGGCGCGGGAGGTGGCGAGGAAGTATCTCCTGGCGGAGCCGCCCACCCTGGTGCTCGTCGGAAAGGCGGCCTCGGTGAAGAGGCAGCTCGCCGGCCTGGGACCCCAGAAAGTGATCGAGGCCGCGGAAGTGCAATGACCTCGGTGCGCTTGTTGGCCCAGGGTCCGGGCTACATCGCCATCGACAAGCCCGCGGGGATGGTGGTCATTCCCGCGAGGGTGGCGGGAAGCGAGCCTTCCTTGCGGGAAAAGGTCGAGGAGGAGCTGGGGCGGCGCCTCTACGTCGTCCATCGACTGGACCGGGATACCTCCGGCGTTCTCCTCTTTGCCCTCACCCCGGTCGCCCACCGCGCCCTGTCCATGGCCTTCGAGGCCGGCGAGGTCGAGAAGCACTATCTGGCCCTGGTCCAGGGCCGGGTGAGCGCCCCGCTGGAGATCGACTTCGCCCTCGTCCCGGCCCGGCGGGGACGCACGCGCCGGACGCGGCCGGGCGAAACCGGAAGGCCCGCCGCGACCCGGGTGCGGCCGCTCGAGCTTTTCGAACGGGCGACGCTCGTCGATGCGCAGCCGCTCAGCGGCAGGACGCACCAGATCCGGGTCCACCTGCTCGAGACCGGGCATCCCCTGCTCGTCGATCCGCAGTACCGCCAGCCGGCGGCGCTGCGCGGCGTTGACTTGGGGGGCGCATCGAGCGGTGTGGTGCTCGCCCGGACTCCGCTGCACGCCCATCGACTGCGAATTCCGAACCTGCCCGGATTCGAGGCCTGCGACATCGAATCGCCGCCGCCCGCGGACATCGCCGGCGCCCTGGAATTGCTCCGCGGCGCCTCAGGGACCGACGCGAAAGGAATTGGATGAGCCGACGCGACCGCCGTCGTCGCGCACGGTGATCACCACCGCCGGGAACGACCGGTCGATCGTCACCCGCTCGGTCCGTACCCCCTGCTGAAAATTGCCGCTGGCGCGGGGCGAGATCGAACCGCGGTCGCTGCTCAGCGCCACCGTGCACTTATAGACCGGCGCATTGGTCCCCTGGGCGCGGATGGTGATGTCGAACGGTTGGGCCTGCGTCTGGTCGGGCACGAAATCGAGGAGGTAGCGGTCCGGATAGGGATTGGGTCGGACGGTGAATGCCGCGGGAAGAATCGCTTCCGGCCGGCCATCGGACAGGCGCAGGCCCACGTCGTAGTTGCCGGGAGAGAAGACCGGCGGGACCGCCGCGGTCAGGAGCCCGCCCGGCACGTACTTTCCCGAGCCGACCGGTACGTCGCCGATCCGCAGCGCGATGTCGGGGTTCGCGCTCGCCGCGGACTGCGAATAGTCGAAGCGGGTGGGAAGGACGGCGTCCACGCCCACGATCACCGTCGCGCCTTCGCAGGCCACCATCTCCGCGGGGTCGATGGACAGGATCGCCGGCGGCGGCAGCGCGCCGTTGCCGCAGGCGCAGAGCGGAAGCAGCAGGGCGGTCAGGCGAAGTCTCATTGGATCTGGTACCTGGCTCCGAGCGCGAGGAGCAGTCCCCCGAGCTGCGCATCGAGGGTGGACGTCTTGGCGGGGGCGATCCCGCCTCGCAGCTCGGCGAACAGCTCGAAGGTCCGGAAGCGGTAGCCGACCTGGGCGGAGGCGAATCCCTCCGGCGCCAATCCCGACTGGGTGAAGGGCGGCTGGAAGCTGCTCCGGGCCGAAACCCGGAAGGGCAGGACCCCGCCGCCCACCCGGCCGTGGACGGCCCAGGGTCCACGCTCGAAGAAGAGGACGCGCAGGGCGGCCTCGATCGACATGGCGGTGACGCTGGAGTGCACCGAGCCCAGCCCGGTCACCGGCGCGGAAAGCGAGGCGTTGCGAAAGCCGAGCTCGAGCTCCAGGGTGAAGCGTCCGTCCGCTGCGGGAAGCGAGTAGCTGCCATCGACCGCCAGGGCGGCTCCTGCATTGGAGCCGCCGGCGTAGAAGCCGCCCGCGCTGGCCGAAGCGGAGAAGCGAGCGATGCGGGACGGCGCTTCGCCCACGGACGGAGAGATCGCCGCGGTGACCTCGGCGCGGTCAATCCGGTCGCTGCGCAACGAAGCCTTGGCGGTAAGCTCGGTGGCCGGTTTGTCGGGGACGACCGGAAAGAGGGTACGGCCGGCTGCGTAGCTCGGCACGCCCAGGCGCCCTCCGGAAAGATCGACCTCCAGCTGCGCGGGATCCCAGGCCTCGGGACGGGCGACGATCAGCCAGCCGGGCTCGCCCCGGACCAGCGGCTGGGGAGAAAACGCGATCGCCAGCGTGCTGCTTTTCGGGACATCGAGCGGCGAGTTGCGCGTCCTCAGCCGGCCGTGCGCCTGGGCGACCACCTGCACCGTCTGGATCCCCGGCGGGACGTCGATCGGGACTTCGGCCCGGCCGCGCTTGTCCGCCTGGGCAGGACCGAAGCTGGCGCCGGCCACCTCGACGCGAACCTGCGCGCTCGGCTCGGTGTGGATCTCGAGATTGGTGCGCCCAACCAGCGGAATCCTCGCCAGCGAGACCTCCGGCGGGGAGCCTCGTTCCTCGATCCAGAAGACCAGCAGCGCGGTCATCGGGGATCGCGTTCCGGGAGGAGTCCAGAGGAAGTGCCGTTCGAAGGCGTCTGGACCATCCAGCGCTTGAAGCGTTCCGGCGTTGACCGCGCTGCCCAGGCGGGCGTCGGAGCGCGGAAGGCGAACTGCCACGGAGACCGTCGCGCCGCTGCCAAGCAACACGAAGGGAGGTTGGAAGGAGATCTGCAGCTCTTCGGCGAAGGCGCCGGCGGAACACAGCAGCACGAGCGTCGGCCAGGCCCGACGCATCAACGGCCTTCGGCCCGGACGACGCCGTCAAAAGGGCTTTGAAAGACGTCGCGAGCGAGCCCAGTCGCCGGGCGCGCGCAACGAACCAGGTGGGCTGCGCAGCAGTTCTTCAGTGACCAGCTAGGCTTCTTCGCCGTCGCCGGGGGTGCTCTCCTCCTCGGCAGCGGGCATGGGCGGATGGGCGGCGCCGGCGGAGGCGCCCTGAGGTCTATCCGTGGCGGCGTAGGGCAGGGGAGTGGGAGGGTGAAAAGCGGGGCGCGGCGCGGAAGACTCACCGCGTCCATGCACGAGCGTCTTCTGATCCGCCTTGAAGACAACGTCGACCTTGTCCTCCCTCACCGCGGAGACGATGCCCAGGCCGAAGGTGGGATGATCGATGACCTGATCCAATCCGTACGCTGCTTTCGGGCTGTACTTCGCAGCGTGGGCGACGTCTTTGCCGGCGAGAAGTTGCTCGAAGGAAATTACCACTCTTTCGTGCGAACCGCGCGCCTGCGAGGGCGCGCGGGTGCGGGAGGGTGTGGAACGGAACGCGTGATCCGATCCACACGTGTTACAGCGCACGCGGACGATCTTGATCCCGACCATCGCCAGGACGGTGTGAGCCAGGTGAAGCTTGCACTTCGTGCAGAAAGAATCGACCTCGCCCCCGACTTTGTGCGTCGCCATTGGATTCCTCGCTCAAATCGGGCTGGCCCGTTCCGTGAATACCACAAAGATAGAACCTTGACGCGTCTGGAGGAAGCACAACTTGACTGACCGATCCGGGGAAAGTACTGGGGGAACACCTCCTGTGGAAGACGGGACTCGATCCAAAGGCCCGCGTGTGGCCAGCCGGCGACACCGCGATGCCTCCGCCAGGCCGGAGGTCACGGCCTCGAAGGACGCGGATCCGCCGATGGCGGGGACGCCTGGCCGGCGCGCGCTCGACGTTCCCATCCGCCCCACTCGCGCGGAGATCGATCTGCGCGCCCTGGTGCAGAACGTCTCCGCGATTCGAGCGCTGGCGCCGCGCGCCGAGATCCTCGCCGTGGTCAAGGCGAACGCCTACGGTCACGGGGCGGTGCCGATCGCCCAAGCGCTCGAAAACGAGCGGGTGAAGATGCTCGGGGTGGCGCTGATCGAGGAGGGCGTCGAGCTGCGAAACGCGGGAATCCAATCGCCGATCCTCGTCCTCGGTGGCTCGTACGAAGGCGGCTACGATCTGATGGTCGCCCATCGGCTCACCCCGACGGTGTTCAGGGCCGAGCACGTCCAGGGCTTCGCCCAGGCGGCGAAGAGGGCGGGCTTGCGGGTGGCGGTCCACCTCAAGGTCGATTCCGGGATGGGCCGGCTGGGCGTCTTGCCAAAAGACCTGGACGCCTTTCTCGACCTCGCCGCAAAATTCCCCGAGGTCCAGATCGACGGGCTCCTTTCGCACTTTGCCAGCGCGGATCTGGAGAACCGGGACTTCACCCTGGCGCAGGTCCGGTGCTTCAAGGACGCCCACGCGCGGATGCGCGCCAAGGGCCTTCGCCCGAGCTGGCGCCACCTGTCCAACTCGGCCGGGGTGATCGACCTGCCCGAGGTCCGCGACGGGCTGGAGCTCAACATGGTGCGGCCGGGGATCATGCTCTACGGCCTGCACCCCGCAGCCTGGCTGCAGAAGGCGACCGAGCTCCGTCCGGTACTGACCTGGAAGACCGCGATCATCCATTTGAAGACTGTGCCTTTAGGCACGCCGATCTCCTACGGCAGCACCTGGCGGGCCCCTCGAGAATCCGTGATCGCCACCCTGCCGATCGGCTACGCCGACGGGTACAGCCGCCGATACTCCAACCGCGCCCAGGTGCTCGTCCGCGGCCGGCGAGCGAGCGTGGTCGGCCGGGTGTGCATGGACATGAGCATGGTCGACGTCACCGACCACCCCGGGGTCCGTGTCGGGGACGAGGTGGTCCTGCTCGGAGCGCAGGGCCCGGAGCGGATCCCGGCGGAGGAGCTTGCCGAGCTGGCGGGGACGATCCACTACGAAGTCATCTGCGCGGTGGGGGCGCGCGTTCCGCGCGTGGTGCAATCGGCGACGCGACCTTAGCCGATCCGCGCCGGCCGACGTACAGTGCCGTCTGCGATGGCCGATGAAGTCGAAAAGGCGGTGCGTCCCCAGCCGAACCCGGCGTACCTCGTCGTCGAGTACATCGGCAAGCGGGTCACCGGGGTGATCGAGGAGGTCGGCGGGGTCGCCTCGCTGGGCATCGACGTGGCCCGCTGGTCGATCCGCCCACCGATCCGGGTCGACAATCTCTTCGCCCAGCTGGATTTCGTCGGGGTCGGGTCCATCTTCATCGTGATGCTGACCGGAGTCTTCTCGGGAATGGTGTTCGCGCATCAGAGCTCGCGGGCGTTCCTGCTCTTCAACGCGGAGAGCCTGGTCGGCCCCACCGTCGCGCTCACCCTCACCCGCGAGCTGGCGCCGGTGTTCACCGCGCTGATGGTGACGATGCGGGCCGTCTCCGCGATGTGCACCGAGCTGGGAACGATGCGGGTGACCGAGCAGGTCGACGCGCTGGAGACGATGGCGGTCAACCCGGTGCAGTATCTGCTCGTGCCACGGGTGATCGCCGGCCTGGTGATGGTGCCCCTGCTCTCGATGCTCTTCAACACCGCGGGAATGGCGGGGGCCTACTTCGTCGCGGTGAATCTGCAGGGCATCTCCGCGGGGACGTTCCTCCATCGCACCCAGCAGTGGCTCGATCCCGAGGACATCACCGAGGGCCTGATCAAGGCCGCGGTGTTCGGTTTCGCCGTGACCCTGATCGGTTGCTACAAGGGCTACAACGCTTCCGGCGGAGCCAAAGGAGTGGGCCAGGCGACCACCGAGGCGATGGTGGCGTCCGCGCTCGCCATCGTGATGCTCGATTACGTGCTGGGCGTGGCACTGCACTGATGGACGGCGCGCGCCCGATGATCCAGGCGATCGACCTGCACAAGTCCTTCGGGACCAACCACGTCCTGCGGGGAGTCAATCTGAGCGTGGCAGAGGGCAGCACCTGCGTCATCCTCGGCGCCTCCGGATCGGGCAAGACCGTGCTGATGAAGCACCTCATCGGCCTGCTCAAGCCGGACAGCGGACGGGTCATCGTGGAGGGGGAAGACATCGTGTCGATGTCCCCCGAGCAGCTCGCCGTGGTTCGCCGAAAGTTCGGGATGGTCTTTCAAGGCGCCGCTCTGTTCGACTCGATGACCGTCTTCGAGAACGTCTCCTTCCCGCTTCGCGAGCAGACCAAGATGAGCGAGGCGGAGATGCGCAAGGCGGTGGGTCGCAAGCTGGAGATCGTCGGGCTCGTCGGCATCGAGGACAAATACCCGGCCGACCTCTCGGGCGGGATGCGCAAGCGGGTCGGGTTGGCGCGGGCGATCATCCTCGACCCGAAGATCGTGCTCTACGACGAGCCGACCACCGGGCTCGACCCGATCAACACCGATTACGTGGACCAGATGATCATCGACGCCAAGCGCGCGCTGGGCGTAACCTCGGTGGTGATCAGCCATGACGTCGCTTCGGCGTTCAAAGTGAGTGACACGATCGCCTTTCTCACCGACGGGCGAATTGTCGAGCAGTTGCCTCCGAAATTGCTGCGCAAGTCCGAGCACCCGGCTGTAAAATTGTTTCTCTCGACCTGGTTCGGAAAGAACGATTGACGATCGTGGGTCGTCAAATGCTGGCACCAGGACCGCAAAACGCTAGAGTGCGCCTGGACAGCGGCCGCGGAGTCATCCCCTCTTGAAAAAGCTTTTGACCCCCTTTCGGGTAGGTCTGCTGGTCCTGGCCGCGGCGACCTTCACGACGATCTTCTTCAGCTTCGCCAAGAAAGGCGGCTTGTCACAGAGGGAGTCGCTCAATGTTTTCGCCTATTTCCGCGACGCCTCCGGCCTGAGCAAGAAGAGCCGCGTCCAGATCGCCGGCATCTCGGTGGGGGAGATTACCGAGATCCGGCTCGAAGGCGGTAAGGCCAGGGTATCGCTCAGGGTCCGTCGCGACGTGAACTTGAGGCAGGACGCCGCGCTCACCAAGCGCTCCGAGTCGCTGCTCGGCGACTTCGTGCTCGACCTCTATCCCGGATCCGACGCCGCCCCGCCGATGCCGGACGGTGGGGAGATCAAGCGGGTGATCGACAGCCAGGGGGTGGAGACGATCTTCAACGCGCTGGGGCAGATCACCGCGGACATCCAGGCCGTCACCGGTTCGCTGCGCGAGGTGTTCGGGAGTGAAAAGGGAGAGGGCTCGCTCCAGCGGATCGTCGACAACCTGGTCGCGCTGAGCGAGACCTTCGACAGTTCGGTGCGCGGCAGCGCGGAGAAGCTGGATCTGATCTTGAGGAACTTCGAGACCATCTCCTCCGAGGTCAAATCCCTCACCACCGGCGAGCAGGGGGCGGTTCGGGAGATCGTCGCCAACATCCAGAGCATCACCCGCGACGTGAAGGACGTGGTGGCGACGCTGAAGCAGACCGTGGGAACGCCCGACGGCGGGGAGAGCCCGGGGATGGCGAACACCCGCAACATGATCGATCACCTCGACCAGTCGCTTTCCAACCTCGAGCAGATCACCCGGCGGATCAACGAAGGGCAGGGCGCGGTCGGGGCGCTGGTCAGCGACGAGCGGCTGGGGCAGAAGCTCAAGGAGACGGTGGAGGACGTCTCGGACTTCGCCTCGAGGTTGACCCGGCTGCAGCTCGAGGTGGGGATCAAGAGCGAGTACCTCTATTCGCAGGGCTCATCGAAGAACAGCCTGGGGATCAAGCTCATCCCGCGGCCGGACAAGTACTACCTGATCGAGCTGGTGGACGATCCGCGAGGCTTCGTCTCCACCGAGGTCATCCAGCGAAATCCGCCGGGCGCCGACCAGCCGGCGACGCAGACGCAGCGGGTGACCCGGAACCAGCTGAAGTTCTCGGCGGAATTTGCCAAGCGATACTACTTCGCGACCTTCCGCTTCGGGATCATCGAGTCCAGCGGTGGAATCGGCGCGGACCTCCATTTCTTCAACGACGCGCTGTCGATCCGGACCGACGCGTTCAATTTCGCCTCCCAGGACCTCCGGTTTCCACGCATCCGCACCGCGATCAGGTTGCAGGCCTTCCAGCACCTGTTCGCGACGGTCGGGATCGACGACATCCTCAACCGGCCGGTCCGAGATTACGCGACCAACAACCTGATCACCGGGCGGGACGTCTTCTTCGGCGGCGGCGTCTTCTTCACCGATGACGATTTGAAGGCGGTCCTCACCGCCACGCCGTCGATCCGGCCCTGAGCCTCGGAAATCCACCGCGCCTCGCCTCTGGCTTGATCGCGACGTTTTTCAACACCCCCGTTACCGCGGGCGATGCGCCGCGGCGTAGGCCTCGATCTCCGGGCTCTTGCCGAACGCGGTCTGATAGCGGCGGGCGAACTCGGCGGGGGTGAAATGGTGCTCCTGGCAGCCGCGGTTCTCGATCGCGTAGGCGGCGGCGAGCGACGCGACCCGGCCCACCACCGGAATCGGGAACTTATGGGCCATGCCGAACACCACGCCCGCCAGGTAGGCGTCCCCCGCCCCGGTGGGATCGCGGTTCTCCGCCGGAGCGACGGGAACCTCGACCCGCTCGCGACCATGGGCCGAGTAGAAGGTGGAGCCTTCGGCGCCGCGGGTGATCACGCACAGGGGCGGCGAGGCGATCAGCTCCGCTTCCGTCTTCCCCGTCTTCTGCGCCATCATCGCCAGCTCGTAGTCGTTGGCGATCAGGATCGAAGCGTCCTTGAGGTAGTCGACGATCTGGCTGGGCTCCAGCCGCGGCATCTGCTTGCCGGGATCGTACAGGTAGGGCACCCCGAGCCGGCGGCATTCGCCGGCGATCCGGCTCATCGCCGCCGGATCCGAAGGGGAGATCACCACCAGATCCTGCGCGCCGAGGCCGAGCCGTTCGATCGAGATGCCGCGCGAATGGGCCATCGCACCCGCGTAGAGGGCGACGAGCTGGTTGTTGGCGAGGTCGGTGTTGATGAAACAGGAAGCGGTGAACTCGTTGGGAATCTCCACGATCCCCGAGGTATCGATCCCCTGCTCCTCCATCCATTTGCGGTAGTCGGCGAAGTCGTGGCCCACCGTGCCGACGACCAGCGGCCGCTCACCGAGGAGGGCCAGGGTGTAGGCGATGTTGCCCGCCACGCCCCCGCGCATGCGCTTCATCGAGTCCACCAGGAAGCTGACGCTCAAGGTGTGGGCCCGGTCCATCAAGAGATGGTCCTTGAAATTTCCCGGGAAACTCATGATGTAGTCGTAAGCCAGCGAACCCGTCACCACGATGCGCACGCGTTGACCTCCTGGAATTCACAGAGAATGAAGTTATCGAACATACTTCAACCCGCACCGCCCCACGCTCTCATTTCGTGCGGTCCGCAGGCTCCTTGACTGACCGAATCGGGACTTCTTACGCTTCCGGGAGCGATTTTCGACGATTACAACATAGTCTTGGCATTTTCGTTGCTCCAAGGACGCCGGGTTCAAGAAGGACACTAGAGACTTGCGGGTAGCGATCATCTCCGACATCCACTCGAACTTGGAAGCGCTGACCGAAGTGCTGCGGGTGGCCGAGCATCAGAAGGTCGACCGGATCGTCTCGCTCGGCGACATCGTCGGCTACGGGGCATCGCCCAATCCCTGCTGCGACCTGGTTCGATCGGTGACCGAGGTCACGCTGCTTGGAAATCACGATGCCGCGGTGGCCGGGAGAATGGACTACTCCTTCTACTACGACGCCGCCCGGCACGCGCTGGACTGGTCGGCCGGGGTCATCACCGACGAAAACCTGGGCTGGCTGCGAAGCCTGCCGTACACCTATCGGATCGGCGACGTCGGTTTCTGCCACGGTTCGCCGGTCGAGCCGAAGGCCTATGAGTACATCTTCGCCCTCGAGCAGGCCCGCGAGCTGATCCCCTTCTTCGCCAACCTCCCGGAAGTGACGTTCATCGGCCACAGCCACCTGTGCAAGGCATTCGCGATCGGCGGCGGAGAGGTGAACGACGTGGTGGCGCAGAAGTTCGGGATCCGCCGCGGCTACCGCTACATCATCTCCGTCGGCAGCGTCGGGCAGCCCCGCGACTACGACAACCGGGCCTGTTTCGTGGTCTGCGATACCGGGGCGAGGACGGTCGAGTACCTCCGGGTGGAGTACGACATCGAAAAGTCTGCCCAGAAAATCTTCGACGCGGATCTGGCGCTGAACTTCGGCAAACGCCTGTTCCTGGGAGTGTAGAGATCGATGACCCCCGGTCGCGCGCTTTTCTTGAGTCTCGCCCTGGTGGCGATCGGAGGCTGCCAGAGGAGACAGTTGCCCTCCGAGCGATACACCCAGGCGCACGAGATGTTCACCAAGCTGTACGCGGCCCAGCTGGACGATGCATACGTGGACCCGGCGATCGCCCGGGTGGAAGAGCTGCTCGGGCAGGTTCCCGAAGACAGCTCCGATTTTGCCCCCGCCCAGGCGCTGGCTAAACGCATCCGCGAGGGCCGAGGCCGCCTTCAAGAGGCAGAGAACGTTCGACGGGCCGCCTCGGCCCAGGCGCTGGCCAGCGGCCCCTACGAGAGGATGCAGGTGCAGGCGGCGCGCCCGGCCGAGCCAACGCCCGCGGTCGAGGACGCCGGGTCGAGCCAGCCCTTGGCCCACATGCCGCTGAGCGAGTTTACCCGCCGCTTCTCCGGATGTTTCCAATCCTCGGACCGGATCAACATCGTTGGGCAGGGAATGCACGACAGCTGGGAGCTCAAGGACATCGCCAACTGCCGCGATCGACACCCCGGATTCGATCAGCTGCTGGTGCTCACCAACGGCAAAGAGGTGGTGATGAACATCTCCAAGAGCCTGGTCGAGTACCGCTTGCCGGACGGAGGAATACCGAGCCAGCCGGCGAAGACGGCTTCGTCGAGCGCGCGATGATACGAAGCGGTTATCTTGAGCTGCTCGATGCGCGACCAGACGTTCATGAGACTGATGGCGCTGATGCCGAAGTCGGCGCTTTCAAATCTGGTAGGGCGAGCCACGAGAGCGAAGGCCCCTCCCAGGCTGCACCGGTGGGCGATGCGCGCCTTCGCCCGCCGATACCGCGTCGCGATGGAGGAGGCGGAGCACGGAGTCGAGGGGTATTCGACCTTCTCCGAATTCTTCTCCCGCCGGCTGAAAGAGGGCCTCCGCCCGGTCGATGCGCGCGAGGACATCGTCGTCTCCCCGGTGGACGGCGCGGTGTCCCAGGCGGGCTATGCCGCCGGCGGGGAGTGCATTCAGGCCAAGGGCATCCAGTACGACCTCGAGGCCCTGCTCGGCAGCGCTGAAGCGGCGAATCCCTATCGGGATGGCGCCTTCGCCACCCTCTACCTCGCCCCCCGGGATTACCACCGGATCCACGCTCCGCTGAGCGGGGAGATCGACGGCTACACGTACATCCCGGGCGAGTGCTGGCCGGTGAATGGCTCGTCGGTCCGCTCGAGGCAGGCGCTTTTCTGCCTGAACGAGCGGCTCATCACCTTCCTCTCCACCCCCGCCGGCCCCTGCGCGGTGGTCAAGGTCGGCGCCACCTGCGTGGCCCGGATCCGAGCCAGTTATGGCGAAGTCATCACCCACTCGGGTAAACCAGGCGTGGTGCACCGCTTTTCGACCCCGATTCCAGTGAGCAAGGGAGATGAGCTCGGCGCGTTCGAGATGGGCTCGACGGTGATCTTGTTGTTTCAGCGGGGGCGCGTTCGCTGGGACGACGGGCTGGTCGAGGGCTCCCGGGTCTTGATGGGGCGGCGGATCGGGGTGCTCGCGTGACGCAGAAGATCTACGGCGTCAAGGGCATGAACGACCTCATCCCCCCGGACATCCGGGCCTGGCTCCGCGTGGAGGCCGCGGCGCGGGAGGTGTTCGGCCGCTACGGCTACGAGGAGATTCGCACGCCGGTCGTCGAGGACACCGCGCTGTTCGTGCGCGGGGTCGGCGAGGGCACGGACATCGTGGGCAAGGAGATGTACACCTTCGAGGACAAGGGCGGGCGCAGCCTCTCGTTGCGCCCGGAAGGGACGGCGCCCGCGGCGCGCGCCTATATCGAGCACGCGGTCTACAACCTCGAGCCGGTCACCCACTGGTTCTACCTGGGCCCGATGTTCCGCTACGAGCGGATGAAGACCGGGCGCTACCGGCAGTTCTGGCAGATCGGCGCCGAGGCTTTCGGGGCGAAGGAGCCGGCGCAGGACGTCGAGCTGATGGACATGGTAATCCAGCTGCTCTACGCCCTCGAGCTCAAGAACGTATCCCTGGTGGTCAACTCGCTGGGCGACGATGCCTGCCGCCCGAAGTACCTCGAGGCCCTGGTCGGGTATCTGAATGCCCACCGCGACTCTTTGTGCGCCGAATGCCGCGAGCGGCTCTCGCGAAACCCGTTGCGAGTGCTTGATTGCAAGAACGAAGGATGCCGAGCGGTGCTCCGTTCCGCCCCGAGCATCCAGGAGTTCTTGTGCGGGCCGTGCCGCGAGCATTTTGACGAGGTGAAGCGGCAGCTCGACCTGCTCGGCCACCGGTACGAGGTCGATCCCCGGCTGGTGCGCGGGCTCGACTACTACACCCGGACGGCGTTCGAGTTCGTCGCCGAGCACCCGGCGCTGGGGACGGCGAGCACGGTGGGCGGGGGAGGGCGCTACGACAAGCTGATCGCCGCGCTGGGTGGCCCGGAGATCCCCGGGATCGGCTTTGCGCTCGGGGTAGACCGGCTCTGCCTGCTGCTCCCCGAGGAGGCCAAGGGCGATCGCGGCCCGGACCTGTTCGTGGTGACGCTGGATGACAAGGCCAGGGATGAGGCGATCAAGCTCGTCGGCGGCCTGCGGCGCGCCGGCTTCCGGGTAGAGGTCGACGTGCGCGGGGGCAGCTTGAAGAGCCAGATGAAGCGGGCCGACAAGAGCATGGCCCGGTTTGCCCTGGTGCTCGGCGAGACGGAGCTGGCCAGCCGATCCGCGCAGCTCAAGCCCCTGCGCGGCGGCGAGGCGCGACAGGTGTCGCTGGATCAACTGCCCGAAGCGCTGAGGGCTTCGTGACGGCTTGCCGATGGGCCCAAAGCCAGCCGACCCGGCTCTGATCGTCCTCGCCGGACCGACCGCGTCCGGCAAGACCGCGCTGGCGATGCGGCTCGCGCGGAAGCTGGATGCGGAGATCGTCAACGCCGACTCGCAGCAAGTGTATCGGTACTTCGACATCGGGACCGCCAAGCCCACGGCGGCCGAGCTGGCGCAAGTCCCCCACCACCTCGTCTCCGTCGTGGATCCGGACGAAGCGTTCTCCGCCGCCCACTTCCAGAAGCGGGCGGATGCCGCGATCGAAGACATTCGGCGCCGATCCCGGCGCGTCCTCGTCGTCGGGGGGACCGGCCTGTATCTGAGAGTGCTGCTCCACGGGGTGATCCCCGCGCCGGCGGCGAATCCGGCGCTGCGTCGAGAGCTCGAAGCCGAGGCGGCGGAGCACGGCAGGGAAGCGCTGCATCGGCGGTTGGCGCAGGTGGATCCGGTCTCGGCGGCGTCGGTGAAGCCCGCCGATCTGGTGCGGCTCATCCGCGCGCTCGAAATCTATGAGGGCACCGGGGTCCCGGTGTCCGAGCACCGGCAGCGGCATCGGTTCCTCGAGAATCGCTACCGCTTCTCCCTTTACGTTCTTTGCCCGCCGCACGACCAGCTGTACCGGGCGATCGATGAGCGGGCGAAGGCGATGTTCGCCGGCGGCCTTCTCGACGAGGTGCGATCGCTGGTGGCCAGGGGCTTTCGCAGCGCCGCGCCGATGGCCAGCGTGAACTACGTTCAGGCGCTCGCGGTGGTCGAGGGGCGGATGACGCTCCAGGCGGCGATCGCCAGCGCTTCGCAGCACGCTCGCCGCTATGCCAAGCGGCAGCTGACCTGGTTTCGCCGCGAGGCGGGAGCGATGCACATCGTACCCCCCTACGCCGAGCTCGAGGCGGCGGAAATAGGTTGACGCCGGCGCCGGAGTGCACGAGATCTTTCTGGAGGAGAAATCCAATGGCTGAACAGGTTCGAGTTTTCGGCAAAGACACCTGACCGCACACCAGCGCTGCCCGTGAGGCATATTCGAAGCGAGGGCTCGCCGTGGATTATCGAGACGTCACCCGGAGCCCGGCGGACATGGAGGAGATGCTCCGGTTGTCGAAGGGC
>Ga0070708_100001159_pt1 | contig 20291 bp, 36 predicted proteins | sample KBSK5503metaG_FD_65469 | JGI IMG/M metagenome (GOLD analysis project Ga0070708, IMG submission 65469) | Corn, switchgrass and miscanthus rhizosphere microbial communities from Kellogg Biological Station, Michigan, USA - KBS K5-50-3 metaG | ecosystem: Host-associated > Plants > Roots >... | reverse complement strand
CGGTAGGTCATCGGTGATCAACCGGCCAGCGTCGACCGCGAGTTGCTCAAGCTTCTGCGCGATCGCTGCGAGCGCGAGTTGCAGCCGCCTCGATCGGAGGATCGTGGCCCGCGACAGGATGCCGCCTTGCGCGTTCGCGATCAGTTCGTTGACCGCGGTCTCCAGGTCGGTCGAGACGGTGTCCCACGCGTCGACCCACGCCTTCGTGAGTGCCCGGTCGTGCTGGTTGGTGATCTTCGCCAGGTCACGGCGCAACTGCTGCGTGAGGCGCACCGTCTTCGCGGTGATCGCCACGTCAGATCCAGCCAGCGTCGCGCGCCGTGTTCTCCAGGATCGACGCGAGTTGGTCGGACAGGCCGAAGCGTGCCTTCTGGATCCCGAGCGACACAGCAAGGTCACCGTCGGCTTGGCGCTCCGAAGCGGCTTTCCAGTCGGCGAGCATCTCGATCAGGTCCACCAGCGTCATGCCCGCGACACCGGCCTCGAAGTGCTCCGGGTGATGCCGGTTGTTCGCGTAGTGGTGGTCGAGGGCAACCTTCATCTCGGCGAGGAAGCCCTTGTACTCGTCCGACCCGTAGGTGCTGGTCTTCAGCTTCGGGCTGTACTCGTCGAAGATCGCCTTCTCCGGGTCCTCGAGCTTCGACGCGTCATGCCGCGTGATCCGCTGCTGCACCGAGACCACCAGCTGAAGCAGCAGTTCATCAACCCGGCGCGAGTGGCGCAGCGTGTCGAGCGTGGAGTCGACGGTCATTGGTCTGTCCCGTCCTGACTGTCGTCCGGAGCCGTGTTCGGGTCGCCGCCGTTCAATGCAGCGGCCGGGTCCTGGCCACGCCGGAACGCGTTCGCGGCAGCCTGCCCGGCGCCGACTTGTGGATCGATGAAGTTGCCATCGTCATCAGTCGCCTGATCAAGGACCTCGTCGATGTTGTCGACCTTCAACGCCGTCAACAGCAGGCGCAGGGTGACGAGTGGCGGCATCTTCATCGTGCCGTCGGCGGCGACGATCGCGTTGGTCAGGACGTCGATCGGGGTCGAGTCGAAGTCCGGCCACGTGATGTCGATCGACCGGTCATCGTTGTCCGGCAACTCGGCGACGACACGGTCGCCGACGCGTGTGATGCGGCCCTTCAACGCGCCCTTGGGTGCCCGGATCGCCCAGTCGATGACGTGGTTCAGCACGTCGAGCATGAACTCGCCCCACAGATCGCGGCGCAGGTTCATCGTCAACTGGGTCGGCTCATCCAACGTGTCCGCGACAGCGCGTGCACCGGTCACACCGGGGTCGCCGAGCAGCATCGTCACCGGCACGTCGAGCGCGGCGGCGGTCATCGCGGCGAGTGGCCGGCCGGAGTCGGCGTCGATCGTCGCGCCAGTCTTCGGGATCGCCTCAAGCGACGTGTTCGGGTCCGTGACCACGGTCGCACCCGCACCGGCAGGGTTGCCACCGCGCAGCGGGTCCGTCGTCGGCGCGGCAGCGGTCTTCGCCGCCACGGCCTTCGCCCGGTCGCCGCGGGTCTTCGTCTGCCACGCGAACCGCGCCAACGACTTCATCAGCACGGCCCACTGCTCGAGGAACTCCTTGTACGAGCGTGCCCACGCGATCGCAGCGAACGAGTCCGGTACGCCACGCACCGCGCGCGTCGGGCGGTTCACCGTCACCATCCGGACGGGCGCGTTCCACAGCACCTCAGCGCCGCCGATCGTCGACGGCTTCACCCGGGGTTCGTAGCCGAGCGCCGGGTAGTACACGGTGCGCAGGTTCTGCACGACCTGGCCGCCGACGATCAGGCGTTCGGTGTACTCGCGCCGGTAGTACCAGTGGGTCACCTGATCCTCGGGGTCGGTGATCACGTCGGTGATCTCCTCGACCGGCACCCACCGCAACTGCACACTGCCGTCGAGCGGGTCCGTGAACAACGCGGCGGCGAGTTCGCCGTCGGTGTAGGCGGCCTGCTCCATCTCCTCACGGGCCTGCGACCCGGAGAACGTTGCCTTGTTCGACTTGTCGTCCAGGAACGCCTGTACGACGGCGTTGACGTCCTGGCCCTTGTCGGACTGGTCCCGGACGGTGATGTCGACACCCTGGCCCCAGATGTACGCCTTCCGCAGCGACAACCCGCGCTTGACGAGCGGGTTCATGATCGCCATCACCCGGCACAGGTCCCGGATCTGCTTCCGGCCCGTGTCGGACAGTTCGTTCTGCGCCTGCAGCGTCAACTGCAGCCAGCCGCGGTCCTCGAACGCGAGCTGCACGTCGGCGAGGGATTCGCGGAGGATCTCGACCTGGTTGTACGACGCCTCCAACTGCTCCAGCAGGTGCGTTTCCCGCATCGTCGCGACCTCAGAGAGGTGCTCGTCGAGCGTGGGCTGTGTCCAGTCGGCCATGCGGGTCACCTCCTCAGTGCGGGCTGATTGCCCAGCCAGTGGTGTCGAGCTCGTCGAATTCGTCCGGCTCGACGAGGTCGCCTGCGAGCAGTGGTGCGAGGACGAGCCGGTTCAGGGCTTGGGACAGCCCGTCGACCTGGTCGTCATGCGCGCCGGTCGGGAACGCGGCGGCCTCTTCGATCAGGTCACCGACCCATGGGGCGAGCTCGGGCGACGGGAGCCACACGTTCCCGGCCTCAACGAGCGGTGTGACAGCAGCCGCGCGTGCTTCCTTCGACCCGTGCGGTTCTTCGGGGACGATCCCGGCGACGATCCGGCGCAACGCGTTGATCACCGCGGTGCCGTTCGCCTTGTCCTCGACGAGCTTCAACACTGCCTGCGGCCACTTCGCGGAGAACTCACGGAACCGTTGGCAGGTGGTGACGAAGTCCATCCGGCCACGGACCTGGTCGAGGAGGTACGCGTCGGCGCCGCGCCGCATCCACACCTGCCCGACGACGTAGTCGCTCGACGCGGTGTCCTTGAACGCCATGTCCCAGCTAGCGATGATCTCGTCGGCGTGGGTGACGTAGTTGCTGCCGTCGTCGCGTTCGAGCCACAGCGGTACGTCGTACTGCTGCCAGTGGTCCCGCTTGAACATGCCACCTTCGGCCGGCGACGGCCTGCCCTGGTAGAGGGCGTTCCAGGTGCGGGAGCCGACGCGGACCTTGATCGCTTCCCACTGCGCCACGGTGCGACCGCGGGCGGAAATCATGAACTCGCCGGGTTCGCGGCCGAGCGGGTCAGTCTCGCCCTTGTTCGGGTCGTGGTCGGCCTGCGCCGGGATGTTCAGAACCTCCCACAGGTGCCCGTCCTCAGCGGCCAGCAGTCGGCCGGCGAGGTCGTCCTCATGCCAGCGGGTGAGGATCAGGATCACTGGCGCGCCGGGCGCGAGACGCGTGGATGCTGCGTCGGTCCACCAGTCCCAGATGTTCTGCCGGATGAGCGCGGACTCGGCTTCCTTGCGGTCCTTGATCGGGTCGTCGATGACGAGCAGGTCAGCGGGCCGACCGGTGAGACCGGCGCCGATACCGACGGCGAGGACGCCGCCTTGGTGGCCGGCGATCTCCCACTCGTGTTTCGCGCCGTTGTCTGGTGCGACCTTGAGGCCGAGCTGTGGGTGGTCTGTGATGTTGCGGCGGAGCGCGAGCCCGTTGCGGTTGGCGAGGGTCTGCCCGTACGAGGCGGTGACAACGCGGCACTCGGGGTCGTCAGTCTGGACCCAGGTGACGAAGTCTTTCGCGACTCGCGTGGACTTCCCTTCCTGTGGGGGCATCGAGACGATGCCGCGCCCGTCAGGGGTGTTCCGGATCCGGACGAGGAACTCGTCGATGAGGTCGAGCGCCGGGGTCTGGACGGTGCGCGGGTCGAGCGCCCGGGCGAGTTCACCGGGGGTCGCGTACTTCCGTTCCGGTTCCGCGAACAGCCGGGCGGCGTACTCGAACGGCGAGAGGGCGGCCATCGTTCACCCGCCCTTCTGCACGATCAGGAGTCAGCAGCGACCTGCGCTTTGAGTGCCTGCTGGTAGCTCTGCGCGGTCTCGCCCTCGGCGCTTACTGCGGCAACCACCGACGCCCACTCGGCGGCAGGCAGGATCAACTGCTCGGTGCACCGATCGACGGCCGCGCTGATCTTGACCGAGCCGTCGTCCTGGCGCTCGAAGTACCAGCCGTCGCGGGCGTGGAACCCGGTCTGCGTCACAGCCATGGTCCGGCTCCAGTCGACTGGCGGGCTTGGGAATGCGAAGGCCCCGGCTCTCAGGTGGTGAGCCGGGGCCTCGCAGAGGGGCCATCCACGGGGTCGAATTCGTGGGGCCTCGCGCTCGGGGTGGTGAGCGCGGCGTTTCTGGGTGGGTGGAGATAGCTCCGCCCTGAGGGAATTAGTTCACAAGCGTGCGCAGGGTGTCAAGCGACACTCCCCGGAACGCGCAGCATCACTGGTCACCGCGGTCACGCAGCGACCCGCCTCCGGACCGTGCTCGTGCGTCGGCGTGCACGCTTCACCCACCGCACCGGCGTCGTCGTGGCGAGCCCAGCCGCGCAGCACACGCACACCTTCGTCGTGCCGTACCCGTTACTGACCGACGGGAGCTGGCCGCGTTTCCGCCACGAGTCGACAGTCTGGAACGGGCGGCCGACGAGCGCGGCGACGGTGAGCGGTCGCAGGTACCGGTGCTCGTGTGGCTCCGGGTTCATCGGGCAGTGGCAGGCGTGGCTCAAGCCAGTCTCCATTCGTCGCGGAAGTCCGGGTGGTCAGCGAACCGGTTCGCGATCGCCTGCACCGCTTTGAGAGCCTGCAGCTTGCGGCCGAGGTCCAGGCCGATGTCCAGCGGTATCGCGTGGGCCTCGCAGTACTGGGCAACGATCTGCCGGAACGCGACCATGTCGGCGCGTACGGCGGCGGCGTACCGGTGCGCCATCGGGCCGGCTGGCTCGTTGTACGCCTGCGGCACCTCCGAATTGGGTTCGGCCTCGGTGGCGATAATCCGGTCCATGACGAACCGGGACAGGTCGTCAACCGGGCGAACGTCGGGCAGTTGGCGGCCGGTGAAGTTGTCGCGGCCGGGCGGCAGGACAGGCGCACCCCACGTGCCGCTCACAGCACCGACTCCCAGCCGCTGACGGTCTCGCCTGGCTCTGCGGGCTCGGTCATGTTCACTCCCCCAGTGTCTCAGTCGTGTACAGCATCGCCCGGAACGTCGCGCCGGGTCGCATGCCTTCGATGACGGTGACTTCGGCGACCCACGCGATGCCCCATTTGCTGGGTTCGCTGGTGATCTCGTAGAGGGCGCCTCGGTACTCGAACCGCATGCCTTCGGCAACATGCGCCGTGGCGAGCCGGTACTCGCCTGGCCGGAGCCGGCGCGCCGGTACTGGGCCGACCGGGGTCACATCTTCCAACGCTTCGGCGGGTCCTCAGCGTCGCGGAGCGCGACCCAGTCGACGCCCATCTCGAGCGGATAGGTGACGCCCACGACGTGCCTGCCTCGGATCCACACCTGCGTGCCCTGGTCCCGGTTGAACGTCCCGACCAGCGCGTCCCGGTCGACGGCCCGGAGCGCTTCCTCCAGCTCTTCCGGTGTCATGTCGATCTCGATCTCGCCGCCGCCGGTGAGATGGAACGTAACGATGTGCTTGGTGGTGTCGCTCACAGGTCCTGCCCTTTTCGGTGGGTGTTGGTCCTGCCATTGTTGCCGCCGCAGACCGCGCGTGCGCCAACCGCGGGACCGTGTGTCTACGCCCCGTCTGACAATCCCAGGATCCGGCGACAGTCCTGGTCGTTCTTCGGTGAACCCTTCCCCTCGGGTAGCCCGGTCGCGCGGCAGCACCGGACGCAGCGTTGCGCGCCCATTCGGGTCAGGACGCCGGGGATGTGGACGGTGGTGACGGCGATACCGCAATCGAGGGTGACCGGTACGTCGTACAGGCCACCCCACTCCTCGCACTCGACATGCTGCTCGGGGGTGAGCTTCCCGTGGTGAAGGACGTTGCCGTGGGTGGTGACGAGCCAGTCGTACTCCGCGATCGGGAGATCGGTCACCAGCGCCTCGCCTGCTCGGCTATGTCCAGGTCGGGCGGCACCACGATGCCGACGGCAGCGGCCACGGAAGTCGTGGTGCTGCACGGCCAGGCGGGCGCCTCTGCCTCGTACCCGCCGAACTCGCATCCCCGGCATTCGCCGTTGTCGTTCCGGTGGATGTTGAGCACGACCTGCGCCACCGGGTCCGTGACGTCGGCGAGTGCCGCCACGAACACAGGCCATGCCTCGGTCGCGGCTGCCTTACGCCGCTCGTACTCGACGCGCCATTCCTCCTGCTTGCGGCGCTCCTCCTCAGTCGGCTCGACCAGGCCGTGCTCGACCAGCGTCTCCCGCGAGACGGGGAGTCGTGCACCGTACTTGCGGACTCGTAGGGTCATGACCTTCGCTCCTCACGGCTGGCTTCCCACCCGAGGTAGGCGGCTTGCCCGCTGGCGACGAACCCCATCCACGGGTGGCTGGGGTACAGCAGTTCGGGGTGTTTCCGGTAGTACTCGGATGCGCCAGCCTCGCGGTCGCACAGTCGCTCGACCTCCCGCACCACGTCGTGGATGTCGCCCATCGGGTCATCGATCAGGCGGTCCAAAGTGCCGTCGTTCGCGTAGAACCGTCGCTGAGGCTTCGACGGGTCTAGCGACGCGGATGGCGGCTCGTATCCGTCGGGCAGGCCTCGAGTGCGGATGACGACCGCGCTCATGATGCCTGCCTTTCGGTTCCACTCTTGCGGAAGATCCGGTCGACGAGCAGCCCGAGCGCGCGCAGCTCGGCGTTCGCCTCGTGGCGCGTGTTGCACGACAGGCACCTGACGCTGGTCGTTTGGTCCTCGTCGTCGGGCTTCGGCTTGTCCATGACGAGTGCTCCCCCGCAGAGCACCCGGTTGTCCGGGTCGTCGGGGTCGGGGCGGAGCGCGGCGCACTTCCCGACCGGCTTGGGCCGGTACTCGCCGACGGTGTCGTTGAGGTCGCGGGCGAGCCTGCGGATCTCGTCGTACAGGTCGCCGGCGAAGCCCTGTTCGGTGCACCAGGCGAGGTTGGCGAGGATCACCTGGCATTCGGCGTACACGTAGAACGGGCCGGGGGTGTACTTGCGGCAGCCGCAGCCGAGCGCGGTGCAGTGCTTCTGGTTGTGGCTGGGCCGGGCGTGGGTGCAGGTGCAGTAGGTGACGAGGTGCCGTTCGTCGCGGACGAGTTGCGCCCAGGAGTGGACGATGCCGAGTACGCCGTACCCCGGCTTGGTGTTGAGGAGATCAACGACCTCAAGCCGCATCGGGGCCGGCGGATCGGGGCGCTTCGTCCGCTTCGTGCCGGGGTCGGATGGGACGGAGCCATGCATGACGACGCGGGGCAGCAGGGCGTACGCGTCGGGGATGCCACGGAGCCACTTGTCCAGGCGAGCTGCGCATCTTGGGCAGAGCATCTGACCGGGTTCGCAGTGAACCTTGCTCGCTGGCGAGCCTTGGCGGGTCTCGCAGCCGTTCAGGCACTCCGACGGGGGTTGGGCCGTGTAGCCGGGTCGATCGCTCAGATCGGCTTCTAGGGCCGCGACTCGCCCAGCCGCCCCCAGATCCCGCAGGCGGCTTTCTTCGATCTCAGGCATGTGGCCTCCGGTTCAGGGGTTCGATCAGGCGGACAGCCGTCGACGGCGGGCACCACTTCGCCAAGCAGCCCACGCATTCGACCGTCGTCCGGTCAGCGAGCATCACGTCCAGGCACGGCGAGCAGAACAGGAAATACCCGGGCGGGCACGAGCACACCGACCAAACGATCCACTCCGCACGCGGGGCCTCAGCGACCTCAGGGTGCGACCAGTACACCTCGCACGGCAAAGCCCAGTCCTCGTCCAGGTGCTCGATGGTGGCCGGCGACTCCACCGGCAACGGCAACGCGGTCACGCCGCACCCCCAGCCTCGAGCTCCCCGACCGCAGCCTCCCGCAACGGAGCCAGATGCCGCAGGATCACCTGCGCAGCCGACGAACCAGGCGACACGTCATGCCCCAACTCGCCCAACACCGCCACCAGGACACCGTGCAGCAACGTCCCCTGCTGCTCCGCCAACCGCACCCGCCGCTCATCAACCCCAGCCTTCAACGCACTCGCCGAGTAGCGCTCCAGCCGGTTCGACGCGTCGACCAGCATCACGTACGCGATGTTCGGCTTCGCCTCCTCCGTCGTACCCCGGTCATCCCCACCCTCCTTGACCTTCGTGACACCCCACGTCAGGTCGTGCTCCTCCAACAGACGCACGCGCTGCCGCCAGTAGTCGACCTCCCCCGCCGTCCACTGCACCAACTCGAGCAGCGCATCAGCGGGGTGGATGTCGCGGCGCGCCCCGAACAGCACCACGTCACGACGAGCCTGGGTCGTCGCGGCGGCGGTCTTGTGGTTCGCCATGGACCCGCCGTGGAGCTTGCAGGCGCCGATGCCGACGTGGTCGGTGCCCCAGCCGGCGGGCTGTGTGCAGGTGCCGTCGCCTTGCCGTTTCCGGGCTCCGCAGTGCTGCTGGTCACGGCTTTCGTCGGGGGTGCCGGTGGTCATGACTTGGCCTCCTTCGCTTGGCAGTAGTCGGTGTGTGGCCGGCCGTTGGGGGTGTGGCAGCTGGGGCATTCGCCGCAGGCTCGGGTGAGGGCGGCCTCAGCTTCGCGGCGGTACAGCGACGGCTTGCCGGTGTCGCAGCAGGAGCCGGTGCCGTGCATGCCGTAGTCGCGTTCGAGGTTGTCGCCGTGGTAGCGGCATTCGGCGGGGATGGTGTCGAGGGCGCGTTGGATGAGCGTTGCGTCGTGGGCGCTGAGGGTCGGCTCGATCGGCTTCAGGTCGCTCATGCCTGGGCCTCCTCGGTCTGGCCGGTGAGCTTCTTGAAGACGCAGTCGTTGGGGTCGATCGGTCGTCCGTTGGAGAGTTCCTCGTGCCAGGTCCAGGCGTTCTCGAAGTACGCGTCCCAGTCGTCGCGGGCGAGGTGCTGGGCCACGCGCTCTGCGGCGGCAGGGTCGATCCTCCGCAAGGTCTCCAGCGCGACGGCGGTGGAGTACGCGTGGATGCCGTTCAGGGCGCGGAGCGCGTCGTATCGGGCCTGCTGCGAGTGCTTGTCGTCGGGCTTCCAGTTGACGTACCGGGCGGCTTCCCGGATGAAGTCGGCGGCTGTTCGCGGTCCGGCCTCGGGCTCAGCGGGGGTGCTCCGCTGTGTGCAGGTGGCGAGTCGCTCCCGGAACTCGGCTAGCGAGATGGGGTCTGTCCAGGGGCGTCCGTGGCGGCCTCTCCAGCCGTCGGGGTCGAGGATCTGGACGCCTTGGATTCCGCACCATTCGTCGGGGGTCTTGAGGTCGGGGTTGGTGTCGTTTTTGGTGCTCATCTCGTGCTCCTCGCGCGTTAGGTACCGGGTGTTTTCAGCAGAGGGATCCATAGACGAGCCCCCTTTACCTCAGCCACTGACGGACGGTCAGCCGCGTTAGCGCTAGTACTTCTCTGGTCTGGTCTGGTCTGGTCGGTGTGACTGACGCGTTTCGTGCGGCGTGAGTCATGGTGTTTGTCACGGCGTGACATGCGGTGTGACTCACGAGTCTTGGTCGGGGTCCGGTTCGCCCCGCTCCTCGGCTTCGCGGCGTTCGCGTTCCCGGCGTTCGCGGGATTTCCGCTGCCGTTCGGCGCCGGCCGCGCGTTCGCGTTCCCACCACTGCCGGGACTTGTTCCAGTCGAGGAAGTCGTGGATGCGGTAGTCCTGGTCGTGTTCGATCCACAGCCCTGCCTTGAGCAGTTCCTTGAGGAGGGCGGGCCGGTAGCGGGGTGCGAGCCGTGCGACCCGTACGGCGGGGATGGCGCCGTCGGTGAGGTGTTTGGCGGCGTAGCACATGGCTGCGACGTGGAGGCGGAACGCGCCGTCTGACAGTCCGTCGATCTTGGGGTGATCGGCGAAGTTGTCGTCCATCATCAGGTAGGGCATCAGGACTCCAGTGGTGGAGACCACGGGACCAAGGGCTGGTCCCTGTGGACGTAGAGCGGGTGGCGCGGCGCGCCCTGCTTGGTAGTGCCGAGGCTGTCGAGCCGTCCTCCGTGTACGGCCAGCAGGCGGGCGACCTGTGCGGCTCGTGGCCGGGCGAACGGGTGTGCTCCCCACGCCGCGATGACGACTGCGGGCTGGCGGTCGAGGGCGAGCGCGGTGTGCAGGTCGTTGTCTGGGCCGACGGGGTCGGGGTGCTCGGTCAGCGCGTCCGGGTTGGTGGAGCGGAGTGCGAAGAGGTTGACGGCGGTCAGCGCTCCGCAGCCTTCGCGGGTGGCGAAGGTGCGGCAGCGGCGGATGGTGGGGTCGTCCACGTTGGCGTCGGCGGTGGACGGGTTGAGCATGACGAACAGGGCAGTGGGGAGGCTGGCGTCCCAGACGCGGTCGAGGGTGTAGCGGTAGGTGCCGCAGGGCGAGAGGACGGCGCCGGCCAGCACTCCCCCGGCCGCCGGTACGTCGAACAGCGTGTCGCCGCTCATGACGCGACTGCCGGGTACTGATCCCAGGTGCGTCCGTCGAGCTCGCGGCCGGCGGCGTGCTTGCCGACGTTGCGCATGGCGTACATCTCGCGGCGGCGGCGGAACTCGATTCCTTCGAAGATCTCGGGGCCGAGGACGATGCTGCTGCCGTCGCTGTGCAGCGCGAGGTCGCCCGGCCGGGTCATGACCGGTGCGAGCGGCTCCCAGTTTCCCCACTGCTTGAACAGGAACGGGATGCCGTAGGTGGTGCACTCGTAGCGCAACTGCCGAGCCCAGTCCGGGTGCATCGGCCGTGCGCCGTGCCCGGATTCGCCGCCGACGATGACCCAGTCGACGAGGGTGCCGGTGTCGATCTTGGTGCTGTCGAACAGGCTGACCGGACCGAGGAGCGGCTCACAGGAAAGGAACCGCACGGCGGCCGGGGTGTCGAGCAGGGCGGGGATGCGGATGTCCGCCCACTTCTGGTCCTCGACAGAGACGCCGAGCCACACGTTCGGGAGGGGCCACTGGAAGTCGCCGGCATCCTTGCCGCGGTAGTCGTCGACCAGGGCTCTGAACCAGTGCGCGTTGAGGATGGCGCGCATCCTGGCGTGGCGTTTGGTGAGGATCTGGAAGGTGTGCTGGGGTGCCTTCGACATGACGGCGAAGACCTGCGCGAGGTGCTCGACGGGTACACCGACGTGGAACAGGTCGGACATGGAGTTCACGAACACCTTGCGGGGCTTCTTCCAGCGGAGCGGCTGGTCGAGGCGGTGCGGGTGGGTCGCGATCCCGAAGCCTGGGCCGGAGGTCTTGGGGTCGCCGTCGGTCTGGTAGTCGGGCTGCCCCATAGCCTTGAGTCGCTTGGCCATGCCGAGCGCGTAGCAGTTGTCGCAGCCGGGTGAGACGCGGTCGCATCCGGTCGTGGGGTTCCATGTGTCTGTCGCCCACTCGATCTTGGTCTTGCTCATGCGGCTGCCCTCCGGGCCTCTTCGCGGGTGTGGTGACAGGTGGTGCAGACGGCCTGGACGTCCTCGTGGTGCGCGGGCTCGTATCCGAGGTAGTGGTCGTACTCGTGGCGGCGTTCGCCGTCTGACCAGACGTGCTCGCAGTCGGCGCACGGCAGCGTGTTTGGTCTGGGGAGGCGGCCGAGTTCGACCAGGTAGTTCACGCGGCGCCGCGCCTGAAGGGCATCACCCGGGCGAGCATCGACGAGCCGCCGGCCCTGCTCTCGTTCCTTCGGCGTGTAGGCCTCGCGTGACGCGGCGTTCGCCGACTCACGGCATCGCGGCACCAGGCCATCTCCGCGACTGCGGTCGACCGCGAAGGCGGACCGGTCATGCCAGGTGCGGCAGCCGCCGCACCACTTCTCGCCCTCGGCGCGACGTCGGTCGTACTCGGCCAGAGGGATGCCGATGCGCGCAGCTGCGGTCGCGCGGGTGCGCAGCGGCGTCTCGTCGGTCCATTCGATGCCGGTGCTCATGAGGCTTCCTGTTCGGGCTCGGGGTGGATGTGCTGGTCGATGTCGGCGGGCATGGCGAACAGGTCGCCTTTGTGGCGCGCGACTTCGGCCTTCGCCTCCATCCGCTCGGGGCTGTTCGCGGCGCGCTGCTGTTCCCGCTCGAGCTCGGCTTGGCGGATCGACTTGAACATGTGGTCGGATCCGTCGAGGTTGGTGGCGGCGGACATGCACACGCCTTCGGTCTTGTTGCACGTGTCGCAGAGGAACGCGTCGTCGCGCCGGCCAGCAGAGAAGGTGCGCGGTGCCCGGGTCTTCTCGTGCAGCTTGGAGATGACGTCGGCGGCCTTGATGGAGAGGGTGACCGGGGACCGGTTGTTGAGGTCCTCGGCGACGGTGACGGCGGCGTAGAGGACGTCGCGGTGGTTGTAGTCGGCGGCGAGGGTGTTGACCTGGTCGGTGACTGAGCGCTGGTCCCAGTCCTCGCGGATGGTGCGGACGACCGCGACGGCGGCCTTGATGTTGCCGATGGTCATCACGCTGCACCACCACTCTCGAACTCCAGCGCGGCTTGGCCATCGACCTCGAGCTCGCGACCTTCCCGGGCGGCGAGCACGCGGTCGAACACTCCGGTGCCGACGTACAGGTCGTCGACCTGGTCCCCCTGTTTCCAGCCGAGGAGGTCCAGCACCCAGTGACAGAAGCGCTCGGGCTTGGCGCCGGTGAGGCCCTTGCGCAATGCGATCGACTCGGACAAGGCGGGCGGCTCGTCGAGGTGGTCCCGGTTCGGCGTCGCGCCGTCCTTGCTGGAGATCCGGCCGCCGTGGACGATGACTGGCTCCCACGTGTAGGCGATCCGCACGTTCCGCTTGAAGGCGGCGAAGGGTTTCACCCAGGCAGCGACGCGCACGTCTTCAGGGCACAGTGGCAGCAAGGTCCGCAGCGAAGGGCTCGAGAGTGACATCGCCCAGCCGTCTGGGTATTCGCTGACCAGTCGCTCGATGAGCTCGAGGTGCGTGCTGGTGTAGTCCCAGCAGCCCCCGTCTGAGTGGTAGTGGTCGTACAAGCCGCAGCAGCCCAGATACGGCGGGTCTGCGTAGGCGAACTTCAACGGCTTGGCACTCATGCTGCTGCTCCCCGTCCTGGCTGCCGGGCGCGCCGGATTTCTTCGGCGAGGTCCGAAGCGGTGGCCATGGCGGTGGGTTGGTCGCCGTTCTGGTAGGCGGTGATGGCGTCGTCGAGGTCGCGGCGTGCCTTGTTGGCGAAGTCGCTGCGGTCGCGGATGCCGACGAGGTGGAGCGCTTGGTCGGTGGGGAGGATCCCGGCGACGGCGTCCATGAGGGTGGCGGCGCGCCATCCTCCGGGGAGGTTTGCGTGGGTCATGCCGCCTCCTGCTCGGGCTGTTCGTAGACGGGGATCTTGATCGCGCCTTTGGTGCGCCAGGCAACGGGGCGTTTCGGGTCGTGCTCGTCGTCGGTGTAGTTGCTCTGTCGCCAGAGCCGGTTACCGGTTGGCCGTTTGCTCGCGGTGGCGCGGTCGAGTTTGCGGCGGCACTTCGAGCAGTACTCGCCCTCGGTCCGCAGCGCCGTGCCGCACGGGCATCTCCCGAACGGGTTGCTCGCTCGCTGCCGCTTCCAGTCGGCGTGGGCTCGCTTGCACGCATCGCACGGCTCGGTGTTGGTGATGCGGCGGTGCCGGTAGTAGCCGCCGTCGGTGCCGCATTTAGCCGGTTGACGCCTGGTCTTGGTCATGCGGCCACCTCCATGGCTTGGACGGCTCGGATCTCGGCCATGTAGCGGTCGGGTTTGAGTCCGGTGTGGCGTCGGATGCCGTTCTGGGTCCAGCCGTCGGCGAGCATGCGGCGCACGACCTCGACGGATTCGCCTTTGTGGAGCCGGACGGTGCGATCGCCGGCGATGCGGCGCTGGACGCGTGATTCGTCGAACCCGGATGGTTCGTAACGCTGGATCATGCCGACGGGTTGTGCTGCGGGGTCGTCGATCGCGTCGTCGTCCCAAGCCAGCGGCGACGGCCAGCCTTTCCTGGTCGCGATGGCGCGGTTGCGGGCTGACGGTCCGACATGCATCGAGAGGGCGTCGTACATGCGCTTGACCGCTTCGGCGGTGTCGATGTGGACGAGTTGGGTGTCGGATCGGTTGAGGTTGTGGGTGTTCGCGCTGCGGTATCCGAGCCACTGGTCCATGTCGGAGTACCGCCAGCCCATGCGGATGAGCGCGCGGATGCGGCGGCGAGTGCCGGTCGGGTCGACACGGAATCGGTCGACGCCCTGGAGGTACTGGCGGTTTCGGACCTCGCGCTTGTGGAGGGTGTGGGCAGTCCGGCACGGGGCGCAGGGCGAGACCTTGGTGAGGATGTGCTGGACGTAGCCCGCGTTGGTTCCGTGGCGTGGGTCGTCGGGGCTCATGACGCACCGCCGTTGCGCTGTTGGGCAAGCAGACGGTCACGCATACGGGTGGCGACGTCGAGCGATTTGCGCAGCTCGGCGATCAGGTCGTCCTTGCGTTGGATCTTGGCGCGCAGTTCGGCGACGACGACGCTCGGGATCGGCTGGTCGCGTTCGACCATGGCCTGCTTGACGTACATCGCTGCATCGATCAGCTCCTCGTACAGGTCGCGCAGGGAGTCGCGGCCGTTGTGCGGCTGCAGCGCGGTGCCATACCGGGCGATCCCTACCCGGCGGCGCTGCTCGATGTCGGCGATCACCTGGGACTGGATGTCCGGGGCGTCGTTGACGACAGGGAGCGGCTGGTCTCCATCGCGGAACTTCAGGCCGCTCATGACGCGTTCCGTTCGCGGGTGACCTTGCCGGCCTCGACACGGTTGCGGGTGGGGATCTGGAGCGCGGCGAGGGTGTTCGTGATGGTGGTGACGACGACGCCGTAGGCCTCGGCGAGTTGGGTGAGGGATTCACCGGCCTGGTAGCGGCGCCCGATCTCGATGCGCTGCTCGGGTGTGAGTTTCGACGGGCGACCGCTGCCCGGGTTGGCTTTCCGCTTCGGGCGCGTGACCCGCATCGGTGCGGCGCTGGCTGTCTCGTCGTACTCAGCGTTCTCGATGAAGGTGTGGATGTTGGCGCGGGAGGAGTTGGCGCTGCCGCCGACAACAACGACCTTCCCGTGCTTAGGCCACACGCTGGCGTCCAGCTGGCCGCCGCGTGCCATGTAGTTCGCGGTCACCTGGTCCCAGTTGAGGCCGGTGTGCTTCTTCGCGCCGCGGTGCTTGATCGGGGTTGTCGGAAGGCCCTGGTAATCTCCGCCGGCCGCGTTGACGGTCGTGGTCATGCGGCTGCCCTCCGCTGTCCGGAGCGGGTCCTGCGGTAGAGGCGGATCGGTGCGCGGTGCGCGGTCTCGCCTTCCGATGCGACGTACCGGTTCGCGACCGGGCGCAGGTGGCCCTGGTTCACGGCCTGCGCGAACAGTCCACCGCGGGACTTCTCAGGGATGTCGGCGGCGGCCATGAGGTCGCGGAGTTTGTTGCTGGTGACCTCGTCGCCCGCGGGTACCGTGTCGAGGATCTGGACGAACGCTGCCCAGTGGCTGGGCTTCATGTCGTTGCGTGGCATAGGTCTGCTCCCCTTTCGAGGTCAGTTGGTCGCGTTGAGGGCGTCGGCGACGGCGGCGATGAGGTCGCGCGCTGCGGGTGGGGTGACGGCGTTGCCGGCCATGCGGACTCGTTCGCGGCGGTTGCCTTCCCAGATGTAGTTGGCTGGGAACGCCATGCCTGCGGCGACTTCGTGGGGCTCGAGCATCCGGAACAGGCAGTCTTCGATGTCCGGGACGGTCCCGGTGGTGAGCGACTGGTGGCCGGCGGTGGTCAGCGTTCGGAGTGGTTCGCCGACCGGGGTGGACATCTCGGCGCCGTCGCCCTTGCTGGAGTTGTGGCGGGTGACGATCGCGTACGAGTCGCGGGTCACGAGGGTCCGGTGCGCCTCATCGGTCGGCCGGGCGTCTTCGTTCCAGGTGCCGCCAGACGGGACGATCAGGCCGTACCGGTCGCGGGTCGTGAGTGTGCCCATCGCGTACTGGGAGGAGTGGGCGATCTTGCTGTTGCCGTAGTACGGGACGACGAGGCCGTGGTGGTTGCCGGATGCGGTGACGGTCGACATCGGGTGCGACGTCGGCCGTGCTACCGAGCCGCCGCCGCGCAGCTCGGCGATGAACGGAGCGAACGCGATACCCGTTTCGTTGCGGGTGGTTTGGGTGCGGAGCGGCATCGTCGCCGGGCTGGGTTCCTTGCCTTCGCGCCCCTCAACCGGGGTCATGATGGGCGGCATGCCGGCGTTCCGCCAGTAGCGGTCGATCCCGGCGGCGATCCGAGCCATGGTCTTCTCAGCGAGGGGCTTGGTGCGGTCGCCGATGCGCTGGCCGGTGATGGACCAGTCGATCGCTGCGGCGGCCGGGAGCCAGGCCGGCTCGACGATGCTGTTCCGGCAGGTGATCTTTGGGCAGCGGTAGACGTACTGAGAGCGGTAGCGGCCCCACTGCTTGTCGGGGTTCTTCCATGCCTGCATGGCGTCGACGACCTCGTCGCAGGTCGGGCAGTACGCCTTGGGGCGTTGCATCCGGTGCAGGTCGGGCGCCTTGTTGCCTTTGCGCCAGAACACGACGTACATGCGGTCACGACTCTGCGGGGCGGGCATGCCGGTGAACTGGGCGTGCATGGAGTTGAGGTAGACGATCTTGTGGTCGTAGCCGTAGGAGTCCATCGCCATCAGCCACGCCTTGAACGGTGGCCAGTGGCGGGCGTCGACGACGTTCTCGACGATGATCGACTGGTAGCCGTGCGCCTCGGTGAACCGCGGCACGTCCCACATCGTTGCCCGGCTGCGTTCGGCTGCTTCCTCGGGCAGCGTCTCGCCGAACAGGTCGGGCTGTGCGTCCTCGCGCTTCCGGCCCTTCGCGACGGAGTGGTTCGTGCATTCCGGGCTCGCCCACAGCAGGTCGGTCGGGGCGAGGAGCCGGGGCTCGAACTGGGAGATGTCGGCGCAGATGTGCTGCGCGTCCGGGTGGTTGGCGTTGTGGACGTCGATCGCTTTCTGCCAGTGGTTCATGGCTGACTTGACCGTGACGCCGTCGACTTCGACTGCACCGGCTGCGTCGCCACCTGCGCCGCAGAACAAGGTGCGTAGGGAAAGGTTGCTCATCTGGTCCCCCCAGTAAGTTCGGCGACGCCAGCCGGGAGCGTGAGCTTGCCGAGGGCATCGGTGTGGGTCTTGGGAAGGGCGACAATGGGGTCGCCGAGCAACTCGTGGCCGAGGGCGCGGAGCCACCAGGCGTCGACCTGGTTGTCGTCTTTCAGGTCGAGGCCGGCGCGCTTGTAGAGCTCCATGCGCATATCGGGCTTGCCAGCGTTCCCGGATCCGGTCGCGAACTTCTTCAACGTGGCGGCCGGGATGAGGATGTAAGGCACGAGCGTCTGCTGGAGCGCGAGCCGGATGACGCCTTGCGCCATGCCGGTGAGGCCAGCGCCGTGGGCGTGCTTCGGCAGGTCCTCGACGACGGCGAGGGCGATCGGGTTCCCGAGCTGGTTGTGCTGCTGCGCGATGGTGTGCACGGCGCGATAGATGTAGTCGAGTCGGTCGTCGCCCTTGTAGCTGGAGTCGGCCGCAGTCCAGGTCTCGCCGTTGGGCCAGGCGAGGCCGGTGCCGGTAAGGCTCGGGTCGATCCCGATCACGGTGCTCACGGCTTCGCTCCCTTCAGGTTGGTGATGCTGGTGGCGACGGCGTTGGGTGTGGTGCCCTTCGGGTCGGCCGGTGGGACGGTGTTGCGCCAGCGGAGTGCGGCGAGGGGGAAGACGATGCAGTCCCAGATGAAGTCGGCGATCGCCTTGCGGTAGAGCTTCATCGCGCGGCCTCTTTCAGGTGTTGTTCGATCTGGCGGATGCCGCGTGCGGCCATGTAGGAGATGAGGCGGTCGCGTTCCTCGGCTTGGCGTTTCGCGGCGACCAGTGCTGCGACCTGGTGGCGGCCGGGCTTCACGGGTGTGCCCCTTCCAGCCGGTGCGGGTCGATCTCGGTGGCGCGGTCGTCGAGCCAGTCGGCGATGTCTTCGTGCTCGGCCCGGCCGTTGTTGGTGCGGGCGTCGGCAGCGAGCTGGCGCTGCGCCTGGGCGGCTTCGCGCAGAGCGTCGGCCTTAATTGCGTCGGCGGCGTTGCCGCTGAGGTCGATGCCTTCGCGCTCGATGTCCTGACGGAGGACGCGGCGGGCTTCGGCGTGGCCCTGCCAGCGCCAGTAGTCCTCCATGTTCGAGGCAGGGCAGTTGCTGATCGCGGTGATGACCTGATCGCGCTCGGCGAGGAACTTCGCGACGACCTTCTGCAGCGGGCTCATCACTGACCGCCTGCCGCGCGGCACGCTGCCTTGTTCGCGTTGTACTTCGGGGCGAGCGCGGTCACCTTCTCGGTGACCGCGTTCATCGTCGCGACGTCGAACTCGCCCGCGGCGGTGATGATCTGCGAGGCGTAGGTGAAGCCCTGGTCTGCGTTGTCGAGGGCGTCGAGGCAGGCCTGCGGGACGGTGGCCACGCTGACGGTGGTCGTGGTGGAGACGGTCGGGGCGGGCTTCGCCGGTGCGGTCTTGGTGACCGTTGCCGTCGGCATCGGGGTCGGCGCGACAACCGGGTGGGTCGCGGCGTAGTGGGCGGCCTCCTGGGCGCTGTTGTTGGTCGATGCGCCGGCGGCGTAGCCGAGTCCGATCGTGGCTACGGCGGCGGCGACGATGGTGATGGTCTTCTTGGTCATGGGCTCGGTTCCTGTTCAGTTCGTGGGTTTGGTCGACTCGTCGAGCCAGGTGATGCGGACGGTCGCCATCGCCGGTTTGCGCCATGAGGCCTGTGTCGGCGGGACGTACTCGGTGGGGACCGTGGTCTCCGCGACGTGCAGGTCGCCTGGGTTGTGGGGGCGGAGCTTGCAGCGCAGGTTGTGGTACGGCGCGGTCGGGAAGTGCAGGGTCGCGGTGCAGCGGCGGGACAGGTCGGTCGCCTTCTCCATCGGGAGCCGGGTCCTGGGGCCGGTGGACCGCGACGCGGTCACGACTTGACCGCCTGCTCAGCCGGAAGGGAACGCAGCTGCGACGCAGCCAGGGCGAGCGTCGCGTGGACCTGCGCCGCGGCCAGCAGCTCGTGCATCGGCATCACGACCTCGCGTCCGAAGCACTCGGGTGCCTTGTCCTTGACCACCCGGAGCAGCCGCTCGGCCTCGGCGAAGTGCTCTGCCCCGTTCACGCCGCACGCTCCTCGACCAGCCGGCGGATCGGCCACTCGGTGGAGATGTCGTCGAGCGGCTGCCCGATCTGCTTCCGGTACGCCGCGAAGTCGAGTTGCCGTGCGGCGTGCCACTCGGCCTGCTTGTCGTGCAGGTCGTTCAGGTCCGCAGAGCCCAGGGATCGGTGGTACTGCTTCGCGATCCGGAACAGCACCCGGCACGCAGCCGTCGCGTCCGCTGCGGCGTTGTGTGCGCCGTCGATCGCGACCCGGTAGTGCTGGCACAGCGACTCGAGCGTCCGCTTCCCCTTGCGGTACTTGTCGAGTTCCCGGTCCAGCACATAGGGGTCGAGGACCGGGCGGAGCGCGTCATACGAGCCGAGCCGCTGCTCGATGCCGCCGAGCTTGTACCGCAGCAACTCCCGGTCGAGGAGGGTGAAGTCATAGGACGCGTTCATGGCGACCAGCGGGATCCCGGACGCGATCGCGGTCTCGATCTCCAGGGAGATCTCGTCCAACGCGCTGGACGGGTGTACGCCGTCGGCGCGCGCCTGCTCGGTCGTGATGCCGTGTACGGCGGTCGCGCCGGCCGGGATATCGATCCCCGGGTTCACCAGCCACGTCCTCGTGCGGACCGGCTCGCCGGGGCGGATGTCGACGATCGCGGCAGTGACGACGCGGTCCTTCTCGACGTCGACCCCCGTCGTCTCCAGGTCGAACGACAGGTACGGTCCAGCGGCCCAGGTCACGCCTGCTCACCGCCAGCGATCCAGGCAGCGTCGTTGAAGTCGCCGTCGTCGATGATCTCGCCCTGCAGCACCTCGCCGGTCTCGATATTCGTCGGACCGGCCTCGGTCGGGATGACCTGCTCAGCCGCCGAGGCGGGCGCCACCTGAGGCCGCTCGGCTGCAACGTCGCGGACCGCGCGGAGCTGTTCGCGGATGTACTCGGCCGAGGTCGGGACCCACTTCGCGAGTTGGCGGGCGGCCGACTTCAGCCACATCGCCTCTTCGCTCGTTGTCCAGGGCGAGTAGTCCGAGCGGGCCGAGGCGGACTTGGACTTGATCTCGTTGATCCGGGACCGGTTCAGGACAACGACCTTCGAGGTCGCGCCGCCCTTCATGATCGCGTAGGCGTAGACGAGCTTCAGCTTGCCGCGGTCGTCGGCGTCCCAGTCGATCTCGTGGATCGGGCGTTCGTCGC
>Ga0070708_100001158_pt1 | contig 20294 bp, 16 predicted proteins | sample KBSK5503metaG_FD_65469 | JGI IMG/M metagenome (GOLD analysis project Ga0070708, IMG submission 65469) | Corn, switchgrass and miscanthus rhizosphere microbial communities from Kellogg Biological Station, Michigan, USA - KBS K5-50-3 metaG | ecosystem: Host-associated > Plants > Roots >... | reverse complement strand
ATCGATCCGGCCGCGCCGTTTGCGCGTCCTGATCTGGGAGTGAAAGCCGAGCTGGGCGCCGAATATCAAATCGGCAGCACACCGAAAGCTCTCGGAGGCGGCGGGATCTTTCTCAAAGGGAGCGTTGGCTACGAAGTCACAATTCCCGCTCAGGGACCCGCAACAGCGGCGCCCACGGCAGATTTTGGTTTCAAGATCGAGTTCGGCGGGAAATAGGTTGGAGCAAATGAGTGGCAAAGTTTCAGCTCAGGCGAAAGCAAATTCATCGGATACCTTGCCGATGAGCGGCGTCTTGCAGCGCAAATGCGACTGCGGCACACACACCATCGCTGGCGGTGAGTGTGACTCGTGCCAGAAGGAAAAGGCCTCCGGCAATCTGCAGCGCACCGCGACCAACACCGAGCCGGTTAATGGAGTGCCGCCGCTGGTGCATGAAGTGGTGAGTTCTTCAGGTCAGCCGCTCGATGCCGGCACACGTTCATTCATGGAATCGCGCTTCGATCATGACTTCTCGCACGTGCGAGTACATACCGACGCCAAAGCGGCCGAGTCCGCGCGCGCGGTGAAGGCGCGAGCTTACACAGTCGGGCACAATTTGGTATTCGGCGCCGGACAATATTCAGCGTCGACGAGCAGAGGACAGCGCCTGCTCGCTCATGAGTTAACGCACGTTGTCCAGCAGAGCGGGGTTATCGCCGGCGTGCAGCCAAACTGTATTACGGATAGTCATCACCCGACCGAACGTGAGGCGGATCAGGCTGCTCAAGCAGTCTTGGACGGCCAGCGTCCACAGATTGCCTCGAAGGCCAGCGGAACCATGCTCCAACGGGAGAAGGACGACCTGGTGGCTTATAGCGGAGGACAGTCAGGCTCGATCATCGTCGTTCAGAACAAAGCTGTAATCTATTCATCATCGGCGGCAGTTTCGGGACATCCCGGGTCTGGAACATTTCAAAAGGGCGCCGGCCCAATTCCGGATGGCGATTACATGATGCATCCCCAAATCACTCAGCCGACAGTTTCCAAAATTCAATCGGGAGTGTGCGGCGCGGATGGATTTAGCCAGGGCTATCAGGAAATCACCAGCACTGATCAGTCCCCGTGCGAAGGTGCTCACTACTGCAATATTCCGTGCCCGACAAAAGCCAAGCCGGCCCAGATGTGTTTCACTCCCGTCGATTGTTGGGGACCCAAGCGCATCAAGATCGAAGGGTCAGCGAAGGTTAAGAAGCCCGGCGGCGGAACAGTTACCAGAGACGGCTTTTTTCTACATGGCGGCAATCCCAAAGATGCGGTGAGCAGCGGCTGCGTGAAAGCGTTGAGCAACGATGTCTTCACGGAAATACGAAAACTTAAAGGAGCAGTGCGGTTCTGTGTCGGCACGGCGTGTCCGCCAGAACTCATCGCGGGAGTGAAGGCGGCTGAAGTAATCAACGAAGTAGTACAAGGCATCGGTTCGATGCTTGGTTTCTGACGACGTGCGGCAAGGCACTAAAGAAATCGAAAGGCCGCACCGAGCTGATTAATTGAAGATAATGAGTGGCAAAGTTCATCTTACGACGAAGCCAGTTGCATCCAGGACTTACCCGGTGAGCGGCGTCTTGCAGCGCAAGTGTGCGTGTGGCAGTCATACCGTCGCGGGCGGAGATTGCGAGTCGTGCCAAAAAGAGAGAACTTCCGCCCAGATGCAACGCGCGGCCATAGGTGGCGAGTCGGTTAATGAAGTGCCGCCGATTGTGCATGAAGTCTTGCGCTCTTCAGGTCAACCGCTCGATGCGAATACGCGCTCATTCTTCGAGCCGCGCTTCGCTCATGATTTCTCGCGCATACGAGTCCATACAGACGTGAAAGCTGCAGAGTCGGCGCAAGCGGTGCGTGCTCTGGCCTACACGGTGGGAAGCAACATCGTCTTCGGAGCGGGACGATATCAACCCGGGATCGCAGTGGGAATGAATTTGCTGGCCCATGAGTTGGCTCATACTGTCCAACGGCATTACGCGACGAATGTGTCGGCATCCGGCGAGATTTCTTTGGGAGCGAGCGAGTCGCTCCACGAACGTGAGGCTGAGTCAGCGGCCAAAAATTTGGGACTCAACACGCCCGGAACAGCAACCGCTCGAAAAGTCCAACGCCGGACTTGGGACGACCTGCCCATCTACGAGGAACGGCCAGAGATTGTCGGTCTCAGAGCAGGAAAAGTCGGCCGTTATGCCGGAACCCCCTTGGACAATATCGAGAAAGCTAAGATTGAACAGCTTCTCAAAGATTCGAAAATGCAAGCAGCGTCACCGCTTGCCGTGGCCGCAGGAGCCAAGTTTTTGTTGCACGATACATCGTCGCAAGTGGGTGCAACCAGGATCAAAGAACTGAAAGACATAGGTCGAGGACCATTGGGAGCAGGCGTATCAGCCTATGTCCCGCGCGACGATCCGGCTACGATTGCGAGACCGGACTTCTACGAGACTCAACGCCCTTCCACAACGGAGTTTGAGAAAGGCATAGACATCATCAGCGAGTCGGATCGAGAGGCTGCTCTGAGGGAAGTATGGAAAGTTACAAGTGCTGCTACGAAGACCAGCGCGCTGGATTCTGCGCTCAAAGATCAAAAGCTAACGACTGATGAAATCAAGACAATCAAGGGGGGCGCTGAACCTTTCCTCAAAGGAGCGACGACTAAGATTGATGGGGCCAGGACAGCTGCAGCCTGGGCGGTCGGAGAAATTTGTGCGGCAAGCAAATCAACAGGCAGCGTTGGCGTTGCCGAGAAGGGTAAAGAAAAAGAGCTGGAAGCGGGATGTAAGAAACTGGATAAATATTTTGCGGAACGCCCGGTCAGAGTAGGTTCGCTGGTGACAGTTGAGATCGTGCAGGTAGGTGTAAGAAAGGCAAAAACCGTAAAGCCGGGCGAGCCGCCAGATAAAGTTAACGTAAACATCTGCGATCCTGCCAATCCAGATATTACGCCGATACCTACACCTCCGTATTCAGAAAACCAGTATACAAACATAGGGCTTCTTTACCTGCGCGCGGCACTAACCGCGGGAAGCTTTCCAGAGATCACCACTCACTTTGTCGTCGATGCATTCGACAGAGGACATTGTGATCCCAGATGTTTCGATCTGATGAAACTCTACGACACGATCGCTGCATCACTTGGACACGGCAAAGGGAGCACATATGGAGTTGAACCTCTGTATGGGAGAGCGGCCGGGAAAGATACTGTCTGGTGGCACGATAAGGTGTGCCATGGACCACACCCATAGCTTCCGTCGCGTAAAATTCGCTTGCGGAGCACCTGGTAGTTTTGCAGCAGGGAAATCACCAGAGAAAGCTGCAAAGGAAAATAATAGGCAATTATGACCAGCTTTCCAAATTCACCAAAAACTCTCAAAGGCGGCCTGGTGCTGATCGATCCGGTGACGTCCGCCGTGCGGCGCATCATCGTGTTGCAGTACAACCCGGACACGCTGAGTCGTAGTCTGCAAGTTCAGGGTGTTGGTGCGCAGGAAGGCGATCGGTCGGAAGCGTTGCGCCTGAAGGGGCCGCCGGTTGAGACGATTAAGGTGGAAGCGGAAATTGACGCCACAGATCAACTGGAGTTCCCCGATCAAAACCGGGTCGCAACACAAGTTGGGATCTCTCCAATTCTCGCAGCCCTGGAAACCATTATTTATCCGACCAGCACGCAACTTCAATCGAACAACAGCCTGGCCCGGGCCGGCACGTTGGAGATCGCGCCCATGGAGTCTGCGCTGACTCTCTTTGTCTGGAGCAAGACCCGCATAGTACCCGTGCGCGTCACGGATCTCAGCATTACGGAAGAAGCCTTTGACACGGCGCTCAATCCAACGAGGGCGAAAGTGAGTCTGGGTCTGCGCGTACTGAACGTCAACGATCTGGGTTTTGATCATAAAGGCGGCAATCTGTTTATGACTTACTTACGGCAGAAAGAACAACTGGCCACGATGATGTCCGGAGGCGCGCTCGGGGCGCTCGGACTGACGGGGATACCATGAGCATCGCTAACTTTCCCATGAACAGCCGCTATAGCGGCATCGAGACCGCAACGCTGGAGACGCCCGACGGCAAGACCATCATCTACTTGCGCCGGCGCTTGCTGCCGCCGTTGGATAGGTTTGCGTTATTGGTCGAGCACGTCGTAACGCAGGGCGAGCGCCTGGACAATATTACCGCGAGGTACCTCGGGGACCCCGAACAGTTCTGGCGCGTTTGCGATGCGAATGGCGCGATGCGGCCGGACGAGCTTACGGAGACGATGGGGCGGCGGTTGCGTATCACCATGCCGGAAGGCATACCCGGAATCCCAAATGCTTAAAGGTGTTCACCTGACATTGATGATCGGCCCACTGGTGCCCGTGCCCGTCCCGCAGTCCGTGCTGGACGCGCTGACGAGCGTGACAGTTACGACTGACGACTCCGGCAAGAGTGGTTTTCAATTGTCGTTCACACTCAGCAATCGTTCGCCGTTGCACACGCTGTTTCTGTTGACGGGGGGCAGTCCGGTTCCTATCCTGCGCGTCATCATAGTAGTCACCCTCAACGGCACGCCGAACGTGTTGATGGATGGGTCAGTCACCAATCATCAGATCGCGCCGGGCAGTGATGCGGGACATTCGACCCTGACGCTGACGGGCGAGGATCTGACCGTCCTGATGGACAAAATAGACTTCAGCGGATTTCCTTACCCGGCAGTTCCCGCCGAGGGCCGGGTAGCGCTTTTGCTGCTCAAATATGCGTTTCTCGGCATCGTGCCGTTGATTATCCCGAGTGTGCTGGTGGATATCGTCATCCCGACGAATCAGATTCCCAGGCACAAAGGTACCGATCTCAAATACATCAAGTTCCTGGCCGAGCGGGTAGGCTATGTTTTTTATCTTGAACCCGGCCCGGTGCCAGGCATGAACCTCGCCTATTGGGGACCCCAGATCAAAATCGGCGTGCCCCAACCAGCTTTAAATATCAATATGGATGCGCATACGAACGTCGAGTCTTTGTCGTTCACTTTCGACAACAACCAAAACGGACTGCCGACGGTCTTTATATATAACGAAATAACCAAGATCCCCTTGATGATTCCGCTGCCGCCGATTACGCCTTTGAATCCGCCGCTGGGCTTAATTCCGCCAATCCCCACACATCTTGAGCCAGTGAGCGACAACCTGTCCAAGCTCCCCGTGGCGCAAGCGATCATGCAGGGACTGGCGAGAGCGGCAAAGTTGTCTGAAGTGGTAAAAGGCGAAGGCAGCCTGGACGTACTGCGCTACGGCCGTATTCTGAAAGCGCGGCAACTGGTCGGAGTGCGTGGTGCGGGACCGGCTTTCGATGGCTTGCACTATGTTAATAGCGTAACTCACACGATCAAGCGCGGCGAATACAAACAGAGCTTCAAGCTTAGTCGCAACGGATTGATCTCGACAATTCCAGTGGTGATTCCATGAATGAGATGAACGACAGTAGCGGGAGCTACAAGTATTACGGCAAATATCGCGGCACGGTCTTCAATAACATCGACCCTGAACAGCGCGGGCGCATTCAAGCAATAGTCCCCGATGTCTCAGGATTGATACCAACAAGCTGGGCTATGCCCTGCGTGCCAATAGCCGGGAAACAATCGGGCGTTTATGTTTTGCCCCAGATAGGCTCAGGCGTGTGGATCGAATTCGAGCAAGGCGATTCCGACTATCCGATTTGGACTGGCGGCTTCTGGGGACTGGTCGCGGAAGTGCCCGCACTGGCTTTGGCCGGCAATCCTGCCAGCCCCAGCATCGTCATGCAAACGTCAGTGGTAAACAGCATCGTGATTAGCGATATGCCGCCGCCAACTGGAGGCATTATGCTCAAGAGCGGGCTCTCAACGATTATTGTAGGCACCGACGGAATCAAGATCATTGCCCCCAAAATTGAAATCAACGGGGTGACGATCGTTAATCAAGGCGCCTTAACCGTGACTCTCTAAAATAACTTTGGCTTTTTGAAAGGAGCGACCAATGCCCGGAACCCTATTGCACGTCGGCGCCACGGTGCTTTGTGCGCATGCCGGACAGGCAACACCAACCACCCCGAATCCCCGCGTCCTGGTCAGTGGGCAGCCGACGGTGACGCTGGCCAGTCCTTATGTCGTAGCGGGCTGCGCTTTGCCGCCGCCGCCAGCGGCCAACGGGCCGTGCGTCAGCGCCCAGTTTGTCAGCTCCGCTACCAAAGTTCTTTCCAACGGTGTGCCGCTTCTGTTGCTCGATAGCCAGGCTATCTGTGCGCCTTCCGGCACGCCTCTGGTCATCACAACTACGCAAACGCGCGCGCTCGGCATGTGAGGCGAACATGAATATTGATTTCCCTTTTCACTTTGATGAGCGAGGACGTACGGCGGCGACCGATTACGCGAATCACATTCGCGACATGATCGAAGCCTTGCTTTTCACCAGTCCCGGTGAACGCGTCAACCGTCCGAGCTTCGGCAGTGGTCTGTTGCAAACGGTCTTTGCTCCCAACAGCCCCGAACTGACCGCAGCACCCGCGCAATACACGACCCAAGCAGCTTTGCAGCAATGGCTGGCCGATCTGATCGATGTGTTGGAGTTGGAGGTGGAGAGCAAGGATGCCGAATTGCGTGTGACACTAAAGTACTCGATTCAACGCACCGGCGAACAACGCACCGACATCTTTGAGCAAGGGGGCGTGTGATGGATAACACTGCTTTGAGTTGTCGCGACGAACAACGGCGAGTCACGGCGCGCCAGCTCAACTTTAACGGCATCGACTACGTCAGTATTGGCGCCGATCAGACATCGCTCTGCGTTCATTTGTTTGGTGAGTATCCGAGCGGGATTGACCCAGCTAACGTGCGTCTCGAGGGCGGACGACGAGTGCGTGACATAAAAGTCTTGTCCGTTAGGCCCGAGCAGGAAGAGGATCCTGAGCTCGGCGAGTGCATGCACATCGAACTCGACAAGGCCGGCGATTTCTCTACTTACAAACTGTGCCTGGTCGAAGTTGAGAGCGGCCGTCCCACCCGCAAACCGCTCCAGGGTTTTGACCCTCGCTACTCCTGCATTGCGTTCAGCTTCAAGGTCGATTGTCCGAGCGATTTGGATTGCAAGGACGACCAGTCCTGCCCGCTGGAGGAAGAGTGCGCACCGGACATCAACTACCTCACCAAAGACTATGCCAGTTTTCGGCAATTGATTCTGGATCGGCTGGCCCTTTTGATGCCTGACTGGCGCGAGCGCCATGTGCCGGACCTCGGCATTACCCTGGTTGAGCTGCTGGCCTATGTGGGCGACCACCTTAGCTACTATCAGGATGCGGTGGCCACCGAGGCCTATATCGATACCGCGCGCCAGCGTATCTCCGTGAGGCGCCACGCGCGGCTGGTCGATTACCAAATGCACGAGGGCTGCAACGCAAGGGCTTTCGTGTTTGTGAAGATAGACGTCGATCTCACGCTCGACCCCCAAAGGATCTATTTCATCACGCACACCGCGGAGTTGGATCGCGCCGGAAAGTGGGCCATCAGTGCCGCTGAGTTCGACCTGCTGCGCATACCTTCCAACCGTTACGAAGTATTCATGCCGATTATAGAGCCGCAGCTCTGTGATTTGGGCGAACTTAAGAGTGTAAGTGATTTGTTGAGCAGGCTACGGGACGCGAAGGATCAATCTGACTCGAAGTTGCTGGCATGCCTCTCTTCAAACACCCAACACTTGTTCGCCGCATGGAATCGAGAGGCCGCTCCCTCCGACGTACTGAGCGCGACTTTGGGCAACGAATGGGAACGACTTCACAGCTCGAACATTTATCTTTACAAAGACCACAGCACAATCTTTTTCTATACCTGGGGCGATGCCGAGTGCTGTTTGCAGCGCGGCGCCATCAAGGCGACATTGAGGGATGAGTTTAAGGAGCCGACCTCAACGACGCCAACTAACACGGCCGAGTCGTACTCTGCCCGGCAGACGTCGCAGATGTACGTGCCGGCTAAAGATGAATCCCAGGCGGTAGAGCAAAGAGCCCTTAACCTGGCAGTTGGGGATGTCCTCATTTTCGAAGAAGTCCGTGGTCCGAAAACCGACAATCCGGCAGACGCCGACCCCGCGCATCGTCACGCCGTTCGTTTGACAAGGGTCGAACCGGCCGTGGATCCACTGTTCAATCAACCGGTGGTTGAGATCGAATGGGCCGAACAGGACGCCTTGCCTTTCACGCTTTGTATCTCGGCCATAATGCCCGCGCCGGGTTGCCAACTGGTTGAAGGAATAAGCGTGGCGCGCGGCAACGTTGTTCTGGTAGATCACGGCCAGTTAATTGATCCGCCTGAACCGCTCGGACAAGTTCCATTGCAGACAACCGTCGGCGAGTGTGAATGTGGGGCCGCTGAGATGTCTAAAGTGGCGGGAAAGTTCCGACCAGTGCTCAAGTGCGCGCCGCTCACTTTCAGCACACCGCCCGATGCGCGTTTGTCGGCGGCGGCGACACTGGACCAGGACCCGCGTCGCGCTCTGCCCCAGATAACCAGGCTGACCGGCTGGCCGGCTGTTTGTCCTGAGACGGACGGACCGGCACTTGAGGCCGCAAGGCTACTTGAAGGGATTAACCCGAACGATTCTATTTGGCAGTGGTATCCGCAGAGAGATTTGTTGAGTAGCGAGAGTACCGACCGGCATTTTGTAGCTGAGGCGGATAACGATGGTTACGCTCACCTGCGTTTTGGAGATGGCGAGTTAGGTCGCCAACCCGATGCTTGTATGAGCTTCACCGCGACTTATCGGGTTGGCAACGGATGTTCAGGCAACGTCGGCGCCGATACAATCAGACACCTGGTATTTCGTGACAAAGTGAGCGGCCCGTTGTTGGAGCCGCGTAATCCTTTACCCGCGCGTGGTGGCAGTGAGCCGGAGCCGATTTCGGAGGTCAAGCTCTTTGCTTCCGGCGCGTTCCGCAAAGACTTACAACGGGCCGTCATTGCCGAGGATTACGCGCGGGTGGCCGAGCACAACCGGAAGCTGCAAAAGGCCGCGGCTGAACTGCGGTGGACAGGAAGCTGGTATGAAGCGCGCGTGGCAATTGATCCGCATGACACTACTGAGATAGCCGGCGCGTTGTTATTGGAGATTGAAGGGAATCTGCATTCCTATCGCCGGGTGGGCCACGACTTGTCCATCGTGCGGGCAGACTATGCGGCGCTTGAAATTGAACTGACAGTTTGCGTGCTGGCGCACTACCAGCGCGGGCACGTCGAAGCTGCTCTGCAGGATGCGTTCAGTAATCGCATTTTGCCCGGTGGCAAACGAGGATTCTTTCAGCCGGACGAGCTGACCTTCGGATCGGACATCTATCTCAGCCGGTTGATCGCTACTGCTCAGGCTGTGCCCGGCGTCGAGAGTGTGACAGTCAAGGTGCTAAAACGCCGCTTCCTGGATCCTGGCGAAGAAATTGAAAGCGGTGTCCTGCCGTTGGGCGCGACTGAAGTTGCACGGCTCGATAATGATCTTAGTTTTCCGGAAAACGGTAAGCTGACTTTGAACATGATCGGCGGTAGATGAAGACGAACTTGTTCTGAGATCTCAAAATATCGAATCTCAGATTCAATTAGGATCCCAATCTCAAACTCGAGATTAGATCTCAAAACGGAGATGTGAGATGGTAAATCGTTGTAGCTGTTGCGCGGGCACACAAGCGGCGACGCCCTTGACGACGGCGAATCGTCCCGGCTTGAATGCCCTGGTCTATCGTGCCGGCACCCACTTCACGTTTTTCGAGACGATGAAGGCGCGTCTGTCGAACCTTGCGCTGAAGCCGAATAATTTCGATCAGCAGGACGCATCTTCAGGAACCGACACTTTTCCTCTGCACGACTTGAAGACCCGGGAAGTGAGCGATCCGGCTATCGCTCTGCTCGATTCCTGGGCCGTCGTAGCTGATGTCCTGACCTTTTATCAGGAGCGGATTGCGAACGAGGGTTACCTGCGAACCGCCACCGAGCGGCGCTCAATTCTAGAGTTGGCGCGACTGATCGGTTATGAACTGCGACCCGGCGTCGCGGCGAGCGTCTACCTGGCTTACACGCTCGATGATAACAGCGAGCCGTTGGAAATCCCCGCCGGCGCCCGCTCGCAAAGTGTTCCCGGCCCCGGCGAACTGCCGCAGTCATTCGAGAGCTCCGATTCGCTAAAGACCCGCCGGGAATGGAACAATCTGAAACCAAGAATGGCGCGACCACAGCGGATTACATTAAACAATGCCCTGACGGTTTCGTCGCTCTATTTTGCAGGCACGGAAACGAAGTTACGGCAAAGCGACTCCTTGCTGCTTGTTTTCGGGGACGACACCGCCAAGCAGATTTTGCGGCGAGTGCACACCGTCGTCCCGGATTTTGACAACAAACTCACTCAGGTTGTCCTCGAGGAAGTCTCGGCGCTGACGGTGGCGGTTGTCAAAATCATAGACAAGATGGATGCACTAATAGCCGGCGCCCCCAAACTCGAATACCTGGACTCCCGATCCGCGGAAGGCCTGAGCTTGCGACAAGAACTTTACCTCGGCGCTTCACCTATTTCTTTGTATGCCGCCGATATAAGGTTTCTTGCGGGTAATCTATCGGATGTCCCGCCAGAAGTGGACCCGCGGCTGAAGGAAAAGTTAGAGGACCTTGGCAGGCAATTGAAGGAAAGTATCATTAAGCTGAAACCTGACCCGCCAAAGACCGGGACCCCGCAGACCAATGTGAATCATTTACTGGCGTCACTTTCAGTTGCTCCGTCCCTAACGCCGCTAAGCAGCTCGCATCTAGCGCGAAGGGTCTCGCAGGTCTTCAATCGAAAATCAGACACTCACTCGCAGCTGTTGGTGGAATTCAACCCGCTTGTCCGTGACACGTTCTACCCGGCGTTGGCGAACGCGACCTTCAGCGTGTCCCAGCCACCTCTCAAGGCTGTTTACGCATTGCGGGTCACTGCGCCATTGTTCGGCTACAGCGCGCCCAAGATAACTTTTGACGTCTCACCGCCGCCGGCGGGCGTCGTGGTGATGCGCTCACCGGACAAGTGGGAGGATCCCAAGCTGGCTGAAGATGAGGAGAGCAATCGCATCTACCTCGACGGTAGCCTGGAACAGATCTCAGCGAACACCGGGGCGAAGCCCAGTTACATCATCGTGAATCGCCTGGACGTTGATCGCCACCTGTTCGTGCAGAAATTTAAGATCCTCGAAGCGAAGGTTCGCCCGCGTACCGCCTACGGCTTGAGTAAGAGCGCGACAGCCCTGACTTTGGATGGCGAATGGTGGAAGGCGCGAGGTGATGGCGCCGGCAACAACGCGGAAGAGTTCACGGCCATCCGCGACGCGGTGATTTACGCGCAGAGCGAAGAGTTGGCGCTTGCTGATGAACCAATCAACGCGGTTATCAGCGGCTCTCAAATTGAACTGGGCGCACTCTACAACCAGTTGAAAACCGGGCGTTGGCTCATCGTGTCTGGCGAACGTGCGGACATCCCCGGCGTGAGCGGCGTCAAGGCTAACGAGTTGGTCATGTTGGCAGGTATCAAGCAAAGCCGCCCGGTACCCGGTGATAAGACGCATACCACGCTCATTCTGGCCAACAGCCTCGCCTACACCTACAAGCGTGCCACCGTGACTATCTACGGTAATGTGGTCAAGGCCACGCACGGCGAGACGCGCAATGAAGTTTTGGGCGCCGGCGACGCCAGCAAGGCGCTGCAGGAGTTCACGCTCAAACAACCGCCTGTGACCTACGTCTCTGCCCCGACTATCAAAGGCATTGCCAGTACCTTGCACGTTTATGTCAACGAGGTCGAATGGCACGAGACGGCTAGTCTCGTGGGCCTGGCGCCCGCTGATCACAGGTTCATCACGCTTACCGACGACGAAGCCAGGACCACTGTTGTTTTTGGCAACGGCCGCGAGGGAGCGCGCTTGCCGACTGGGCTGGAAAACGTCAAAGCAGTCTATCGCAACGGCATCGGCAAGCCAGGAAATGTTCAGGCCGGCCAGATTAGTCTGCTGACGACGCGGCCACTCGGGGTCAAAGAAGTCATCAATCCGCTGCGCGCTTCCGGAGGCGCAGATAAAGAGAGCCGCGATCAGGCTCGCCGCAATGCCCCGCTCGCGGTCATGTCGTTAGATCGTCTGGTCTCAACGCAGGACTATGCCGATTTCGCGCGTACCTTCGCTGGCATTGGTAAGGCCAGCGCCACACGCCTTTCGGACGGACATCGCCGGCTCGTGCACCTGACGATCGCCGGTGCTGACGACATTCCGATTGACGAGCGCTCGGACCTGTATCGAAACCTGCGTCAGTCGTTCGGTCGCTTCGGTGATCCGTTTCAAGCAGTCCAAATCGACGTGCGCGAGCTGGTCGCTCTGGTCATCAGTGCGAACGTGCGCCTGCTGCCGGATTATCAATGGGAGGCGGTCGAGCCGAACATTCGCGGCGCGTTGTTGTCCAGGTTCAGCTTCGACGAACGCGAGTTGGGCCAGCCCGTGTTCCTGAGTGAAGTCATCAGTACGGTCCAGCAGGTCGCGGGGGTTGCCTACGTGGATGTGGATCTACTAGATGGCGTTTCCGAAACCGATGTGACTAATCCGAGCGCATTGTCGAAAAAGCTCGCGCTGCCCACGGACCAGACGGGTACCAGAGAACAGGTTGTGCAGCCCAGACAACATATTCGCGTTGGGCTGGCGCAGACTGCAGCCATGGATCCGGCCCGGGCGAAACTGACCACAGGCAAATCCATCTTTCCCGCGCAATTGGCAATTCTGCTGCCCGGTGTGCCCGACACTTTGATTCTTAATCTGGTGCAGGAGGTACGGTAATGAGCGAGTCGTTTGATCGTTTATATGACTTACTGCCTGTCGTCTATCGGCTCCGCGACGCCCGCGAGGGTTATCCGCTGCGCGCGCTACTGCGCGTGATCAACGAGCAGGCCGATGTGGTGGAATCCGACATCGCACAGCTCTACGAGAACTGGTTCATCGAGACATGCGAGGATTGGGTCGTGCCATATATCGGTGATTTGATCGGATATCGTTCTCTCAACGAGGCGGGTGAGCCCGGCGGTCCCGTCACGGCCCGGTCGCTCCAGCGCAGCAGAATTCTGACGCCGCGGCGCGAGGTTGCCGCGACCCTTGGCAATCGGCGACGTAAAGGAACGCTCGCGCTGCTGGAACTATTGTCCAACGAGGTGGCCGGCTTGCCCGCCCGCGCGGTCGAGTCTTACAAGTTGCTTGGCTGGACTCAGCACGTTAATCATCTGCGCCCATTTCAGGGTCGCACGGTAGACGTGCGCCGCGGCGACGCACTCGATCTGATTGATACAGCGTTTGATTCCTCAGCTCATACTGTGGCAGTGCGGCGCGGTTCGTCTCTTTCCACACCGGGGAATTTCAATCTGACTAGAGTCGCGACATTTGCCTGGCGCTTGAAGGCCTATTCCGTCACCCGTGCCCCTGCTCATTGCCTTGACGACGTCGGCCCGCATGCTCATACGTTCAGCGCGTTGGGCCAGGACATACCGCTATACAATCGTCCGCGGCCCGATCGAGAGCCGACTCACATCGCGGAAGGACCGAACCTGCCGGTACCTATCAAGAGACGCGCGTTCACCGAAGAAGCGGTGATTGATGGAAAACTGCGAACGCAAGCGTCGTCAATCTACTACGGGATGGTCGAAAACGAGGTACCTCAGAGTGTTGTCATTTACGCCCCGGACTGGCCTCAGAAGGGAGCACCGCAGCCGATTCCACGCGAGGCGATTATTCCCGCGGATTTGAAGGGTTGGCGCTATCGGGCCCCGCGGAATCATGTGTTGGTTGACCCTGAGCGGGGACGGATCATATTTCCACCGGGTCAATTGCCAAAGAAGCGGATCAAAGTCTCGTATCATTACGGCTTCAGCTCCGACATGGGCGGCGGCGAATATCCGCGTCAACTTACCCAGCCCGAGCTATTTACACTCTATCGCGTGAGCCGGGCCGCGCAACCAGGCAAAGACAAGACTTTTCCGACAATCCAGGAGGCGCTCGATCAATGGCAGTCCGACAAGGAGAAACAGCAGGCAGAGTCTGCGCAGGAAAAGTCACCGGACCAACAAGGTCAGCCGGATCCAGCAGCCCTTCGCCTGCGAAACGCCGTAATTGAAATTGGCGATAGCGACGTGTACGTGGAGCGAGAAGGCCTCAGGATCACCCTGCAGGAGAACGAGTCTTTGCAAATACGCGCAGCCAATCGCACCCGCCCCGTCATACGCATGCTGGATTACACAGAAGGCATGGACGCTTTGAATGTGAGCGGCCAGAGCGGTAGCCGTTTTACGCTCGACGGGTTAACAGTTATGGGCCGCGGTATTCTGATCAGTAAGCCAGAGGAAGAGACAACTGAGTATGGTGTCCCGGCGAGCAAAGCCGTTGAAGCCGGCGATTTGTGCGCTGTGACGATTAGACATTGCACGCTGGTTCCGGGTTGGGAGTTGCATGGTAATTGTGAACCTCGGCACACAGAGCCAAGCTTGTTCCTCAACTATACGACCGCGCACGTCAGAATTGAACACAGCATTTTGGGCGGGATCCGCGTGGAAGCTGATGAAGTGAAGACCGAACCGGTTTGTTTGCACATCAGCGATAGCATTGTGGACGCAACCAGCAAGGAGTTGGCCGCGCTGGTTTCTGCAACCTTGCCGATTGCTTACGCCAGGCTCACCATCATTCGCAGCACTGTCATCGGCGAGATTCACACTCACGCGATTGAATTAGCGGAAAATTGTATCTTCAACAGCAAGGTGCGCGTGGCCCGAAGACAACAGGGCTGTGTCCGTTTCTCTTATCTTCCGTCCGGCTCACGGGCGCCCCGAAAGTATGAGTGTCAACCGGATTTAGTGATCGCCGCCATTGAGGACAAGGATGAACAGATGCGGGAAGCGATGCGCGCGCGTCCACAATTCAATAGCACGCGCTATGGAACACCCACCTACTGCCAGCTCGCCGAAACCTGCGCCGCTGAGATCAAACGCGGTGCGGATGACGAATCGGAAATGGGCGTTTTTCACGATCTCTACCAACCACAGCGAGACGCTAATCTGCGCGCTCGTCTGGACGAATACACTCCAGCTGGCATGGAGGCCGGAGTAATCTATGCCACTTGATTTCATCGCCGGCCGCGTAGAAGCGAATTCGGGGCTGAGCTGAACCGGAACCCTTCGCGCTGCCAGCATGGCATCGCAGTCGCTCACTAGTTGAGGAGGATAAGATGAAAGGCGATTTCACCCGCGACACCTATAACCCACTCAAGCATTTCAGCCGCGTCTTAATGCAACAGGGGCGCGTTCAACTGGACGCCGATTGGAATGAACAAGGCGCCATTTTGCTTCATTATCTCCGCGCGCTGGCCGCAGATCTGATCGGACCCTTCGGCGGGACGGAACATGCGTTTGAGATTTTCAATGTCATTAGAGACAAGCCACCACCACCAACCGTCAAGGCGGGGGAACTACTGCTCAATAAGGAGGAAATAAGCCGCCTCACTGACGCAGGCGTGTTAAAGGAGAACAAAGTACCCGAGGGCGACTTTCTCATTGGCACCGGGCACTATTACGTTGACGGTCTGCTGTGCGAAAACGAAAACTATGTCCGTTACGCGGGCCAAGCCGATCTGCCCGCAACGGAAGTTATGAAAGCCGATTCTTACCTGGTTTATTTGGATGTGTGGGAGCGTCACATCACTTATCTGGAAGACGAGAATTTTCACGATCTCGCTGGCGAAAGTTTCCCCGGTATCCGCGAAGTCGCCCTGGGAGGCCCTGACACCGCGACTCGAGCAAAGTTAGTCTGGCAAGTAAAAACATGGGCTTCCAAGGGCGCGAGCGACAAGCCGCCCACCAAGTTGGAATCTAAGCTCGTCAACGATAATTGGAAAGATTGGGTAAATCGCTTTGAGTCCGAAAATCGTGGCCGTTTGAAAGCTAAAGTAACCAGACCCGACGGACCAGATGCCGGCAACGCCTGTCTTACGTCGCCCGATGCGCGCTACCGGGGCGCGGATAATGAACTCTACCGCGTGGAAATTCATCAGGGCGGAAATGGCAAGGCGGGCGTGCCGACGTTCAAATGGTCACGTGAAAATGGCTCGGTCGTTTTCCCGATTCTTCAGCTCAACAACGATACCATTAAGCTCGCGCATTTCGGCAGAGATTCGCGGCTGGGTCTGAAAGTGGGCGATTGGGTGGAGATTATCAATGACGAAATAATCCTGCATGGAGATGTCCCGCCGCTGGTCCAGGTGGACTCCATTGAGGCCATCGATATGGTGATTCGTATCAAAGTCCCAGCCAGCCTAAAGGCGCTGCCTTTCAAGAAGAAGGAAGACAAGACTTTGCTGTTGCGCCGGTGGGATCACAAGGGTGACATCAAGAAAGACGGTGCGGTCGCCCTCGTCGAGGATGGCGGGGATAAGAACTGGTTAATGCTCGAGCACGGCGTGCAGATTCAGTTTCAGGAAGGCGCCGACTATCGCACCGGCGACTACTGGTTGATTCCCGCACGAACGGCAACGGGCGATATCGAGTGGCCGAAAGACAAGGACAGTAACCCCTTGTCCCAGGCGCCGCATGGAGTCACACATCACTATGCGCCGCTCGCCGTCTCCTCAATTGTGGGCGGTAATCCTAAGATTGATGACTGCCGCACCAAGATAAAACCGTCGCTTATCTAAGATCTTAATGTGACTAACGCAACGAGACTCAGGCTGATTTGAGAACGGAAATTCTTGAACTGCCAGCACGACAAATGAAAACTGCATATTGGCATCAAGAACTTGAGAGTCTTCAAAACTAAGTTTCTCAAGTGCTGGAAATAATCGCAGCCAAATGCTGTCCGTAATTCGCTTGACGGCTTTTGCTGGGACTCCATTCAGAGCCTTCACAATAAGGTCGAATTCAGGCGATTCGATTGAACGCCCGCCAATCTCGAGCAAGCATCTGCAAGTAACGTTCGTCTTTTCAGGTTTTTCAGCATGCTCCAGCCGAACGTTAACCCCACCTAGTGGTTTTCCAGTATCGCTGTCAAAAACGTGTCCATGAAGAAACGCGGATCCGGACTGAACCTTCACTTTGATAGTTTCAGTTCGAAGTTCAGTCGGTGGCTCTGTCGATCTAACCATAACGTCAGAGATAATTCAGATGCATCGACAAAATCGAAGTGGGTTCGTAAGACTTCATAGCCAGCAGCTGCTACTTCGAAGTCATTTAGTCCCGGCGTGATCTGGAATCTTCCGCGACCGGTTTTGTCGGTTGATAACCGCTTAATTTTGCCGTCCTTATCGCGCAAAGATAATGCGCTAGAAATGAAAAGCCCGCTCAAGCTGTCCCGCAGCGTCACATTCAATACAGCGCTTGGATTTAGGCTGGAACTAGGAAAGGCAGCGAGTAATGGCAATTTCGATCTAGACGCGTAGGCAACCACCGCGCAGCCTATTGAGAAAAGAATTGCAGCTCGAATGAACACACCGCCCCCCAAACGTCCCCCAGCGGTGCGCAAATCAGGCAACGCATGCACGGTATGCAACGCATGCACGTACATTTTTTCTGCGCGATTTTGTAAGTATTGAAAATAGAGGATTGAAAATTCAGATTCCCAAGCTGGATGTTGCGGGTTCGGTCCCCGTCGCCCGCTCCACTTTTCCTCAGTAATTGTCAGACTCAATTTTCAAAAGTTAGAGAAACTTTTAGAGGTGTGCCGCAAACGTCCCACGGAGCTGCTTTCGATTGTTGGCGGCCCTCGATGGCAGCCTCCCTCCAACATCGACGCCGCGCCACTTTGAGCGCTTATGCAGCTTTGATAAGATGCGAGCATCTCGCTCTTAAATTGATCGCAGTTAAATGTTTCGGAGGTAACTGGGAATGAGCCGATATGACTTCCTGGTAGAAACATACCGAACTGAAAGAATCAAAACTCTCTCTGTGTGGTCGCAGTTCGATGAAAACGACATGGAGTTCCGACCTGAGCCTCGCACCAGAACGCCTCACGAACACATGGTCCATCAGTGCGTTAGCGAAGATAACTGGATGAAGAATATGCTGGGCATCGATACAAACGAACCGGCATTGCCACCAGTCGAGAGCAAAATTGAATTCATCAAATGGTATGCAAAAGTCTCGCAGATCAGACTAGGCCGGTTGCTGTCCGAGTCCGACGATTGGTTCGAAGCGATAACGAAGTTCTTTGAATCGTCCAGAAGCCGGGCTTGGATTTTGACGAGAAGAATCGCGCATACATCGCACCATAGAGGACAATTAACTGCTTATCTCCGAATCTTAGGTAAGGATTTATATTCCACGTACGGACCAAGCGCTGATACCGGAGGGTTGCCGCAGAACGAAGCCGGCGTTATTTACCGGTATTCTTCTATTGACGAATTGATAACTGAAGAAGAAAGAGGCGGAAAGTCGGCTGTCCTTCCCGGCCCAGGCTCTAACAAGCCAACCGAGAGACCAAACTAATAGGTGCTTCTTTATTTCGTTGAAAAACCTCCCTTCCCTTAGCAAAAAAAGATTTTGACCTGGCTTTGAATTACTTCGAACGCGGATCTAAATGCTGGTGTTCGCTCTCTGTTGGTAGCCCGGCATCAACCCAATCCTGCTTACCTCCGGCATAGTCTCGCACGTTTGTATAGCCCAGCTCCACCAGTTCACGGGCGGTATTCTCAGAAGCATTTCAAGTAGGCTTGGCACAATAGACCACGATGTCAGCCGCTTTGTAGCGCAGAACCCTGGCCGCAAGTTCTCTTACTTGATCAGGCGGTAGATTGATCGCGCCTGGCAGGTGCGCATGCTGGTAAGGCCCTCGGCAATGTTTCAACCAGGAGAAACTTGTCTCTCTGATCGATCTTAAGCTTCAGCTCATCTCTGGAGATTGTAGCTAACATGAGTCCGCCCAATTGTTCCCAGTTAGTGGAGCACAGCTGAAGACACATTTCAAGCGATGATCTCGTCTTGAATCAGCGCAACAGTGACGACAAGCCGGATGACCCGGGCAATCCGACGGTGAACTTCCATGGCCAGAAACGCTCGAATAAAACGCATCAATCGACCACCGACGCGGATCTCAGACTGTTTAAGAAGACTAAGGGTAGCGAAGCGAAACTGGCTTATCAGGGACACGTGCTGATGGAGAATCGCCACGGCCTGGTGGTAAATGGAACCTTGACCATTGCCAGCGGCACTGCTGAACGAGAAGCAGCGCTGGCGCTGATCGAGCAACGACTGCAAAAGACGCGTATGACGTTGGGCGCTGACAAAGCTTACGACACGAAAGACTTTGTGGCTGATTTGCGTGACCGCCAAGTGACGCCGCATGTGGCCCAGAGTAATAAGCACCGGAGAAGTGCGATCGATGCGCGCACGACGCACCATCCTGGCTATCAAGTTAGTCAGCATAAGCGCAAACGAGTGGAAGAAATCTTTGGCTGGCTCAAGACGGTCGGGCTGTTGCGCAAAACCCGACACCGCGGATTGAAGTTGGTGGGTTGGATCTTCAAGTTCGCTACTGCCGCCTACAACCTGGTCCGGATTAGAAACTTGGCCGCAGTCACCTGAGAGACTGCGACTAACCGTCAGCCGTCGCTCAGGCAAGCGCACCAAAGTGGCAAATGAGCCACTCAAAGGATCAACGGCAGAAAGAAAATCACTCATCACTAATAACCAAAACTGATAAATGAAGACCGAAGCTCTATCAACGCGCGGCCGTTTTGTGGCCGGGGAAAAAATGGTTCAATTTTTCAGCAGCCTGCTAGGGGTTACCGACAGAAATTATAGCAGCACGATTGCCTAACGGATCAAAATCTTATCACTTAGAAATGACACACTTTTTTGATATTTGCTAAGGTGCTTATCCTTTACATTTTCATTTTTAGGGCTTACCCTAATTTTGTTCCCCGTACAACTGATCCTCCAGAAACCCCCTTTCAGGTTCATTCCCGCTAGCTGACTAGCGGAACAGGCCTAATCAGACTGCGCACATTTTTGTGAATCATCAACCAGTTTCCAGACAAGTTCAAGTAGTCATAACGAGTTCAAATAGTCATAAGGCAAAACAAGATGCATGACGAAACAGGCAAACGAAATCAAACAGTTAATGATCATGATGCGCGGTCCAGTCGGCGAATCGATAGTCGCGAGTTTGTAATTGTCGTACTGATCATTATTTCCCTTGGGTTGGTTTACGTTGCCAAGCGAACTCGGGCCCAGTCTGACGGAGGCGGAACCGGGCGC